>Ga0335085_10014417_pt1 | contig 11529 bp, 17 predicted proteins | sample Lox_Sample_45_FD_206712 | JGI IMG/M metagenome (GOLD analysis project Ga0335085, IMG submission 206712) | Soil microbial communities from Loxahatchee National Wildlife Refuge, Florida, United States - Lox_Sample_4.5 | ecosystem: Environmental > Terrestrial > Soil > Wetlands | place: USA... | reverse complement strand
CGTCACCGATGCCGATCTCGTGGTCGTCGGCGGGCCGACGCACATGCACGGGATGTCGCGCGACACGACGCGGCGGTCCGCGGCGAAGGCGGCGGCCAGGGAGGACAGCGGGCTGGAACTCGACCCAGACGCCGACGGTCCCGGCATCCGCGACTGGCTCGAGGACGTCACCGGCGGCCACGGCATCACCGCCGCCGCCTTCGATACCCGGCTCAACGGGGTCCCGGCATTCACCGGCCGGGCCAGCCACGGAATCGCCCGGCTGCTGCGCCGGCACGGATTCCGCCTCCTCACCGCTCCGGAGAGCTTCCTGATCGGCCAGCGGAACACGCTGCTCGACGGCGAGGCCGCGCGGGCCCGCCAGTGGGGCGCCGCGCTCGGCACCGCGGCGAGCCGCACCTATGCTCTGGCCGGCACCTGAGGCCGAGCCGCCGGGCCGGGTTTTCCGGCTCCCGACCTTGGTCCCGGCGATCAGAGCCATAGGCTCCTGTCGCTTCCGGGCGGGGGCTGATGGGCTGAGAGCAACGCGGCTAGAGGATGTGATCAGCATGCGTGCCCTGGTGGTGTACGAATCGATGTACGGGAACACGCGCGCCGTCGCCGGCAACATCGCGGATGGCTTGCGCTCCGACTATGAGGTGACCGTGGTGCCGGCGGCCGAGGCCACCTGGGACCTGGTCGTCGACGCCGATCTGCTGGTGGCTGGCGCCCCGACCCACATGCACGGGCTGTCCACCAGGTCGACCCGGCGGATGGCCGCGCAGGCGGCCGCCAAGGACGGCAGCGAGCTGCGACTCGACCCGGACGCCGGCGCTCCGGGGATGCGGGACTGGCTGAGGGACCTCGGTCACCGGAACGGCCTGGCCGCCGCCTTCGATACTCGGCTCAGCGGCGTCCCCGCGTTCACCGGCCGGGCCAGCCGGCGCATCGCCAGGCTGCTGCGACGGCGCGACCGCCGGCTCATCGCGGCCCCGGAGAGCTTCCTGGTCAGCTCGCAGAGCACGCTGCTCGACGGCGAGGCCGAGCGGGCCCGCCGGTGGGGCATGACGCTCGGCGCGGCGAGTAAGACGTACCTGCCCGCGCACGCCTGAGGATTGCAAGGTGAGGTGAGTCCGATGGATGACTTTTTCAAGATCGTGGCGGCCGGGCCGGCTTTCTTCGTCAGCGCGTGGCTGCTGATGCTCTTCGCGGGGATCGTCGGCACCGACGTCGGGATCCGGCCGTTCGGCTACCTCACGTCGATGGTCGTGACGATCGCGCTGTGGCTGACCCTGGCCCCGGCCATCGGCGCGATCGCCCGCACCGGCAGGCCCAAGAAGAGCTGAGGACGATGGAGCCGTCCGTGATGGGACGCAGAACCGGCTGACCGTGATGCTGCAGAGCTGTCCGGCTCATGGCAGGGTCAAGTCGAACACCGGGGCGAGGATGTTGGCCAGGTAGCTGGTGTCCAGGTGGGTCAGGCTGGCCCGTTCGATGAACATCTGAGTCAGCGGTCCGGCGCAGATGCCCCAGATGTTGTTGGTGTTGTGTCCCTGACCGGGCAGCGCGATGTCACGGCTGTCGGGGAAGAGCTGCTGCGCTCCGGCCCAGTTCCGCGGCTGCTCTACCGGATCGTCGGCGCCGTTGAATGCCAGCACCGGCACCTTGGATAGTGGTAGCTGCTCCCGGCCCACCGCGGCGGCAGACCTCGGGATCAACGGGCAGATGAACCGCATCAACTGGGCCGACTCCAGGTCCGTCTGGTAGGCGAAGCTGCCGCGCTGACCGGCAAGCGCCACGGGCTGGACGGTTTGCCAGGGCTCGACGCATTCGATCTCGAAGAGCATCATCTGGTTAACGCCGCTGCCCGGACCCGGCGAGAGCTGGCCCGACGCCTGGCCGGCGAGCTCACGGCACTGCTGCACCGCCTCGGCTACGACTGGTCGCCGCGTCAGCTCTCCGACACCATCGACTACTACCTCGCCCGCACCTGTGACGGCTCTACGCTCAGCACGCTGGTGCACGCCTGGGTGCTCGCTCGCGTCCACCCCGAACGCACGCTTGAGCAGTTCATCGAGGCCCTGCGCACCGACCTGGCCGACATCCAGGGCGGCACGACCGCAGAGGGCATCCACCTCGCGGCGATGGCCGGGACCATCGACGTGCTGCAGCGATGTTTCGCCGGCATCGAGACACGCGACGATGTGCTCTGGCTCCACACGTACTGGCTGCAGAGCCTCGGCGGACTCGAACTTCCCATCCTCTACCGCGGCCATGTGATTACCCGGACCGTCGCCGACCACACCGTGCTGATGCACGACGGCCCAGGGAACCTGCCGCCCGTGCGCGTTGGATACAGCGGACAGGTGCACGAACTGGGCCCCGGCCAAACCCTGGGGTTCCCTCTGGGACAAGCGGCCGCAGATGCCGCTGCTACGCCACTGGCCTAACCACCACCGCGGCCCATGCCGGTGAACGCTGCACCAGCGCCCGCTGAGATGCGCAGCACAGGTGGCCTTAAGTTTTGTCATTCGCACCTACCGTCATCCCTTAGCGAAGGATAGCCGTGGGCTTCCAGCCAGCTGTCAAGCTCCGCCCCTTGCAGTGACGCCAGGCGGATCGCCTCATCCGTGTCGCCACGATCCATGGCAGCATCGATGGCCCGGCTCAGAGCGACAACCGCGTCAGCGCTAATCGCGGACCCACCGCCCATAACGGATCATCCCAATCCCGTCCGGTTCCTGGCGCGTGGCCGGGAGCCGACTCCGTGGTCATTCTTCCCGTGTACCGCCGCGGCGAGACTCATGGCAGGGGCCAATGGTCCCCGTGTCCTGTTCGGACTTACTCCCCGGCGATCCTGGTCACGGACTGCCCGGCCGGCAGCTTGCCCGCGTCGGAGCCGTACCAGGGCGCGCCGTAGTTGTGCACCCCGCCGTTAGAGGTCAGCAGGTGGTAGCCGAGGCCCCTCAGCGCATCGATGGTGACGAAGGAGTACCCGCGGGCCCGCAGGTTCTGGATCACCGCGGGCAGCGCGTCCGCGTCCGGGGTGGAGTGGTCGTCCGGGTTCGACCCACAATCATGAGCACGATCTCGCCCGGCCGCAGGCTCCCCAGCACACGGTTCAGCACCGTCTGGGCGGTGATCCCGCCCGAGGTGCCCTTCCAGCCCAGGGTGTCGACGGTCCAGCCGACCGGGACGAACCCGGTGCCGTTCACCACCGAGATGCTGTGCTGGTTGTAGTCGCCGTACGGGAAGCGGAACCAGGGCCACGGATCGGCGCGGGTCACCGAGGCGATCTGGCTCTCGGCGCTGAGCACCTGGTCGCGGATCTGCGCGTCGTGAGCTTGGTGAAATACGGATGGGACACCGAGTGGTCACCGACCCGCTCCCCCGCGGCCCCGATCGCCTTCGACGGGGCCGGAAAATCCCTGACGAAGTTCCCGGTGAGGAAGAACGTCGCCTTGACGTTGTACTTCGCCAGCGTGCCGAGGATGGGTTGCACCCCATCGGCGTTCGCGCCCGCGTCAAGGTCAGCGCCACCACCTTGGCGTGCGTCGGGTCAGCCGTCCAGTTCTGCCGGCCCAGGCCCGGCGGAAACGGCCGGGTAGCCGCCAAGGCCACCGGAAGCGGGGCGGCCACGGCCAGAGCGCCCGCGACGATCAGCGCGAGCAGCGCGACCCGCGGCAGGCGCCTTGCCAGCCTCCTGAGGACCGTTGCCTTTCATCTCATGCGCGAGATCGGGTAGGTGGTGCGGGGATTCCTCACGGTCCGCCGGGACTCGCTGCGGGTACCCCTGAGCGGGTCGCTCACGGTTAACGCGGATCCGGATTCGGGCCTGTTCTCGGGGGACCTCACGCTCCACCCGTCCACCATCAACCGGGCGCTCCTAAGGGCCAGCCTCTTCAGCGCGACCGTCCAGATCGAGGCCGAGTCCCCCGTCATCGGCAAAGTCGACCCCGAGGGCCGGATGTTCGCGGCGGTCACCGTCGACGCGGCCATGGCCGATGTCCGCGCAACCGGACGGGCATTGATCAGCGACAGTTCATGCCGCACCGCCACGCACGCCGTCGTGCCGCTGCGTTCCAAGCCCGGCTTCACCCTGGAGCAGGGCGGCCGTACCACCGGCCCCCCTCCACTGGGTGCGGATGGATCACGCCGGTCGTCAACCTGCTGATAGCCGGCCCGGGAACACCGTCGTCATCGACCTGATCCCGCGCGCTGTGAGCTAGTCAGGTACCTGTGCTGATCCAGCGCCTTGCGCAGCACCGCGCCGAGGATGGTCACCTTCACGATGCTGGCCGAGTCGAAGTGCGAGGATCCGCTCAGCGAGCAGGTAATCCCCGCGCCGGGATCGTCGACCCACACCGCCACCGTGGAGGAGCGGCCGCGCCGCGCCGCCTGGATGTCACGGGCCAGCGCAGCGGCCACAGCCGGATGCGACTTCGACGTGCACACGACCGTGGCGGCGGCCAAGCTTGCGGCGGTTGGATTCGTGCCGGCCGCATTGGCGACAGCCGGGCTGGCCGCGGACGCGGCCGGAGCCATTACCGGAATAAACGATCCCAGCAGCATGACCATCGCCGTAACCAGCAGCCCGTGCCGCGACTTCCTTCTGGAATCCGGAGTACACATTTCCCGTCTCCTCGATCCCAGTGCATGCCGGGCGCTCTGACGTCACTAGGGTCGACCGTCAGTACCTGCCGGCCTATGGCCCCGATCTGCGTCCGGGATACCTGGTGACCCAAGAAGTGGTGGGGCCTTGCCGATCAGGCAAGGCAAACGGCCAAACGCTGGGAGCAGCGGCCGTGACCGGGCCTGCCCTTGAACGCAGGCCGATCTGCCTCTTGACTCGGGTGCGCGTGAACCGTGAAGCCGAGGGCGATGGCTATGCGCTGGCCAGGCCGGGCGGTGGCGCCACCCCGTGCCCGCCTCGGCCGGCATCGTGGAGGGCTCCGGATGGAGGGCTTCGGCTTCTGGTTCGGCGGCGCTGGCGGAGTGGACGATGGCCTAGGCGATATGGTGCAGGAAGACCCGGATCGTGGCCGTGGCGGCCTGGCGCATGACTGCCTGGTCGAGCGCGGCGCCCGCGGTGCCCGGGGGCGGCCGGTGATCTTGCAGCTGTAGGCCTGGGCCGAAGCGCGGTGCACCAGACCGTCCCGGACCAAGCTCGCCAGCCTGGCCCGGGCGTTAGTAAAACTGACATCTAGCGAAACCTCGTCGCCGACGAAGACGCCATGCATCGAAGGCGGCAGGCGCCCGCCTGGGAAGGGGCTTAGGTCCCATAGTGGCGGATGTTTGCCGGGGCGAGGATGGCCAGGGGATCTCTGGCCGCTGCGGATCGGCCACCATGGTGGTCTTGCCCACCGCCAGCGTGGGACCGACCGTCCGAAGGTCCCGCCGGCACGAGGAAGACGGCCCTACCTCACCGTGGCCCTGGCGCCGACGATAACGCACGGCCAGGATGGCGGACAATGTGCCCGCGTTGCGGGAGGAGATAGGCGATGAACGGCGAATTCGGCCGGGTCCCGCGCATGATCGTGGGCATCAGCCGTTCACGGGCGAGCTGGTGGGCGCTGGCCTGGGCGGTCGGGGAGGCCCGCCGGCGCGGCGCGCGCCTGCTGCTGGTTCACATATTCCGCCCTCCGGTCGCTCCGGTTGCGGCGGACTACAGATACGGCGTCCTTGGCGTGCTCCGGGACCCTTACGGCGACCGCATGGAACGCGGTCACGCGCTGATTTACGCGGCCGTCACCCAGGCCGTCGGCTGGATGCCCGGCGACGTGGCGATCGAGCAGCAGGTCCTCCCTGGGCGGGCCGCCGCGGTATTGGCCCGCCTCGCGCGGGGCGACGATGTGATCGTGCTCGGGTGCCGGCGCCGGGGGCTGTTGCGCCGGCTGGCCCCGGGCTCGGTGGGGCGTGCCTGCGCGCGGCGCGCGGACTGTCCGGTCGTGGCCGTGCCCGAACCGTCGGCGACGGCGCTCGCGGCAGGTGCGGCGGCCGGCCCGGTACGCACCCACTGGCGCCGTTGGGTGCCGCACCGCGGCGCGCGGACGGCTTCGTGATGATCCCGGCAACTCAGGCTCTGTCAGCTCCAGCCCGGCCGACCGATCCCGGTCGTACATGCCCGGGTGAGCCGCCGCTTCGGGACCTTCGTCCTATAGAGGCATGACAGTCGGCCCGGCCGGGCCGTGACGCGCGTTGATAGTCAGGCGACTGCGAAGTCGGCGTGGGCCACGACGCGCCCGGACCGCACAGGAGGCCGCTGCGAATGGACGCCAGCCCGAGCCCGCGACTGCTGACCGAGCTCACCCGCGGGCAATCGCTGCGCCTGCTGGCCAGCGTCCGGCTCGGCCGCATCGTGTTCACCCACCGGGCGCTTCCCGCCATCCGGCCGGTGAACCACCTCCTCGACGGCGAGGACGAAGTCATCCGCACTCACCCGGGGGCCGCGATCGTCGTGGACACCGGTCCTGCGTCAGGTGTGGTGGTCGCCTACGAGGCCGACGCCATCGACCCCGGCACCGGTCTGGGCTGGAGCGTCATCGTGACCGGCATCGCCCGCCAGGTAACCAGCCATGACGACGTCGCCAGGTATGAGCAGCCCGGCCGGCGGGTAGCGCGGGGAGTTCATCGCCCCGGTCCCCAGCAGGGTCAGCCGCAGCCACGCCGTCACCGCAGGTACCTTATCCGGACCAGGCGAGGTCCTCCAGGCCGCGCCCGGCCGGACCGGGCCGGGAAAGCCCGCCCCGTTCGGCCCGCAAGCGGTCAATGATCCCGAACGGACCAGGGTTGCCCGCCCACCTCAACCCGTCACGCCCTGGTGTTTGTCGAAGCCTCCTGGCGGCGCGCCGGGCTGGGCACCGTTCTGCTGAGCCGGCTGGCTGAGGCTACCCGGCACGCCGGGGTGCGGCGGCTGGCCGGTGACGTGCCCAGGAGCGATGTGGCGATGCTGGGCCTGCTGCAGGAGCTGGGCCTGGAGTACGAGGAGCAGGTGACGGCGGCGAGCGTGCACGCCAGCTTCGCCGTGCAGGAGATAGATGCCTACCTGGATGCGCTGCTGGCTGACCAGCGTCAGCCGCCGCCCGGGTATCGGTCGCGCCGTTCCTGTGCCCCCGGTCGATCGCCTTGGTGGGAGCCAGCGACAAGCCCGGCAGCATCGGTGCCCTGCTGCTGGCCAACCTGCTCGCCAGCGGGTTCGACGGGCCGTGTACCCGGTCAACCCTCGCCATCTCCTCATCCGCAGGATGACCGCCTACCCGGACCTGGCCTCGTGCCCGCAGCCGCCGGAGCTGGCGGTGGTGGCCGTCCCCGCGCCGCTGGTGGCCGGGGTCGTCGATCAGGCCGGCCGGCTGGGAGTCCGGGCGGTATGCGTGATCTCGGCCGGGTTCGCCGAGGTGGGCGAGGAGGGCCGGGGCCTGCAGGACGAACTGCGCCGCCGCGCCCGGGCCGCCGGGGTACGTCTCATCGGGCCCAACTGCATGGGGCTGCTCAACGGCGGGCCCGATCCCCGGTTCAACGCCAGCTTCAGCACGGTCTTCCCGCCGCCAGGACGCCTGGCGTTCGTGTCGCAGTCCGGTGGCCTCGGGCTGGCCGCGCTCGCCCTGTTCACCGGCCCCTCGCTCGGCGTCAGCAGCTTCGTGTCGGTCGGCAATACTACCGACCTACGCCCAACGACCGGGTGATCGCTCCCATCAGTTGGTCGAGGTGGCCCCGAGCCATTACCAGCTGGACCTCTCTGTCGGCAGGCGGCTGCATTGTCGCTCCCCTTGCTCCCGGCCCTCAGGCATCCTCCCAGTCGGCCGGGCTCAGCCGGGAAGAAAAGACACTCACGTGCCCAGCCTGCATCACCCGCCACACCCTTACCCCGGGCGAAATAGGGCCCTTCGTATAGCCCGCCAGGACCGTTGCCTCTATCGGGCCTATCGGCCAATGCCAAGGCTGGATGGCAGGTGCAGAGCCGCCAGCTCTGCCGCGCCCTCTGAGGAGGCTGCCATGAAGTCCGTACGCACTACCGCAGCCGCTGTGGTGCTGGCGATCGCGATGGTGCCGGCCACGCTCGCCGCCTGCGGAAGTCAGCCCGCCACGCCCGCGGCGGCGCCCTCGCCGTCCAGCACCCCGTCGGCGACGTCGCCGGCCAGCCCGGCGACGACACCGGCGCCGGCCCGCACGCCGGGACCGGGCGCTACCTCGCCGACCCCGTCCATCCGGGTCGTGTCGTCCCGGATCGCCTACCCATGGCACTGGCCGAACGACCCGGCCAGGCCCGGCCGGGTCACGCGCGCATACGTGGTGCCTCCGGTTCCCGAGCTTGTCCAGATCAGCGTGGGCGACCATCCCGAGGAGCACGGTCAGCTGCCATACAACCGGATGTCCTTCGCCTTCACCACGGCGTTCCCGGGCTACCACTTCGAGTGGGTCAGCAAGCTGGTCAGCGACGCCAGCGGCCAGGTGGTCTCGCTGCACGGCACCGACGTGCTGAAGATCGTGTTCACCAAGGCCCAGGCCCACACCGCCGACGGGGCCCGATCCACGATCGTTTCCCAGCCCGGACGGCCCATCGGCTACCCGTTCATGACCGACTTCGCCCAGGCCGGCGACTTCGAGGGCGTCCTGACCTACGGCATCGGCGTCACCCGGCCCGTTCTGCGCTCCAACCCGCGGACCATGGTCCGCGCCTACGAGGTCGAAGTGGCCATCGCCACTGGCCAGCACCGCTACATCGTCGCCATCGACGTCGACGGCAGCCACCACGGCTAACCGCCGCGATCTGGCTGTCGTCCGGGCCGCGGTGAGCGGCGGAGCGCTGGTCCTGTCGGGGATCCCCGCTCACGCGACCTGGGGCCTGACCTGGTCCGTGCTGACCGCCGTTGCGCGGCGGAACGTATCACAGCGACAGGCGCACCCCGTCCGCGATGCGGAACACCACATCCTGGTAGCCGAGCCCGTAGCGTGCCGGGATGGCCGATCCCAGCGGGCCGGGCGGACGGCTGGTCGCGTTGACCGCCACGATCAGCGGCAGCAGCACGAACCACAGCAGCACCAGCGCCGCCGGCACGGCCTGCAGGCGCCACCAGCCCTGCATCGCCCGGACCAGCATCACGGCCCCCCAGACCAACAGGGCGACGCCGGTCGCCAGCACCACGACCGCCGGAACCGCGGCCGCATCCAGGCCGGCCTTGGCCAGGTGCGCGCTGCCGATGCCCGCACCGGCGGCGGTGCCCGCGATTTCGAACAGCAGAGCCATCGCGCCCCGGCCGGCGCGCCCGGCCCGGCGGGTGAACCAGACGGCCCAGGCCGTCACCACGGCGACCAGCAGGACGCGCGCCGCCTGCCATGCCGCGGAGCCGCCCAGCCCGGCCAGCACCGCGAAGGCCATCCCCTCGGCGGCAATGACGGCGGGCAGCACGACCGGTAGGCGGGAGCGTGGAGGAACAACCTCACGCGGTGATTGCGGGAGTACACCCGCATTCTTGCCTGCTGTCATCCCCCACCTCATCTGGCTCCAGCGGCGCCCGAGCGCCCGGCCTGGCGCAACGTGTCAAGGCGCTGGCGGTACTCGTCGGCGTCGATCTCCCCGCGCGCGAACCGTTCGGCGAGCACCTGCTCGGCCGTGGGCGGCGGGGGCGGGGGCGGGAGGTTCTTGCCGCGTTTGCGGTCCAGGTAGCGGACGGCGGCGGCAATGGCCAGGACCAGCACGACCCAGAACAGGATCATGCCGGCGATTCCCAGTGCGTACCCCCACCCGCTCATGTGCTCGCCGTAGGGGTACATCATCGTGATCTCCTCGTATGCCGTCGGGGGCGCTAGCCCTGCGCGATGTCTGCGGTGATGCCCGCGGCCAGCTTGGCGCCCCAGTCGCGGGCCCGGTCCTGCTCGTGCGGCTCGAGCCGGTCCTGCTTGGTCACCAGGAAGCTCTCCGGCTCCGCGACCACGTCGAAGCCGTGCTGGCGCAGCAGGCGGCTCACGCCCTTGGCGGCCCGGCCGGTCAGCGCGGCCGGCCCGTGCATCCTGGTGTCGAAGGCGGCCGCCCTGACCGGGAAGTCGCCGAGCGAGCCGAACCACTCACGCAGGCCTGGGCCGAGCGCGTCCGGCTCGACCTTCAGGCCGCCGGCCGGCTCGTCCGCGGCCTGCACCGCCGCCTTGCGGGTGCTGGCCCGGCTCATCCCGTGAACGTGCGTCGGTCCGCCGACCACGACGAGGTCGGCGTCGGCGATGACCTCAGGCCCGGCGTGTGACACCGGGACGACCTGGACATCGAAGGTGGCCTCGAGCCCGGCTCCGATGGCGTCGGCAATCAGGTGCGTGTTGCCGTACATGGATTCGTAGACGACCACAGCGCGCATGATCCTCACCCCTGATCTTTCGGTACATCCGCGGCCATAGTGCCGCGCCGGGACGGATGACCGGCAGGGACTAATGTCACCGCGCGAGCCGGCCGAAGCCGGCGCTTGATCAGGCAGGACCATCGGGCCGCCACGTTGTGACCTGCTTCTTTGGACACACGGTCCGGGCCGCCGTGCACTGGCGAGCGGAAGGGGGCGATTGCGATGCTTCGCCGCATTATCGCCTGGTCTGTTCTCATCTCCCCGCTCGTACTGGCCACCGCCGTGCCCGCCGCGGGCGCCGCCGTCGGGTCACCGTCCGGGCCGTCGGCCGTGCCCGCGCCTGCCGCCGCCATGACCGCCCGCACCGCCGCGGCGGCCGCGGCCCAGCCCGTGCTCAGGCTCGGCTCGCGCGGCGCCGCGGTCACGACGCTGCAGCAGCGGCTGGCCGCGCTGCACTACTTCGATGTGGGCCGGGCTGACGGCGTGTTCGGAGCGAACACGTACCACGCGGTCGTCGCGTTCCAGAAGGTCCAGGGCCTTACCCGGGACGGCATCGTCGGCCCGGCCACCCGGACCAGGCTGGCCCGGCCGTATGTCCCGGCGCCGCGCTACCGGCTGGCGACCGCGTCGGTGGAGGTGAACCTGGCCAAGCAGGTCATCTACTACGTCCGTGGCGGGACGATCCAGCGGATCATCGATTCCTCGACCGGCAGCGGAGCCTGGTATTACTCCCGGGGCCGGTGGGCCAGGGCGATCACGCCGACCGGCCGGTTCCGCATCTACTGGCGCTACAACGGCTGGCAGCCCGGGCCGCTCGGCTCGATGTACCGTCCGAACTACTTCTACGGCGGTTACGCCCTGCACGGGATGACCTCGGTGCCCGCCTACCCGGCGAGCCACGGCTGCGTCAGGATGACGGTCCCCACCATGGATCGCGTGTGGTCCTCGCTGTGGGTCGGCATGCCGGTGGCGATCTACCGCTCGTGACCGGCCTCGGCGTCGGCATCGGGATCCGGTATCCGCCGCCCGCTGATGGTGGCGGGCCGGATCCTGATCCAGAACGGACGGTCGGCGGCGCCGGCCCACGGACGCAGGCCGAGGCGGTTCAGGCGCTGGATCTCCGCCGCTTCGTAGACCGCGCGGGCGCGGCCGTTGACCAGGACGCTCCATCCGGTCCGGGTGCGCTCGTCGTAGCCGTCTGCCTCGAACGCCACCACCTCGTAGC
>Ga0335085_10014416_pt1 | contig 11530 bp, 8 predicted proteins | sample Lox_Sample_45_FD_206712 | JGI IMG/M metagenome (GOLD analysis project Ga0335085, IMG submission 206712) | Soil microbial communities from Loxahatchee National Wildlife Refuge, Florida, United States - Lox_Sample_4.5 | ecosystem: Environmental > Terrestrial > Soil > Wetlands | place: USA: Florida... | reverse complement strand
CCGATTGTGATGCCTACGGACGCGTGAACAATGCGACCTACTATAGCTGGTTCGACACGGCCTTGACCCTTATGGCGATCGAGCGCGGAATTCTCCGTGCACCAGGTCAGACATCGATCGGGCTTTGCATTGCTAGTGAGTGCCAATTCCTAGCTCCGGTCGGCTTTCCGGAAACCGTCGATATTGGCATCAGGTTAGGCCGACTGGGCACCAGTTCAATCACGTACGAACTCGCGATATTTGGCGAAGCCGCCGACAAGGCATCGGCCGTCTGCAAATTCACGCACGTCTACGTCGACGCCGAAACCCGAGCGAAAGTATCGCTTACCGAAGCGCAAAGATCCGCGATCAGGGATTTGGTTCGGCAGTAGCGCTCATGATCCAGCTGATCGAGGCTTGCGCCTTATCGACCTCGGTCGGCTGGATCAGGACGTCCGAAAACCCGAATGGGAAGCAAATGGCAGCAGAGAGCCCTTACAGGCCAATGCCTAGGATTCGTCGCGGAAGTCCGTCTTTGGAGGCAGGCCGGTGCGATGGAGACACTCCTGCACCGGCGCCCGCGGAGACAAAGGCCTTGACCGACGAGATGCTCAGGTGTGGAAGATGATGTCAGCTCGAATGCCATATCAGCGCCGGAATAAACGCCCTAGTTCTTCGTCAACCGCGAGAGCAGATTCGGAGCAAAAAGCGCGATCTGCCTTGCACCATGCGGCACCAGGTAGATGACGAGGAACAGGAGCACGCCGAACACGGCGCCGGAGAGGCCCTTGGAGATGCCTTCGGCGATATTCGGCACGAAGATGATGAACGCGGCACCGATGATCGAGCCGGGCAGCCAACCGACCCCGCCGACGACCATGCCGAGGAACAGCTGGATCGCGAGCGTGATGGTAAAGCTGTCGGGGGCGACGAACTGCACCGCGATGGCGCCGAGCGAGCCGGCGATGCCGGTGATGCCGGCGGAGACGCCGAAGGCCAGCGTCTTGTAAAGCGCGACGTTGACGCCCATGGCGGAGGCCGCGATCTCGTTGTCGCGGATGGCCATGAAGGCGCGGCCCGAGCGGGAGCGCAGCAGGTTGACCGCGAAGATGTAGATCGCCAGCACGACGGCGAGCGTGAAGTAGTAGAGCCACATGTCCTGCGACATCGGCAGGCCGAACGGCGCGTCGGGCTTGGTGACGACGAGGCCCTGCACACCGCCGGTCCAGTGCTCGAGGAAGTTCAGCTTGAGCAGCTGCGGCATCGCGGTGGCGAGCGCGAAGGTCGCGAGCGCGAGGTAGACGCCGGAGAGCCGCAGCGCCGGCTGGCCAAACAGGAAGCCGACGCCAAAGCAAAGCACGCCCGCGACCGGCAGGCAGAGGAAGTAGGGGATGTTGAACTGCTCCATCATCACCGCAGTGATGTAGGCGCCGACGGCGTAGAACGCGCTCTGGCCGAGCGAGAACTGGCCAGAGCCGCCGGTCAGGATGTTCAGCGCCAGCACCGCCAGGCCCAGATACAACAGCTGGGTCAGCTGGAAGATCACGAAGTTCTTCGCGAATAGCGGAACAGCGACGAGAAGCAGCAGCACCACCAGCGAGGTGCCGGTGCCCAGCGTCATGGCCCGCTTCGGAACGGCCTCGACCGCCTCGTGACCTTCTGCAACGACTTCTTCTGCGGCGCTCATGATCAAACTCGCTTGACGATGTGCCGGCCGAACAGGCCAGCGGGTTTGACGACCAGGACGGAGATGATCAGCGCAAGCGCGATCGGGAGTTTCAGCTCGTTGCCGACGCCGGGGATGTAGGTGCCGGCGAGGTTCTCGAAGATGCCGACCAGGAAGCCGCCGACCACCGCGCCGAACGGGCTGGTGAGGCCGCCGAGCACCGCTGCGGCAAAGCCGTAGATCAGCACGCCGCCCATCATGTTGGGCTCGAGGAACACGACAGGAGCGATCAGCATGCCGGCGATGGCGCCGATTGCGGTCGCCATGCCCCAGCCGAGCGCGATCATCCAGGAGGTGTTGATGCCGACCAGCCGAGCCGATTCAGGCACCGACGCCGCAGCGCGCATGGCAAGGCCGATCCTGGTGTACTGGAAGAAGAAATACAGGCCGAGCAGCAGCAGCACGGTGACGCCGATCATGCCGGCCTGATGGGTCGAGATCAGCTGGCTGCCGAGGAACGGCGAGGAGCCGAACGGGGTCGGGTATTGCTTAATGGTGAAGTCCCAGATCAGGCCCGCGGAGGAGTTGATGATCGCAAACAGCGCGATGAAGCCGGCGACATTGGTCAGGACCGGAGCCTTTGCGAGCGGCTTGAACAGGATGCGCTCGATGGCGATGCCGCCGATGAACGACAACACCAGCGTGATCGCAAAGGCTCCCCAATAGGGCACGCCCCACTGCATCAGCTGCCAGGAGATGAAGGTCGAGAACATCGCCATCTCGCCTTGCGCGAAATTGAGATGGTCGATCGCCTGGTAGATCATGACCACCGCGAGCGCCATGCAGGCGTAGATGGCGCCCGTGGCAATCCCGGCCAGGACCTGGTTGGTAAACAGTTCCATCGTGCCGGCTCCTCAGTAACCCAGATAGGATTTGCGGATTTCTTCGTTGTTCGCGATGTCCTTGGCGTTGCTGGACATGACGATACGGCCGGTCTCGATCACATAGGCCTGGTCGGCGAGTTCGAGCGCGAGCTGGGCGTTCTGCTCGACCACCAGGATCGACACCTTGTCCTCGCGGTTGATCTTGCCGAGGATGCCGAACAGGTCGCGCACGACCAGCGGCGCGAGGCCGAAGGACGGCTCGTCCAGCAGCATCAGCCGCGGCCGCAGCATCAAGGCACGCGCGACCGCGAGCATCTGCTGCTCGCCGCCGGAGAGCGTGCCGGCCTGCTGGGTGTGGCGCTGCTTCAGCACCGGGAAATGCGCGTACATGCGCTCGATGTCGGAGACGATGCCGGCATTGTCCTTGCGGGTGATCGCTCCGAGCTGCAGATTCTCCTCCACCGTCATGGTGGTGAAGGTGCCGCGGCCCTGCGGCACATGGGCGATGCCGTGCCGCACGATGCTCTCGGTGGAGCGGTTGTTCAGCGGCTTGCCGTCGAACTCGATGCCGCCGGTGGAGCGCACCATGTTGCAGATCGCGCGCAGCGTCGTGGTCTTGCCGGCGCCGTTGGCGCCCAGCAGCGTCGTCAGCGAGCCCTCGTTAAGCGAGAAGGTGAGGCCATGGAGCGCCTGGACCTGGCCGTAATAGGCGCGCAGGTCCTTGACGTTGAGCAGAACAGTCATTGGTCCTTGCTCCCGAGATAGGCCTTGATGACGTCGGGGTCGACCTGCACCTGGGCGGGCGTGCCTTCGGCGAGCTTCTTGCCGAAATTCAGCGCGACGACGTGGTCGGCGATCGACATCACGAGGCCCATGTGATGCTCGACCAGCAGCACTGTCATGTGGCGCTCGTCGCGGATTTTGCGGATGAGATCGCCGAGCACATGGACCTCCTGGTGATTGAGGCCGCCGGCCGGCTCGTCGAGCAGCAGGATCTTCGGGTCCGCAGCCAGCGCCCGCGCCAGTTCGACGCGCTTCTGCGTGCCGAAGGGCAGGCCGGAGACGATGGTGTGGGCGACGTCCTCAAGATCGAGATAGCCGAGGATCTCGTGCACCTTCTTGTTCACGCTGGTCTCGCTGCGGCGAATCCAGGCGAGGCGCAGCGAATCGCTGATGATGTCGGAGGAGGTGCGGGCATGGGTGCCGACGCGGACATTGTCCATCACCGACAGGTTCGGAAACAACGCCACGTTCTGGAAGGTCCGGCCGATGCCGATCTCGGCAATCCGGTGCGGCGGCCGCTTCAAAATGCTCGCGCCTTCCATCAGGATATCGCCTGATGACGGCTGATAGAGGCGGGAGAGGCAGTTGAAGAGCGTGGTCTTGCCGGCGCCGTTGGGGCCGATCAAGCCGAGGATCTGTCCCTTGTGCATGTCGAACGACACGCCATTGAGCGCGACGATGCCGCCGAACACGACGCTGACGTCGCGAACCGCAAGCAGAGGCGATGTCCCCTGCGCGAGCTGTGCCTGCGTCATCTCGTCTCCGCCTTTGCCGTTCAGCGACTGGGTGGGCCACCAGGCGTCGCAACGACAACGGTTATCCGATCCCCTCCGCTTCTCGTGCATTTTCCCCTCCTGATTGCGTCATTGTCTTTTTTGGGATTCGATGCCGTAACTTGCGCATCTCCTCCAATCCTCGCCTGCTCTACGCAGCTATCAACGCTTTCGATGTTCAACTCAAGGTCGCAAATGCAGACCGATCGAAAGCCATCAGTTCATCGGCTCGTCCATCACGCACCTTCAAAAGCCATTGCGGGTCCTGAAGTAGCGCCCGGCCGACGGCCACGAGATCGAATTCCTCTCGGTCCAGACGACGGACCAGTTCATCCAGGGATGCCGGTCGCGAACTCTCTCCGCCGTATGCGGCGATGAACTCACCCGTCAGCCCCACTGAGCCGACCGAAATCGTCGGCAAGCCGGTCACCTTTTTCGCCCATCCGGCGAAATTCAGATCCGAGCCCTCGAATTCCGCCTCCCAGAAACGCCGCTGCGAGCAATGAAGAATGTCGACGCCGGCTTCACGCAGAGGCATCAACCAAGCCTCCAATTCGCGCGGCGTGCTGGCGAGCTTCACGGCGAAGTCCTGCTGCTTCCACTGGCTGATCCGAAGCAAGATTGGAAACTCGGGGCCAGCCGACTTACGCACCGCGCGCACGATGTCGGCGGCGAAACGCGCCCTTCCTGGTAGGCTTCTGCCGCCATACGCATCTTCTCTGCGGTTGGTCCCTTCCCAGAAAAATTGGTCGATCAGATAGCCGTGCGCTCCATGCAGCTCGACGGCATCGAAATTCGAGCGCTTGGCGGCAAGAGCGGCATCCGCGAAAGCCCGAATAGCGTCCGCAATGTCCTCATCGCTCATCGGAACGCCCAGACTCTTGTCAGGTCGTGAAAGCCCCGAAGGGCTGTCGTAGGCGCCTGGAGGCTGCCAGTCCTTTTCGCGCGTGCGGACGGCGCCCACGTGCCAAAGCTGAGGCGCCATCAGTCCACCGGCATCGTGGACTTCGTCCACGACGCGACGCCAGCCGGCGAGCTCCTTTGGGCCGTGAAACCGAGGGATGTTCGGGTCGTTCAAAGACGCGGGGCGATCAACCCCCGTCCCCTCCGAAATGATAAGTCCGACCGCGCCTTCGGCCCGGCGGCGGTAGTACTGCGCTACGTCTTCGGTAACAATGCCATTTGGAGAGAACGAGCGGGTCATCGGCGCCATGACGACGCGATTTGGCAGGTTCAGCCCCTTATAAGTGAACGGCCGGAAAAGAACGTCGATCGCCATTTGCGCTCCAGACTCGCTCTAACCCAGCGAAGTTCGGTGCGAGCGATTGATCTCGCGGTTACGATTCGGAGTGCGCCTATCGACGATCATCACCTTCCCCCCCGCTTGGGCGAATTCTTGGATGGCTCGTTTTTCCAAGGAGCGCCTACAACTCCCCACGAGTCCTGCTCCCAGCGATCCCAGCTGGAGCCAAACCCTATACAGTTCCAATTAAGAACCGTCAATGATGCAAATGAAAGCTACAAACAATGGGATCATTCAGCTAGACGCTATCGCTAGTTCTATTTTGGGACTTTTTTGATCGAGGTCGACTGCTCTTCCAGGTGATTTCGACTTGGCTAGTCGGGGGCGTGTGTGGGGTCTCACGAACCTGTTCGGCGGCGCTCTTCGAAACCACGTGCGCAGAACGCGGGTCGATAAGCGCCCACATGCAGTCGCTCCAGGCGTTAGGCGTCCATTATTCTCTTCATCGTGGCCCGTTGCATTGATCGCGGCGTCAAACGATTTGAAAAGGCAGCTATCTTGTTCGACATGCCGGCGATCACCATGGCCTTTCCTTGCATGAGCGCCCGAATACCGCTCGCGGCGACCGGACGCGGCTTCATGGTGAGGAGGCGCAGCATGGCCGATGCGGTTGCGCCGGCTGCCGCATCGAATCCCGTCGCGGTGTGCCCTGGGCAGAGACTGGTAACGACCACACCATGCGGGCGGAGTTCGTCATGCAGAGCCTCGCCAAAGGCCAGCACATAAGCCTTGGTCGCAGCATAGGCCGCGTAGCTGGGAACGGCTTGGAAGGCCAGAAGGCTGGCGATGAGAAGGATATGTCCAGATCGCCGCTGAGCCATGTCGCGGCCGAAAAGATAGGTGAGCTCTGTGAGCGTCGTGATGTTGAGCTGGATCATGTTCGCGGTCTGCTCGATCGGCGAGTCCAAAAAATCGCCGTGCAAGCCGAATCCGGCATTGTTCACCAAGATGTCGATCGTCACCGACCTCGCGTCGAGACTGCTTTTGAGGCGGCTGGCCGCGCCCGGCGCGGCAAGATTGATCGCCTCGACCAGCACATCCACCCCATATTTGCTGCGGAGATCGGAGGCAAGCTTGTCCATCGACTCTCGCCGTCGAGCCGCCAATACGAGATTGACTTTCTGCGCCGCCAGGAGATCTGCGAATTCAAGGGCGAGGCCACTCGAGGCCCCCGTGACCAGAGCCCATTTTCGGACGAAGTTGTCCGTTGCTTCTTTTGACATCGTTCTCTTTCTAATTTGATCAGCGAATGGGCCTCGTGCGGATTCTCAATCCGGACACCGGCCCATCCTTTCAAGCGGCAGCGGCGTCTCGAACCTGTTTCGCGGCGGCATCCAGAACGGCCTGAGCCAGACCGGGGTCGTTGATCAGGCGCGATAGCGTCACCGCGCCAACCATCGTCGCGAGAATGGCCATGGCCTTGCTGCGGGAGACCTCGTCGCCAGCTCCGGCGAGAAAGCGGTCGAGCACGTCGAGATAGGCTTTGATTCCTGCTTCGAATTCCGCCTTCACCTCGGGACCCTGTCGGGCGGCATCCGAGCCAAGCGCCACGATCGGGCAGCCGTCCATCTTCTCTCCGCGATGGTCGCCGCTGAGGTAGAACGCAATCACCGCGCCAAGCGGATCGTCAGGATTCTGTGCGGCCGCGTCTGACCATCGGCCCGACGCGCTCTCCAATGCGCGCTTAGACGCCTCAACCGCCAGATCCTCTTTTGATGCGAACTGCTTGTAGAAGGCGCCTTGGGTCAGCCCGGCACCCTTCATCAGGTCCTTGAGGCCGATGCCATCAAAGCCGCGCTCTCTGAAGAGGCGACTGGCCACATTGATCACGGTTTGGCGGTTCTCGGCCGCCTGAGTGCGACTCACGCGCATCGCGTGTCTCCATTTGGATTTCGCTCGACTTCTATGCAATATAGAGTTCGAACGAAATCTATCAAGCTGTTTGTTGGATCAGTTCGGTGTTCACGTTCCCGTCAGCGTTCGAAAATAGATTGCGATTGACATCTAATTAGATTATAGAGGTCGAACGAAATCTAAAATCCAAACGGAGATTGATCATGATGAGGGGTGTTGCGGTACTGGCTGGTATTCTGGTCCCGGCGGGGGTGGCGACCTTTGTTGCTCTTGCGATCCCAGCCCATGAAGCCTCCGCGATCGGCGACCCGAGGCAGGAGCCCCCGATGGTGCGTCTGGTGACCGCGGCGCGGGTCAGCGGATCTGAACGCGGCTTCACCGGCACCATCGGTGCGAGAGTGGAAAGCAATCTTGGTTTTCGCGTTGCTGGGAAGATTGTCGAACGACTCGTGAATGTCGGTGAGCAGGTCAAGTCCGGCCAGCCGCTGATGCGGATCGACGAGACCGATCTGCGTCTGGCCGTCGCGGCGAAGCGCAATGCGGTCGCCGCCGCGCGGGCGGTTGTCGTTCAGACGGACGCCGACGAGCAGCGCTACGCGAACCTTGTGAACGACGGATGGGCTTCAAAGCAACGCTACGAGCAGGCGAAGGCCGCATCGGACACCGCCAAAGCGCAGCTTGCCGCGGCGGAAGCCGAAGCAGGGGTCGCCGAGAACCAGGCGACCTATTCCGTCCTGGTGGCGGACGCGGACGGAACTGTTATGCAGACGCTTTGTGAGCCGGGGCAAGTGGTCGCTGCCGGCCAGCCTGTGGTTCGACTGGCGCAGGCCGGTCCTCGCGAAGCGGTGGTCGCGCTTCCGGAAACGATCCGGCCAGCGATCGGCTCGGTTGCCGAAGCTACCCTCTATGGAGACGATGGGCGCCGCTATACGGCGCATCTCCGACAGTTGTCGGATTCCGCGGATGCCCAGACTCGTACCTATGAGGCCCGGTATGTGCTCGGGGGCGAGGCGGCGGCGGCACCGCTTGGCGCGACAGTCACCATTCGGCTGGCAAGCGAAACAAGTGAGCCCGAAGTCCAGGTGCCGCTCGGAGCCGTGCTCGATGACGGCCAGAGGACCGGCGTTTGGGTCTTCGACAGCGCCACCTCGACCGTACACTTTCGACTCACCACGCTTGTTCGCATGACCAGCGAAGAGGCCGTGCTCTCCGGACTGCGCTCTGGTGATTCCGTGGTTTCGCTCGGCGCCCACCTTCTGCATGAGGGCGAGCGCGTCAGGACTGCAACTGAAAGCCGGGGCGCCTGATGAGCTTCAATCTTTCCGCGCTGGCCGTTCGGGAACGGGCCGTTACCCTGTTCTTCATCCTTCTGCTGGCGGCCGCGGGCGCCTACGCCTTCTTCATGCTCGGGCGGGCCGAGGATCCGTCCTTCACCATCAAGACCCTGACGGTCACCACCGTGTGGCCGGGAGCGACGGCACGGGAGATGCAGGACCAGGTCGCCGAACCCCTGGAGAAACGGATTCAGGAGCTGACCTGGTACGAGCGGGTGGAGACGACCACGCGGCCAGGTTATGCCTACATGACGGTGACGCTGAAGGACAGCACACCGCCCTCCAGCGTGCAGGAAGAGTTCTACCAAGCCCGCAAGAAGCTCGGAGACGAAGCGAGCAAGCTGCCGTCCGGCGTGCTCGGCCCCTTCATCAACGACGAATATTCGGACGTGAGCTTCGCCCTTTATGCCCTCAAGGCGAAGGGCATGCCGATGCGTGAGCTCGCTAGGAAAGCCGAACTGATCCGTCAGGACCTACTGCACGTGCCCGGCGTCAAGAAGATCAACATCCTCGGGGAACGTCCCGAACAGATCTTCGTCGATTTTTCCTATGCCAAACTGGCAACCCTCGGCGTATCGGCACAGGATATCATTGCCGCCTTGCAGCGGCAGAATACGGTCACACCCGCCGGCTCGATCGACACACGTGGCCCACAGGTCTTCATCCGGATCAACGGCGCTTATGACAGCACCCAGACGATCGCCGACACGCCGATCGTCGCTGCGGGGCGGATGCTGAAGCTATCGGACATCGCCGATGTCCGCCGCGGTTACGAGGATCCTCCCACCTACCTCATCCGACACCAGGGTGAACACGCCATCTTGCTCGGTGTCGTTATGCAGGAGGGCTGGAATGGTCTCGCACTTGGCAAAGCGCTGGAACAGAGGTCCGCAGCTATCGCACGGACGCTGCCGCTCGGCATGACGCTCGACAAGGTGACCGATCAGGCCGTCAACATCACCTCCGCAGTTGACGAATTCATGCTGAAGTTCGCGATGGCACTCGGCGTTGTGCTGCTGGTGAGCTTGCTCAGCCTCGGCTGGCGCGTTGGCATCGTCGTGGCCGCAGCGGTCCCTCTGACGCTTGCGGTCGTGTTCCTGATCATGCTGGAAACCGGCCGGTTCTTCGACCGCATCACGCTCGGCGCCCTCATCCTCGCGCTTGGCCTTCTCGTCGACGACGCCATAATCGCCATCGAGGTGATGGTGGTAAAAATGGAAGAGGGGATGGACCGCATCAAGGCGGCGGCCCATGCGTGGAGCCACACCGCGGCGCCAATGCTGTCCGGAACACTCGTCACGATCGCCGGCTTCCTCCCGGTGGGCTTCGCGCGGTCGACTGCCGGCGAATACGCCGGCAACATCTTCTGGGTCGTGGGGTTCGCCCTCATCGTCTCCTGGATCGTCGCGGTGGTCTTCACGCCGTATCTTGGCGTAAAGATGCTGCCTGCGATCAAACCGGTCGAAGGCGGTCACCAGGCGATCTACGACACGCCGAACTATCGGCGCCTGCGTGGGCTCATCACCTTCGCCGTGCGGCACAAGTTCGTAACCTGCGGCATCGTCGGTATCGCGTTCGCGCTTTCCGTCATCGGCATGGGTGGCGTCAAACAGCAGTTCTTCCCGACCTCGGACCGTCCCGAAGTGCTGGTGGAGGTTCGCCTGCCGGAGGGCACCAGCATCGAGACGACGATCGCCACTGTGAAGAAGCTCGAACATTGGCTGCACGATCAGCCTGAGGCCAAGATCGTGACGAGCTATATCGGTCAGGGCGCTCCCCGCTTCTTCTTCGCGATGGCGCCTGAACTGCCGGATCCTGCCTTCGCCAAGATCGTCGTGTTGACGCCGGACGCCGAGGCGCGCGAAGCCTTGAAACACCGACTCCGAGCGGCGGTCTCACAGGGGCTTGCGCCCGAGGTCTATGTGCGCGTCACCCAGCTTGTGTTCGGCCCCTACACGCCGTTCCCCGTCGAATTTCGGGTGATGGGACCTGATCCGGCACAATTGTCCGCCATCTCTGAAAAAGCCCTCGGCATCATGCGGGGCGTTGCGGACGTGCGGCAAGCGAACCGCGATTGGGGTGGTCGCACGCCCGTGCTTCGCTTCATCCCCGATCAGGATCGGCTAAACCTGATCGGCCTCTCTCCTGCGGAGATGAGCCAGCAACTCCAGCTTCTCCTGACCGGCATCGGCGTCACGCAGGTCCGTGAGGACATCCGCAATGTGCCCATTGTCATGCGCAGCGCGGGCGGCGAGCGGCTGGATCCGACGCGCCTGGCGGACTTCTCACTAATGAGCCGGCAGGGCCGGCAGGTTCCGCTCTCACAGATCGGTAACTCGGAAATCCGTCTGGAATTCCCCATCATGAAGCGCCGCGATCGCACGCCGGTCATCACGATCCGCTCAGACATTAACGAGGCGACGCAGCCTCCAGAGGTCTCCAAGGAGATCATGACGGCCCTTCAGCCGCTGATCGCATCCCTTCCGGCCGGCTATCGCATTGAGACGGGTGGCTCGATCGAGGAGGCCACCAAAGCCAATGACGCGTTGGCGACTGTCTTTCCGGCAATGATCGCCGCCACGCTGATCGTCATCATGCTTCAGGTGAGATCCTTCTCGATGATGGCCCTCGTCATGCTGACCGCACCGCTCGGTTTCGTCGGCGTCGTGCCTGCGTTGCTTACCTTTAACCAGCCGTTCGGGTTCAACGCCATTCTGGGCCTAATCGGACTGGCCGGCATCCTGATGCGCAACACCTTGATCCTGACCGAACAGATCAAGGAAAACCTCGCTGCCGGCCTTGACGAATATCACGCCGTCATCGAAGCCACGGTGCAACGCACGAGGCCCGTGATCCTGACCGCGCTTGCCGCCGTGCTCGCCTTCATCCCCCTCACGCACTCCGTCTTTTGGGGATCGATGGCTTATACGCTGATCGGCGGCACGGCGGCCGGC
>Ga0335085_10014415_pt1 | contig 11530 bp, 10 predicted proteins | sample Lox_Sample_45_FD_206712 | JGI IMG/M metagenome (GOLD analysis project Ga0335085, IMG submission 206712) | Soil microbial communities from Loxahatchee National Wildlife Refuge, Florida, United States - Lox_Sample_4.5 | ecosystem: Environmental > Terrestrial > Soil > Wetlands | place: USA... | reverse complement strand
AAGGTCTCAAACGGCGTTCTGACGATCAAGGGCGAGAAACAGGAGGAGAAAGAGGAGAAGAAGAAGGACTACTACCTCAAGGAAAGGAATTTCGGGTCGTTCGAACGCGTTTTTCAGGTGCCCGACGGTGTCGATACAGACAAGATCGAAGCCAACTTCAAAAAGGGCATACTCACCGTGACCCTTCCGAAGAAGCCAGAAGCCCAGAAGGCGGCGAAAAAGATCGACATCAAGGCGGCCTGAGCGGTTGTTTCCTCGCGCCTGCAAAAACTCCGGATCGCATCTGTGGCGATCCGGGGTCATCAGTTCGAGAGTTGTGGCAGTGGAGCGTCGGACGATCTTGTAAAATCCGACCGGGATTGACCAACCAAAATTATGCCCACACGCGGCCCGGACGCATTCGCGATGGATCAACTCGAACAACCGGTGTCGCTGTCGTCGCAGGGGCAGTCGGAGCCGATCTGTCGACCAGGGCTGTTCAGCATTCCACTGGCTTGATAGCGGGCACCTCTGCCGCGGTTTCGCGAGCAGCGATTGTCAAAACCGATGATACGGTCGGCGCCTGAGCACCGCTTTCACGATTCGCTCAAGAATTGAACAATCCGACGCCGGTTGCCGCGTCGACGCCGGATGTGGGAAGCTTTCCTGTGAATGTGCGGTCCAAGAGGGCGCAATGAAAAGGCAGTCTCTGCTGCGAGCACTCGGTCCTGTCGTATTGATTCTTGCCTTCGCGGCAGTTGCCGCAGTGGGCGCGAGGGCGGCCGATGATTATCCCTCCAAGCCCGTCCGTTTCATTCTGCCGCAGCCGGCCGGAGGGGCGGTCGATCTCATAGCGCGCGCGGTCGCTGAACGGCTCAGCGAGCAGATGAACCAGCCGGTGATCGTGGAAAACATGCCGGGCGCCAACGGCAGCCTTGCGGCTGAGCAGGTCGCGCGCTCACCGCCGGACGGCTACACCCTGTTGTTCGCGGTCGACAGCAATCTCGTCATCAATCCGCATCTCTACAAGAACCTGAATTACGACCCGCTCGCGGACTTTACTCCGATCAGCATCGTCGCCAGGCTCAATATGGTACTGGTCGCCAATCCGAAGGTCGAGGCCAACAGTGTGCGCGAATTGATCGCTTTCGCCAAAGCGCATCCGGGAAAGCTCAACTACGCGTCCATCGGTCTCGGCACGTCGTCCCATCTGGGCATGGAAATGTTCAAGCGCATGACGGCGACCGATATCACCATGGTGTCCTATCGCGGCACCGCGCCGGCCATGACGGATGTGGTCGGGGGCGTCGTCGATGTGATGTTCACGGGACCGCCTTCGGCGCGGGCTATGTCGGAAGGCGGCAAACTCAAGCTGCTTGCATTCACCGCGCAGCAGCGTTCGCCGCTCATGCCGTCGGTGCCGACCATGATAGAAGCGGGCGTTCCGGGTTTCGATCTCGCGAGCTGGTTCGGCGTGCTGGCACCGGCGAAGACGCCGTCCCCTATTACGGCAAGGCTGTCGTCTGAGGTCACGAAGGCCGCGCACGATCCCCGTTTCGCCTCGCGGCTTACCGCGCAAGGCCTGGATATCGTCGGCAGTTCGCCCGACGCGATGTTGAAGACCATGCAGGCGGACACTAAGAAGTGGGGCGATCTGATCGATACGGCGGGCATCAAGATCGATCAGTAGCGTCGCCGCGATGGGCGGAGCCTTCGTTTGACCGGGAGGACTTGAACATGGCCGAAGGCATCACGGGCTGGCGGTTGCATGTCGGCGTGATCTGGCCGACGCCGGTCCCGCCGCGCCCCGTCCGCGAGTGGTATCAAGTCGTGCCGGAGGGCGTCGACATGACCGCAGTCACGCTCACCATCACGCGGCTGACCGACGACAACATGGACGAGGCGGTCAAGGGCGCGGAGCGCGCCGCCAAGCAGCTTTCCAATTTCGACGTCGACGTGATCTTCCAGTCCGGGGTGCCGCCGATCGTGGCGCACGGGCAGGGCTTTCATCGCGAATTCGAGGATCGCCTGGCGCAGGCTTCCGGGCTGCCGGCCATCACCGACATGGGCGCCGTGCTCGCGGCGATGCATGAGCGCGGGATCAGGACGGTGGCGATGGCGACGCCGTTTCGTCAGTTCATCAATGACCGCCTTGTCAGCTACCTCAAATCGGAGGCAGTCGAAGTCATGCACAACAAGGCGCTCGGCATCGAGCGCAACACCGAGATCAGGCGGCTGCCGATCCCGGTCGAATATCACACCGCGCGCCAGACATTTTTGGAGGCGCCCAGCAAACCCGATGCGCTCTATATCCCGTGCGGCGGCTGGGGCAGCATGCACAATATCGAGCTCCTTGAACGCGATCTCGATACCACCGTCATCACTTGGCAGAACGTGATGATCTGGAGCACCATGAAACGCGGCAAGGTGAAGGGGCCTATCAAGGGCTTCGGCAAGCTCCTCGCCTCGTTGTAGGGCGGCGCAGACGTTCGCGGCAGTTACGGCGCGCGGGCGAAATCAGATGCCAAGATAACGATGCTGAATATCGTGTGAGGCGGCCAACTCGCGCGAATTGCCGCTCCACACCACGCGGCCGCGCTCGATGATGTAGTGACGGTCGGCGATGCGGGTCAGCGCATCGACGTTCTTGTCAATCGCCAGGATTGCTTGTCCTGCGGCGCGAAGATTTTCCAGGCAGCGCCAGATCTCGTCGCGAATGAGTGGCGCCAGCCCTTCGGTGGCCTCGTCGAGGATGAGGAGACGCGGATTTGTCATCAGCGCGCGGCCGATGGCGAGCATCTGCTGCTCGCCGCCGGAGAGGAGGTTCGCCATACCGGCCGCGCGCATGGCGAGGCGCGGGAACAGCGCGCAGACCTTGTCGAAGGTCCAGGGCTCGGCCGCGCCGGTGCGGTTCGCGGCGGTGGCGATGAGGTTTTCGCGCGTCGTGAGATTGGGAAAGACTTGGCGGCCTTCGGGCACAAGTCCGATGCCGAGCTTGGCGATACGATAGGCAGGAAGCTCACGGATATCAGCGTCAGCAAACCGGATCGACCCGGACGTCGCCCGGGTTAGGCCCATGATCGAGCGCACGGTCGTGGTCTTGCCCATGCCATTGCGTCCCATGAGCGAGACCATCTCTCCCGGCGCGATCTTCAGCGAAACGCCGAACAGCACGCGGCTCAGGCCGTAGCTGGTTTCGACGTCGGAGACTTCGAGCAGGGCGCCGTCAGCCATGGGCTGGCCCTTCCTGCTCGCCCAGATAGGCTTCGCGCACGGCAGGGTCGGCCCTGATCGCCGCAGGATCGCCGGATGCGATGATTCGGCCATAGACCAGGACGGTGATGCGATCGGCGAGCGCGAATACCGTCTCCATGTCGTGCTCGATCAGCAAGATGGTCAAGGCGCCCTTTAGCTCGCGCAGCATGGCCACCATACGGGCGGATTCCTCCGGCCCCATGCCCGCCATCGGCTCGTCGAGCAGCAGCAGACGCGGCCTGGTGGCGAGCGCCATGGCGATTTCGAGCTGGCGATGCTCGCCGTGACTGAGCTTGGCGACGCGAGTTCCGGCGCGGCCAGCAAGCCCCACGCGGTCAAGCGCCGTCTGCGCCGCCTCGCGTAAAGCCTCATCGCGGCGCGCGTTCTTCCAGAAGCGAAACGAGTGGCCGCTGTGCGCCTGCACGGCAAGCGCCACGTTGTCGAGGGCGGTGAACTCGGGAAATAGTGAGGTGATCTGAAATGAGCGCGCCAAGCCGATCATGCTGCGGCGGTGTGCGGCAAGGCCGGTAATGTCGCCGCCGTCGAAGCGGATGATGCCGTCGTGTGGCGCGATCTCGCCGGCAAGAAGACCGATCAGCGTGGTCTTACCGGCGCCGTTCGGGCCGATAATGGCGTGAAATTCGCCGCGGGGAATATCGAGCGTGATGGCGTCTGAGGCGACGACGCCGCCGTAGCGCTTGGTGAGCTTGGCAACCTGAAGGAGCGGTTCAGCCATCGCGGCGGCCTCCAAGCAGGCCTTCGATGCCGCCGTGCAGATAGATCGCGACGAGCAACAGCGTCGGCCCGAGGATCAAGCCGGGATATTCGGTCACGCGCGACAGCGCTTCCTCGAGCGAGAGGTACGCTACAGTACCGATCAGCGGTCCGAACAGCGTGCCGAGGCCGCCAAACACCACCATGACCATCAGGTCGCCCGAGCGGGTCCAGAACATCATCGCCGGGCTGATGAAGTTGGTCTGGTTGGCCAGAAGCGCACCCGCCAATCCACACATCGCGCCGGCGATCACGAAGCAGACGAGCTTGTAGCGGAACGTCGGAAACCCGATCGCCCGCATGCGCCGCTCGTTGGACCGCGCGCCCTGAATAACGAGGCCGAAGCGCGAATTGACGATGCGCGACACGAGATAAATGCTTCCCACGAGCAGTGCCAAGCACAGATAGTAAAACAGCGTCTTGTTGTTGAGGTCGACGAAGCCGCCGAATTGGCTGCGCTGGCGTATGGTCAAACCGTCGTCGCCGCCATAGCGGTCGAGCCCGATGGCGACGTAATAGACCATTTGCGCGAAGGCGAGCGTGATCATGATGAAATAGACGCCGCGCGTGCGCAGGCTCAGCGCGCCGACGACCAACGCGAACAGCGCCGACCCGGCAATAGCAACGGGCCACTGAATGAAACCGGACGTCACGCCTTCTTTCCACAACATGCCGACGGCATAGCCGCCGATGCCGAGATAGGCGGCATGGCCGAAGCTCACCATGCCGCCGTAGCCCATGATGAGATTGAGGCTCACCGCCGCGAGCGCGAGGATCAGCACGCGCGTGAACAAGGTCATGGCGAACGTGTCGCTGGTCAACGCAGCGTAGAGCGGAACGAGTGCCAGAACGGCCAAAAGGACAACGACGAGAGCCGCGCGCGGATCGAGCCAATCGCTCATCGCGTCGCCGCCGGGAACAGACCTTCCGGACGTACTACGAGTACGACGGCCATGAGCAAATAAATCATCATCGACGACAGCCCACGGCTGAGGCTCGCCGCGGCGGCTTCGCTTAAGTGCTGATGCAAGAGATCAGGCACGAAGGCGCGGCCGAAAGTGTCGACCAGCCCGACCAGGAGCGACGCGACGAAGGCGCCGCGGATCGAGCCGATGCCGCCGATGGTGACGACCAGGAAGGCGAGGATCAGGATGTTCTCACCCATGCCGATCTGCACGGTCAGGATCGGCGCCTGCATCAGCCCGGCGAGGCCGGCGAGCGCGGCACCGAGCCCGAACACGAGCGTGTAGAGCAGCTTGATGTTGACCCCGAGCGCACCGACCATCTCGCGATTGGAGGCGCCGGCGCGGATCAGCATGCCGAGCCGGGTGCGCATGACGAAGACGTAGATGAGCAGGGCGACCGCAATTGTCACGCCGATGATGACGAGGCGATAGATCGGATAATAGAGGCCGGGCAGGACCTGAACCGCGTTGAGCATCTCGCTCGGCAGCGACAGCGTCATGCCGGCCGGTCCCCAGATGAGGCGCACCAGCTCGTTGAAGAACAGCAGCAGCCCGAACGTGCCGAGCACGTGATCAAGATGGCTGCGGCCGTAAAGCGGCCGGATGGCGATGACTTCGAGCGCCATGCCGGCGACCAGCGAGGCGGCCAGCGCGAGCATCGCGCCGAGCACGAAGCTTCCGGTCCAATCGGCGAAAGTGGCGGCGAAATAGGCGCCGAGCATGTAGAGCGAGCCGTGCGCCAGATTGACGAGATCCATGATGCCGAAGATCAGCGTCAGGCCGGCGGCGAGCAGGAACAGCAGCATGCCGAGCTGAATGCCGTTGAGGCACTGCTCGATGAAATAAAGCATGATCCGTCACCTTGAGGTGCGAGTGTCAGCGAGCCTCGAAGGATGCCGGTAGCAAGATCAGTGCCGCCGCCTCACTTCATCGGGCATTGATTGTGAAACTTGTCTTGGTCGTCCTTGACGATCAGCGAGACGGTGTGGAGCGCGTAGCTGCCGTCGGCGGCCTTCTCCGCGTCCTGGAGATAGAAATTCTGGATCGGGATGTGATTATTGCCGAACTTGAAATTGCCGCGCACCGATTTGAAGTCGGCCTTCTCCATTTCCTTGCGCATACCCTCCTTGTTGCTGAGGTCGCCTTTGACGGCGGTCACGGCGCTGTTGATCAGCGATGCCGCGTCATAGGTTTGCGCGCCGTAGAACGATGGCGAGGACTTATACTTCGCTTTGTAGTCGGCGACGAACTTCTTGTTGGCGTCGTTCGGCAGGTCGTTGACCCACTCCTGCGCGCCGGGAACGCCGATCGCAAGGTCCTTGAGCCGCGGCAGCGACAGGTCGTCGATGGTAAAGGCGGTGTAGAGTGGAATCTGACCCTTGAGGCCGGATTGCGCATATTGGGTGACGAACTGAATGCCGGCGCCGCCGGGATAGAAGGCAAAGATGGCGTCGGGCTTGGCGGCGCGGGCCTTGGACAACTCGGCGGAGAAATCGAGCTGGTCCGGCCAGCGCGTCAATTCCTGGCCGACGATCTTGCCTTTGAAGGTCGTCTGCACGCCGTTGAGCATGTCCTTGCCGGCGGCGTAGTTCGGTCCCATCAGGAAAGCGGTCTTGACGCCCTTTTGGTTCATGTAGGTGCCGATCGCGGCTGGCGTCTGATCGTTGTTCCACGATGTCGAGAACACATAGGGCGAGCATTGGTCGCCGGCGAGCTGCGAGGCGCCGGCATTGGTGATGACCGTCATGGTCTTGGAATCGACCAGCGGCTTGAGCGAGGCGAGCATCACGTTCGACCAGATATAGCCGACGATGAAATCGGCCTTGTCGGATTCGATCAGCTTTTGCGTCTTCTGTACCCCGACTTCCGGCTTGATCTCGTCGTCCTCGTAGACGACTTCGACCGGCAGGCCGCCGAGCTTGCGGCCCAGGTGATCGAGTGCAAGCTCGAACGAATTGCGCATGTCATTGCCGATCGCGGCGGCAGGGCCGCTGAAGGTCGAGATGAAGCCGATCTTGATGGTCTTTTGCTGCGCCATGGCCGGCCCCGCGACGAGCGCGAGCGCGGTCGTTCCCATTAGCAATGCCTTGATCATGGCCTTTACCCCTTGCTCCGGTCCCGCCTGATGCGCGGGCCGCTCTCGATGGAATTAGTCCCAGTCGGTAGTTGTAGAAAGCGGCGCCTATTTGCGCAACTGCGGGGCCCGAAGCCGCGGTGTCACGGCCTTCTCGCGGGCACTATTCCTCGGCGGTAGCGCGCAGATATTCGGCAAGGCCGGGGCCAATATTGGGGACGAAAAGCTCTTCGACCTTCATGGGCCGGCGCGTGAGTTTTTGCTGGTCGAGCTGGCGCACCAGCGCGTCGAGCGTCGGCCGGCTGCCTTCGATCGAATAGTCCCAGACTTGCGGTCCGAAAATCTTGCGGGTCGATTCCAGTTCGTCGATCACCCACGGCAGGCTGACGGTGAGCGCGTCGGTGTCGTACATCCAGTAGTAGGCGATGTCGCGGGCGCGGCAGAAGGCGCGATAGAAGCTGATCGCAAGCCAAGGGTTTTCCTCGTAGAGACGAGTCTTCAGCACGAACGTATGCATGATCGGGAAGATGTGCGTGCGTTCGTAATATTCGCGCTCGACCTTGCGCGGATCGGCGAATAGTCGCCGCACAGTCTTGCCGAGCGTTTTCGGGATCATCACCGAAGCCAGCGCGTCGATCTCGCCGCGCTCCAGCATGTCCTCAAGCGTGGTATCGGGCTTCATGAATTCGCAGCGAATGCCTTCCGGTGGCTTGATGGTACGGACCGGCCTACCGATGACCCAATTGATGTCCTCGGGCATCACGCCGTAGTCGTTCATCAGGAACCCGCGTACCCAGACGGCAGCCGTCATCTGATAATCGGCGACGCCGACGCGCTTGCCCTTAAGGTCTTCCGGCTTCTGGATTTTGGAATCCGCGCGCAGATAGACCGCGGAGTGGCGGAACACCCGCGAGGGGAAGACCGGAATGGCGATGAACCGCGTGTCGCCTTCCGAGCGCAGGATCGTATAGGACGACAGCGACATTTCGGAGGCGTCAAACTCGCCGTGATTCAGCATGCGCCAGAAGGTTTCGCCCGGGCGCAGCGGGATGAAAGTGAGATCGACGCCTTCGGGCTCGACGCGACCGTCGATGAGCGGCTGCGTGCGGTCGTAGCGGCCGCAGGCCATGGTCATTTTCAGTTTTTTCATGTCTTCAAAAAATGATGCTCGGATTGCGGATGCATTGGTCGCAATCGATCAGGTTGACTTGCTTGGCTTGGATTTTCCATGCCGTTCCGTCGCGCACGACGCGGTGCCCGGCCCAGCCGGTGAGGACCCTGATCTCATCGCCCCAGAACTCGCTAGTGAGGAAGTTCGACCGTAGCATGCGCGTGTCATCGCGTGCGGTGGTGAAGGCTTCGACATTGCTGATGAGGCGCACGGTGCGTGACGCCGGCGCCTGCGACCAGGCGAAGCCGGTGCGCAGCCGGTAGACGCGATCCTCCAGCCGTCGGCGATCGTCGAACATGACGGAAATTTCGCGGCGCGGATCGCCGGCTTTCGGAGTCGATGGCACCCAATAGATGCACTCGGCAGAGTACATCGCGAGCCAATCCTCGTAGCGGAGCTGGTCGAGCAGGCGCGCCTCGCACTCAAGGAGCCGGCGGAACTCGTCGCGCGCTGCGACGTCTGTGACAGCGCGGGCGTCGTCCTGCCAATCGGTGAAGTTGTCGACCAACTCGCGGTAGAGCGCATCGTTGACGTAGTAGGAGTTGCGCGACGGATCGGGTATGGTCGGCGCGTTCACGTCACGGCTCCCGCTGGATCGCGATGTTCGGGCGCGCCTTCATGAGGCGTTTCCACTCCTTGAAATGCTCGCGCATGAAGGCTTCGTCGGTCGCCGGCGCGGTGATCGAGCCGTCGTCATTGGTCTTGATGCGGCCAGGGATGCCGAAACCGCGGTTCATGTAGACCCACTCGTCCTCCAGTGCCATCAGGCCGCGCTGGATCTGCTCGAAATTGGCGACGTCGTCGACCTCGCCGAAATTCGGAAAGCCTTCCTGGGTCCGCATGCGCAGCGCGTTGATATCGGTGACGGCATCGGCGATGCCGCTGCCGTCGTCGACGATCATGGTGCCGTACCAGATGGCGTTGGTCTCGCCGACGCTGATCGGCTCGAACACCTGGATGTGGTTGCCGAGCAGCGAGAAATTGGGAAACACGTTGATATTGACGGGCTCCGAGCCGGCGAGGTCGAGCAGCGCGAAGGCGCGGTCGCCATAACGTTTGATGAATTCGGCTTCGTAGTGCTCCATGCCCGGATGCGCGCTTTCGAGCGCCCACAGCCCGCCCGGACGTTTCTCGAGGTTCGGCCGCTTGTCCTTGAAGTGATTGCCGTGGCCGGTATAGCGCATGTACATCGCCAGCGCGTCCGGCGAATTGCGGTAATAGGCCATGCCTTTGGCGTTCTCGCCGGCGAAGCGGTTTTCGGTCTCGAGCAGCGAGCGGTGTGAATAGGCGACGTGATAACCGTCGCACGAATTGTCGTAGGCGAGCTTCCAGTTGCCCTTGTACATGAAGCGGTTGGCCTCACAGACCACGACCTTGCCGCCGGGATTGCGGTCGAGCCATTCGTCGATGATCTTGGCGATCGGGCCGAGATGCTCGACGAGCGGCAGCGCGTCCATGTTCAGCGTGCCGAAGATGAAGCCGCGATAGGATTCAACGCGTGGCACCTGGGCGAGATTGTATTTCGGATCGCGCATGTCGCCGGCATAGCCGTCCGGCCACGGCACGCCGCGCAGCCGCCCGGTATTGAGGAAATTCCAGCCGTGATAGGGACACTGGAACGATTTGGTGTTGCCCTTGTCCCAGCGGCACAGCGTCGTGCCACGGTGGGTGCAGCGGTTGTAGAGCGCGCGTATTTTGCCTTCGGAGTCCCGCAGGATAATGAGCGGCCGCAGGCCCATGCGCCGCGTAATGAAATCGTTGTCGCGCGGGATTTCGCTGTCGTGCGCCAGATAGGTCCAGGTGCCGCCGAAAATGTTGGTCATCTCGGCTTCGAAGATTGCGGGATCGGTGTAGATCAGGCGGTGGGCGCGATCTTCCTGGACGAGATAGTCCCAATCGTACAGCGCCGTGCCACCGAGCCGAGTCGGCTGTGGTCCGATTTTTTCAAGCACCGTCATATGGGCGCTCCGTTTGGCAAAGGCCTAAGGCTGCGGCGCGAAGAGCTCAGAAGAAATCAAAATATTCATTCTGCTCCCATTCGCTGGGTTCGTCGTTGTCGGGCAACGCGCCGCGTTCGTCGATCGAGCGCTGGTACCGCCCGGCTTCAGTTTGCTTCAGCTTTACGAAGTAGTCGATGAAGGTATCGCCGAGTTCGCGGCGGAACAACGGCTCCTTGTCGAGCGCATCGAGCGCATCCGGCAGGCTTTTGGGCAACATCGGCCGTTTCGCGGTGTAGGGCGCGTCATCCGCCGCCGGCGGTTCGAGCCCTGCCTCCATGCCGGCCCGACCGGCGACCACTTGCGAGAGAATGTAGAGATAAGGATTGGCCGCGGGCTCGCCGATGCGATTCTCGATGCGGGTTGCGGGATCGCCGGCGCCGCCGAGAACACGCAGCATGGCGCCGCGATTGTCGTAGGCCCAGCCGGCGCGGTCCGGCGCCAGCGAATTCGGCCGAAAACGCCGATAGCCGTTGACAGTCGGCGTCGTGAACGCCGTGCCGGGCACCGCAAATTGCAAGAGGCCTGCGAGATAGGACAGGCCCGTCGGCGACAGTGTCTCGCCGGATTTCTCGGGCATGAAAAGATGGGCGCCGCTCGATGCATCGACCAGCGATTGATGCAGATGCCAGCCGCTCGAATAGTAGCCCTTGAGCGCCGGACGCGACATGAAAGTCGCGAAATAACCGAGACGCCGGCACACCTGCCGCGTCGCGGTGCGAAACAGAAGCACGTTGTCGGCCGCTTCCAAAGCCGTGCGCGGCGCGAACGTGCATTCGACCTGTCCGGGGCCCCATTCGTTCTCGATGGAGCGCAGGCCGAGCCCGAGCGCTTCGAATACGTCGCCCAGCGCATCGAGCACCGGCTGCATCAGGTCCATGTTGGATTCGGAATGATAGTGATAGCCGGGCTCCGCCGGCCAGGTGCGGATCGGACGCCCGCGGGTGCCGGGCGCGCCGATATTGTCATCGCTCAGATGCTCGTCGGCGACACGCAGCAGATACCACTCGATCTCCGCGCCGATGACGCTGGCGGCGCCGCGTTCGGCGAGTTTCTGCAGCGCCTTGCGCAGCAACTGGCGCGGCGCAAAATGGAAAGGGCGGCCGTCGTTGAAATACTCGTCGGTGAGAATCCAGGCGACGCCGGGCGCCCATGGTAAAACGCGGAACGTCGCAGGGTCGGCGACGACGGTGAGATTGGGCGAGCCCGTCATCTCGTCGAGCCCCATGCCGCCGCCGCGCGTGAACGAGGCAAAGACGCGGGCGCCGGCGGAATCGAGTGTCGTCGTGGCGACACCGATGTTGTATCCCGCCGT
>Ga0335085_10014414_pt1 | contig 11530 bp, 9 predicted proteins | sample Lox_Sample_45_FD_206712 | JGI IMG/M metagenome (GOLD analysis project Ga0335085, IMG submission 206712) | Soil microbial communities from Loxahatchee National Wildlife Refuge, Florida, United States - Lox_Sample_4.5 | ecosystem: Environmental > Terrestrial > Soil > Wetlands | place: USA: Florida... | reverse complement strand
TCGCTGGGCGATCGCTTCGATGCCACGCCTCCCGCCTCCCGCATCCCGCCTCCCGCTCACCACCGCGGCCAAGACGATCACCAGAGCCATGTAGCTCCCGAGCGCGACCATCAACTGAAAATTCCAATGGACCACCGGCACGTTCGGCCACTCATCTTGCGGAATGGCGTCGAGGCCGCGCACCGTCGCGTGTGGATCGTGAAAGGCAAGAAGTGAGAGACCGTAGGGAATGCGGATCGCGGCGCGCGTCCTGTGATGCTCGACGTCCGGCCATCCGCCCAGCACGAGCGGCGCTCCCTGTTCTGTCGCGAACAGCGCTTCCATGGCGGCGAGCTTGGCCGGCTGGTAGCGTGCCACCTGGCGAGCCGCCAGATCACCCGAGAGCGGCTGGAGCACCGCGGCCGGCCCACCGACGAGGAGCGCGATGGTGAGCGCTCTCCGATGGAAGGCATTCGACGGATCTCTGAGCAGGAGGAACGAGTGAATGCCGGCGACCGCGAGCCCGGTGCTCGCGTACGCCGCCAGCGTCATATGGATGGTTTGTGACAGCGCGGCGGGATTGCGCATCGCGGCGATCGGATCGACGTCCGTGATCGCGCCGTTCACGACCTGGAATCCGCTGGGCGTGTTCATCCACGCATTCGCGATGACGACGAAGATGCCCGATGCGGCGCCGCTCACCGCCACCAGCACTCCGGCGGTGAGGTGGGCCCGCGGCGAAATCCGCTCCCAGCCGTAGAGATAGATCCCGAGAAATATCGCCTCTGTAAAGAAGGCGAATCCCTCGAGCGAGAACGGCATCCCGATGATGCCGCCCGCCTGCCGCATGAAGCCCGGCCACAAGAGACCCAGCTCGAACGACAGTACGGTGCCCGAGACGGCGCCGACCGCGAAGAGAATCGCGGTGCCGCGCGCCCAGCGCTGGGCCAGCTCGTGATAGATCTCGTCGCCGGTGTCGTACCACTTCCGCTCCGCCACGACCATCATCAACGGCATCCCGATGCCGACCAGCGCGAAGATGATGTGAAACGCCAGCGAGGTGCCCATCTGGGCGCGGGCGGAGAGGAGGTCGGACATGGGAACAATATGCTAAACGCGGCAGGCGGAAGACGGAACGTGGAACGGAGTTACAGACATCTGTTCCACGTTCCGCCTTCCGCGTTTGGCCTCGCGCATCTACATTTCGCCTCACAATCGCATCGTGGTGATTTGCGGCGTATTGCGGCCACGTTAAATAATCCGCTAAAAGGCCGGCCTGTTACGGCTTTGGTCGCCGTGACGGGCGTTTTTGCTGGGAGGGAGAAATGACTGCGCAAGACAACGCGGGGCTCCAGTGCCCATAACTCTCCGGGACCTCATCGGCGACGGTAAGGTGCATGTCCTGGACGGCGCCATGGGAACGATGCTCTACTCCAAGGGCTACTTCCTCAACGTCTGCTATGACGAGCTGAATCTCAAGCAGCCCAAGCTCGTGCAGGACGTGCACGAGGCGTACGTCCGTGCCGGCGCCGAGATGCTCGAGACCAACACGTTCGGCGCCAATCCGCTGAAGCTCGCCGCGTATGGACTGGCCGACGAGACCGAGAAGATCAACCAGGCCGCGGCCGAAATCGCGCGGCGCGCGGCCGACGGACGCGCCGCGGTGGCCGGCGCCATCGGTCCGTTGGGCGTGCGCATCGAGCCGTTCGGCCCGACCTCACGCGAGGAGGCGTTCGGCTTGTTCCGGCGCCAGGTGGACGGCCTGCTCGCTGGAGGAGTCGACGGCTTCGTTCTCGAAACGTTTTCCGACGCCGACGAGCTGCACGAAGCGATCCGGGCGGTACGGAGCCGTTCGGACCTGCCGGTCGTCGCGCAGATGACCGTCGGCACGGACGGCCTCACGCACTACGGCACCGACCCCGCCACGTTCACGAAGCAGCTCGCCGAATGGGGCGCCGACGTGATCGGGGTGAACTGCTCGGTCGGACCGGCCGGCATTCTCGAGGCCGTCGAGAAGATGGTCAAGGTGACCGATAAACCCATCTCCGCCGTCCCGAACGCCGGGCTGCCGAAGGATGTGGGAGACCGGAAAATCTATCTGGCGAGCCCCGAGCACATGGCCACGTACGCGCGTCGCATGATCGAGGCCGGGGCGCGGTTCGTGGGAGGCTGCTGCGGAACCACCCCGGAGCACATCAAGAAGATCCGCGACTACGTGGCGAGCGTCGTGCCCCGGCACCAGCCGACGGTCGTATCACGCGAATCGGTGGCGGCGCCCGCCGGTGTGGAGGCCGTGCCGCTCGAGCAGCGCTCGCGTTTCGCGGCCAAGCTCGCCCGGAAGGAGCTGGTCACGTCGGTGGAAATCGTGCCGCCCAAGGGCATCGACCCGACGCCCATGTTCGAGCAATGCCGCGCGCTCAAGAAAGCCGGCGTCGATGCGGTCAACGTCCCCGACGGCCCCCGCGCCCAAAGCCGGATGGGAGCCCTGCTGTCGTCGCTGATCATCGAGCGCGAAGTCGGGATCGAAACGGTCACGCACTACTGCTGCCGCGACCGCAACCTGCTCGGCATGCTCTCGGACCTGCTCGCCGCGGGCGCGGCGGGACTGCGCAATCTGCTGATCATCACGGGCGATCCGCCGAAAATGGGCCCGTACCCCGAGGCCACCGCCGTTTTCGACATCGACTCGATCGGGCTCACGAATCTCGTGTATCGGCTGAATCACGGACTCGATCCCGGCGGGAATCCCATCGGCAAGCCGACGTGCTTCGCGATCGGCGTGGGCGTGAACCCCGCCGCCCCCGATCTGGAACGGGAATTGTCGCGGTTCGCCTGGAAGGTGGAGGCTGGCGCCGAGTTCGCCGTGACACAACCCGTATTCGACCCGGTGCAGCTCGAGAGCTTTCTGCGCAAAGTCGAGCAATTCAGGATCCCGATCGTGGCCGGAATCTGGCCGTTGATCTCCCTGCGGAATGCCGAGTTCCTCGCGAACGAAGTCCCCGGTGTGTCGGTCCCCGAACCGATTCTCGCGCGGATGAAGAAAGCACAGGAAAAGGGGAAGGAAGCCGCGCTGGCCGAGGGAGTGAAGATCGCGCGCGAGATGTTCGGGCTCGTGAAGAAGGACGTGCAGGGCGTTCAGGTGAGCGCGCCGTTCGGGCGAGTAGAGGTGGCCCTCGAGGTGTTTCATTAGGCGCGGAAGGCGGAACTCGGAACGCGGAACAGATGGACGGAGTGATGCTGCGCGTTTTGCGCTACCGCCCCCCCGACCCACACCTGAACAGCTCCGGCGCGCCGTCAATCGCACCGTCCCCGATGTGATCGGGCCGGGTCTCAACGTCCTGTTCTGCGGGATTAACCCCGGTCTCTATTCAGCCGCGACCGGCCATCATTTTGCCCGTCCGGGGAACCGATTCTGGCCCGCGCTGCACCGGGCCGGATTCACCGGGCGCCTGCTGGCACCGTGGGAGGAAGCGAGTCTGCTCGACCAACGTGTCGGGATCACGAATCTCGTGGCGCGCGCCACCGCGGGCGCCGCGGACTTGGACGACACCGAGCTCGTGCGTGGCAAGCGGATTCTCGCGCGCAAAGTGAAGCGGTATGCTCCACGCTGGGTGGCCGTGGTCGGGATCGGAGCCTATCGTGTGGCGTTTGCGCGGCCGCGCGCGCAGATCGGGGCGCAGCCGGAGCGCCTCGGCCCCGCGGGCATCTGGGTGCTGCCGAACCCGAGTGGCCTGAATGCCAATCACCAGCTCCCCGAGCTGGCGGCACATTTCCGGGCGCTGAAGCAGGCGAGCGAGGGATGAATCGACGCCTCCCCCTAGGTTCTAGGTTTAACTGCACTCGAAGAGTTAATCGCGCAAGAACAGTGCCCTGACAACGTATGAACAAGCAGCGACTCGAAGCGTTCTCCGACGGCGTCATTGCCATCATCATCACGGTGATGGTGCTCGAGCTCCATGAGCCGCCCAGCGCCGAGTGGGGGGCGCTGCGACCGCTCACGGCGCTGTTTTTGAGCTACGTGCTGAGCTTCGCGGTGCTCGGGATCTACTGGAACAACCACCACCACCTGTTCCAGGCGTCCCGTCAGGTGAACGGCCGGGTGCTTTGGGCCAACCTGCATCTCCTGTTCTGGCTGTCCCTGATCCCGTTCGGGACGGCCTGGATGGGCGTGCATGAGTTCGCGCGCGCTCCCGTGGCCCTGTACGGCGGGATTCTCCTGCTCGCGGGAGTGGCATACAACATCCTGGCGCGAAGTCTCGTCAAGCTGCATGGGGCCGAATCCGTCATTGCGCGCGCCGTGGGCGATGACCGGAAGGGGCCCGTGTCACTCGCCATCTATTCGACCGCCGTTCTGGTCGCGTTTTTCGCCCCCAGAATCGCGTTCGCGATGTACGTGGTCGTTGCCATCATGTGGCTCGTGCCGGACACTCGCATTGAAACGCGCCTGGCCGGACGGGAGGAAGCCTGAGTTGCGGCTCTTCTTTGCCGCCGCCCTCGCGTCCGTGTGCCTCGCGTCCACGCATGTCCCGCGGGACCCGTGGTGGGGCGCGACGCTCGAACGCGGCATCTGGGACGTGGGCTTCGAGGCCGTATTACTGGCCGACACCTCGCGCCACCTCGGCATCCGCCCACGGCCGCTGCAGCTCGCCTTGTGGTATCCGGCGGTCACGTCCCCGGGCGTGCCGCTCACCTACAGCGACTATTTGCGGCTCGCCGCCGCCGAAACCACGAGCGTCGATACGGCCAGACTGGGACTCCAGGCCATCGATGAGCGCTGTGCGTTTCTCGCCGCCCACGCGATCCCCGAGAGCACGATCACCCGCTGGTTTACGGCTCCGATGCTCGCCAAGCGCGACATTCCGCCGGCGCGGGGACCCTTTCCCCTGGTGCTGATCGCCCAGGGCAACGGAGAGTCCGCCGTGGATCAGAGCGTGCTCGCCGAATATCTCGCCAGTTGGGGGTACGTCGTGGCGACGAGCCCCTCACAGGCACGCATCACGGGTGAGCCGGAAAGCGAATCCGATGTCGGCACCGCCGCCCAGGACCAGGCGCGCGATCTCGCCGCGCTGCGGGGCGCATTGGCGCAACGCGGGGAAATCGACCCCGCGCGCCTGGGAATCGTCGGCCACAGCTTCGGCGCCCGCAGTGCCTTGCTCTATGCCATGCGCGATCCGCACGTCCTGGCCGTCGTCAGCCTCGATGGAGGTATCGGAACCGCGACCGCGCGCGCGTTCTATGAGAGCGCCCCGGGATTCGATCCCCGGAATGCACGTGCCCCTGTGCTTCACGTGTACGAGCAGCTCGATCCGGAGATGAGCCCCGATTGGACCACCCTGCGGAAGCTAGACAAGGCGCCGGTCTGGCTCGCGCGCACTCACGCACTGCGTCATCACCATTTCACCGCCCTCGGCGCCGCCGCAGGGGCTTTCCCAGCGCTCGCCATACCGATCGGAGCAACGAGACAAACGGCTCTCGAGTACGCCGGCGTGCTCGCTATGACTCGAGCCTTTCTGGATACCTACCTGCGCGAGGCGAACGCGTTCGGGGCGGGTCGGGAGTGGAATGGCCTCGCGGCCACGCGGCTCCCGGCTCATTGAGGCACGGCGGACGAGGCGAACCTCGGCGACTCGCTGGGTTTTGATCCGTGATGGCTCAGCACACGCCCCAAAATGACGCCGGTTGCGGGCTCCCCCCCTCCACCCGCACCTTAGGGCGTCGCGCGACCCTCGAGGGAGGCTGTCATGGTACAACTTTCCGGGCTGTGGGCTCCGATTCTCGTCTCATCCATCATCGTCTTCGTTGCAAGCTTCGTCATTCACATGGCGTTGCCGTGGCACAAGTCGGATTACTCCAAGCTGCCGAATGAGGACCGCGTGCGGGACGCGCTGCGGCCGCTCGCGATCCCCCCAGGCGACTACCTGTTCCCGCGAGCGGGAAGCATGGCCGAGATGCGGTCACCCGAGTTCATCGAAAAAATGAAGAGCGGGCCGGTCATGGTCGTCACGGTCCGACCCAACGGCCCGCCGTCGATGAACCGGAGTCTCGTGCTCTGGTTCGTGTACGTTGTGGTCATCGGCATCCTCTCGGGCTACGTGGCGGGCCGGGCGCTGCCGTCCGGAGCAACGTACCTCCAGGTGTTTCGTTTCGCCGGCACGACGGCCTTCATCGCCTACGCCGTCGGGTTGTGGCAGATGTCGATCTGGTGGGGTCGTGCGTGGAGCATCACGGTCAAGGCGACTATCGATGGACTGATCTACGGGCTCCTCACCGCCGGCGCGTTCGGGTGGCTCTGGCCGCGGTGATGTGACCTAGCACCACGACTGGACCGGCGGAATTGCTTAGTTTGCGGTCGCCATGACCGCCCCATTCCGCCGGACCAGTCTCGCACGATTCCTCGCCTACGTCGCGCCATACCGTAAGCTCGTCGTCCTTGCGGTCATTTTCGGCGTCATCCGCTACCTGATCCCGCTCGCGTTACCGTGGAGCCTGAAGGTCCTGGTCGACGACTTTCTGAGCCCCCGGAGCACCCACCCCCGCCCGCGGCTCGAGCTCCACCTGTGGATGATCGGTCTCATCGGTCTCTACGTGGTGTACGGGCTGGTGAGCTACTGGCGGTCGTACCTCGCCGGCATCGCGGGGCACCGGCTGATCTTCGATTTGCGCCGGGACCTGTACCAGCACATCCAGCGGATGAGTCTCTCCTTCTTCGACCGGCAGCGGATCGGAGAAGTCGTCGCCCGCATGACAAGCGACATCGCTTCGGCGCAGAACTTCGTGGGCGCGGCATTCGTGAATACGGCGATGGACATGGCGTCGATCGTGGCGATCATCGGCGTACTGTGGGTCGCGCAATGGAAGCTCGCGCTCGTCGCGTTCCTGGTCCTGCCCTGCTACGCCGTGATCAGCCGGCGGTTGACGCGCCAGATCAAGCGGCAAAGCCGCGCGATCCACGATCAACTCGAGGAGATCTCGGGCGAGCTGCACGAGCAGATGGGTGCCATGTCGATGATCCAATCGTTCACCCGCGAAGAAGCCGAGGCGCGCGCCTTCGACCGCCAGAGCCGCCGCTATCTGCACAGCGTGCTCCAAAGCGTGCGGTTGCAGTCCATCTCCCTCGGCGTTACCGGGTTTCTCACGGCGCTGGGCCCCATCCTCGTGCTGTGGTTCGGCGCCGAACTGGTGCTGGATGGCCGGCTGACGATGGGCACGTTGATGGCGTTCTACGGCTACCTGGGACTGCTGTATCAACCGGTGCAGCGGCTCGCCGAGCTCGGCCTCGTGCTCTCGAACAGCCGTGCCGCCATGGACCGGATCTTCGAGGTGTTCGACACGTATCCCGATGTGCGCGAGCGGCCGCAAGCGCTGCCGCTGGGCAGGGTGCGGGGCGACGTCGGCTTCGAAAGCGTGTCCTTTCATTACGGCTCCCAGGCACCGGTGCTCGATCGCGTCACGCTCCGCCTGGCGCCAGGGACGACGGTCGCGCTCGTCGGCCCGAGCGGCGCGGGGAAGTCCACAATCGTCAAGCTGCTGCCGCGCTTCTATGACGCGACCCACGGCCGCGTGCTGCTCGATGGCGTGGACGTACGCGAGGCGACGCTCAAATCGCTGCGTCAGAACATTGCGATCGTCGCCCAGGAGCCACTGCTCGTGTCGGGATCGATCGCGGAGAATCTGCGCTACGGCAGGCCCGACGCGAGCGATGCGCAACTCCAGCAGGCCGCGCGTCTCGCGTTCGCTGATGAATTCATCGAACGTCTGCCACGCGGATACGAGACCGATATCGGCGAGCGAGGGCTCAGGCTCTCGGGCGGACAGAAGCAGCGGCTCGCCATCGCCCGTGCCTTTCTCAAGGACGCTCCGGTCCTGATCCTCGACGAGCCGACGTCGGCGCTCGATCCGGAATCGGAAACGCTCATCAAGCAGGCATTGATCGAGCTGCGTCGCGGGCGCACGGCATTGATCATTGCCCACCGGCTATCGACGATCGAGCACGCGGACGAGGTGCTCGTGCTCGATCGGGGACACGTGGTCGACCGCGGGCCGCACCGCCTGTTGCTCGAGCGAGAGGGGATTTACCGCAGGTACGCCACGGCGGGCATCGTAGCTGCTTAGGGCGGTAAATGCCGAAGCCGCACTGCTTTGATACCGCCCATTACCGCTGACACCCCTTCAACCGCCGTGTGATTCCCCTCACGTTGCATTCGGGCACCAATCCCTACCATTCGGCGCGCTCTCCACATCACCCTCGAGGGGGCAATGGACATCCGCCGACTCAGTACCAACGACCTGGTGTATCCTCGCGAGCGCGTCCTCTACAGTCTCGTCCTGCTCGTCAGTATGCTGGTGTATGGCGCCCTGATCATTTCGATAATGGCGAACCCCCAGACAGCCGCGGGCATTCTGGTCTATGTGGCACTCTTCGCCGTGATGGGATTCTTCGTCCACGCCCTCGCATTGGGCCGCATTCGCGGCAATGGCGTGCTCGTCTCCGAGCGCCAGTTCCCCATGGTGCACCAGATGGTGGTGCGGCACGCACAGCGCCTTGGCATGAGCGACCCGCCCACAGTGTACGTGGTCGAGTCCGGCGGAATTCTCAATGCGTTCGCGACCAAGCTCCTGGGTCGACGCTTCGTCATCCTGAACTCGGACGTCCTGGCGCTGGCGGTACGACAGGGTGAGGCCGCGGTGAGCTTCGTCGTCGGACACGAGCTGGGCCATCACTGGCGGGGCCACCTGAAGTACCGCTGGCTTACGGCTCCCGGGCGCATTTTCCCGTATCTCGGGCCCGCATATTCGCGCGCGTGTGAGTTCACCTGCGACCGGATTGGGGCATTCTGCGAGCCCGACGGGGCGATCGACGGCCTGCTGCTCCTCGCGGCGGGGAGCTGGCTGTATTCGCAGGTCGATGCCAAGGAATTCGCCGCGCAGGCGGAGCGCGACAGTGGATACTGGGTGCGCCGAGCCGAGCGCGTTTCCACACACCCGCGCCTGCCGAAGCGCGTGGCCGCGCTGCTCGCGCTTGGCGTGTCGAGCCCCAAGACGCAGCCGCAGGTCGTGGGGAATAAGGCGGCGTAGGCTAGAAAACGTCGAGGAAAGGCGTCGAGGAACACCGCATGCGGTTCTTCTTGACGTCTTTCCTTGACGCCTTTTGTTTTTGACTATGAAAATCGGCATCATCGGGTCCGGCGTCGTCGCCCAGGCCCTCGGCACCGGGTTCGTCACCCTCGGCCACGAAGTCAAAATCGGCACCCGGCATCCCGCCAAGGAAGACATTCAGGCATTTCTCGAGAATGCCGGCGCGAAGGCATCGAGCGGCAGCTTCACGGACGCGGGGCGGTTCGGTGAGATCGTCATGCTCGCAACTTCATGGTCCGGCACCGAGAATGCCCTGAAACTCGCGGGCCCAGGGGCACTCGCCGGAAAAATCGTGATTGATGTGACCAATCCGCTGAAGATGAATCCAAAGGGGCCCCCAGGCCTCGCCGTCTCCGGAAACGACTCGGCGGGGGAGCAAGTGCAGCGCTGGCTGCCCGAATCGTGGGTCGTGAAAGCCTTCAACCACATCGGCAACTCGTTGATGTTCAGACCCCAGCTTCCGGGCGGCCCGCCCGACATGTTCATCGCGGGTAACGACGCGGCGGCGAAGCGCCGGGTTACCGACGAGATCCTCAAGCCCTTCGGCTGGAATGTGAGCGACCTGGGCGGCATCGAGATGTCGCGCTATCTCGAGGCTCTGGCGATGGTCTGGATCCTGTACGGATTCAGCACGAACTCCTGGACGCACGCGTTTAAGCTGCTGAAGCGGTAGGCAGCGTGTCTCAGGCACGACGCTCCTGACCGCTTTTCAGGACAACGTGCGCGCGTTGCTCCGGCGTTAACCAGGCCGCCGTCCGCGGCATGGCTCATGCGAGCAGGCGTCGCGCCATGCACGCGGTCCGGCTGATCGGTGTAGCGCTGGTGATGGCCGCCTTGGTTGATACGGCCGCCGCTCAACGCCCACGCCTCGTGCGTCGGGCCGACCTAGATCGGTTGCGTGGCGATTCAACGGGCCCGATCACCCGGGTCACGCCCGGCGGGAGCGACACCATTCTCTCTCGCGTCGATTCCCTGCTGCTCGGCCCGGGACAGCTCCTCGCCGTGAGGATCTCCGACGCGGACACGGCCCACCGCTCCACTCGGGCCGTCCAGGTTCTCCCGTTTCGCGTTCTGGCCATCGACCGCGCGGCGGACTTGCTGTTGCTCCGACCGGTCGTGCAGGTCGATCCACTCGAGTACGACGGCGCCTCCCGTGAGTTCACGGGGACAATGCATGTGGGACTCGAGGATTCACAGGACCGCGCGGGCTCGCGCAGCTTATCGGGCCCGATGGCGTTTCTGATCAGCGGCGCCGGCGTGCGTGCCGATCCTGCGGGACTCACGCTCGACCACACCAATCTTCCCTTCGCGCCCGTGCGCCTCGCCACGCAAGCCTCAGGGGAGTCGCTGCTGATACACCTCCGCGCGACGTTCAACCCGGAAGGCATCGACGTTTCCGTACCGCTGGCGCATCCCCCCATCACCCTCGAGCAAGTGAGCGGCCCAGTGGCCGGTTGGGGCCTGGGCGTCGCCATCGTGCATGTCGCCTTGCCGCTCGAGGCGGGGGCGGAGGCCCGTGTGGTGCGGCTATCCGCCGGCCGCGCGACGCCCGAGCCCGCGGAGCTGACACTCACCGGCGGGGAGACTCGCGACGTGCGCATTCGTTCCGTCGGGATCCTGGCCGATACGCTCCTGGCCGAGAGCCCGCCGTTCCGGTCGGACCGGCTTGTGCTCACCTATGTCTGGCCGATTCGTCTCGTCCTGACCGCACTGGCCGGTGCGCTCCTCGGGACCGGCCTCGTGCGTCGGGTGTCGGCGCGGCGCGGGCGATCCGAGCCCTGGCCGCGGCAACTCGCCGGCGGTCTCGCCGCGGGATCATTCGCGGCCGCCGCCTTCGCGGTGGGCGTGAACCTCACGGGCCTCAAGATCGCAACGCAGTACGGTGACGCGGTGATCATGCTCGTCTCCGCGCTGGGAGCGATGTTCGGATGGGCGGGAATCGGCCGGGTGGTGCCAGCCATCGGGAAGGGGCTCAAGGAAACTCGCTAGCGTCCGCGCGCTAGATTCTGGACTGGTAAAGACCGGCCCCGGATGCGAGGCGCGCCACTGGATCCCACATACGGTTTCGATGTTGCGATAGACGAGCACGAGCTGAGCGCTCGCGTGAGCGCCATCTCGCAAGCTGCCGCTCGCCTGTCAGCGGATTCGGGCCTTGCCGGCCGCATCGCCTCCTGCCTCGACCTCACGAGCTTGGAAGGCAACGAAACGCACGACACGATCGCGCGGTTGTGCGCCGATGCGCGGGAACCGTTGCCGGGCCGGCCCGAGATTCACGCAGCCGCCGTGTGTGTGTATCCGCGTTTCGTCTCCGCCGCGGCCCAGCTGCTCGCGGGAAGCGGAGTGCGGGTCGCCACCGTCGCGGGGTTTCCCGGTGGGCCGACGGAAGCGATTGATCGGGAGATCGCGTCAGCGTTGC
>Ga0335085_10014413_pt1 | contig 11532 bp, 9 predicted proteins | sample Lox_Sample_45_FD_206712 | JGI IMG/M metagenome (GOLD analysis project Ga0335085, IMG submission 206712) | Soil microbial communities from Loxahatchee National Wildlife Refuge, Florida, United States - Lox_Sample_4.5 | ecosystem: Environmental > Terrestrial > Soil > Wetlands | place: USA: Florida... | reverse complement strand
TGGTGATTCGCACCAGCGGCGAGATGCGGTTGTCGAATTTTCTGCTGTGGCAGGTAGCGTACTCGGAAATCTACGTCACCGAGACGCTGTGGCCGGACTTTCGCGGTACGCAACTGCTGGAGGCCATCGAGGCCTTTCAGAAACGCGAGCGCCGCTTCGGCGGCCTGATCGGCGATAACGGGCACGCCTCGTGAAGCGCGTTGCGACCGCGGTCGTACTCATTCCTCTTGTCATCCTGGCGCTGTTCAAGGCTCCGCTGTGGCTGTTTACGTTGCTCGTGCTGGGCGTGGCCCTGCTGGCGGCGCGGGAATACCTGGACATCGCCGTCGCGAGCGGCTTCCGGCCGTTTCGGACCTGGTGCTACCTGTTTGTGATCTGTGCGTTCGAGCTGGTCTGGGGAGCGAATGCAGTGGCAGGTCCAAACGTGCCTGTCGTGCTGGCTTCAGCGGCGTCTTTTGTGACGGGCACGGCCGGCCTGGCACTGCTGGCATCGCCGTTTGTCCTGCTGATCGCGGGGCTGCGACGCGAGCCGTTGTCGCAATGCCTGCCCGACGTCTCCGTATCGGCGTTCGCGCTGCCGTACGTGGCGTTGACGCTAGTGTGCCTGCCAATTCTCCGCTCGTATCGTAACGGCGCGCTTTATCTCCTATGCGTGATGCTGCTGGTGTGGGTGGGTGACGTCGCGGCTTACTATGTGGGCCGGACGATCGGGCGGCACAAGCTGGCGCCGCGCGTCAGCCCGGGAAAGAGCTGGGAAGGTGCGGTTGCGTCGGCGGTTGCCGCGGTGATACTGGCGATGGTGCTATTTCGCTACGTCGGGCCAATCTGGAACGCCCTGCACCGAATTCATCTGACGAGTTGGCACAGCGTTGTGGCGCAGGAGATGCCCGCCTTTGCCCCGGCGCAGTGGTGGATGGCTGGGCTCTTCGCAGTCTGCATCAATGTTGCAGCGCAACTGGGCGATCTCGTTGAGTCGGCCCTGAAACGTGGGGCGGGAGTCAAGGAGTCGGGAACGTTGCTGCCGGGACACGGCGGTGTGCTGGACCGCATTGACGCACTCTTGTTCGCCGTGCCCGTGGGATGGCTGTTCTACGTGGCAGGATATTCGGAGTACTTCATTCCGCGCTGGGGTGGGATTCGATGAAGCACATCGCCATCCTCGGCTCGACCGGCTCCATCGGCAGGAGCACGCTGGACATTGTCGCTAGCTTTCCTGACCGGTTCTCCGTCGTCACAATGGCGGCCGGCAACCACGTGGATCTGGCATTCGAGCAGGCGCGTCGCTGGCGGCCACATTTGGTCTCGATGGGCACGGCCGAGGCGGCCGGCCAGCTCTCGGACCGCCTGAAGAAGGCCGGGCTCGATAATGCGATAGAAGTTGCTCACGGTTCATCCGGCGCGGTCAGAGTTGCCACCCATTCCGACGTGGATTTTGTCGTCAGCGCCATCGTCGGCGTCGCCGGACTGGAAGCTACCTACGAAGCGGTGAGGGCGGGCAAGACCGTCGGACTGGCCAACAAAGAATGCCTGGTCGCGGCCGGTGATTTAATCACCGCCGAGGCGCGCAGGCAAGATAAGCCGCTGCTGCCCATCGACAGCGAACACAATGCCATTCACCAGTGCATGCGCGGCGGACGACGCAGTGAAGTGCAGCGCATCTGGCTGACTGCGTCCGGCGGACCGTTCCTGAATACGCCAAGCGAAGCGTTTGCCAACATCACCGTCGAGCAAGCGCTGAACCATCCCACCTGGAAGATGGGGCAGCGCATCACCATCGATTCCGCAACATTGATGAATAAGGGCTTTGAGGTCATCGAAGCCTGCCGGCTCTTCGACATGCCGCCCAGCCAGGTCAGCGTATTGGTGCACCCTCAGAGCACAATCCATTCTATGGTCGAGTTCGTGGATGGCAGCCTGCTCGCGCAGCTTTCCGTCACCGACATGCGGTTACCCATCCTGTATGCGCTTACCTACCCGGACCGCATCCAGTCCGACCTGCGATATCCGGTGCAGGAGCTGCGGCGGCTGGATTTCAGTCCTCCCGACCTGGAGAAATTTCCCTGCTTACGTTTGGCTTATGAAGCAGTCGAAGCAGGGGGTGGCAAAACCATCGCCCTGAACGCTGCCGACGAGGTGGCGGTCGCGGCATTCCTCGAAGGTGCTATCGGCTTTCAGGAGATTCCCGCTACAATAGAATCGATCGTCGGTGAAACGCAGCCTCGCATACCGGAATCTATATCGGAAGTATTGCAGGTGGATGCAGATGCGCGTCGCAGGGCTCGTGGACGCATCCAACAGGCACGCCCCCTAGAGAGCGTTACCCCCACGCCTTCGGTGGCCCGGCGAAAGTAACTCCCCAGTAAAAGAGGTATATGGAATCGTTTCTCATAGCGGTGGCGTCCATGGCCGTCGTGCTCGGCATCATGATCCTGGTGCACGAGTTTGGCCACTATGCCGCCGCCAAGTACTTCGGCGTAAGGGTGGATGTCTTTTCCCTCGGCTTCGGCAAGCGGCTGACCGGCTTCCACAAGAACGGTACCGACTACCGGATTAGCGCGCTGCCGCTGGGCGGCTACGTGAAGATGGCGGGAGAGAATCCGCTGGAGTCGCGCACCGGCGCGCCCGACGAGTTTATGTCGCACCCGCGCTGGCAGCGTTTCGTGATTGCCGTTGCCGGCCCGGCGATGAACATTCTGCTGGCCATCGTGTTGCTCACCGGCGTGTTCATGGTGCATTACGAGCACCCGGTGTTTCTTGACCAGCCGGCGGTGGTTGGGTGGGTGCTGGAGAATTCGCCTGCCGCCAACGCTGGAGTCCAGACCGGCGATCGCATCGTGCGCATTGACGGCGTGCAGAACCCCACGTGGGAAGACGTGATGATCAAGGTCATGGTCAGCCCGAAGCAGCCGGTGGACGTCGCCCTGCAACGCGGAAACCAGATTATCGAAAAGGAACTGCTGCCGCAGCCTGAGGGCAGCGAGCAGTATGGCACCATCGGCTGGGTGCCCGACCAGCCCATCACGGTCACCGAACTCGAGCCCGACATGCCGGCCACCAAGGCAGGATTGAAGCTGGGCGATGACCTGGTAGCCGTGAACGGCACGCCGATGCGCTCCCTCTTCGACGTGATCCACTACCTGCAGCAGAATGGCAGCAAGTCGGTGGAAGTCACAGCCATGCGCAACGGCCAGCCGGTAAAGCTCACCATGACACCGGTGCAGACCAGCGACGGCAACCAGAAGACCTATCGTCTGGGCTTCCGCTCCGAGCCGGTCCATGTTGACAAGCTGCCTTTTGCGCAGGCCCTGAACCGCTCCCTGGAAGAGAACAAGCGCTATTCATTGCTGATTGTGGACCTCGTGCGCAAGATGCTGGAGCGCAAGGTGTCCATCAAGCAGATGGAGGGGCCGATCGGTATCGCGCGGGCCTCGGGCGACGCGGCGCGCCAGCCGGGCTGGACCCCCCTGCTGGGCCTGATGGCCATGATCAGCCTGAATCTCGGCATCTTTAACCTGCTGCCGATCCCGATTCTCGACGGGGGAATCATCCTGCTGCTCATCATCGAAGGGGTTATGCGGCGGGACATCAGCATGCGCCTGAAACAGCGCATCTACGAGACGGCGTTTGTGTTCCTGGTGCTGTTCTTTGTCGTCGTTATCTACAACGACCTGATGAAGGCTCTGCCGGGGCTGGCGCAGCGGTTACCGTAGAGCAGAATCAATGCAGTGGGCAAAATGGCACGCGCGAGCGTCCTGGTTTGTTTCGCTGCGGCGCGTTAAGGCACTGCAGCATTCCTGATGTCCAAGAATAATCACATATTTTTGAAACAGTACTCTCTCCCCGCTAGCCCATAAGGCGGTACACTCCCCCCCCATGGGAGGTTTCCATGAACAGACTAGCTGTACTGTTGCTGTCAATCGTCTGCTTCGCTCCTATGGGTCACGCCTGCGAGCAAGCGATTGCGCAGACGAGAATGGTGCAATGTCACTGCACCGGGCAGAATGTGAATGCCACGGTGTGTCAGGGAACGCTTGATAACGACTACTGTACGAGCTACGTTGACCCGCAGTATTGTGGGTCAAGCGGTAGTCTGGACTGCTATGTGGGGGGAGCCGAAGATGGTTGCATCGATAGAGTCTCAAGCTCGCCCATTGCGATTGCCACAATTATTCGGCGGATCGATAGCCTTTCCGTCCCCGACCATGTGGCGTCAACCTGTGGCGCAGCCGGTCTGCCCTCTATTGACGATTGGTTCGCTTCACGCGGACAGGAAAAGGTTTCTGCTGTCTATTCCGTTAAGGTGGGCGGTTGAGGGGTTATGCGCAGCAGTTTAAAAATTCTGATGGGGCTGGGTGCCGCCCTGTCTGTGGCACAGTTGCCAGTGGCCCAAATAAAACTGTCCACTCCCGGCAGGGTTCAAGTTCCTCCAGCCCCACCGCCTTCCAAGGTCTTAGAAGTGAGTTCGACCAAACTGGTCGCGGCGCCGGATTTTGGCGCTTACGGGACACCTGTCTGCGACGACGACGGAAACGCCTATTACCACGTCGGCTCCTTTGCTTCTTACAGCGACAGCACGGTGTTTCGCTTAGCTGCTGACGAAGATGATCACCAGGTATTCAAACTTCCTCCAGACGCGCCTGAGGGCGCAATGTTCGGAGCCTTTAATGTCACTCCGGCGGGGCGGCTGTGGGTAGTGGCGTTTGATCGGCAGGGGAAGATCTTTGGCTATCGGTTTTCACGCGACGGCACTGTGGCGGGCCGCGTCCACTTCGAAGCGCCGGCATACCTCCAGCCAGAGTTATTTGCGGCTTTCGACAACGATTTTTTCCTTCTTCAAGGGTCATTCGCTAAAGCAGCCGGTCCTCAATTTGCCGGCAAGAAGTTCGCAGGTCTTTTCGGCCCAGGGGGTGTTCACATTCGTGAGTTGCAGATTAAGCAGCTGGCTGCCACCGACGCCGCAAAGAAACGCCTCCCTGAAGGCGCCATTTCTGTGGGATCCGATGGTAATGCATACCTTTTGCTGCCGGAGAAGATTCTGGTAATTTCGCAATCAGGTCAGGTTCTTCGGGAGCTGCCCTTCCGCAAGCGAGAGCAAGAAGATCGAGCAGGAAACCTATATGTCTCAGGAGGCTTGGTAGTAATCGCCCTCTTTCGAGCAAGGCATACAGAGATCGAGACGCATCTCTTAGCCCTCGACGCCAATACAGGCGATGAGTACGGGTATTATGAGCCCTCGCCTGAACTCGGCAACAACCCGATCTGCTTTTCCCGGGATCAAGGCGTTACCTTCATGCGGCGAAATAAGGACGGAAAAGTAAAACTACAGACTGCAATGTTACGATAGCCGGTGCTTAACACCGCGCCGACGAAATATCCGCCCGCGCCTGAATACTGACTGCTGAAGGCTGAGTGCGTCCTACAGCAGCTCCTCGTTCCAGCCTTCCAGGAACTTCTTCACTTCCATCATGAACTGATCAGCCACGGCGCCGTCGATGATGCGGTGGTCATAGCCGATGCTCAAGTGCATCATGGAGCGGATGGCGATGGAGTCATTACCGTCGCGGTCGGTGATCACCACCGGCTTCTTGGTGATGCCACCCACGCCCATGATTGCCACCTGCGGCTGGTTGATGATGGGCATGCCGAACTTGGCGCCGAAGATGCCGGGGTTGGTGATGGTGAAGGTACCGCCCTGGACCTCGTCCGGCTTCAGCTTCTTGGCGCGGGCACGCTCGCCCAGGTCGGTGACTGCGCGCTGCAGGCCGACGAAGCTACGCTCCTCGGCGTTCTTGATAACGGGCACGATGAGTCCCCAGTCCAGCGCCACTGCGATGCCTAGGTTGATGGAAGAGTGGTAGTGAATGTTTTCGCCCTCTACCGACGAGTTGATGATCGGCCACTTGCGAATGCCGTGCACCACCGCGCGCGCGAAGAACGGCGTGAAGGTGAGCTTGTTTCCGGTGGCCTGCTCGAACTTGTGCTTCATGCGCTCGCGCAGCTTTACGACGCGGGTCATGTCCACTTCGAATACGCCGTGCACATGGGCGCTGGTGCGCTTGGACATCACCATGTGGTCGGCAATCTTCTTGCGCATGACCGACATGGGCACAACCTGCCCGGGGGTTACGCCGCCTACCGGCTGCAGCGGCGTGGTCACCGCCGGGGCCGAGGGTGCGGGTTGCTCGGGCGGAGCAAGGGACGGGGTAGGCGGTTTCGCCGGCGCGGGGGCTGTCCCGGCGCCATGCCTGGCGATGAAGGCTTCGATGTCGTCTTTGGTGATACGACCGCCGAGGCCGGTGCCGGAAACCTTCGCCAAGTCGACATTGTTTTCCTTGGCAATCTTGCGTACCAGCGGGCTGGAGCGAACCCGGCCCGGCGCGCCCGCCTCGGTTTCCTCGACCTCGTCCTGCTCCTGAGTCTCCACCTGCTTTGCGGCAGGCGGCGTTGCGGCAGGCGCCGCGGGCGCTGGAGGCGGCGCTGCAGCCTTCGCGGGCGCGCTCGGGGCAGCAGCTTCACCTTCGCCCGCGATGGTGCCGACCACGGTGTTGACCTGGACGGTATTGCCCGCTTGCACCTTGATCTCCTGCAACGTGCCAGAGGCGGGCGCAGGAATTTCGGCGTCGACCTTGTCGGTGGAGATTTCGAACAACGGCTCGTCGCGCTGGACCTTCTCGCCCGGCTGCTTCAGCCACTTGGTGATGGTGCCTTCAAAGATCGATTCCCCCATCTGGGGCATGATTACGTCGGTCGGCATAGTTTCCTTCCGCTGGGATTTCTAGCTGGAACACACAGCTGGCGGCAATCGAACATTATATCGCCTCGCGGCGGGGCGTATGCGCCGGAGCCTGCGCTTGCATTGACTCGGATGCACGCGTCGTCTACTCTCGACCCTAAAGCGCCCGCGCTTCCCAGTACTTCGGCCTCATGCAGACCTTCTCCATCCTTGTGTTCGCCGTCGCCAGCGGCACCGTGCTGTATGTGCTGATGGGATACCCGCTGCTGCTGAACTACCTGGCGAAGCGCGCGAACAACCCGGTCCGCAAGGACGACGGGCTGCGGACCGTGTCCTTCGTCATTGCGGTGTACAACGGGGAGAAATTCCTCGCGCGCAAGCTGGAATCCATCTTTCACTTAAACTATCCCCGCGAGCTGATGGATGTGCTGGTGGTCTCCGATGGCTCGACCGACGGTACCGACGAAATCGCCCGCGGTTTTGCGAACCGCGGCGTGCGCTTCCTGCGCGTGCCGCATGGCGGTAAGGCAGCAGCACTGAATGCGGCCGTGCCGCAGGTGTCGGGCGAAATCCTGGTGCTCAATGATGTGCGTCAGACCCTGGACCCCGACTGCCTGCGCACCGTGATCTCCTGCTTCGGCGATCCCAAGGTGGGTTCGGTGAGCCCGCAGACCATCATTGTGCAGGGTGACAGCCACGAGGAAGCGACCACCAGCCTGTATTGGCGCTATGAGCACTGGATCCGGCTGCGGCTGACGCGCATCGATTCGACGTTCGGCTACAGCGGCGCATTTGCCGCCATGCGGCGGGCGCTGTGGGTGCCGCTGCCGGAAGGCACTCTGCTGGATGACGTATATGTCCCGCTAAAATCGTTCTTTCAGGGCTATCGCATCCTCTACGAGCCTGCCGCGACCATGTATGACTTTCCCACCGTGCTGCACTCCGAATTCCGCCGCAAAGTGCGGCTGCAGGCCGGACTGTACCAGATGCTGCAGCTCATGCCCGACCTGCTAAGCTCGAAAAACCGGATGCGGCTGCACTTCCTCTCGGCCAAGTATGGGCGCATCGTGGTGCCTTATTGCCTGATCGCGATCGCACTGGCGACCTTCGGACTGCCACCGGGCTGGCGCGCCCTGGCGGCCTGGGGGCAGGTCATCTTCTACGCGTTGGCCGCGCTCGATCCGCTTGTGTCCGACGGGTTTGTGCTGAAGAAGCTCACGTCTCCCGTGAGGACGTTTGTGGTATTGATGGCAGCCTCTCTGGCTGCTGTGCGCGTCTATTTCGTAACGCCGACGAGCCTCTGGAAGCAGGCTTCGTATCGCAGCGCGACCGCCGAGCCCCCCACGCCGGAGGCGTCTCGCCCGGATCCGAAGGTGCCGACTGGAGTGTAGGTTTTCCGGCAACTGGCACCCGCGTGGTACAAGTCAAGCCTTGTCATGTAACGTAGTAACCCATGGGCCGTATCCACGTTCTCTCCGAGAATGTCGCCAACAAGATCGCTGCCGGTGAGGTAGTGGAGCGTCCCGCTTCCGTCGTCAAAGAGCTGCTGGAGAACGCTCTTGATGCTGGCGCGCGACGCATTCGGGTGAACGTCGAGGCGGGCGGCAAGAAGCTCATTCAAGTGATGGACGATGGCTGCGGCATGGTGCGCGACGACGCCATGCTGGCTTTCGAGCGGCACGCGACTTCGAAGATCCGCAATGCGGACGACCTGCTGAACATCGCCACCCTAGGCTTTCGCGGCGAGGCGTTGCCATCGATTGCCTCGGTCAGCCGCCTCCGGCTGGAGACGCGGGCGGCGGAGGAATCCTCAGGCACCGTGGTCGAGATCGCCGGCGGCAGGATTCTCACCGTGGAAGAGGCCGGCCTGCCACTGGGGACCGCGCTCACCGTGCGCGACCTGTTCTTCAACATCCCGGCGCGGCGCAAGTTCCTGAAGGCGGAATCCACCGAACTGTCGCACATTGCCTCGCTGGTAACGCACTATGCCCTGGCTCATCCCGAGATGCACTGGGAGTTGCACTCCGCCAGCAACGCCATGCTGGTCGCGCCCCCGGTTGCGGACCACTCGCAGCGCATCTACCAGATATTTGGACGGGAGACGCTCCACCAGCTCATTCCGCTCAGCGCCCTGCTGCCCCTGACGCGCATCGGGTTGCCGCAGCCCCCGCCGTGGCGGCGAGATCCGGCTCCGGCCGAGGAGCCGGTCGCCGGCGAAATCAAGCTGCATGGTTTCGTGTCCCGGCCCGAGATCCAGAAGCTCAATCGCAACTCCATCTTCATCTTCGTCAACGGGCGCCTGATTCGTGACCGGCTGGTGCAGCACGCGCTGACTGAAGCCTACCGCAATATCATTCCGCCCACGGTCTTTCCGGTCGTGCTGCTCTTCCTCGAGATGCCGTTCACTGAGGTTGACGTGAACGTACATCCTTCGAAGGTCGAGGTGCGCTTTCGGCAGTCCTCGGTGTTGCACGACTTTATCCGCGATTCAGTCCGCGCCGTCCTGATGAAGTCGCGTCCTGTGCCGGCGTTCATGACGGAAATCCACGCCCAGCCGACGGCATCGCCCTCGCTCACGCCGGGGGCCCGCGACCCGGCCACCGACGGCTTGCAGATCACGGACGGCGATGCGGCTTTCGTCCTCCGTCCGCCGGAGCGGCCTCCATGGATGGAGCGCCTGCAGTTCGAAGGCGGCGGCTTCGCTTTGGAAGGGAACGCTGCTATTCCCGTGGCGCGGTTCGGGGCACAGACTTTCGGCGGCCCTGTGGCGCCGCCCGCCAGTGCAACCGCTCGTGCGGAAAACGGTTGCACGACCGCGCTGGTCGACGACGATGCGCCTGCGGACCTGGAATCGCTGGCGACGCTCAAGCCGGTCGCCCAGCTTCGCGACTCTTTCATCCTGGCCGTCAATCCGCAGGGACTGTGGATCATCGATCAGCATGTCGCGCACGAGCGCATCCTCTTCGAGAGAATCTGCAAGCAGCGGCTTGCGGAATCGCCGGAGCGGCAGCAGTTGCTCATGCCGCTGATTGTCGAGCTCACACCCGCCCAGATGGCGGTTTTCGCCGAAATCTCCGACGAACTGCAGCGCAACGGCTTCGAGGTGGAGCCTTTCGGCTCGCGCACCATCGCCGTGAAGACGACAGCGGCAGGCGTTGCGGCAGGCGATGTCGAGCATCTGCTGCATGAGCTCCTGGAGCAGTTTGAGCGGGAAGAGCAATCCCTGAACCTGGCGAAGATCCGCACCAGCATCGCAGCCAGTATCGCCTGTCATGCGGCCATCAAGGTCAACATGCCGCTGGAACAGCACAAGATGGAATGGCTGCTGCAGGAACTCGCCCGGACCGACTGTCCCATGAGCTGCCCGCATGGGCGCCCCGTGGTTCTGCGGTATTCTGTTAAGGACATTCAGCGGGCGTTCAAGCGAATTTAGCAATTGGCAACTAGCAACTAGCCATTAGCGTTACGCGTCTCCCTTACGGTCCTGTCAGAAAAACGAAAGAAGACCTGAAGCCGGGGGCTAACTGCCAAGTGCTAGCTACGATTTTTTTGATGCCAGTTGCCAGCCGCTTCCTTATGCACGACCACCAACTCCAGGAGCTGCGCCGCGAGAAGTGGCGCCTGAACGGACAGCCGGTCCGCACCCTCGAAGACGCCCGCAGCTTCATCGAGTCGGTCGGCTTCTGCCTGCTTTACCCGCAACGCCCGCCGGTGCTGGCCCCAACCTTTGTCGGGGCCTACAAGGGCGGCGACGAACAGTTGCCTACCGCGCAGATGGCCTTCGCGGATCCCGCCGCCCGTGAGGCCAAAGACCTCATGGTGCGTCTGCTGCGGGAGAAATCAGCCTTTGAAGCCAACCTGTTTCCCGAGAACAATTTCATCCTCCCGGCCTCCGTTTTCCCGTACTTTTATGCCCTGGCGGGCGATCGTACCGCGCAGATGCAGATGCGCCCCATTGCCCGCGCCGGCTACTCTCCGCTGGCGGTCCATGCCTTCGACATCATTCAGAAAGACGGGCCCATCTCCAAACAACGTCTGCGCGAATTGGTAGGGGGCGAGATCTCCGAAGCCGCCCTCGACCGCGCTCTGGACGAGTTGTGGGCCAAATTGCGTATCACGCGGGTGGACTACAAGCAGGAGGAAGGCGTTTTCTGGGACGTGCTCTTTCGCTGGGCGCCGAAAGCGGTGAAGAAAGGCATTCAGATCACGGTTCCTGAGGCCGCCACCGCACTGGTATCGAAATACCTCGACTGTGTCGTGGCCGCCGAGCAGGAGCAGGTGGAACAGTTCTTCGGCAAAGTACTGCCGCGGGCCCGCGTACGGGAGGCGGTTTTCGCTCTGCAGGCCGCTCGCGAGTTGCGCTTCGTGCACGTTGGTGGCCGGGTGATGTTGCAGGTGGCTTCCCTGCTGCCGGCGCAAAACGAACTCGAGTCCGGATCCCAGCCTCGCTCCGAGCCTTTGCCGCCGCGTCCGGGGATGCCGCTGGTGCCGCGCCGCATACGGCGACCGGCGAAATCCGTGAGCCCGAAAGAGGACACCTCGAAAAAGTGAAAGCCACTCGCCAGCTGGTGATCGCCATTGATGGTCCGGCGGGATCGGGCAAGAGCACCATTGCCGCGCGGCTGGCCAGGCGCCTTGGCTATGTCAATCTGGAGAGTGGGGCCATGTATCGCGCTCTGGCGCTTAAGGCCCTGGAGCAGCATGTCGGCCTCGACGAGGCAGAGCCGCTGCGCGAATTGGCGGAACAGACGCGGATTGAGTTGGAGCCCCTGGCGGAAGGGAATCGCGTGGTCCTCGAT
>Ga0335085_10014412_pt1 | contig 11532 bp, 6 predicted proteins | sample Lox_Sample_45_FD_206712 | JGI IMG/M metagenome (GOLD analysis project Ga0335085, IMG submission 206712) | Soil microbial communities from Loxahatchee National Wildlife Refuge, Florida, United States - Lox_Sample_4.5 | ecosystem: Environmental > Terrestrial > Soil > Wetlands | place: USA: Florida... | reverse complement strand
GGGATCTCAGATGTCGTTGCAGTTGCAAAATACGACTCTCAGCACCTTCCTTGGCAATGATTATGGCAACAACGGTTTAAGGCTTGTTCATACGGACGGATCGCAAGACATCTATGGGTTCGTAGTAACACATAGCGCATTATATGGAAGCTATGCGCAGGCCGATTGTCTTTTAACCCGTCATATCGATCCTCATGGAAATACGACGTGGTTTTATTATTATGCGGTGAACTCGGGGAACTACGACCTGGTCGCCGTTGTCGATCCTGACGGTCTCACGAATACGCTTCATTACACAGCAAACGACCTTCTTTCGGAGGTCGACAACCCGTATGGGCTGAAAGCTACATTTAAATATGATTCGAATGAAAATCTTACCAATATCGTAGACGCGATTGGGATGCCTTCGAGTATCACATATGATTCGACCAACAATCCTACTCAATTGATCACTCCATACGGCACAAACAAGTTCGTTCTCATCGACAACGGAAGCGCCGGCACGAACAGCGGCGAGGGGAATTTTGGTAACCATAATACGGTTGATCGCGCAGTGCAGGTGACTGACCCGCTCGGCGCCACTTCACTTTATTTGTACCGGTACGACTGTTCTGCGTTCATGGCGACGAATTTCTCTTCCAGCGATATTCCCACCGGAACGCCAATCGGAACATTAGACGACGGAACTGGCGGGCCGGATATCCTTGCAAACGTGTGCTATCGAAATAGCTTTTACTGGGACCCTCGTCAGTACGCCGCTCTCTCGACCACCAGTATTTCAAATTTTACAACCAATGATTATTTACGCGGGCGGATGCGTCATTGGTTGCAAGACACAAATGATCTTTTTGTTTGCAATCTAAAGTCCGTTGAACGGGATGCTTCGCCAGATGGTTCCACGGAAGGTTTGAAGACGTTTTATGATTACCAGGGCAAACCGTATAAAGATCAGGCGGGAACCAACGCTCTTCCAGCAGTGAAGGCCTGGCGTTTGCCTGGTGGAGAAACCCACTACGAGTATTTGAGATTCGATAGCTTCGGCAATATCACGAATGATGTGACTACCTATACGAAATCCGATGGCAGCGTGGGCACAAGGACGAATCGATATATTTATGCGGTCAACACCGTGACGAATACGTGGGGCGTTTTAGATAGTAGCGGCAACTTGGGTGATACCGCAACAGCCACATTTACCATGCCAGGGCCGCTTATTCATAGTATTGCTGCCGACGGCAGTAATATCTGGTCATATGGAGGATTCGATCTTGTAACGTGGACGAACGATTTTGCAACGCCGACTGAGACGAACCGAGTATTGCTAACATTGCCACGATATCTTCCAGATTATGCTACGAATGGCGGGGGGCAGGTAGCCACTTATTCATACAGCGGAGGAACTCCGATTGCCGACTACAACCCTAATACTGGAGCGTATATGGGAGCGTCTTTCGGAGGTTACGACAGAGTTCTCGGTCAAAGGTCGGTGACAGGTTTGACCACGACGAATTTCTATTATGCAAATAATTTTTTGTTGCAAACAATTGATTTGGAGATTGATCGCACGAATGGCTTCGCCTACACGAGTAATGGCTTGGTGCAATACCAAACAAATGAGCTGGGTAGGATAACCACAAATACCTGGGACAGCTTATCGAGGCTCACGAGCAGCGCTGATGGTCGCGGTTATATCTCGAATCGCTACGATAAATTGGATATCGTCGGCGCGCGGGACAGATTGGGAAACTGGAGAACCTTCGGTTACGACGGCGAGGACCATTTGATTGCAGCCACCAATGAACTGACCACTCAGGTAACATATTTCTCTTGGTGTGGCTGCGGGGCTCTCGAATCCATCACCAATGCCATTGGCGAGGTGACCCAGTTCAGTCGAGACTTGCAATCGCGCATAGGCACAATCACGCTGTCTCCGTCGATATACTATTCCCTTTATTACGACCTATCCGGGCGCCTGACGAATACTGCTGATAGCGCTGGGGTGACTATCTTGTCGGGCTACAACAATCAAGGTGAGCTTACCGGATTGACGAACGCGTACGGGACCATTTATCAGGCCATTTACGACATTCGGGATCGTCCAATGTGGATTCAGGATAACACCGGTGTTTGGACGACCAACACTTACGATGCCTTGGATCGAATACTCACCCGGCAAAAAGCCATCGGAAATCCTGAGGGCTTCGGTTATGGTGTAACTGGTCTAACGGCCTATACCAATCAGATCGGCGATATTAATCGAATGCTGAACGACCCGGCAGGGCGGCTGATTCTGTCCACGAATCAAAATTCGGAAGTGCTGCAATTCGGCTATGATCCCTCCGGCGATCTGACGAACATGATCGATGGCAAAAATCAGAAAACCTCTTGGCAGTTTGATATGTTCGGTCGAATGACCAACAAGGTTGACGATATAGGTAATACCGAATTTCGCTTTATGTATGACGCGCGCGATCAACTTACGAATCGCTGGACGCCGGAAAAACTCAACGCTGGCTACAGTTGGGATGCCGCAGGTCGGCTGACTAATATCGTTTACGCGTCGAGCCCCAAGATTTCCTTCGCTTACGATGGCCTCGGCAGAATCACGAACCTTATTGATTCCCTCGGCACCAGCACATTCAGTTATAGTCGCTTAGGCAGTCTTGCAACTGAAGATGGCCCATGGGCAAGCGACACGGTAAGCAATTATTTTGGCACAGCCGACCAGTTGCAATCCATTTCCATTGCACAGCCAAGCGCTTCGAATTGGGCTCAGACGTTTTTATACGATGCGGCGGGGCGAATTACAAACATTACCTCCTCCGCAGGCAGTTTTGGTTACAGTTACGTCGGAGCGTCTCCCCTGGTACAAAGGCTCGTGCTCGGTGGCGCGGGAGCTATCACGAATATTTACGACGTTGTCGCGCGACTGGCGAATACGAAGCTTCTCAATTCTTCGGCTGCGATCATTAACTCTTTTGGCTACGGTTATAATGGCGCAAACTGGCGGACGGAGCAGACGAATTTCTACGGGAATTATTGGAATTACGGCTACGATGGTATCGGTCAGTTGACCTCCGCCCTTGGCTAGTGGCTCCGTATATTATCAAGCTGACGGGAATGGGAACGTATCATGCTTGACCGACACCAATGGCACCATGGTTGCGCGTTATGAGTACGATCCATATGGGAACATGCTCGCAATGGATGGTCCGATGGCGGACGCGAACCTGTATCGGTTTTCGTCAAAGGAGTGGAGCGCGAAAGCGGGACTATACTGTTATGGACGACGATTTTACGATCCCATTTTGCAGCGATGGATCAACAGAGATCCGCTAAGTGAGGGTGGTGGGTTCAATCTCTACGGTTTCATCCATAATAGTGAACCAAACTTAGTGGATTTAAATGGACTTTATCCTCCCCCTGGCCCATACCCAGACAAAACTTATGTACCCTTCACGCCTCCGCCCATATCAAGTGGAAATCAACCGACCACTGACCCAAATAGTCCCAATGGATCAGAAGGAGCGTCAGGATTTGCTGGTCTTTTTGACTTATTGAACAATCTTTTGGACGACGGCATTCAAGATATAGGAATTTTAAAATTCAGAAAAGCTCGGTGTGAGGCCGCCAGTAGGACGCCCGCCGGAACGAAAGGATACTGGCTGTTTAATAAAGATAACTACTCAATCAAGCCTTGGATGGACTGGAATGGTCCAGTTTTGGGCCCTGATCCAGACCCATGGATACCTTTTGAAGTCGATGGAACGAAACCTTGGATTACTTTACCAGCAACGCCAAAAATCGTGTCTCCAGATGTAATAACTTCATATCCGATACCATTTCAAGGTTCCCGTATAAATAATCCAACCATGATAATGCCACACTAACTTGAGGGAAAAAGCCGCGCGTTCAACTCCTGATCGATCCAGGCTTTGTCCTCCCAGCCCAGAGACGTGGTATTTTGCTGAACGGCACGGCGTTTCGTGGTTCGCATCCCCAGTCTTTCACCATAAATACTTTACTTTGTACATACAAAAATTCGGGAATCTTTGCCGCAGGGCACGCCAGATGTGGGTAATTGAAAGCCTACGCGTGACGCTTACGCCGAATGCAGCCGGAGTCGTCGAGCTTTTTTGCACGGCACTTCCTGACGGCGGGACTCGATGGAATAGGATTTAGAAAAGGAAAGGACGGCGCTGACGGCACTGCGCCCACATTGAGATCATAAACTTACCCGAATTTATGACCGCAATTCGGCACAGACACGGCACTTCTTACGACGGCACTGCGGCACTTAACAACTAGCTGGACTTAGATATGCGTGTTGATTAGATTGGGTTTCGAAATTATCCTGAAATCCCTAATTGGCACTAACGATATGGAAAACTGGAACGCCCGTAATGCTTGGTTTTGTACCGTCGCCATTTGCTTAACTCAGTTCGGTTTAGTTATAGTATTCCTTATTTTGGCAAGTGATCCTGCGTTTCATCATTTCGTTCGGTCATCTGCCGGCTCTCTATTACTTAACGTCACAGGGGCCTTCGCTGCGCTAACAGTAACATTGTGGTTTGCGAGATGCGGCGGCGGCCTGAAGTTTGTGGATCGTTTTAGTATTCGATGGCCGAAATTCAAAACATCGTTTATAGCCCTTTTATCTGGGGCCCTGCTCGCGACCGTGCCGGTTTTACTGATAAATCTTCATGTTGGGGCCTCGCCAGAGAATCATCTCGTTAGATCAATTGTTGGACTGCCCCATGCAGACTCTATTTTTTTGGTTGTGGCTACCATCGGCGCTATGGTTGAAGAGTTTATTTTGCGAGGTTACTTGTTTGGATCTTTTCGAAACTCGTATTCATTGTTCTGGAGCACCTTTTGCATAGTCATAATCGCAGCCGTCTTGCACTTAGGGGCTTTGTCTAGTTCGTTTTTGGGCGTTATCGTTATAATGGCGCTCCAAGTATTGCTGTGCGTTTGGCGAGAAAAATCGGGCAATCTGGTGTATTGCTTTTTAGCTCATGCTGCGTACAACGCTGTCTGTGGATTGATTTGATGTGAATACGACTGCGCGGATCAGTCGACCAGCATCACGGTGACAAACCAGACGAAAGTGAGTTTGTGTATGATGGTTTTAGCCGAAGTAGAATCCATCGGGATACGTTTGGGCGGTAGTGAATTGAACTTGTACGCGCCAACCATAGCACGCGTGGTGCCACTGAAATTAAACACCAGAGCAGCTTCTCGGCTACGAACATTGAGGAAGTTCGCCTACGTCCATCTGAACAGCCAAACGCCTTGCCCGGCACGTGGCGCTGTCCCGGTGAACCAAGGGCGTTATGGGAGTTTTTTCACTCTAGCGCCCGGATCGCTTTCGGTCATGGCTGCGACCGCCCCAGCTATGTTCCAAGAGTTTGGCACGACGGCCAAGGCATTCAAAGCATTTCGTTGGTTTGTTCGGTCAGGAGAGGCCACCGGCGATCATATCGGAGGGACCGTGCCGATACGCGCCCAAAATTGTCATCATCTCCCGCATTTGCCGGTTCTGCGGACGGGCAAGGCCGTCCTTCCAGGCTTTCACCAGCGATGTTGCAATTCCCATTTTGGCCGCAAGATGATATGCGGCCATACCTTTCTCGTGGAGCTTCAGCTGAATCCAATCCGCGATGCTTTTCACGCTTGCGGGCAACGGTTTAGGTTGCGATGGTTTCCTTGTCTTTGACGCAAATTTGACCGAAATATGCCGGTATGCAAAACCCAACAGGGCCACTAAGCCCTGTTGGGTTTACACCTCGCGGCGCGCCACTATTTGAATCAAGGCGCCTTAGTGGTTTAGCGTTCAACGAGGTCGAAAGGATTATAACCTAAAAACCGGGTAATCCGTTCCTGCATCGCCCTCATGGGGGCGCGCCGATCCCGTTCCCAATCAGTTAAAGTCTTTAGGCTCACTCCTATTTCATGCGCGCAATAGACGCGACTTTTCCTAGTTTCGAGCCGTCGTTTTATGAGCCTTTGCCCCAAAGTTATTGGGTTTTGAAGTGATGAAAAGGCAACGCCTCGGGTTTCGTTGCATTTGCGGCTGCCAAGGGCTGGTTCTGTGAATGGGTCATAACCGAGATAGCTTATGATGCGGGGCCAATATTTCCATGTTGGATATATTCGATCGCACTCCCAGCAACTAAGCGTTCGGTCGCTAATGTCCAGTCGCTCTGCTGCTTCCGCCTGCTGCAAGGCGGAATCAAAGCGCTTCTTCCTCAAATGCTGGCCCAAGGTTTGGGGTTGCTTGGCCACAGGAAAACTGCGAGTCCAGACGGGTGAAATGTCCTTCCTCGGCGCGTGCACTGTCCGCTTACAAATTGGCAACATCGCGCACTCCGGACGGGAAAATGCCGCACGAGAGCAAGTCGTCTCCGCGGGAGATACAAAATTACCTGGACCGCATTGATTTACACATCGAGGTGCCGCAGGTGAAGTTTCGCGAGATGGCGGGGGCATCGAATGGGGAAAGCTCGGCGGCGATTCGTGAGCGCGTGGTGGCTGCGCGTGAGCGCCAGCAGGCACGTTTCAAGGACAAGCCGAAGATTACCTGCAACGCGCGGATGGGCACACGGGAACTGAAACAGTTTTGCGAGCTGGATGAGGCGACGAAGGAGCTGCTGAAGTTCGCGATGACGGATTTGAACCTGAGCGCGCGGGTGTATGATCGGATTTTGAAGGTGGCGCGAACGATCGCCGATTTGGCCGGAACGGAAAAGGTGGCGGGCGAGCATGTTTCGGAGGCGATTCAGTATCGGTCGCTGGACCGGCAGTTGTGGACGTGAGCGGTGATTCGACCGCTGGGGCGGCGGTGGTTGAGTGAAGGAAAATGGATCTGCCGGCAGGATGCCGGCAGCACTTTCGAGGACGAGGACGACCTGAATAAAAAAAGCACCGGCTGGTGAACCGGTGCTTTGTGATGGCTGGAAAATTTATTTCGCGACGGTGGCGAGGCGCATCTGGCGGCGGCCGACGAGGGCCAAACCAATGAAACCGCAGCCCAGGAGCATGGCCGTGGAGGCCGTGTCAGGAGTCTGGGCGCCGCCGGTGACGTCGACGTTGATGGCGACATCGTCGCCGACCGGGCGTCCGTCAGCGTTGAGCAACGTCAATTCAAAGCCATAGACGCTGTTGGCATTAGGGTCGAAACCGATGCCGCTGAGGAAGGACATGTCGAGATTCCAGGAGTCCTGATAGGTGCCTGCGGTCAGGCTGCCAAAATCCAGGATTTTCGAGGTGCCCGTGGTGTTGTTTCCATAAAGGAGTCCGAGATGATAACCCGCCCCGGTAGGATCAACGATGTTGATGTAGAAATCGAAGTTCCATGTCGGTCCGAGGGCGTGAGCCGGGCTGGCGCCGTCCAAACCGTTGTTTTCGCCAGTGGTGGCGAAGAAAGTGCCGGCGCCGTTGTTGCCGACGGTGGGATTGGAATAGCGCTGGGTGGCGCTGAGGGCGAGCGCGATGCTGTTGTCTTGATTTTGGTTCAGTCCGGAAATGGTCGTTTGAGCGACCGCATCGTTAGGGATGCCCGTGCCTCCGAAAGTGGCGGCTGGCAATGAGCCGAAGGTGTCGTAGTTGGGGGTAATTGTCGTTGCCAAGACGGCCGAGCCGCCCATGACCAACGCGGATGCGACTGCGAGATACTTTTTCATTTGTTACAAGGGTTTGTGTTACTTATGGGTCCGAACGGCAAGGAGTTATGCAAGGAATGTGCCAACCAGGTTACAAACCCGATGAAGTTGTAAGTTGTTTGAGATTAGCATTTTGAGATTATTCAAAAGGCTAATATTAAAAATGAATTATAAAATTGTGTAAGGTTTTCCGTCGGTTTGTCGGATAGGTAACCGTTTATTCCGCAATTATTTGGCGGAATGTGTAAGGAAGGCCAAACAGGATGCAGTGGAACTACGCAACAGATCGGCAGGGAGAAGGGCTGGATCGTTTGGTCATAAAGCGGTGTCAATGGGAGGCCGAATGTCGCGGTTTCCCAGTGAGGGGAGCTGAGAGGGAGGAGGTTTTTTGGTGATCGAGCAATGTCCGGTTCGCGTATTCGATGGTCCTTAAAGTTGGAGCAAGTGCATGTGCCAAGACATAGGATGCTGGCTCATGGTCTATTGGGTGACTTGGCCAAGGTGACTATGTGAACGAATCCGAATCCCGGCAACTGAGGTTGATGATTGAAATTGAGTTTTGTGGTTGTGAAGAATTTTCTGGTTGGAGCTGCTGTTGTCGGCGTTTTGGTTGTCGGCGCAGCGCCTGTGAAAGCGGCGCTGAGTTTGACACTCAGCGACGGCAACCCGCTTCATGAACAGGTCCTGACCGACAGCGGGTCGCCAGGCTCGATTTTATTCGTCAACGGAACGGTTGGGGACTGGTCGATTGGGCAGTTTGTGGGAGTTTCCGAGCTGGGCGAGCCGTTACCAGTGCTGGACCTGAATTACCTGGTGAGGGGAAATCCGGGCAATAGTTCGATTCTCACCGTTACGTTGACCGAGACTGGCTACAAGCGGCCGGGCGCTTCGATCGGGGATATTCTCCTGGCGCTGGGAGGAATAGGCGGAAGTGGTTCGGTCGCTCAGAGCGGGCTGATCAATGGCTCGGCGGTGGGTGTTCAAGGGGCGTTTAATGGAGTCAGCTATCACGGCGATCGGGTTTTTACTTTTAGTCCTCTGGAGGGGGATGAATTTGCCATTTCGGAACAGTTGGTATTCATGGGGACGGGCCAGATAGGGGGCGACGCGGTTTTGGGTCTTGCGAGTGTTCCTGAGCCCGGGACGGCGATGGTGGGTGTTTTTGCGGGCGTGTGCGGGCTTGGCGCTGTCACGGTGAGGGCGTTCAAAGTGCGGAAGGGGTAGGATTTTGATTGTCGCAGCGCCGGATAATTTGAGCGAAGCGGTATTATTTTCCCGTTGGAGGTGAGGCATTTTGTCTCAATGGGGACTACACCCCATATATCCCGGATTTAGTTCTACTAGTCTGCCCTTACAATACTTGCATGTTAACGTGTCTGGAGCGCACGGAATCGTTTAGTCCACTCTCAGGTGGACCCTCTGGGTCATGTCCACAGCACCACAGTTTCTTATGAAAAAAGCATCGTCGATTCTGCTTCGCCGCGGGGCGGAAGCAGGAGTTAAAGAAAGTTCGTCCACGCGCAAGCGCCCGTTGGCGGAGAACGGGAACGGAGAGCATTTGAAGGGCGGCGAAGAGCGAGTTCTGTCGTGCCAGACGATGGACATGAACGCGATGCTGATGGCGCTTGCGGCGTTAAAGAAAGGTGATTTTTCGGTGCGGTTGCCGGTCACGTTCACCGGGACAGAAGGGAAAGTGGCGGACGCCTTCAATGACGTGGCGGAATTGCTTTCGGGCACGACGCGGGATTTGAGCCGCATCAGCCACGTGGTGGGCAAGGAAGGAAAAATCGGCGAGCGGTTGAGCATGTCCGGCGCGAGCGGCGCATGGGCAGAGCGGGTGAATTCGGTGAATACGTTGATCTCATGCCTCGTGACGCCGATCAGTGAAACGGCGCGCGTGATTGGCGCCGTGGCCAAGGGCGACCTTTCGCAGAGCATGTCGATCGAAATGCAGGGGCGCCCGCTGCAGGGTGAATTTTTGCGCACGGCGAGAACGGTGAACCTGATGGTGGACCAGCTCAGCGCGTTCGCGTCGGAAGTAACGCGCGTGGCCCGTGAAGTGGGCACGGAAGGAAAGCTGGGCGGCCAGGCGGTCGTGAAAGGCGTCGCGGGCACGTGGAAGGATCTTACGGATAACGTGAACCTGATGGCGTCGAACCTGACATCGCAAGTGCGCAACATCGCGACGGTGACGACGGCCGTGGCGAATGGCGATTTGACGAAGAAAATCACGGTGGACGTGCGCGGCGAATTCCTGGAGTTGAAGGACACGATCAATAAAATGGTGGATCAGCTGCGTTCGTTTGCATCGGAAGTGACCCGCGTGGCGCGCGAAGTGGGCACCGACGGAAAACTGGGCGGGCAGGCGAAGGTGGAAGGTGTGTCGGGCACGTGGAAGGACTTGACGGACTCGGTGAATTTCATGGCGTCGAATTTGACGTCGCAAGTGCGCAACATCGCGGCGGTGACGACGGCGGTCGCGAACGGGGACCTTTCCAAGAAAATCACGGTCAACGTCAAAGGAGAAATCCTCGAATTGAAAAACACCATCAACACGATGGTGGACCAGCTTTCATCGTTTGCGGCGGAAGTGACGCGTGTGGCACGCGAAGTGGGCACGGAGGGAAAACTGGGTGGCCAGGCGGTGGTCAAAGGCGTCGCCGGCACCTGGAAAGACCTCACCGACAACGTGAATTTCATGGCGAGCAACCTGACGGTGCAATTGCGCGATATGTCCAAGGTGGCGACGGCGATTGCGAGCGGCGACTTGACGCAAAAGATCACGGTGGATGTGCGCGGGGAGATTTTCCAAATCAAGAACGTCATCAACACGATGGTGGACCAGCTTTCGTCATTTGCGGCGGAAGTGACGCGCGTGGCGCGCGAAGTGGGCACCGAAGGAAAACTGGGCGGCCAGGCGGATGTGAAAGGCGTGGCCGGCACGTGGAAGGATTTGACGGATTCGGTGAACTCGATGGCCGGCAACCTCACTTCACAGGTGCGTAATATCGCGGAAGTCACCACGGCGGTCGCGAACGGCGATTTGTCGAAAAAGATTACGGTCAACGTAAAAGGGGAAATTCTACAGCTCAAAGACACCATCAATACAATGGTGGATCAATTGCGCTCGTTTGCGGCGGAAGTGACGCGGGTGGCGCGCGAGGTGGGCACGGAAGGGAAACTTGGCGGCCAGGCGCAGGTGCCGGGCGTGGCCGGTACGTGGAAGGATTTGACCGACTCAGTGAATTCGATGGCTTCCAACCTGACGTCGCAAGTGCGTAATATCGCGGCGGTGACAACGGCGGTTGCAAACGGTGATTTGTCGAAGAAGATTACAGTCGACGTCAAAGGTGAAATTCTCGAGTTGAAGAACACCATCAACACGATGGTGGACCAGCTTTCGTCATTTGCGGCGGAAGTGACGCGCGTGGCGCGTGAAGTAGGCACGGAAGGAAAACTGGGCGGCCAGGCGGATGTGAAAGGCGTGGCCGGCACGTGGAAGGATCTGACCGATTCGGTGAACTCAATGGCGTCGAACCTGACCTCGCAAGTGCGCAATATCGCGGAAGTGACGACGGCAGTCGCGCGCGGTGACTTGTCGAAGAAGATTACGGTGGACGTGAAGGGGGAAATTCTCGAATTGAAGAACACCGTTAACACGATGGTGGACCAGTTGCGTTCGTTTGCGGCGGAAGTGACGCGCGTGGCGCGCGAAGTGGGCACCGAAGGAAAACTGGGCGGCCAGGCGGATGTGAAAGGCGTGGCCGGCACGTGGAAGGATTTGACCGATTCGGTGAATTTCATGGCGTCGAACCTCACGGCGCAGGTGCGCAACATCGCGGCGGTGACGACGGCGGTGGCCACCGGT
>Ga0335085_10014411_pt1 | contig 11532 bp, 9 predicted proteins | sample Lox_Sample_45_FD_206712 | JGI IMG/M metagenome (GOLD analysis project Ga0335085, IMG submission 206712) | Soil microbial communities from Loxahatchee National Wildlife Refuge, Florida, United States - Lox_Sample_4.5 | ecosystem: Environmental > Terrestrial > Soil > Wetlands | place: USA: Florida... | reverse complement strand
TAGTTTGGCGCGAAACCGGCGCCATCCGAAACGCCCGAGCGAGCCGCGGCCGAGCGGCGTCCACCCGGAAGAGGACGAGGTGGAGAGAGTGCGTAGCTACCTCAGCGCCGGCATTGGCTTGGAGCTTAGGTCTGTTGGGTGATCCCGTTTCTGTTTGGGGAAGCTGGAAATCCTAACACACTGACAAGACGTGCGTTAAATGCATAGAATGGATCGGCTTAGCTAGTAGAGAGGTGTACTCGCCATGTATGAACAGAAACAGCTTTTCGACTTCATGTTGGGCCGTATCGAAGACGTGGGCTCGGAACACGGGCTTAAGGCACCTCAAGCTTTTGGGCGCTGGTTTGCCAGCATGTTTTTTGACAAGCCGCACGATTTTTCCATCCCGGACGGCAGCGGCGATGGGAAGGTCGATCTTTTTTTTCAAACAAGCAACGGTAAGGATGTCGATCATTACATTCTGAATACAAAGTTCACTCACAAATACAACGCGCCCGCACCTGTCGCTTTTTATGACGAGATCAATCGTTTTTGGCAAGCCTTTGCTAATAAGGCAAATCGGAACGAATATCTCACTTCGGTTGTCCGCCAAGAACTAAGGCCGAAATACAAGAAATTGTTCGAGTACTACGACAACGGCAATGCGCAGCTATTTTTCGTCACCAATCACAGACGTAATGAGGGGCAGTACCGCACAGTAAAAGCAACAGATGTGCAGGTCTTTCATTTGGAAGAGGTGTTGCAGTTCACGATGGACTACTTGGAAGACGCGATGCCACGGACGCCGAGCATGATGCTGACCGGCATCAACACGGTACTCTCGGCGGACAAGCGTGACACGGAAGTGCCTACCTCTATCGTCTTTGCAAAGCTCGTCGACTTCATCAAATACATGGAAGACGATCCTTACGACTTGCTTTTCGCCCGAAATGTGCGTTTGTCGCTCGGCAACACTTCAGTGAACAAGGAAATCCGTACCACTTTCAAGGATTCACCCACCGAGTTTGTTTTCAGTAACAACGGAATCACGATGCTCTGCGAGCGGCACACCCACGACCCAGGTAAGCAAGAGATCAGGATCGAAAATCCGAGGATCGTCAACGGCTCTCAAACTCTCCACAGTATCCGCGATGTAGGCACTCCATCGTTAACGGCCCGCGTAATGGTGCGAATCATAGAAGTCCCACCGCTGAGCCCAGACGATTTTTCCGCGCAGGCAGAGAAGAAACGGGAGGTCATAGACAAAATATCAATCCGGAGTAATCGTCAAAACCCGATAAAGCCGTGGAACCTCGTCTCAACCGACGATTTCCAGCATGACCTTGCACGTTTCTTCAGAAAAAAGCGGCTTTACTACGAGCGGCGGGATCGGGAATGGTCATATCGAAGAACTGAACTAAAGAGCCTAGGAATTAGTCGCGGGCCGAACATAAAGTGGATGGCACAATTAATCTCTAGCTATAACTGGGATAAAAAGCTGCTTGGTCCAGTGCCAGCAAAATCAGAGCTTGGCTTATTGTTTGACGGAAAACAATATGAGCTGGTCAAGGGAATAGCGCCGGAATTAGCCTACCAGCTTTACCTTCTAGGAATGCTGCTGGAAGATTGTTCTAAACAGTTAGCTAAATCGACGAAATACGTGGAACATTTTGCCTGGCAAGGTCAGTTCACCCTCTTCGCGATGTGTGTGAAGGCATTGCAAGCGGCTGGGATTGAGTTTGGCAAGGCTGCAGCGACCGATTTCCTTGAAGCGGCTACACCCACGCACAAGTGGTTGACGCTCTGCAAACAGGGCATTGACTTGATGCGTGCGGGATACCGGAAAGAGACGAAGCGTCGGGAAAGAGCGGAACAAGAGCTGACGCTCACGAATTACTTCAAATCGCAAAAGTCTGTTGGGAAGATTCTCGATGCGAGTGTCTCGCAAGTGATGAGAAAGACGGCGAAGGCCCTCTTACGAGCATGGCCCGCCGTCTCAGGTTCTAAGGCCAAGGGTTTGAAAAATCCAATCCGGGTCGCTGCATCCAAGAAGGCGTGGGTCACAATGAGAGCCAACCCACAGCGCATCTCGAATATTCATTTCGGTGTCATTGCCGACACCAACTACGCTAAAGTCCTCAGCAACGGAATGGACACTTTACTCGTACTCTCACCGTCGGGTCACATCGTCGATCACTTGACGGTGGAGGAGGCAGAACCGCACTCATCGAGTGAGAACTCTCCATTTGCGCCGCGGCGTCACCTGTTGCTCGCAATGTGGGCGACAAGAGGACGTGTGGCCTTAGCTTTGAACCGACATGGAGAGATTCTGGTCTTCAAAGACAGGACACTCAAGTTCGCGTTCCGAAGCGGAACATGGTCGCATTTCGCCCATGCGTCGATGCTTCAAAGAATGGGCGGCTCGCCACGTCTCATGAGAGCTGTATATGCGAGCTGTCTAGATGTGTCGTTCTCAAGGAGCGGTGGATGCATTGCGGTTGCGAAGCACCGCTCGGCAAGACTTGCCGCAAACTTTCTTAATCAGAACGACCTGTTGTCGCCGCCGAGAACTGACAAAACATCGCTATTGAACCATCTAATTGGTCAACAGTTCTCAGATATTCCGCGGTCCATCCGAGAAGAAATGATAGCTCTGGACGGTGCAACCGTGCTGGACGCGACGGGCACCGTCATCGCCGCTGGCGCGATTGTGCGGGTGCCGGGCGGGAGCGAAGGTGGTGGCCGGCTGGCTGCAGCAAAGACTCTCTCGCGGATGGGGCTTGCCGTGAAGATTTCCGCAGATGGCGGAATTAGCGCTTTCTCGGATGGTGGAACGGTTACGGATCCTGATGTCGTGTTCAAGGTATGCGTATGAGCGGTGGCCTTAACTCTCGATATTGTTGGAACGTTTGTGGAACTAAGAATCGCTGACACATTCACCGACAGCCTTGCTCGACTCACGGCCGAGGAACAGAAGGCGGTGAAGACCACTGCGTTCGACCTGCAACTCAATCCAGCAAGTCCTGGCATGAGCTTCCATAAGCTTGAAAAAGCAAAGGATAAACGGTTTTGGTCGGTGCGGGTCGGAAGCGATATCCGGCTGATCGTTCACAAAAGCGAATCTAGTCTGCTGCTCTGCTATGTCAACCATCACGATAAGGCGTATGACTGGGCCGAGCGGCGCAAATTGGAAGCGCACCCCAAGACGGGCGCCGCGCAGCTCGTTGAGATCCGGGAGACCGTCAAAGAAGTTGTTGTCCCGGTTTACAAACAGGCAGAAATTGCTACCGCACAAAAATCTGCGACCGAAAGACTTGTTTTCGCGGCAAGGTCCGACGACGAACTGCTTGGATATGGGGTGCCCGTCGAGTGGCTGAATGACGTTAAGGCTGCAAACGAAGACACGCTGCTCGCATTAGCCGACCACCTGCCCGCCGAGGCGGCAGAAGCATTGCTGGAGCTGGCCACGGGCGGAAGCCCTCGTGTATCGGTGACCTCCGTACCCGCAGCAAATCCGTTTGAACATCCCGACGCCCACCGCCGTTTCCGCGTGATGACGAACGTACAGGAGCTGGAGCGTGCCCTGGAGTTTCCGTGGGAAAAGTGGACCGTGTTCCTGCACCCGGAACAGCGGGAATGGGTAGAACGCGATTATTCTGGGCCGGCGCGCGTCTCCGGCTCGGCCGGAACGGGCAAGACCATTGTCGCGTTGCACCGGGCTGCGTTCCTCGCCCGAAAGCATCCCGACAGCCGAGTCCTATTGACAACGTTCTCAGACGCGTTGGCGAACGCATTGCGCACCAAACTCAAGCGCCTGTTGGCGAATGAACCGCGACTGGCTGAACGAATTGATGTTCACTCTCTCAACGCTATCGGTTTGCGGCTTTACAAAGCACATGTTGGACCGGCGACAATCGCCGGGCCTAAAGTAATCCGCGAATTTATGAAGGATGCGATGGCCGCCGTCGGCGGTCATAAGTTCGGAGTACATTTTCTCCTCGCCGAATGGGATCAGGTGGTCGATGCGTGGCAATTAGAGAGCTGGGAGGCTTATCGCGATGTTGCCCGCCTTGGCAGGAAGACGCGCCTTCCAGAAGCACCACGCAGGATTCTATGGTCGATCTTTGAACGCGTTCGTGCCGGATTGCGAAGCCGCAAACTCATCACGTATTCGGAACTCTTCAGTTCGCTAGCAGGCGTAATCACGAAAAGCAAGAAGGTACTCTTCGACTTCAGTGTTATTGACGAGGCACAAGACATCAGCGTAGCGCACCTGTGCTTCTTTGCAGCTTTGGGCGGTGATCGATCGGATGCGCTCTTCTTCGCAGGCGACTTGGGCCAACGTATTTTTCAACAGCCCTTTTCTTGGAAGGCTCTCGGCGTAGACGTTCGCGGACGATCCCGCACGTTGCGCGTGAATTACCGTACTTCCCATCAAATACGCACACAGGCAGACCGGCTGCTCGGTCCGGAAGTCACAGACGTCGATGGCAACAACGAGCTACGCACGGATACCGTCTCGGTTTTCAATGGCCCACCGCCGACGATTCAGGCGCTAAGCAATGAACACGACGAGAGCATAGCTGTCGCGACGTGGATTGCGGCTCAGGCCGCACATGGAGTGCTGCCGCACGAGTTTGGTGTTTTCGTCCGATCGGAGGCCCAATTGGATCGTGCGCAAGAAGCCGTCAGGGGAGCAAAGCTGCCGTTCAAGATTCTTGACGATCACGTTGAGACCACGACTGGTCATGTTTCGATCAGCACGATGCACCTAGCGAAAGGTCTGGAATTTCGCGCTGTGGTCGTTATGGCCTGCGACGACGAAATCATTCCTTCGCAGGAGCGCATTGAGATCCGGGCCGGCAATTGCTTCTCGCGCAGATAGGTTTCGACATCGTGGACCCACAGATTGGGAATGCGAAGAATGAAGAGCGGAACCGACCAAGCTGTCGCCGCCTCAATGTCCCGGGGAAAAGCGGCCTCAATGTTACGCGCAGTTTCCCAAAACTTAGCCGCTATTCGAGACAGCCGCGATTCCAGCATCGGTCATTTGCCGGAGCGTTTTCCGCCCCGCCTGTCTTTCCGTGGCTTCCGTTTGCGATCTCGCGCAGCGGCCAATAGTCCCGACTGGGCAAAGACGGTCGGGGCAGGCAGCGGCAGTTGCCTGATCGTGCGCAACGAGTCCACTTCGCGCAGAAGGCCTGCCAGTTTTAATGAATTGACACCGCAATGCAACGCGATCTGTTCAACATCTGTCCGAAAAGACTGTGCAGCAGGATCAGGGCGGCGGCACAGCGAAAGGCACACCAGAGCCTCGGGCGCACAATCGAGAACAGCGGCCAATTCGTCTTCAGTTGCCTCGTGTAGCTCACGATATTCACGGAGGTCGTATCCGAGGAGAAAAGCTTCTTCAGCGGCGCGTTTTGCCGCCCATCGCATAATGTCGGGTTCAGGCACGGCTTTTACTCCTTCCGCGCCTCAAGTGCGCTTTTAGTCGGTCCTTGTTCTGTTTCACAATGTGGCGTTGTTCGGCGATGGGAAGATCTGTGATCCCAAGTACGGCAGCAAATCTACTAGTGCTGCGCTCACCCTCAGCCATGAGACGGAGCAATATTTTGTCACGGGCATTCTCAGATACCGTGACTTCCGCAAGGGTTCTATGCTGCTGGATACGCGAAATCGTCTCGTCTTCTGTGCCACGTCTTATGCGGTCAATCTCAGAAGACTTATTCCGCGCCAGAATTGAGACTTCGACATCTTCTTGCAGTTCCTCACCGCGCCGACGCCGGCGATCCTGTTGCACAACATTAATCAAATCCATCTCCGCGGCGCGTTTCAGATAGCCGAGAAGTCCTGACTTGCTCGGATTGAATTTCTCTGGATGGCGAATGTAACCGAAAACGGCGTCAACTGTAGCATCATTGATCAAATCCTGGTCGTGTATCCCATGAACGTGTGCGCGAGCCGAAACATGTCGCTCAATCAGGGGCAGGTATTTCCGCGCGAGCTCCTCTGGAGCAGTCGGATCCCCAGCAACCAAACGTTCATGAATATCGTTCTCGAATTGCATGTCATCAGTCATGCCAAACTGTTTGATACTTACTTACGAAAGAACACGATCTGGAATCCTCATTCGCTTGGGCAATGCCTCTCCTGATTTCTCCCAAGGCCTTGGCAAGTACGGCCGATTTGTCCGCAATGGGCCCCTCCAATGATCCCCAGAAGTTTCCCCGTGAAGGCGTAGTGTTCTGGCCCAGCTAGTGCCTTCGCGTCCTCAGTGATCTGCAAGGCGGATTTGTCGGGTCATAATTGTTCTGGGTAGCTACGGCTTCTTGAACGCAATGACAACTTCTCTCCGCATCCGCACATCCATCGCGGCAGTTGATGTTGGTCCCTTTTTCGGAGGTGGCAAATACCGGCGGTTGGCTGGCAAATTTCTGGATTGTCTTGAGACGAGGGAGAGTCCATGCTGTTCCGCAACGGCGGTTACAATCGCCGAATTGCGAATAAATGTGCCTCTACTCTGGCAGTCGCCGACCACGTACACAGCGCGTCCCCCGCGCCGCAAGACTCGCGACGTTTCCGCCAGCACATGCCCCATGTCCCAGGCGTACCGTGCCAAGAGCGCATTATCGCGCGTCGAAAGCGCAGGCGTGAGTTTAAGTTGCTTGATAAGATCCGTGACCCATTTAGAGTCTAAGGCTTCGTCAGAAGAAGCCTCCGCCCCTACACTCTCTCCCCGGATCTGCCGAATCTCGCAGACGTTGTATCCCATCCACACAAGTGAAAACTTGCTACACCTCATATAGTCGATCGCATTCAGATATGGAGGAGAAGTGAGCACTAGATCGATAGAATCAGTCTCCACATTCAGTTTTCTGGCGTCACCTCGTTTGACCACCGCAGCAGGGCCGACATTTCCCGAACCTGATTGAGGACAATTCGACACTATTGTCTCCACCGCCGACGTAAATCGATTAAACGGCTTCACTGGAGCGCGCGAGAATTGCCGATGAGGCCGGCTGTGCGACAAATCCATTGCTAATGACGCACCGGCCGTCTTCGTTATGATGAGGCGGGAAAATGCGCACCAGAGAACGTTGCGCGTCGATTCATTGCGTACTCGGCCGATCGCCCCCGACAAGGCCGCCAACTGACGCCGTGCGTAATCGTCAAACCAGTAACGGATAAATGCGCGCGTTTCATTGTCGCTGCCGGCAGGGTATGCCATGCCGGATGTTAGCGCACGAAAGTTTCCCCTGGCACATTCCAAAACTTCGGCTGCCTTGTCTTTAATTCGTTCGGGATCGATAGTTCGCGTCCAAACGCCGGCTAGTAAAACGGCAAGGGGGTCGAGGTCCACACCAAAAGCACGATGCCCGTTGGCACGAGCGACCGCGACCACCGTTCCGGAACCCGACATCGGGTCTAGCACGCGGAGAGTCGTCTTGCCCTCGCCAAGAGCCTCCAGTGCGATGCCGGCAGCCATACGCGCCGGAAACGGATGGATAGGATTCCGGCCCAGGGTTTCAAGAATCGTTTGCTGATGTGACTTCAACATGTCATGGTAATCCTTCGCCCTAAACTTTACTTTTTCCGTCGAGATAGGCCTTGGTTGCCGACTCAATTGCGGCCAGCACATTCTCGGGACTTTGGTTCAGTTCAACAGTCTGCTCCGTCGCAGTAATCTCATAGCTTGCCATGGCAGACATTGCCTTGCACAATTCCTTGAGCTCTTCATTAGTGCTGACCTTAAATGGCGGTGTTTCTTTGCTCAAAGCCACGCGCAAAGAACCGTACTCGACAGCTGCCTTATCGAAATCTTGCTGGAGACTATGGATTGCCTTTATGATTTTTTCGTACGGAGGTTTGGCGACAGACTCCTTCTCAATTTTGTCAACCCATTGCTTGCACTGTTCTGGCAAACTGCAGTTCAGCAGCAGCTCACGAAGTTTTTCCAACCCCAGTCGTTTTACTGGTCTCAGTTGTACCAGTCGGGCCAGGTCGTCAACGTGTATTGCAGTAATGGTTCGTGGCTTCCCTAGTTTAGCTGTATTTTCGCGATCAGTCTTAATATCCTTCGCCAGCGCGCTTTCCTTACCGACGGTATGGTCGTATGCCGGTGCCACCACAATCGCGTGCTCGCAATTCCATTCGTCGCGCTGACGCGCGATAGTAGAAATCACGATCGATCTGGTTTTGACCTTGCCACCTTCCTTTTTCTTGCTCTTCGCCTCAAGGCTGGTTGCATAACGGCGCGGTATTCCGTTCCCATCTGGGCTAAGGTGCGCTTTCGCGACCCCGTCGGGCTTTCCTTTCCCGCCGACCCGGGTAGAATCAAAGCCAAGGCTCCGAAATGCTTCGACGACTTCGATCTCCAGCTTGTCCTCGTCATTCCGTGCCTCTCGGAGAGCATTGGCCACGGTCAGCGCGGTTCGGCGACCTGACTCCTGCGCAACATTTCTCAGCAGCTGGTCACGTACCGACATTACGGAGTCGATCTGGTCTTGTTTTAGCCCGGCCTGGAACAAGTGTGATTCGAGCAGAACCTCAGCCATAGCAAAGATTTCAAGGGGCAAACCATTGGTTTTGCTTGTGAATTCATCGAAAAACGCGCCGACAAAGGGATGTAATCCGTTTACTCTCAGAACCCCGGTGATAGCGTCGTAAACGGCAATTCCATCATCCCGCGTTGCGTCATAAACGAAATCCAGACCAGCAACAAAGCTTTCTGGGGTCGACGCTCGTTCTTCCAGTCGTGCGATCAGTTTGTCTCGTTCGGCTTGGGTTGCCGCTGGGGGAAGGGCAATCAAATGCGATCTAATTCTGCCTTCCAGCGCAGCTCGCGCCATCTCGATAATTGGTCTGCGTGCAAGACTTGTGGGACTGTCGCCAAGCTTCCGGGCAAGCCGCGCGCCTGCATCCTCGTCGGCGTCCGCCCTTTCGACGGTCGGTCGGATTTTGTTGAAGATTCCGCGCAGAATGTTTTGTGCATCTACAAGTATTGGTCCTTCGCGGATGCGCTCGCGATCCGACTGAAGGAAATCATCAAGGCCGTCCATGTGGACGATGACCCTAATACGGCCAAACGTTCCGTGGCGAAGCTCATCCGCCGGAATTCCGAAGTGTCCGTCCCGAACATTTATGAGGCGCCCGAGAACATAGACAAAAAAACCATGACTGCGGCCAATCTCTTCGGACTTTCCAGTCGTCAGAAGATAGCGGTATGCCTCCGCATATCCTGTTATTCGGCCGATAGGTTTGTACTCCAATGCAAAACGTGTCCTGTGTTCAACTGGGGACGCTGGTCCACGGTCATGATTGCATGGTGACGTGGCATCACAGGTTCGACTTGATTTTGACCTTGGCGCATTTGCCTTATGATCTCGCGCTCGGCGGCTAGTGGTTGTTGACCTTGTCCTTGAGTCCGGTCTCGCCTATCTGGTTGAGGCCCTGAAATTGGTCAAGGTCAACCGAGTAGCCGTCCGGCATAATCATGCGGTGGAAGACAACGGCCATACGCCGTTGTTGGCCGAAACCAGTTGCGCCGATCTTGCGCGCTTCTCCGAGCACGACTGTGCCTTCCGGTACCAGGATGTGCTGATGATCGTGCGAGTAGACGGGAGTGGTTACCATCACCTTTACAGGTCCTGCAGCATCTCCGTCAAGGCGATTCATTCCGGGTTAAGGAGCCGTGTATTTCCAAGAAAATGCTTGGAATGTTCAGATATTCCTGGCGGGAATAAGCAGTGACGGAAAATGAATTGGACAATCTCGGGACTCTGAAAATAACCTCATACAGCTCTGGCAGCTTCTGGCTGCATAAATAAAAGCTCGGAGATCGCAATGACCGATCTTTCCTCCAAGCCAGCCCGTCCCGCCGAAATGTTTGAAAGAAGCTTCGAGCAGTTGCTTGACACCGATGAGGCGGCCGCCCTGCTGAAAATCCACCCCAAGACTCTTCAGAAGATGGCACGCAACGGGGAGATCACAGGAGTTCAGATAGGTAAACTGTGGCGCTTCCGCGCCTCTGTCCTCAATGCATGGCTCGCACACAAGATGGCTAGCTAACTGACACCGGAATTCCACAGGAGCTTCCCTCGACACGAGATTGGAGCTGGGCTACTCTCATCTCCAGCCACCCGTGTCGCCTCGAAACAGGAGATTGAATGAGGCGCACAAGCTACCAACAAGGCAGTCTGAAACTAGCGGAACGCAAGAAAGGGAGAGTCTGGGAGTTCCGATGGAGAGAAGTTCAAATCGATGGCTCGATCCGTCGAAAGAACATTGTCATCGGCACTCTCGACGAGTTTCCGAACGAATCATCTGCGCAAGGGGCTGTGGATGCGATCCGTTTGGAAATCAACCAACAAACTCCTCAACAGCTGATCAAAAACGTCAGTCTCGACACTCTGGTGAATCATTACCGGCAGCACGAGCTACCGGACATATTCAACAAAGTGAAGCCTGCCCCAGATGCCGCCGAGGAGGATCGCAAATCGTACGCAACACAAGTGACCTACGAGGGTTATCTCAAGAAGTGGATCATGCCGCGGTGGGGCGCTTGCCGATTGACGGATGTCAAAGCCGTCGAAGTCGAAAAATGGCTAAAGACACTCTGCTTCAAGAAAACCGGCATTCCTCTCGCACGCGGGAGCAAAGCAAAGATCCGAAACATCATGAGCGCGCTTTATTCCCACGCAATTCGATGGGAATGGGCGGACAAGAACCCAATAACCAGTGTTCGTCAAAGTGCGAAACGCCAAAAGGCTCCGGACGTTCTGACGCCCGAGGAAATTGTGGCACTCCTGTCAGAACTACCAAACCCTCTTCGTACGATTATCGAACTCGATGCGTTCACCGGACTCCGTCGTGGCGAACTCATCGGTCTTCGATGGGACGACGTGGACTTCGAACAACTCCTTCTTCACGTTCGCAGGTCGGTCGTAGCGATGGTGGAAGGGGCACCGAAAACCGAAGCGTCGCAAAAGGACGTGCCGTTGGACGCGCAAACGGCGGAGTCCCTCTTCGTCTGGCGCCGAACTTCTCCCTACCCTGGTCCCGGGGATTGGGTGTTCGCATCGCCTGCGAAGAAAGGAAAACAGCCGTATTGGCCCGGTACTCTCTGGCGCTATTACGGCAAGCCAGCACTGAAACGAGCCGAAATCACGAAGCATGTGACGTATCACACTTTCCGGCACACGTTTGGAACTCTCCTCAACGCGAACGGGGAAAATCCAAAGGTTGTGCAGGAGTTGCTTCGTCACGCGAGTCTGAAGGTGACCACCGATGTCTACATGCAGGCGGTCAGTCCACAGAAGCGCGAAGCTCAGAGCAAGCTAGTGAAGATGGTCATGAAAAAGGCCGCTTCAAAGTAACTGGACCAAATTGGACCATGAAGAAAAACGGGGGGCCTGCGGAAGTTCTTTATTTTGTTGGCGTCCCCGACGGGATTTGAACCCGTGTTACCGCCGTGAAAGTCGTCCTAGAGTTCGTAACTGATTGAAATTAAACGGTACGGATAGCGCTCTAGGGCCCTTATCGGACTGTGGA
>Ga0335085_10014409_pt1 | contig 11534 bp, 9 predicted proteins | sample Lox_Sample_45_FD_206712 | JGI IMG/M metagenome (GOLD analysis project Ga0335085, IMG submission 206712) | Soil microbial communities from Loxahatchee National Wildlife Refuge, Florida, United States - Lox_Sample_4.5 | ecosystem: Environmental > Terrestrial > Soil > Wetlands | place: USA: Florida... | reverse complement strand
CCTCGCGGGCAGCTCGCACATGCACTACCCGCCCGACGTGGTCGTGATCAGCGTCCCCTGCACGAGCGGGATCAAGCCCGGCTGGATCGCCTACGCCCTCCGGCAGGGCTTCGACGGCGTCTTCGTCGCCGCCGACGGCGACGAGTGCGGCTACCTCTCCGACTGCAGCGCCCGCTCGGCGCGGATCGTCGCCGAGGCACAGCGGCTGATGGCCGAGGACGGCATCGACGGGCGACGCCTGAAGATGGCCGCGATCTGCTCGGTCTGCGCCGCCCCGTTCACCAAGCACGTCCGCGACTTCGTCGAGACGCTCGCCGGTCTCGAGAGAGCGGCATGAGGTACGACGTCCTCGTCCTGGGCAGCGGGATCGCCGGGATGGAGTCGGCGATCAAGCTCGGGGACATGGGCTACAAGGTGCTCGTCGTCGAGAAGGACCCGAGCGTGGGCGGGAAGATGATCCTGCTCAGCAAGGTCTTCCCCACGCTCGACTGCGCGAGCTGCATCTCGACGCCGAAGATGGCCGCGGCCGCGCACCACCCGAACGTGACCGTCCTGACCGACTCGGAGGCGACGCGGATCGAGCGCGAGTGCGACGGCGCGTTCCACGCCACCGTCCGCCGCAACCCGCGCTTCGTCGACGAGGCGCTCTGCACCGGCTGCCGGCTCTGCGAGACCGCCTGCACCGTCGCCGTCCCGGACCAGTTCAACGGCGGGATGGTCTCGCGGCGAGCCGCCTACATCCCGTTCCCCCAGGCGGTGCCCCAGAAGGCGCTCGTCGAGCGCGCCGGCACCTCGCCCTGCACGTTCAATTGTCCCGCCGGGATCAAGGCCCACGGCTACGTCTCGCTCGTCCGCAGCGGCGAATACGAGAAGGCGTTCCAGCTCGTGCTCGAGACGACTCCCCTCGCCGGCAGCCTCGGGCGAGCCTGCTACGCGCCCTGCGAGGGCGAGTGCACCCGCGGCTCGCTCGAGGGGCCGCTACCGATCCGGCGGCTCAAGCGCTTCGTCGCCGACCGCCACTACGCCCTCCCCGAGGCGCCCGAGCCCGAGCGGCCGGAGCCGAACGGCAAGCGCGTCGCGGTCGTCGGCTCCGGCCCGGCCGGCCTGACGGCCGCCTGGCTGCTAGCCCTCCGCGGCTACGGCGTCAAGATCTTCGAGGCGGCGCCCGAGCCGGGCGGCGCGCTCCGCCTCGCCATCCCCTCCTACCGCCTGCCTGCGGAGGTGGTCGAGCGCGACGTCGCCAACGTGACCGCTCTGGGTGTCGAGATCGCCTGCGGCAACCGCGTCGAGGACCTCGGAGCGCTGAGGCGCGAGGGCTTTGACGCCGTGCTGGTCGCGACCGGCACCCCGAACGCGGCCCGGCTCCACGTCCCCGGCGAGGACGACCTCGACGGGATCGGGAGCGCGCTCGGGTTCCTGCGCGCGATCAAGCTCGGCGACGCGCCCGACCTCGCCGGCCGGGTCGTGGCCGTGATCGGCGGCGGCAACGTCGCCATCGACGCCGCGCGCAGCGCCCGCCGGCTCGGCGCCGCCGAGGTGCACATGGTGTGCCTCGAGCGCCGCGACGAGATGCCGGCCTACGACTGGGAGGTCGAAGAGGCGCTCGCCGAGGGGATCGTGCTGCACGACGGCTGGGGCATCGCAGGCTTCCGCGGCAATGACCGCCTGGCCGCGGTCGAGCTGAAGCGCTGCGCCTCGGTCTTCGACGACGAGGGCCGCTTCGCCCCCCGTTACGAGGAGAGCGTCCGCGACGCGCTCGCCTGCGACACGGCGATCGTCGCGATCGGGATGGGCGCAGACACGGCAGCCTTCCCGGAGCTGGCTCCCGACGGAGCCAGGACGCTCCGCGCCGACCCCTCGACGCTCGAGACGCCCGTGCGGGGCGTGTTCGCCGCCGGCGACGCGGTCTCGGGCCCGTCGATGATCACCGACGCCGTCGGCCAGGGCCGCCGGGCCGCCCACATGATCGACCGCTACCTCCAAGGGCTGCCGCTCGACAGCTTCGAGGAGCCGCTGCCGGTCGTCGCGCACGAGGGTGTCCTTGCCCGGCAGCGCAGCCACAGCCGGCGCGACCCGCTCGCCGCCAGCGTGCGCGCCGCCGCCTCCCCGACCGACTTCGCCGAGCTCGAGACGCCCCTGACCGAGCCCGAGGCAAGGGCGGCCGCCGGCCGCTGCCTCGACTGCGGCGTCTGCTCCGAGTGCCACGAGTGCATCGCCGCCTGCCCCGCCGACGCGATCGACCTCGGCATGCGCGAGCAGGAGCTCGAGCTCGACGTCGGGGCGGTGGTCGTCTCGACCGGTTACAAGCTCTTCGCGGCCGACCTGAAGCCGCAGTACGGCTACGGGCGGCTGCAGAACGTGATCACCGGCATGCAGATGGAGCGGCTGCTCGCCCCCACCCGCCCCTACAACACCGTGCTGCGCCCGAGCGACGGGCGGGTGCCCGAGCGCATCGCCTACGTGATGTGCACTGGCTCGCGCGACCAGACCGTCGGCAACCCGCTCTGCTCCAAGTTCTGCTGCATGTACTCGCTCAAGCAGAACCAGCTGATCATGGGCGCGCTCCCGCTCGCCGACGTCACCGTCCACTACATCGACATCCGCGCCGCCGGCAAGGGCTACGACGAGTTCTTCGAGCAGGCGAAGGCGATGGGCGCGACCTTCGTGAAGGGCCGCGTCGCCTCGATCACGGAGACCGAAGAGGGCAACCCGACGGTCCGCTACGAGGACGTCGAGAGCGGGGGCCCGGTGGTCGAGGCCGAGTACGACCTCGTCGTGCTCGCAGTCGGTGTGCAGCCGAACCCCGACGCGGCACACCTGTTCCCCGAGGGCGAGCTCGCGCTCGACGAGTACGACTACGTCGCCGAGCCCGACGAGGACATGAATCCCGGCGCGACCAGCATCCCCGGCGTCTTCGTCGCCGGCGCCGCCTCGGGCGCCCGCGACATCCCCGAGTCGATCCTCCACGCCGGCGCCGCCGTCGCCGGGGCGGCCGCCTACCTCGAGCACGCGAAGGTCGCGGTATGAACGCCGAGCGCCGCCTCGGCGTCTACGTCTGCCAGTGCGGCGGCAACATCTCCGACTACGTCGACGTCGAGAAGGTCGTCGACGCCGTCAAGGACGAGCCCGGCGTCGTGGTCGCCCGGACCGCGATGTTCACCTGCTCCGACGCGACCCAGCAGGAGATCGTCGACGACATCGCCGGACAGGACCTCGACGGCCTGGTCGTCGCCTCGTGCTCGCCCAAGCTGCACACCCTCACCTTCCGCGAGGCCGCCCGGCGCGGCGGCCTCAACCCGTACGAGTACACGCAGGTGAACATCCGCGAGCAATGCTCCTGGACACACACCGACGACCCCGAGGGAGCGACCGCCAAGGCGATCCGGCTCGTCCGCGCCGGGATCGCCCGGACCCGGCTGACCGAGCCGCTCGAGCCCGTCACGGTCGAAACCGTCCCGAGGGCGCTCGTCGTCGGCGGCGGCGTCGCGGGCATGCGCACGGCGATCGGGCTCGCAGACGTCGGGCTCCCCGTCTACCTGGTCGAGCGCGAGCCCGAGCTCGGCGGGTGGGTCGGGAGCCTCGGCCCGATGTTCCCCCATGACGTCGACGGGCGCGAGCTCGTCGCCCGGCTGGCCGGGGAGATCAGGCGGCGGCCTTCGATCACCGTCTTCACGAGCGCGGAGCTGACCGCCAGGTCGGGCACCTTCGGCAACTACCGCGCGGTCGTGCACACACGCGGAGAGTCGCTCCATCTCCAGGTGGGCCAGATCGTCGTCACGACCGGGTTCGACAGCTACGAGCCAGCCGACCGCGAGTACGGCTACGGCACCGACGGCGTTCTCACCCTGACCGAGTTCCGGCAGCTCCTGGACGGCAGCGAAGGCCCCCTCGTCCACGGCGGAAAGCCGGTCGAGAGCATCGCCTTCGTCTACTGCGTCGGCGGCCGCAACGCGGAGCACCCCTACTGCTCGCGCTACTGCTGCACGGCCGCCGTGCACGCCTCGCTCCTCGCCGCCGCGCGTGGGGACGGCATCCGCACCTACCACCTCTACCGCGACCTCCGCACGTACGGCAAGAACGAGGAGCTGCTCACGGAGTCCCGGCGGCACGGCGCCCTCTACCTCGAGTTCGCCGCCGACGACCCGCCCCAGGTCGCACAGGCGGCCGGCGGGCTCACCGTGACGGTGCGCGACCTGCTCACGGCCGGCGAGGAGCTGACGCTCCCGGTCGACCTCGTCGTCCTCGTCACCGGCATGCTGCCCCGGCGAAACGACGAGCTCGTCCAGACGCTGAAGCTGCCGGTCGGGGCCGACGGGTTCTTCAACGAGATCCACCCGAAGCTAAGACCCGTCGAGACGATCGTCGACGGAGTCCTGATCGCGGGCGCCTGCCAGGCGCCGAAGACCTCGGCCGAGAGCGTCGCCTCGGGCCTCGCCGCCGTAACGCAGGCCGCTGCGGTGCTCAAGCGCGGCGTCGCCGAGCTCGACCCCCAGATCGCCGTCGTCCACCCGGCCGCTTGCACGGGCTGCGGCGACTGCGTCGCCAGCTGCCCGTTCGGCGCGATCTCGCTCGCCAACTGGAACGGCGGCGACGTCGCCGCGATCGACCAGGCCGGCTGCAAAGGCTGCGGTGCCTGTGCCCCCTCCTGCCCCGAGGACGCGATCGACCTCCGCGGCTACACCGACGCGCAGGTGCGAACGATGATCGACAGCCTGCTTGAGGCGGTGCCGGCATGACACGCGACATGCGCGAGATCGTCCGCGACGAGCCGCTGATGCGCGACCGGCTCCTCGCCCTGCTCGCCGACGGCCCCCTCACAGTGCCCGAGCTGGCTGCAGCGGGCGAGCTGCCGGAGGTCGAGGTGATGGTCTGGATGATGGGCCTGCGCAAGTACGGCTACGTCGCCGAGCGGGACGAGGACGGCGAAGGCCACTTCCGCTACGCCGCGGTGAAGCGATGACCGCTGTCGTCTCACGCCAGCTCGCCGACGAGCTGAGCCGCCTTGGCGAGTTCGACGCCGAGGCCTGCATGAACTGCGGCGTCTGCACCGCGATCTGCCCGCTCGGCATCGACCTGCTGCCGCGCCGGCTCTTCCGCCACGTCCTGCTCGGCCTCGACGAGCGCGTGCGCGACGAGGAAGAGGCCGTCCTCTCGTGCCTGCTCTGCCGCGCCTGCGAGACGAGCTGCCCCGGCGGCGTCCATATCACCGAGAACGTCCGCCTGCTGCGCCGCCACCTGCTGGAGGAGGCGTCCTGATGCCGCTGCCCGTCCGCGACGTGGCAGGGATCCTCACCGACAACCTCCGCCTGCGCGGCTCGGTCCTCCCCGTCTCGCCCCGGCGCGCCACCGCCTGGGCGCGCGACCTCGAGCTCCCGCGCGGCGGCGAGACCGTCCTCTACACGGGCCTCATGTACCAGCTCGTCCCCTACATCGAGCGCCTCGTCGACCTCGAGCTGCGACTCGGCGACTCGCGCCTCGCGCGCCTCAGCCGGCTCGCCCGCCGCGCGAACACCGTGGTGAACGGCGCCGGGCTCGTTGCGCACCCTTCCGCGACCGAGCGGGCCGAGTACGACCGGATCCCGGCGAACGTCGCGCGGCTCCTGCAGCGGGCCGGCGTCGAGTTCGGCTACCTCTACGAGGACGACCTCTACTCAGGCGCGCTCGCCTACGACCTCGGGGCCGACGAGGTCGTCGCGGCCCACGCCCGCCGCGTCGCCGCGCTCCTACGCAGGCACGGCGTCCGCGAGGCGATCACGATCGATCCGCACACGACGACCATGCTCCGCACCGTCTACCCGAAGCTCGTCGACGACTTCGACGTGCGCGTCCGCAGCTACCTCGAGGTGCTCGCCGAGCGCGGGCTGCCCGTCGAGGCGCCGCTCTCGGGGGAGGTCGTCGTGCACGACTCCTGCGTCTACGCCCGCTACGAGGGGGTCGTCGAGGAACCACGCGTGCTGCTCGCCGCCGCGGGCCTGACGCTGCTCGAGCCGGATCACGCGCGCGACCGAACATGGTGCTGCGGCGGGCCCGCCGAGTCCGTCTACCCGGCGAAGGCCGCCGCGGTCGCCGCCGAGCGGGTCGCGCAGCTGCGAGCCGCCGGACCCGATTGCGTCACCATGTGCCCCCTCTGCCTGATCAACCTGCGCAAGGCCGCCGACGACACCCTCGCCGTCCGAGACATCTCCGACTACCTGCTCGAGGCGACAGGCTCTTCGCCTTCCTAGCGTCCGTGTACGCCGACGAGCTGCTCCTTCCCTGGTTTCGCAGGCTGACCGTCGACTTGCCGGGCCTATGCCTGCTCGACAGCCACACGCATCTCGGCAGCAACGATCCCGAGGGCTGGCAATGCACCCCGGCCGAGCTCATCGACGCCCTCGAGCTGGTTGACGGCCGCGCCGCCGTCTTCCCGCTGATGGAGCCCACCGGCTACCGCGAGGCGAACGACGCGGTGATCGACACGGCGCGGCGCTCCGAGGGACGGCTCGTGCCGTTCTGCCGGATCGACCCCGCAGCAACGCCCGCCCGCGAGCTCGAGCGCTGCCTCGCCGCCGGCGCCCGCGGCATCAAGCTGCATCCGCGCGCCGAGCGCTTCGACCTGCGACATGCCAGCCTCGAAACCGTGTTCGCCGTAGCCGCAGAGCGGAGGCTGCCGGTGACGATCCACTCCGGCCTCGGGATCCCCGCCCTCGGCCGCGACGCGCTCACGCTGTCGGAACGATTCCCCGGAGCTCGCGTCGTACTCGCCCACCTCGGGGCGAGCGATCTCGCCTGGATCTGGCGGCGCCTCGGCGATCACCCCGACGTCTTCTTCGACACCGCCTGGTGGAACCCGTCCGACCACCTCGCGCTCTTCTCGCTCGTACCGCCAGGACGGGTCGTGCTCGGCAGCGACGCCCCCTTCAACACGCCGGCGGCCGCCGCCCTCGTAGCGACCCGGTGCGCACTCCAGGCCGGGCTCACCACGACCCAGGTCGAATCGGTCCTCGGCAAGCAGTTCGAGCGTCTCCTCGACGGGGCCGAGCCAGTCGACCTCGGCCCCGCGCCCGGTCGGCCCGTATCGCGCCCGCCACTCCTCGACCGCGTCTTCACGCTGCTCGTGGCTGCGCTGTCGCGCATGCTCGAGGGCCGCCCGGGGCGCGACCTGGTCGAGCTCGCCCGCCTCGGCTGTCAGGTCGAAGACGGGGCCCCGGAACGCCCTCTCCTCTCCGCGGTGGCCGAGCTTCTCGACATCCAGCGGAACTACGCCGAAACAGCGCGCCTCGACGGGCGCCGCGCGGCGGGCTTCCACCTCGTGCTCGCCGCCGCGGCGGTCGCGGCAACGCCCGAGGTGCCCATCCCCACGACTGCGCAAGCTAGCCCGACCATCGAGCGCGTGCGGCACCCCGACCATTTCGGGGGCGCCCGTTAACACCGGCCCGAGTGGACACCACTTGCACCAAAGGGGCACCTACGGCACGCCTCACCGCCGGACGGCGCCGGGGTCGAGGCGCAGTCCGTGCCGCGGTACGCGCAACGCACGTCCTATTTGGACATCGGTAGCTCATGCAGCCCGAGGAACTGTGTCTCGTCGACCTCGACCACACGATTGACCACGAGATCCCCCGGTTCCTGGTGAGCCTCAGCGGCGCGCCGAGCAGATCCCGATCTCGCGCGCTCGTGGCGTCGAGGCCGCGGGAGTGTGCAACTGAGATGAGGCGGGGCGAGAGGTTTTCGTCGAAGAACAGCCTCACACCCGGCTCGCCCGCCGGGAAGCTGGGGAAAGCCAGGGCTTGGCCGGACGGCCACGGCGCGGATGCGTTCTCGCATAGCGTCCTGCGATCTGGAACGCGCGCCGATCTACGTGCGGGAAGTCCTCAGCGAGCATGTCGATGCTGTCGCCTCCCTCGAGGCGCTCGGCCAACGTGTGCACCGGAATGCGCGTTCCAGCGATCACCGGCTGACCTCCGAAGATATCCGGGTCGCTCACAATCAAGCGGTCACGATCCCGCGCATATGCCGCGGCTTCCGCCACGATCTCTCGAGCTGACTCCGGCACGCGGAGCACGACCACGTCGCTCAACTCCAGGTTCCTGCGCGCCCCGGCAAACGGACGGTCGTTCGAGATCCAATCTCGTACGAGATGCTTTGCCTTCACAGGCAGGTCGAGCTGGGCATGACAGAGCATCACCATGACGGCAAGACCGTCCTCGCCGATCACGGTTTCTCCGTGATCCTTTCGCTTCGGGACAACCCGCTGCTCGATCGCCTTGTCGATCGCACTCAGTGAGCAGCCAGCGAACTCCGCGACCTCGCGACGGCTGAAACCGGAACGAGGAGTCTCCCCCTGCTCCCTCACCCGCACCGGGGTGCTGCCGCCCGCGCGCCTCGCCGTCGTCCTGGATGTCGGTCTGCTGGACCCCATGTCACAAACAACTCCTCTCTGGGGGTTATTTTAGCACCGGCGCTGCAACCACTTACGCCTCAGGGCGGGTCGCACCGTTGAGGAACGCCGTCGACAGCGCATGCGCCCTGACCGGACCGACCCCCGCGACCTCTGCCCAACGTTCGGGCCCAGCAGCGAGAAGCCCCTGGACGCTGCCGAACCGCCGCAACAAGGCTCGAGCAGTCTGCGCCGAGACACCGGGCACCGCCGTGAGGACCTCGATGCCCGGAGGGACACACTCCGAAGCCTGGCGTAGCTCCCGTCGCGCCGTCGACTTCCTCAGGTGACGAACGGCGAGGCGATGAAGCCAGAGCGCCGAATCAACAGGATCGCGGGTCCAGAGAATGGCGACCCCGAGCTCGACAATCGCGAGAAGAGCGCCTCGAACCGCGTTCGGGTGCCTGGGGCCAGCGTCCAACTGTTCGCCTTCGACGAGCAGGAACGGAGACGCCGCCTCATCCCGGATCTTGCCAATCTGGTCCCAAAGGCGACCGCGGCCGAGCGAGCCGTGGAGGTCAGCGACCGTCTTGCGCTCGACGAGCACATCGCGCCCGACACGGTAATCACCGGCTGCCAGAGGCTCGATCTCAACGCGTGCCCCAAGGCCCTGCAGGGCCGCCGGAATCCCGCTGGCGCGCTCGAACACGTCTGCAGTAACCAGCGGCAGCGATGTAGAAACGACAGCGGACTCAGCCCCGATTCTCACCTTCGTAATCTACAGAGACAACAGGACGACAGACCACAAACGCCGATTCTGGTGAGCACCGAGTGAGCACCACCTGGCAACGAGACAGTCGGGCCGGGCCGCGACTCTTCCTCGAGCGGGAGAAACCACCCAGTTTGCAGGGCGGTCGAATCCCACCAAGATCCCAAGACATCCAATTAGCAGGCACTTTGTGCCTACAAGGCCCATACGGGATTCGAACACCCCTGCAAAATCGCCATTTTTCGCGGCCGCGGTATCACCGAGGTATGCACCATTTGCGGGGAGCTGACGCTAATGAGCATGAAGGACGGATGATCTCGGCGCGAGGCCTTGCTGGTACGGAACGTGTGTGTACACTGAGTTCATGGCAAGCACGAAGGAGCGCTGGGACTTTCGTGTCGCAGCCGAGACGGATCAGCTCGTCCGACAGGCGGCCGAGACGGCCGACCGGACGCTGACGGACTTCGTCGTCGACGCCGCGGTCATCGAGGCCGAGCGTGTGCTGGCCGATCGGTCGCAGTTCGTCCTCGACGCCGAGCAATGGGCGCGCTTCGTCGAGATCCTCGATCGCCCGCCCCAGAGCAAGCCGGGCCTCGAAAAGCTCTTCTCCCGGCCGAGCGTCTTCGTCGACGAATAACCGGTGACGTACCGGCGACCCGGGCCGCTCGGGAAGCAGCATCGACTCGACGACTTCGGCTGCGGCGAGCCCGCATTGGACGAGTGGCTGAAGCGCCACGCCAGAGCCGCGCATGCTTCGGACTCCGCGCGAGTCTTCGTCGCGACCCTCGATGACCGCGAGACCGCAGTCGGCTACTACGCGCTCGCCGCAGCCCAGGTCGCCCCCGAGGAAGCGACCCTGCGGGCGCTCAAGGGCCAGCCACGAGCCAGGCCGCTACCGGCGGTGCTGCTCGCGCGACTCGCCGTCGACGAGCGACACCAGGGCGCCGGCCTCGGTCGGTCGCTTCTCCAGGACGTCCTCCTCCGGTGCGTCGAGGCCGCCGAGGCGATCGGCGTGCGCCTGCTGCTCGTGCACGCCAAGCACGACGCAGCGAAGGATTGGTATACGCAGTTCGACTTCGAAGAGTCCCCGACCGATCCGCTGCACCTGCTCTTATTGATGAAGGACGCGCGAGCGTTCCTGCAACTCCACGGGCTGTTGTGACCGGGACTTCCACGGACCGATCAGTGACAGAGCAAGTCCTCGCCGTCGAGCTCGCGAGCGACATCCTTTAGGGCGTAAGGGCGCAAGGCGTCGCGAGCCGCCGACGTGATGAGCTTCGAGTGCGCAAGTGCGACCGACACAGGGGTTGGCACGACGCTACCGGGCACGGGAACGTCTGGCTACACCAGCGTTCGTCTCGTAGCGATGTCTCGCGTTCCAACTTTCTTCGAGGTCTACTCAACTGGCAACACCGCGTGGTATCACAGTCAAGGTCGGGTAGGCGGGAGGCGCCTGCGCTTCGCGGCGTGGGCCGACGGCGTGGTTTCCTCCCGCCCCCCATCGAACCGTGCGTGAGGTTTTTCCTCACACGGCTCACCGACGTCTTTCACCGCCGGCATTCGGCTTTTCCCGCCACGGCCGGTTGGGTCGTGGCGCGACGACGCGTCCGTTGAGGATGATCAGCCCCATGCGGTTGGGCGACTCGTAGGCGACGAGCTTCCAGCCGTAGCGGGTTGGTGCTCGGTGCCGTTTCGCCACGAAGAGCGAGAGCCGCGTGACCGCGTAGCGGTCGATCTTGTCGAACGGGCGGGCCGAGTTGCCGTACCTGAAATACCCGGCCCAGCCGCGCAGGAATGCGTTGATGTCCTGCACGACCTGTTCGACGGGGAGCAGCAGCCGCTCACGCGCCGTGAGTTCACGGATGCGGTCACGGGCATGCTGCATTGCCTGACGCGAGGGCCAACGGGCGAGGAAGGTGATGTTGTGCGAGCGGCGGGTACGACCACGCACGTAGCGGTGGTGGAAGCCGAGAAAGTCGAAGCCCTCGCCTCCCTCCTGCAGATGCACGATCCGCGTCTTGGCCTCTTTCAGGTCAAGCCCGAGCTCAGACAGCGCCGTCTGGAGCGCCGCAAGCGCGCGATGCGCCTCCGGCTCTGTCTTGCACATCACAACGAGATCGTCGGCGTAGCGGACGAGCACACCGCAGCCGCGTGTCTGCCAGTCCCGGTCGAGCCGGTGCAGGTAGACGTTGCAGAGCAGCGGCGAAACGACTCCGCCCTGCGGCGTACCACTGACGCTGCGCCTGACCGCTCCCTCCTCCATCACCCCAGCGCGCAGCAACACGCGCAGGAGCTTGAGGAGCCGACGGTCGACGATCCGTTCCTCGATCGCCTGCATCAACCGCTCGTGCGGGATCGCCTCGAAGCAGTTGGCGATGTCCGTCTCCACCACCCATCGCCGACCCT
>Ga0335085_10014408_pt1 | contig 11534 bp, 4 predicted proteins | sample Lox_Sample_45_FD_206712 | JGI IMG/M metagenome (GOLD analysis project Ga0335085, IMG submission 206712) | Soil microbial communities from Loxahatchee National Wildlife Refuge, Florida, United States - Lox_Sample_4.5 | ecosystem: Environmental > Terrestrial > Soil > Wetlands | place: USA: Florida... | reverse complement strand
AGGCAGGTGACTTCAGTGGGACGTTGAATTGCGGCGCCACCGCGCCGACGATTCCCGTCGCCGATCAGGCTCCGGGCAATCCGCTGAAGATCGCGAATCCGGACAAGGCCGGCTTGCTGATGGCTCAGTTCTACCCGGATCCGAACATCCCGGGCGTGTCCAACGGCAACAACTGGGTCAGCTCGGAAAATCAGCACACCAACTGGAGTGAATGGAACGTTCGCGCTGATTACGACATCACGCAGAAGCACCGCGCCACGTTCCGTTGGACGCAGGATTCGTGGGAAAGCCCGGCGCCGAACCCGAACCTGTTCTGGGGCGACACCGTGTTTCCGAGTTTGCAGTCCGACTGGAGCCAGCCGTCGAAGAGCGTGATGGGCAAGTTGACCTCGCAGCTCTCCAACAGCCTGGTTAATGACGCTGAGTTCGGCTACGGACACAACGCCATCATCACGAGCCTGACCCCGAATTCGGTGGGCTACGTGAATGCGGTTAACGCAGCGATTCCGACTGCATGGCCTTCTTCGCTGAAGCAGCCCGGCGCCTTCATCAACGGCGGCGGTGCGTGGGGCGGTCTATCGCCGTACGGCAGCGGCGAAACCATGTGGACGATCGCTCCTTATGGAAACCACGAAGACCTGTATGCGCTGCAGGATAACGTCTCCAAAGTTCAGGGCAACCACCTGTTCAAGGCTGGCGTGTACTGGAGCAGCAACGCGAAGGTCGAAGACAACAACGGCGGATCGGACCGTCCGGCGATCCCGGGCAATCCTTATATCTGCACGGTTGGAACAGCCGGTTGCACAGCCAGCGGTTTCCAGACCAACAACCAGTTGGCGAACGTGCTGCTCCCTGGCCAGATCGTCAGCTCTGGCGAGAACAGCGTGAATGCGACCGACTACCGCATCTGGCACGACTTTGAGTGGTATGTCGGCGACACGTGGAAGGTACGCAAGAACGTCACCTTGAGCTACGGCTTCCGGTGGTCGTTCTACCGCGAACCTTACTCGGAGACCAATGCCCAGGCGAACTTCAACCTGGCAGACTGGAGTGCGGCGCGTGCGACGGCGGCTCCATCCGATGCTTGTAACGGCGTCGTGATCGTACCGGGTACCAACCCGTGCGGTAATGCTGCGTCACAGCTCGCGTCTCTCGGAATTGCCCTACCGCTTTCTAACGGTACTCCGGGCTCTAATCGAGCGCTGGTGAACAACAACAACCACGACATCGCGCCTCGCGTCGGTATCGCTTGGGACGTGAAAGGCGATGGCAAAACGGCAGTTCGTCTGGGCGCCGGCCAGTTCTATCAGCGCGAGCTGATTGGCATCGGCCGCACGCTTTCGCAGACGGCTCCGTTCGTGATCGGTGCAACGGACGTCAGAACGCTTGACTCCGCCACGCCACTCTCGAACCCGTCAGTATCGCCAAACGCGGCGAAGGATCCGAGAGGAGTGACACCGAACAGCTGGCAGTGGAACGTTTCGGTGGAACGGCAGATTATCCCGGATACCACCCTGCAGGTGGGATACGTCGGTAATACCGGCATTCACCTTACGTCGATGCTGGACCTGAACGAAATCCCGACGTCGAACTGGGTTGCGGGAGCATTCTCCGGCGGTAGTGCTCAGAATGCTCTGCGTCCGGCTTTCAACTTCGGCACGATCGGCGACTTTTCCCGTGCGGGTCATGCGACTTACCACGCTTTGCAGGCGTTGTTCCGCTCTCGACTGGGTAACTACTCGACCTTCCAGGCCGCGTATACCTGGTCGCACTCGATCGGCGACGTCGAACTGGATAACTCCTCCGGCGGTCTGAACCAGGAAGCGTTTATCAATCCTGCCAACACTGCATTGGATAAGGGCAACACCAACATCAACCGTCCGAACATCTTCGTACTGAACTGGGTCGGCTATCTGCCGAAGTTCACGAATAAGTCGAACTTCGTGCAGCAGACTCTGGGCGGATGGCAGGTGAACGGTATCGTCAGTATTAACGACGGTGCGTCTCTGTCGGTGTTCAGCAACGGTGCCAGTGGCACAAGCGAGAACTGGTGCCAGGCTGTCGCTGGCGGGACGTGGAGTCCGGCGAATTGCGCCGGCACCCCGTTCGCTAAAGAAACCGTCAACAGTCCTTTGACCTCGCTGACAGGCAACGGCTACGGCAACAATAACCGTGCTGATAGAGGCTCCGTCTCTTGCGAGGCCGACGCAGGGGCGGTTATTCCCGGTCACGGACCTCAGTTCCTGAATCCCAGCGCGTTTACCTTCGTCGGTTACACGCTGGGTACAGTAGGCAACGTCGGTCGCGGCAGCTGCTACGGTCCGAATCTGCGGAACGTGGATATGCAGTTGGCGAAGAACTGGAACTTCAAGGAGAGGTACCGTATTAAGTTCAGTATGGACTTCTTCAACCTGTTCAACCATGCCAATTTCCCGGGTAGCGAACTGAACGCAGCCGGCTTCTCCGCGAACGGCCTGCATTGCAACGATGCGATGGGTCCTTGCGGTATGAGCGTCAATCCAACGACGGGCGTCGCGACGACAAACCTGAGCAACAACGTCGTGACATCCCAGGATGCCGGACAGAACACTTACTTCGGCATCGTGAACAAGGTGAATCCTGGAAGAGAGCTTCAGTACACGCTGAGGTTCTACTTCTAGTCTTCCCTGATTGATGCCGTAGGAGAAAACTAAGGCGGGGCTTGTAAGTTTAGGCCCCGCCTTTTATTCTGGTTCGCAAGTACCCCAAGGGTTTAGGGAATCTCGTCCGTGGACTTTCAATGTCCGGTGCGCCCACAAGATCAAGGGCGCTTGAAGTCGGTTTTGCCTGCCTTGCTCTTCAGCAGCCTGCTACTCGGATACACGCTGGTATTCGGCGCCATGGCTCATGCGCAGACGAATGCGCCAACCCCTTCCCGCGCAAAATCCGAACCGAGGCCAGCTCCTGGACACCATGCGAATGAGGCCGACACGGAACTTGCCCGGCGTGTTGCGGCTGCTCAAGCGGCGAGGAAATCGGGAAACCCAGCGGTTATTGGCACCGCCAACGAGCGTCTGGCCGCGCTGGCCCTACGCGAGATGGCGCAGATGCGGCTGTTGCAGGTCGCATACCCGCAGGCCATTGAGCTATATCAGCGATCGCTCGACTTTGAAGACATTCCGGAAACCCATGTCGATCTGGCGATCGCCTATCTGCAAGCGAACCAACTGGACAAGTCGCTGGAAGAATCAGCCAAGGCGCTCACAGTCAAGCCCGATGACGTTCGTGGACAGGTGGTCCGGGGCAAGACGCTGATGAGCAAGGGTCAGTACGCTGAAGCGGCGCAAGTATTGCAGCATGTGACGGAGTCCGGTTCGGCGTCCGACATGGAGACGTTGTACTCGCTGGCGGTCTGTTATTTGCAGTCAAAGCAGAGTCCCGAACTGGTGCAGGGCGTCTTCAAGAAGATTATCGACAAGATGGGCGAAAGCGGGTCGTTGCACGTGCTGTTTGGACGCGCGTACCGCGATGCGAACGATTTACCCTCGGCGATCGTGGAGTTTCAACGTGCGATCGCAATTGATCCCCGCACCCCTCACGCGCACTACTTCCTCGCTCTGGCGCGCCTGGCCAACAACGAATGGAAGGTCACGCCGGAGACCAACAAGGAATTCCTCAAGGAACTGGAGTTTTATCCGCACGACTATCTCGCCAACTACATGGTTGGATTCGTGGCCTCCGGCGAGCGCCAGTACGACACGTCCGACAAGTACCTCCAAGCAGCGGTCAAGATCAACCCGGACTGGCCCGAGCCCTACCTCTACATGGGGCTGAATGCGAATGCGCAGGGGAACAAGGTCCTTGCGGAACAAATGTTCCGCAAGGCAATCGAACTGACGGGCAAGGATGAGTCGCGCTCGAATTTCCAGATTCGCCGCGCCTACATCGATCTGGGGCGAATCCTGGTCAGCAGCGGGCGCCGCGAGGAAGGCGAGATATATCTTGGCAAGGCGCGTGACCTGCAGAACAAAGTCTTTCAGCACAGCCAACAGAACATGGCCACGATGGCCCTCTCCGGTGGAATCGGCGCGGCCGCGGCAATAGTCCCTCTGGCCACCAAGTCAGAAGCGGAAGCGGCACCACTGGTTTCGACGAATGTGGATCCCTTCGCACGGATTGACTCGGCAGTGGTGGCTCGCGCCAACCTCACTCCGGCCCAGCGTACGGCGGCCGAACTGCAGGAGGATCGCCTGCGAGCGGTACTGGCTTTGGCGTTCAACGACCTCGCCACGTCGGAGGCGGTCTCCGGCGAATACATCGCAGCACTCGGGCATTACCAGGAAGCCGAGAAGTGGGACGCGAAAATCCCTGGGCTGGCCCGGAATCTCGGGCTGTCGGCGTTTAAGAGTAACAACTATGCGGAAGCGATCCGGGGCTTTACGCGTGCGTTACAAGAAAAGCCGGACGACGCTCCCGTGCGCGCAATGCTGGGTATGGCTTACTTCGGCATGGAGAAGTACGCTGACGCCGTGAGCACCTTCAAGCCGCTGGGGGTTCGCGGCATGCAGGACGGCACCGTTGGCTACGCGTGGGCATCGTCGCTGACACACCTGCAGCAAACGAGCGAAGCAGCGGACGTGCTGCGGGAATTCGAAAAAGGCGAGCGTCCAAACGAGACAAGAATGCTCATCGGGCAGCTATGGATCGAGATCGGCGACTACACGCAGGCGATCGAGACATTCCACGCGCTCTTGCAGTCCGATCCACAGATGCTGAAGGCGCACTACTTCGCCGGGCAGGCCGATATCCGTTGGGGACACTGGGCGGACGCGGAAAAGGAATTCAAAGAAGAACTAAAGCTGAATCCGACGGACATCGAGGCCAGGTACAACGAAGGATTTGTCTGCCTGCAGGAATCACGCGTGGACGACGCGGCGGCCATCTTCGAGGCGGTGGTGAAGGTCAATCCTGAGCATGCGCGGGCACAATACAACCTGGGCAAAATCATGCTTGATCGTGGAAACTTGGACGAAGCCGTGAAGCACCTGGAGATCGCGACGCGTCTCAGCCCTGAATCCGACTACATGCATTACCAGTTGCAAGTTGCGTATCGGAAGCAATCCAGAATTGCCGATGCGGACCACGAGCTGGCGGTCTACAAGGAAATCAAGGAGAAGAAGCGCGGTTCCGCGCCTGGTGGCATGGGGTCCGCTCAAAGTCAAAATCAATGATTCGTTTTCAACTCTCACGCTCTTCCAGCAAGCTTCTTCTCCTGCTGTTACTCGTCGGACAATGTGTCTTCGGGCAGGGTGGGCATAATGCCCCTACTGCTCCTCCGCCCGGCGCCAAGTCTTTGAAATGCAACAATCGGCAGATCCCACAGCTCGACGATGTCACCAACAAGGTGGGTATTCATTTCACCCACACTTCGGATCCCGCGAAGAAGTACATCGTGGAATCGATGAGCGGCGGTGTCATCCTTTTTGATTATGATCGCGATGGCTGGGTGGATATCTACTTCACGAACGCGCCCAGCGTGGACATGGCACTCAAAGGGCAAAAGAGTCCAGGAGCGCTTTACCACAACAACCACGATGGAACCTTCACCGATGTGACGGCAAAGGCTGGCATTGGCACTCCTTGCATGGCGATGGGCGGCGCTGTCGGCGATTATGACAATGACGGCTGGCCCGATCTGTATGTCACCTGTCTCGGAGCGAATGTTCTTTATCACAACAACGGCGATGGCACCTTTACAGACGTAGCGAAAAAGGCAGGAGTTGGCGTCGGCAGTTGGTCGATGGGCGCGGCGTTCGGCGACTACGACGGCGACGGCTACGTCGATCTGATGGTGACGAACTACGTCGATTTCCACCTCAACGACCTGCCGGCATTTGGCGCGGCTCCGAACTGCAAATATCGCGGCATCGACGTGCAGTGCGGCCCGCGAGGACTTAGAGGCGCGCCTGACAACCTGTTCCACAATAACGGAGACGGCACCTTTACCGACGTGTCAAAAGAGGCCGGCGTTAGCGATCCGGACGGTTACTACGGCCTGACCACAATATGGTCGGACTTCAACAACACCGGCCGGCCGGACATTTACGTCGCCAACGATTCCACGCCGAAGTATCTCTACAAGAATCTTGGTAACGGCAAGTTTAAGGAGATCGGACTGGAATCCGGAACTGCGGTGAGCGAGGACGGCTCCGAGCAGGCGTCGATGGGAATTGCCCTGGGAGACTACCTGCACACTGGGCGCGAAGACATTTCGGTCACGAACTTCGAGGACGAGAACGACCTGCTTTACCGCAACGACGGTGACTGGAACTTCACAGAGGTCTCGTATCCATCGGGTATCGCACTGGCATCCCTCCCGTGGGTGAAGTGGGGCAACGTCTTTGCCGATCTGGACAATGATGGATGGGTGGATCTGTTCACAGTGGGCGGCCACGTGTATCCGCAGGTGGACGGTCTCCCGGCCGGTGGCGGCTACCGCCAGCCGAAACTGCTCAGCATGAATGAACGAAACGGCAATTTCTGCGACGCCAGCGATCAGGCTGGCCCTGCGCTGAAGGAGAAACGCGTCTCGCGCGGGGTGGCAGTCGGCGATCTGTTCAATGACGGCAATATCGACATCGTTGTGAACGACCTCGACGGGAGCCCGATGGTTTTGCGGAACCACGGCATTCCTGGCCATCACTGGGTCAGCTTCGAACTGGCGGGCACGAAGAGCAATCGCATGGCGCTGAACGCCCGGGTGAAGGTGATTGCGGGCAGTATGACACAGACGGACCAGGTTCATAGCGGCGGCAGCTATCTATCGCAGAATGACACTCGGCTGCACTTTGGGTTGGGCACGGCGACGAAGATCGACAAGGTGGAGGTCTACTGGCCGTCGGGCACAGTAGACACGATCTCCAACCTGGTGGCCGACCAGTTCTATTCTCTCCTGGAAGGCAAGGGAGTGGTACCGGCCGACCAAATCCGGCCGGCTCCGGTGAAACACTAACTAGGCTGTCGCTTTAGCGATCCGGCGTGATGTGCTCGCTGGTCCTGTCGACTCGCGGATCACCAACTCGGGCTCGATGGCAATCTGCGCCGGATAGGTTTCGGCGCCCTCAATACGATCGATGATGGTTTGAGCCGCAATCGACCCCATCTTTCGCAGCGGCTGGCGAACCGTGGTAATGCTGGGTACGTGGTATGCCGCTTCACGGATATCGTCGAACCCGATCACCGAGATGTCTTCCGGCACGCGCAGACCGGATTCTCGAATGGCGCGAATTGCTCCAATACTGGCAATATCGTTGTAGGTGAAAAGGGCGGAGAAACGCTGGTTCCGCTGCAATAACTCCTTCGTGATGAGGTATCCCTGCTGTGGTGACGGATCGTCGGTCATGAGTTGGCCGATGGCGTCATCCGCGATTGGAACACCCAACTTTTCCGCGTAGCTGCGAATCGCCTGCCAGCGTGCTTCCGAGTCGGAACTGAAAACCTGACCTCGAATCACCGCAATCTCGCGGTGTCCCTGGCCGTAAAGGTGGTCGAGCGCAAGTTCCGCCGCACGGTGGTGATCCAGAACGATGTTGGTAACTCCATCGAGCACGCAGTGCCCGGCGACTGCGACCGCGGGCAGCGGTGGAGCTTTCTTCAGGACCGTGTCAACGGTGATCAGTCCCTCGATGCCGCGCGCGATCAGGATCTCGAAATACTGCTGCAATAGCTTCGGATCGTGACGATGAATGCCGGTAAGGAAGAAATACTTGTGGATGCTCAGCCGCTTTTCGATTCCGCTGATGATCATTCCGCCGTAAGGATCCCCGATCTCCTCGGCGATCACGCCGATGGTGAACGTTCGTTTCTTGCGAAGGGTGCGAGCGAAAAAGTTTGGTTGATAATTGAATTCGCGAGCCGCGGCCTTGATGCGTTCCTTGGTGTGCTCAGGAATCGAGCGCGCGTAAGGAGAATCGTTGAGAACCGCCGACACTGTGCCCTTGGTTAGCTTCAATCGTTTGGCAAGCTCAGCCAAAGTTATGATCTGGTCACCGTCGTTACGGCTGGATTTGTCCGCCATGGTGCGAGACTGCTCCTTCGCAGTCATGCAAGTACTTGATAGTAATAGAGCTTTTTCCGGGTAAAGTTGCTTTTCTTGACAACCTGTTCAGGGAACGAGAGTCACCAATAGAAGACTAATCCGGTATATAACCCAAGAAAAACTTTTAAAAAATCGGTTTTGTTAATTTTTTCGATTGACAACCTGTACGCATTTGCCGCTTAATAGCTTTCGGCGCGTACTATCTTCCTACTAAAGAACCGATTCAGCAACGGAATAAATTAGTTAGCTGAACATTACAAAACCGATTCAGTAAAGGGAATTCGCTAAGTAGGAGCGAATCCAAACCGGGCACCCACAGGTCCTTTTTGGACCGTCATTCGCTGGCCTTCCAGTGCGAACAGCGGACGCTTCGATGTACAAGGCGGACGCCTCAGGCTGAACCAGCCAGCCCAGCGCAGCAACACGTTTGACGGTCCCTCCGGGGTCACGAACGAAAGATAGTTTCGTTCGCCCAAGCCTAAGGTTTGGGCGGATGTGACTTGGTGTGTCCAGAAACGGACGAAGAGTATGGCCGGCACAATCAGACCCATCCGGCGCAGGCTCTTTCAATTGCAGTGGCGCGCCGAGGGGAAACGATGCAGCGAGTTCTCTCGAAAGCATGCACGACGTTATTCGTTTGTTTTCTCGCAATTTCAGGAAACGCAAAACTTCAAGCCAGCGACAAGATTCCCGCAGTAGCATGGCGGCGACCGATCGGTCAGCCCCTTCCCAACCCTGGCAGCAAGAAACCGGAACTTAACATCATCGACGATGGTTACTGGCAGGGCGCTCCTGTCGGGGGCCTCGGTGCCGGCACGTTTTCACGCACCTATCGTGGAAATTTCGAACGGTGGCACGTCAAGGCCGGAGTCCACAAGTACCAGGACGTGGCGGCGGATCAGTTCGCAGTCTTCGTTCAGCCGGACGGCGGGAGGCCTTTCGCACAGGTGCTGTCAACACAGAAGCCGCAGGATGGTTCGCTCTCATCATGGAACTGGACGTATCCGGCGGGAGCGGGTGAATACGCGGCGCTGTATCCAAAGTCGTGGTTTGCGTATAAGTCGGCCGATTGGCCTGTAACGTTGACGGTAGAGCAGTTTTCGCCGGTGCTGCCGGACAATTACAAAGAATCGAGCTACCCGGTGGCAGTGTACCACTGGTACGCGGAGAATCCCGGGAACCGGCCCGTAACTGTGTCGTTACTTTTTTCATGGGCGAACATCGTGGGTTGGTTCCGCGACCCGACTCACGGGTTCACGGGCGCACTGAATGCGCAGGACACGGATCGCTACCAGTCTGAGCCGATCGGTGGAGGAACGATGCAAGGGATCGTCTTCGACCGAATCCGCAGCGGGCCGGTCTCAGAAGAGTGGGACGGCCAGTTTGCGATTGCGAGTGTTGCGGACAAAGGTGTCGAGATTACGTACCTGGCGACCTACGCTCCCGATGGCGATGGCAGCGCCGTATGGACGCCATTCGCAAAGGATGGACGGCTGCCGGATGTCGATTCGAAACTGGCCAGCAGCGGGAATCCGTTTGCGGGCGCAATCGCGGTTAGGTTCACGTTGGCTCCGGGTGAAAAACGCATGGTCCCGATGGCGCTCTCGTGGGACCTGCCGATCGTGCAGTTCGGCAGCGGACGCAAGTGGGTGCGTCATTACACGAAGTTCTTCGATCAATCGGGAACAAACGCCTGGGCTCTGGCGAAACTCGCGCTAGAACATGGAGAGGAGTGGAGCCGCGAGATTGACTCATGGCAGAAGCCCTACATCGAGGACACCTCCAAGCCCGAATGGTTCCGCGGCATGCTCTTCAACGAAATGTACGATGTTGCGGATGGCGGCACTTTCTGGGGACACGAGTTGGGCAAACCAGGGAATCCGAATCATCCATCTGCGGCCGATGACGATTCGTTTAGCTATCTCGAGTGCTTCGACTATCCGTACTATGGCACGCTGGATGTGCGGTTCTATGGCTCGTTTCCGCTGCTGAAATTCTGGCCCGACATCGAGAAGCAGGAAATGCGCATGTACGCCGACACCATTCCTGAGACGATCAAACAGGACTACGTTTGGGCGTGGAAGTCAGATCTCGATCATCAGTTGGTTTCGACGCAGAGAAAGGTGGCTGGGTCGGCGCCGCACGACTTGGGCAGCCCTTTCGAGGACGCGTTTGTTTTGCCCAATCAGTACAACTACCAGAACGTGTCGGACTGGAAGGACCTGAACAGCAAGTATGTGCTGATGGTCTGGCGGGATTACTTCCTCACCGGAAGCAAGGACACGAACTTCCTTAAATACAACTACAAGGCCGTGAAGATGGCCATGGACTATCTCAAACAATTTGACACCGATGGTGACGGATTGATTGAGAACGGCGGCTATCCGGACCAGACGTACGACAATTGGACAGCACGGGGGGAGAGCGCTTACAGCGGCAGCCTCTATTTGGCTGCGCTGCGCGCGACCGATGAGATGGCCAAGGCGCTTGGCGATCAGCCGACCGCAAATGCGTATGCTGCGCTGTTCAAGAAAGCGCAGTCAAGCTTCATCAAGAAATTGTGGAACGGCACGTACTTCAATTACGACGTGGGCAGCAGCTATCGCGACAATATTATGGCCGAGCAACTCGCCGGACAGTGGTATGCCACCCTGACTGGACTGGGCGACCTGGTGCCGCTGCAGATGCGGCGGTCAGCCTTACAGCGAGTGTTCGACTTCAACGTAATGAAGTTCGAGGGTGGTGACATGGGCGCGTTGAACGGCATGGGCGCCGACGGCAAGATCCTAACCGAGAATGAGCAGACGCAAGAGGTGTGGGTCGGGACGACGTTCAGCGTCGCAGCTGAGATGATTGCCGACGGACTATCCGACGATGCCTTCAAGATGACGAAGGGCCTGTACGACGTCATCTATCAGAAGAAGGGCTACTGGTTCCGCACCCCGGAAGCTTGGGACGCCCACGGCAATTACCGGGCGGGCATGTACATGCGTCCGGGCGCGATCTGGTCGATGGAGATGGAGCCTGCGGCAGGACAGGGCGCAGCAGCGGGTAAGTAAAGACGAGCCCCACACGACCGGAACAAGGTTGTGTGGGGCACCCGCGAAAAGCAATCCCTCGAACTTGCGTTCACTTCGGGATAAACAACCAATCAGTGAAAGGGTGCGAGCGTAGCGTCAAATGGTGAAGCTGGCAGCCCTTCCTTGTTGAACAAATTGCATTCGGGACTATTGGCCCAACCGTAGCGTGCTGCGGTGGGGTCTTCTACTGTCGGGCTGCTGACAACGATGGTGTCTCCGTCGACGCGCGCTTCAGCCGGAACGAATTTCCCGTCCGAGCCGGCGATTTCGAAGCTGGTGAGCGTGGGGCCTTTCACCATCAATCCGGTGCCAACGTGTGTGAACCAGATGCGAAGTCCGTTGGTATCTCGTGTGAGCTGCCGGAAGATCGGCCCCGA
>Ga0335085_10014407_pt1 | contig 11534 bp, 11 predicted proteins | sample Lox_Sample_45_FD_206712 | JGI IMG/M metagenome (GOLD analysis project Ga0335085, IMG submission 206712) | Soil microbial communities from Loxahatchee National Wildlife Refuge, Florida, United States - Lox_Sample_4.5 | ecosystem: Environmental > Terrestrial > Soil > Wetlands | place: USA... | reverse complement strand
AGCGCCTGGCCGCCAAAATTGCCGCTCTCGAACAGCGCGAAATACCCGTCGGAATCCTCGACATCAATCTTTATCGCGACGACCTGAGCACGGTCGATCTCAAACCTGTTCTCAACGGGACCGACATCCCATTCTCCATTCAGGACAGGGAAATCATCCTGATGGATGACGTGCTCTACACCGGCCGCACCATCCGCGCCGCGCTCGATGCTCTCTTCGATCATGGGCGCCCGGCGCGCGTCCAGCTTCTCGTGCTGATAGACCGCGGCCATCGCGAATTACCCATCGAAGCCCGTTACGTCGGCCGCACCGTCCAGACCACCGACGACGAAATCATCGAAGTCAAATTTCAGGAGATCGATCAAACGGAAAAAGTGCTCGTAGTGGAGCGCGCTGCTCCGGAAGCCGCCTGATGCCAACACGGCCCGCCAAACCCGCTGGCCTCCTCGATATCGAGAGTCTGGACCGCGCCGAAATCGAAGCCATACTCGAACGGGCGCATTTCTTTCAACCCGTGGAAAGCGGCCCTTTCCGGCGCGAAGACACTCTGCGCGGAAAGATGATCGTCAACCTGTTCTTTGAGGCATCAACCCGCACGCGCGTGAGTTTCGAAATCGCCGCCAGGCGGCTGGGCGCGGACACAGTTTCGATCGCCGCGCAGGGATCGAGCGTCTCCAAAGGCGAGTCACTGGTCGACACGCTGAACACGCTTGTCGCCATGCGGCCGAACGCCATCGTGATGCGTCATGCCGCTTCGGGCGCTCCGCAGTTTCTCGCCCGCCATCTTCCGATCCCGATCATCAACGCCGGCGACGGGACGCATGAGCATCCCACTCAGGCCCTCCTCGACGCCCGCACCATTCTGCGCGTAGCCATCATCGGCGACATTGCCCACAGCCGGGTCGCGCGGTCGAACGTGCATCTGCTTTCCAAATTCGGAGTTACGGTTGTGCTGTGCGGGCCGCCATCGCTTCTGCCGCGCGAATTCGAGCACCTTGCCCCCGGAGTGCAGCTGGCCCACGACATGACGCACGCCATTCGCGGCGCGGATGTCATCATGATGCTGCGCGTGCAGCTCGAACGCCAGCACGAGGCGCCCATGGCTGCCGAAGAATATTTCCGCTTTTACGGACTGCGCCCCGAACATCTCGATCTGGCCAAACCGGACGCCATTGTGATGCATCCCGGCCCAATCAATCGCGGCCGCGAGCTCAGTTCCGAAGTAGCCGACAGCCAGCGATCCGTCATACTCAATCAGGTGGAAAACGGAATCGCCGTTCGCATGGCCGTTCTGGAGCGGATTCTCGGCGGTAAACCGGCATGAGCTCGCTCCTGATTGCCGGTGGCCGCGTCATCGATCCTGCCGCGGGCACGGATGCGCATGCCGATGTTCTGATCCGCGATGGCCGCATCGAATCGATCGGCACCGGCCTGACGGACTCCGAAGCGGTTCGCTTCGATGCGACCGGCGCCATCGTCGCTCCGGGCTTCATCGATATGCACGTTCACCTGCGCGAGCCGGGCATCGAACATGCCGAGACCATTGAGACCGGTGCGCGCGCCGCCGCAGCGGGTGGATTCACCACCATCTGCTGCATGCCGAACACCCTGCCGGTTAACGACAGCGCCACCGTGACGAGCTATATCGTCCAGCGGGCGCGCGAAGTGGCTAAGGTCAACGTGCGCCCCATCGGCGCCATCACCAAAGGAAGTCTCGGCGAGGAGCTGGCCGCCATCAGCTCCATGCGCGATGCCGGCATCGTCGCCATTTCCGACGACGGCCGCCCGGTGATGAATGCCCGCGTCATGCGCCGCGCCATGGAACTTGCGCGCTCTCTCGACCTCACCGTGATCGATCACTGCGAGGATCTCCATCTCAGCGCCGGCGGCGACATGCATGAGGGCAGGGAATCGATTCGGCTCGGCCTCGGCGGTATTCCTGCAGCTTCCGAAGACGTCATGGTTGCGCGCGACCTTTTGCTGGCCGAACTCACCGGCGCGCGCTATCACGTCGCGCACATTTCCACTTCACACTCGATGGGGATGGTGGCTTTCGCGAAGGCCCGCGGCCTGCAGGTCAGCTGCGAGGTCACGCCTCACCACTTCGCGCTCACCGATCACGAACTTCGGAACTACGACAGCAATTACAAGATGAAGCCGCCGCTGCGCTGCCGGGGCGATGTCGATGCTGTCATTGAAGGCATTGTCAACGGCACCGTCGACGCCATCGCCACCGACCACGCGCCCCACGCGGGCAGCGACAAGATGCAGGAATTCGAGCGCTGCCCTTTCGGCATCACCGGGCTCGAAACCGCCCTTGGACTTGCGCTCTCCGAACTGGTACACCCCGGGCGCATCTCCGTGAATCGTATGATCGAGCTCTTCACCTCGGGCCCGGCCGATATCCTGAAGCTGGATCGCGGCTCTCTCGCACCGGGCGCGCCTGCCGACGTCACGATCTTCGACCTCGACGCCAAATGGACGTATGATGTTCAACAGTCGCTCTCAAAGAGCAGTAACTCGCCGTTTCACGGAAGACGCTTCCGCGGCGGCCCGTTCGCGACTATCGTTGGGGGCGAGATCGTATGGCATCGTCATTAGGCTCACCGTTCGAACATCGTCCGCGCGCATTGCGGCCGCCCGCCCGCCGGGGATTGCGCTTCGGCGTCGCCGGGCTCATCATCCTGATCCTGATTGTGCTGTTCGGCGCTCGCTGGGCCGCATCGCTTCTGATCGGCTATTCGTGGTGGAAGGAACTCGGCCAGGTGAATACCTGGGTCGATCTCTACGCCTACTCCACACTTCCCATCGCCGCCGCCACTTTCATCACATGGATCGTCCTGCTCATCGCCCACGCCCGCGGCGTCCATTTCGCCGGCGGCCGGGTCAGCGACTACCCCATCTACTCGCGTCTCTCCGCTGTCGGCCTTCTTTTCCTTGCTTTTCTTGTCTCGGACGCCGGCATCGATAACTGGACCGTTCTTCGCTTCGCCGGCAGCCGCTCCCTTTCAGGCGCCGGAGGCTTTCACGACCCGATCTTCGGCAAGCCGGTTACGTTTTATCTTTTCGATCTCCCCTTCTGGTCCGATCTCCGCGGCTTCATTTTCGCCGTTGTGATCGTCACGATCCTGGTTTACTGGCTGACCGCTCGCGGCTGGCAGGTGCGGTTCACTCTCCCGGAAATGACGCGCGGCCCGCTCGATCTTTCCCTGCTGCGGCTCAGCGGAGGCCTCGAATCCCGATTCCTGCGCGGCGCACTGGCATTCTTCCTCATCGCACTGGCCGCGCGCTTCTGGCTCGGCCGTTTCGAAATGGTCTGGAACCAGCATCGTTTCATGGTCGGCATCGATTACACCGACGATCATTTCGCGCTGCCGCTCTATTGGCTGGTCATCGTCGCATTGATAGCCGGCGCGGGGCTGGTTATCATACGCCGCTGGATCGCCGCAGGCATCACGGTGGGCGCGAGCCTCGTGCTGCTCTTCATCGTTCCCGGCATCGCCGGCGCGCTTTACGTAAAGCCTAACGAAATTTCTCTCGAACGGCCTTACATCCAGAGCCACATCGAAGCCACCCGCGCCGCTTACGGACTCGCCGCCAGTGTGCATGAAATCGAAATGCACACCGACCCGAACGCCACCATCGACGTCTCAAAACACAAGCCGCTGCTTGACAACGTGCGCCTCTGGGACTGGAAGCCCTTTCACGATACCGTCACGCAGATGCAGGCCCTGCGGCCCTATTATGCCTTCCACGAACCTCCCGATGTCGATCGCTACACGATTGACGGCCAGTATCGCCAGGTTCTGCTCTCTCCGCGCGAGCTCGATATCAGCCAGCTTCCCGGCACTCAGTCCAGCTGGATCAATCCGCACTTCATCTATACCCACGGCTACGGCCTGGTGCTCGCCGAAGTCAGCAAGATCACGCCCGAAGGCCAGCCCGTCTATCTCATCGAAGACATGCCGCCGGCCATCAAAACGCCATCGCTGAAAATTGACCGCCCCGAGCTCTACTATGGCGAGCTGCAGCAGGAGCCGGTGTTTGTCGATACCGCGCAGGAAGAATTCGACTACCCCAAGGGTTCCGACAATGCCAAGACCCGCTACGCCGGGAAAGGGGGCTTCCCGATTTCCTCGCTGCTGATGCGCGCCGCCGCAACGGTCGACTTCGGTGACACCAACATCATTCTGACCAGCTATCTCACGAACAACAGCCGCATGATGATTCACCGCCGCGTGCGCGACCGCGTGCAGACGCTGGCCCCCTATCTCGAATGGGACAACGACCCCTATCTCGTCATCACTCCCGAAGGCCGCCTCGTATGGATCATCGACGGCTACACCACTTCGGACTCGCATCCTTTCTCTCGTCAGATTGACGCCTATGGCGGCGAGATCAATTACATGCGCAACGCCGTCAAAGCCACCGTCGATGCCTACGATGGCAAAACGCACATCTACGTCTTCGATCCGGCTGACCCCGTGATCGATGCTTACAAGGCGCTTTTCCCCGCTTTGTATGAAGACAAGGCGCGCATGCCCGCCAGCCTGCGCGCTCATACGCGATACGCCGAAGAGCTTTTCAACGTGCAGGCGAACATGTACCGCGTCTACCATATGCGCAATCCGCAGTCCTTCTATAACAACGAGGACGTCTGGGAACTCGCGCGCTATTCCGGAGGCCAGAACGCCGAACCGCGGCCGGTCAGCCCGACCTACGTTTTTGCCACGCTGCCCGGCGAATCCAAACCGGAATTTCTCCTGATGACCACCTTCACGCCTCTCTCCAAGGAAAACCTCATCGGCGTGATGCTCGCGCGCTGCGATGGCGACAAGCTCGGCGACGTCGTCGTTCTGCAGCTCTCCAAACAGGAGCTTACGCTCGGGCCCATGCAGGTGGCCGCCCGCATCAATCAGGATCAGAACATTTCCAAGGACCTCACTCTCTGGAATCAGCAGGGCTCCCAGGTGCTGCAGGGGCAGACGCTCGTTCTTCCCGTCGGCGACACCTTCCTTTACGTCTCGCCCATTTACCTGCAGGCCACACAGGCGCGCATGCCGCAGCTCAAAAAAGTGGTCCTCGCAGTCGGCAATCGCCTGATCTATGCCGACACTTACGAAGAAGGAGTTGCCGAGCTGGCTGCGGGCGGTGGAGCGTCTGCGCCCCAGGCGCAACCGCAGGGAGGGCCGCCCCCGGTTTCACCGGGTGTTCCCGGGGCCACAACCGGTCTGACGCAGCAGAAAATAGCCGATCCGCGGATTGAGAGCATCCGTCAGCATCTTCAGCGCTACCGAGATCTCTCCAGCCAGGGCAAGCTGTCCGAAGCCGGCCGCGAGCTTGAGGCCATCGAAAACGAGGTCCGGCAGTGAAGATTCTCCGCAGCCTTGCAGGCGTCTGCGTCGGCTTCGGAGTTTTTTACGCGATTGTTCGCTGGACTTCGGGCAGCGATCTGCCGGCTCGTGTGAGCTGGACCGTTACGGCGGGCATTCTCGGCGGATACCTGGCCGCGCTCATCTCGGGCGCGCACGAATTTCCTCACGCAGCAGCGGTCGGAATGCTGATGATCGTGGCGGGCTTTGTGTCAATGCTGCAGCAGGGCGTCACCCAGCCGGGCTGGAATCAGATATCGATCGCCGGATGCGGGCCGATTTCCGCCCTGATCGGCGCCGCGATTCGCCTGTTGACGAAATCCCGCCCCACCTCGTCCTGACGCGGCAACGGCGGCTACACCACCTGCAGCACCAGACACTTCAGGTACATCGTTTCCGGCACTGTCAGTAATATCGGATGATCCTGCGACTGCGTACGTCTCTCCAGCACTCGCAGCGTTCGCCCCGCGTCGAGCGACGCCTCCGCTACCACCTCCAGCAGCATTGCTTCACTTACGTGATGCGAACACGAACAGGTCACCAGAATCCCGCCTGGTCCAAGCAGTCGCAGCGCGCGCAGATTGATGTCCTTATAGCCGCGCATCGCCCCGTCAATCTGCTTCCTCGATTTCGCAAACGCCGGCGGATCCAGCACGATCGCGTCGAATGACCTGCGCGCCGACGCATAGCTTGAAAGCACATCGAAGACATCGGCCTCGCGAAACCCGATGTTCGCAACCTGATTCGCCGCCGCATTCCGTTCCGCGGTCGCCAGCGCCGGCCCGCTCGAATCCACCGCCTCAACATGCTGGCATGTTCGTGCCAGATGTAGCGCAAACCCGCCAGTCGACGTGAAACAGTCGAGCGCTTTTCCGCTGCTCCACCTCGCCGCAGCCAGGTAATTCTCTCGCTGATCCAGAAACACGCCGGTCTTCTGGCCGCCGATCAGATCGGCTTCCATACGGAATCCGTTCATCTGAATCGCCACCGGCCTGTCGACGTCGCCCGACACGACCTTCACCTCGCGCGGCAATTCCTCCAGTTTCCTCACCGCCGCGTCGTTGCGCGCCACAATCGCGCGCGGCGAAAATTGCGTTTCCAGCGCCGCCACGATCTCCGGCATCAGACGATCCATACCCTGGTTGAGCGCCTGTACCGAAAAGTAGTCTCCGTACCGGTCGATGATCAGGGCGGGCAATGCGTCCGCCTCCGCATGCGCCAGGCGATATGCAGTGGAGTCGGTGACCACGCTCTCGCGAAACCGCTGCGCCTCCGCAATCCTTTTGGCGATATCGAACTCGCCGCCCACCATGCGCAGCGCGATTTGCGATGTCGAGCTGTAGTGCGCCAGCCCGAGCGACTGCCCGCGCGCATCCTGCACCCGCACCACCGCTCCCGCCGGCGCCTCACCCGTATCGCTGATATCCGAGCGAAAAACCCACGGATGCCCGGCGCGCACACGATCGGCCCCTTTACGCGTAATACGGACTATCGGTTCCAATGATCCAGCATCGCAGACGCATGCCCAAACACGACGCTGTCATCTATAGTGGTCATATAGGCCAATGACCAACCGGCTTGCCGCCCAGCGAAAATCCCGCGGTGTTTCCGCCTCCGACCTCGCCGCTCAGGTTGGCGTCACCCGTCAGGCAATTTACGCTATCGAAGCCGGAACATACATGCCCAACACGGTTGTCGCGCTGCGCCTCGCCCGCGTGCTGGAATCCACCGTTGAAGATCTTTTCGCGCTCGACAACGACGCGGCGGCTCCGCCCGATCTCCAGACCTTCGAGCCCCTCGATGACTCCTTCACGTTCGAGCCTGACGAACCCATCCGCATCTGCAAAGTGGGCCGCCGCACTATTGGCGTAGCGCCCCCGCAGTTTCCCGCCTGGCTCCCGATCGCCGACGGCATCGCTACCGGTTCCAACCATGCTTCGCTTTCTGCGGACCCCGATGAGGAAAGCCGCCTCCTCATCGCCGGTTGCGACCCGGCTCTTTCTCTGCTGGCGCGGCATGCGCGTCAGGCCGGAATCGACGTGGTCCTCGCCAACGCCAACAGCGCCCGCAGTCTGGAATGGCTCCGCGCCGGCAAGATCGACATTGCCGGTAGCCATCTCAATGACCCGATCGCCGGCGGCCGCGCCTTCTCCGTTGTCACGTTCGCGCTCTGGGAAGAGGGCTTTGTTGTGCGCCGCGGCAATCCTAAATCCATTCGGAGTGTCGCCGACCTCGCCAATCCCAAAGTCCGTTTCGTCAACCGTGAAGAAGGTTCCGGCAGCCGCCGCCTTTTCAATTCGCTGATCGCCTCCGCGGGCCTGCCCGCCGCGAGCGTGAAAGGCTCTGAAGCCGCTGCGCCGGGACACCTCGCCGCCGCCTGGGCTGTTGCTTCCGGCGCCGCCGATTGCTGCATCGCGGCGGGATCCGCCGCGCGCCGCTTCGGTCTGGATTTCATTCCTCTGGCTTCCGAACGCTTCGAACTCGTACTGCACAAGCGCGACGTCTCGCGCAAACCGGTTGAAAGCGTTCTCGAGGTTCTCAACCGCGCCCGTTTTCGCCGCCAGCTCGAAACCATCGCCGGCTACGACGTCTCCCGTGCCGGCGAAGCGGTCACCGGGCATTCAAACGGCCGCCAGGCCCTTCCCGGGGTTATCTCGCGATAACGTTTGCGACTCGCTGCCGGCATGTCACACTGAATCGAATGACACGTTGTCTCGTTACGGGCGGGGCCGGATTCATTGGCTCAGCTCTGGTTCGCGGCCTCCTCGGACAGGGCGCGGCAAGCGTATCCGTTGTCGATAATCTCCTCACAGGTTACGAGCGAAACCTGGACGAGGTCCGCGGCTCCATCGACTTCCATCGCGTCGATATCCGCGATTACGAATCTCTCCTCCCCGCCATGCAGGGGGTCGACATCGTCTTCCACGAAGCCGCCATTCCCTCCGTTCCGCGCTCCATTCGGGAGCCGGTTCCCTCACACGACGTCAACGTCACCGGCACGTTCAACGTGCTTCGCGCGGCCAAAGAAGCTGGCGTGCGCCGCGTGATCTACGCCGCCTCTTCCTCTGCCTACGGCGATACGGATGAGCTTCCCAAGGTCGAGACCATGGTGCCGCGCCCGCAGTCTCCTTACGCCGCCCAAAAGCTTCTGGGCGAACATTACATGTCGGTCTGGGCCAACTGCTTTGGTATCGAAACGGTCAGCCTGCGCTACTTCAATGTGTTTGGGCCGCGTCAGGACCCATCCAGTCCTTACTCCGGCGTCCTCTCCCTTTTCATGAACGCGATTCTCAATCGCGAATCGCCCACGATTTTCGGTGACGGCGAGCAATCCCGCGATTTCACTTACGTCGAAGACGTCGTCGCTCTGAACATCAAAGCCGCTCAGGCTCCGTCAGGTGTTTCGGGCCGGATGTACAACGCGGGGAACGGCGGCAGAATCACTCTCAACCAGGCGTGGAGGCTGCTGCAGGAAATTGAAGGGTACCGCGTCGCCGCAAAATACGGGCCGCGTCGGGAAGGCGATGTCCGCGATTCTCAGGCCGACATCACTCGCGCGTGCCGCGATCTCGGTCACGAACCCAAATTTAGTTTTGAACAGGGAATGCGCGCCACGCTGGACTGGTATCGCCAGAGTCTGGTTCTGGCTGGCAATGAGGGGAAAGGCGTCAGCGTGTGAGGACTACGCTGCTTCCGGAAAGCTGAAGCCGCTCTTCAGCAGGGCTTTCTCGAGCAGCAAAATCGCGTCCGGTTCGGAGATATTTCGCGCCAGTGAAACTTCCGAAATCAGCATCGTGCGCGTGCGGTCCAGCATCTTCTTCTCGCGGAACGACAGCGGCTTCTCGGCCTGCAGCCGCACCAGCTGCTTGAACACTTCCGCAATCTGCAGCAGGCTGCCGGTCAGCATCTTTTCGCTGTTAACTTTGAAGCGGACCTTCCAGTCGCACAGATTTTCGACCGCGGGGCCGCCGAGATAAGCCAGCACCTTGTTCACGTCCGCTGTCTTCGACAGCTTGCGCAAACCAATACTCTCGGCGTTTGAAAAGGGAACCATCACCGTCATGCTTGAACAGAACAACCGGAGTAAATAAAACTTCTCCGCCCTCTGTTCGAAGAATCGTGTGCTAATATTTTCGATCGTCCCAACACCCTGGTTGGGATATACAACCTTTTCACCTACTGCGAAGGTCATCATACGTCGAATCCCCCACCTGCACGCTGGTGTGAAATTAACAGGAATTTAACTGCAACGAGCAACTCATCATAGGATGGGCAAATTGTTTTGTCAAGGGCGTTGGTAAGTGGCTATGAATACACAAGTTTAGAGGGTCCTGTAACCCCGTGATAAATCTTATGAATCGATCAGATAATCATTTGGTTGTCATGTATTTTCGAGCACGAACACTTGCCTGGGGTGTTATCGGCTCGTCTGGATATACACCTGAAGAGGTGTCGAACCTGGCTGCGGCAGACAACCGGCGACAGCCGTTAGCCGACACCTGAAAGCAACCGCCGATTGTGTCCCCGGCAGGTCATGCATGTTACATTAGGAACGTCCCAGGCGCACAAGCTCACTGCTTGATCCGCGCCGTTTCGAATGCGGGGACGTAGTTCAGTTGGTTAGAACGCCGGCCTGTCACGTCGGAGGTCGCGGGTTCGAGCCCCGTCGTCCCCGCCATTCCTCTTTCGTTCCCTTGCGGTTATCTTTAGAAGGTGATCGCCCAATCTGCGATTCCCCGCGCCACCGATCCGTCGCGCCAGCACGTCCTCGATATCTACGCCGGCGAGACCAACAAGACGGCCGATGTCTTCCGCCAGTTCGATACCGCGGATTTCCCCTTCCGTCCGCATCCGCGCTCCAGCACGACGCTCGAAATCTTCCGTCACCAGCTTCTCTCTGAGCGCAGATTTTTTGCTGAATTTCTCGACCTCCCCGAGCCCGACGCCGCTGCTGTGATCCCCTCCGAAACCACGCCCGACGCCTTCGCCGCGCGGCTGCTGGAACTCGCCCTCCAGCGTCTGGCCTTTCTCGCGCAGCAGACCGGAGACTGGTGGCTGGCGCCGCATGGTTTCTTCGATGTCGAACGCGAGCGCATCTGGATCTTCTGGCGCCGGGTTCTGCACTCCGCCCACCACCGCACGCAACTCACGGTTTATCTGCGCCTTCTCGGAAAGCCAGTGGTCTCTGTCTACGGTCCGACCGCTGACGTCACGTGGAAGGGAGCTTCCCCCACCCTTGGCTAGCATCCTCTCGGTCAACGTCGGCATGCCGCGCCAGGTGCCTTACCTCGCCGGCACCGTTCTCACCAGCATCTTCAAATCGCCCGTCGAAGGCCGCCGCGCCGTTCGCTGCTACAACATCGAAGGCGATCGCCAGTCGGACCTCACCGTGCACGGTGGTCCGAACAAAGCCGTCTACTGCTACCCTTCCGAACATTACGCCTACTGGAAGGAGCAGCTGCCCGCGAGCGATTTTTCCATTTACGGAACTTTCGGCGAAAATCTCACGACCGAAGGTCTTCTCGAATCCGAAGTCGCCATTGGCGACATTTTTCGAGCCGGTACCGCGATCCTGAAAGTCACCCAGCCACGCATGCCGTGCTTCAAACTCGGAATCCGCTTCAGCCTGCCCACCATGGTGAAACTGTTCTGGCAAAGCGGTCGCGCCGGCATCTATTTCTCTATCGTCGAAGAGGGCGATCTCGCGGCCGGCGACTCCATCGAACGCCTCGCTGCCGGGCCCGAGCACGTCACCGTAGCCGATGTGGTTCATCTCTATCGCGGCGATGAAACCAATCCGGAACTGCTCGAGCGCGCTATGCGCTCACCCCTATCCGGAAGCTGGAAAGAAGAAATCCGCGAACGCCGAGGTCTCGAATGAAGCTCGTGTTGCTTCTGCTTTTTACCGCAATGCTCCCCGCGCAGGCTCCCCCTTCGTTCAGGAGCGACCTGCTCATCGGAACGTGGAAAGTGAACTGGGAAAAGTCCCGCACGCCCGATCAGCTCGCCTCACCGCGGATGCCCACGCTCATTCGCGAATATCACCCCTACGGCGACGGCTTCATGCTGCACACCGTTCTGCGCGCCGCGCCGGGGCGGCAGATTCCTGAACTGGATCTCATCGGCGCCGTCAAGTACGACGATAAAGAGTATCCGACGTTC
>Ga0335085_10014406_pt1 | contig 11534 bp, 8 predicted proteins | sample Lox_Sample_45_FD_206712 | JGI IMG/M metagenome (GOLD analysis project Ga0335085, IMG submission 206712) | Soil microbial communities from Loxahatchee National Wildlife Refuge, Florida, United States - Lox_Sample_4.5 | ecosystem: Environmental > Terrestrial > Soil > Wetlands | place: USA: Florida... | reverse complement strand
CCGGCCAAGGCCAAGCAGCTGCTGCAGACCTGCGGCCAGCCGAACGGTTTCTCCACCGGAATCGCCTACCGCAGCGACCGGCCCACCGAGACCCAGGGGGCCCAGGCCCTGCAGCAGGCGCTGTCGGCGGTCGGCATCAAGACCACCCTGCACGGCTACCCGAGCGCCACGTACTTCACCAACTTCGCGGGCGTGCCGAAGTACATGAGCTCGCACAACATCGGGATCGCCTTCGGCGGCTGGGGTGCCGACTGGCCGGACGGGTACGGCTTCCTCAGCCAGCTGGTCAGCGGGCCGTCCATCGTCCCGGCCGGTAACACCAACATCGGGATGCTCAACGACCCGGTGGTGAACGACCTGTTCACCAAGGCCGCGGGCATCACCGACGAGACCCAGCGGAACGCGATCTGGGGCCAGATCGACCGCCAGGTCATGAAGGACTCGGTGATCGTGCCGATCGTGTACGCGAAGGCGCTGATCTACCGGCCGCCGTCGCTGACCAACGTCTACTTCAACCAGGCCTACCAGGCCGACAACTACGCCGTCATGGGCCTTACCGGCTGACCGGCCAGACCGGACGGCGTTGTCGTCTCAGATTCGGGGAGGGCGCAATCGGCGGCATGCGCGAGCGTTTCCGCGGAAACGTTGCTGATGTGACTGCCGGGACCAGAGCGGTTCGTGTCACCGACCCTGGGGCTGGCTAGGGCAGAAGATGCCGGTCACAGGACCAGCACTCAGCCATTGGCGACTGCCGGGTCGCGCCATACCACGGCTGTCCCATCGAGAACGACGACGCCGTCCTGGTTGGTGATCGTGGTCGACAGGGTGGTTACCGGCTTGTCGGTCCGGATCGAGGTGACCACCACTTCGGCGGTGATCACGTTCCCGGGCCGGACCGGGGCGCGGAAGGCCCAGTCGACGTGGAGGAAGACGCTGCCCGGTCCGGGCAGGTCCTCGGCGACGACGGCGTTGAGCAGACCGCTGGTGATCCCGCCCTGCACGACGATGCCGCCGAAGCGGGAGCGGCGGGCCAGCCGGGGGTCGTAGTGCAACGGGTTGCGGTCACCTGTGATCTCGGTGAACAACTCGATGTCGCGGGCGGTCACTGTTCGGGTCCGGCTCGCCGCGTCACCGATCCGCGGACCCTCGGCGGCGGCCGGGAGTCGGTGCGTAGGCCGCGCCTGCTCTTCTTGCTCGCGCATCGGGTCATGCGCGAGCGCTTCTTGCTTGCTGTGCATCTCGGTTCTCCTTAAAGGACTTGTGTGCCTGACGGCGGATCTGTGCCAGCTCATGAGCTGGGCGCATCTTGGCCATGCGGACCGCTCAGCCAGAGGGAACGGGCCTCGCGCGGATCAGTTGCGTCTGCGGTGACGAGCGCGTGGATGGCTGATCCGAGGGGGAAAGGGCGGCAAGTGTTTCGACTTCGCCGGCCATCGCGGCGTTGAGCTGGAGGAGGAGGCTGGAGATCTCCGCGTCGGTCCAGCGGTGTCCGGCGATCGCATCGGTCACGTCGAACAGTGCGGTGGACAGGGCGTCGCGTGTCATCTGGTAGCGGGCGAGCGCGTCACGTTCGTCCGCGCCGCCGATGACCGCGGTGATGCCGCGGGCGAGCAGTTCGGCGTCGCGCAGCGCATCGGTGAGCCCGTGCGCAGTGAGCGGATCCTTGAAGTAGCCTGCGTCGCCGACGAGGGCCCAGCCTGGTCCCCATGATCGGCGCATGTGGCCGGGTCGCCCGGTGAATGTGCGCAGTGCGGGCGGCGGGTCGGCGGCCGCGAGCCGGCCGGCGAGGTCGGCAGAGGAGTCCGCGACGATCTGGGTGAGCGGCGCGAGGCCGCCCCGGCCGATGCGCCGCGGCGACGCGCTGGCGAACACGCATGCCTGGCCGTCGTTGGTCGGGATGAGACCGGACGCGGCGCCAGGGCGGAAGTTCCACTCGTAGCCGTCGGTCCGCAGGCCCGACCAGTAGCCGTAGGTGACGGCGGCGGCCGAGGTCCCGATGCGCTCGAACGGTGCGCCGGCCCGTTCGGCGATGGTGGAACGGATCCCGTCCGCGCCGACGACGATCCGGGCCCGGGCCCGGAACGCCTGGCCATCCCTGGTCCGGCCGGCGACGCCGGTGACGGCGCCGCCGCGGTCGCGGTCGACGTCGGCCACGGCGATGCCGAACCGCACGTCGGCGCCGGCGGCGGCGGCCGCGTCGACCAGGATCGGGTCGAGCACGGTACGCCGCGGTGCGTACAGGGCGTCCACGCCATACGACGGCTTGATGGTGACCGGCACGACGGCATCGGCGTAGCGGAACGTGGCGCGGCGCACCGGGGGAGTGCCCGCCGCGATGATCTTCTCGAGCAGGCCCCATCGGGACAGCTGCAGCACGCCGCCGCGCATCAGGGCGTGCGTGGAGAGGGTGTCGGTGCCGTAGCGGCCGCGGTCGACGAGGAGCACGTGCAGCCCGGAGCGGGCCAGCAGGTGGGCAGTGGCCGCCCCCGCGGCACGGGCGCCGACGACAACGACGTCGTAGCACGGGTCGGCAGGGCGGTGGACTGGCATGGGCTGCCTCCGGGATCAGCAGTCGGCGCGGGCGCAGGCGCAGGCCGCGGGGTGACGGCCGGCGATGTGATCGGCCACGAAGGCGGCGTCGCGGCCGACGCCGCCGATGAAGTTCGAACTGCGGTAGTGCTGGAAGCGCTGACCGAGCACGTACAGGCCCGGGGCCGGCGTGCGGCCGCGGCGCTGGCGGATCTCGCCGGTGGGGTCGAGCACGGGCAGCCGCAGCCACGGGTAGGAACGCCGGTACCCGGTCGCCCATACCACGGTGCCGATACCGGCGGCGCGAAGGTCGAGGTCCCCGACGGTGCGGGCGAGGGCGACGGCGGGGGGACGGTCTGCCGCGGGCATCTCGTGGCCGAGCCTGCTGGCCTCGATGTGCTGGTCGATACGCCGGAGAAGCCGTCGCATGCGCTGGTCAGCGGCGGCGATTGTGGCGGGCAGGTCGGTGGCGAGCCGCACCCGGTGACCGTCGATCGCGAGCATCCGGCCTGCCAGGCGGACCCCGTCGGCCTGCAGGGTGGCCAGGTCGAGCCGTCGGTGGTCGGGCCTGCCGACCACCTGGGCGGATGGCTCGCGCCGGGCGAGCAGGCAGTCGGGCATCTCATCGATCGTCGTGTCGAGGAGGCCGAGGCGGTCCAGCCACCAGTAGATGTCCATGCCGCGGTAGGTGCGGGGCATGCGGGTGTGGTGGCCGACGGCGATCGTCACGTCTCGGCCGGCCGCCCGGAGTTCGTCGGCGAGCTGGGCGCCGGTCGCCGAGGCGCCGACCACCAGCACGCCACCGTCCGGCAGCGAGCCCGGGTTGCGGTACGCTCCCGGAACCACCTGGTGAATGTCCGTGGGCAGGGCGCGTGCTGCAATCGGCACGGCGGGCCGGTCGCACCAGCCGGTGGCGATGATGACGTTGGCGGCCAGCCAGGCCTCCCGGTCGGTGCCGATCTCGAACCGGTGATCCCGCTTGCGCAGCAGGCGCACAGCCGAGTGCTCCTCGACGGGCGCGCCGGACGACTCCGCGTACCTGGTGAGGTGCCCGCCGAACGCGGCCGCGGAGGAGAACCCGTCCGGGGCGGGGCCACAGTAGGCCTCGCCCGGCAGGGTGTTCATCCAGTTGGGGGTCAGAAGATGCAGCGAGTCCCAGGTGTCGCTGCGCCAGCGCTGCCCGATCCGGCCACGCTCCAGCACCACGTGGTCACGCCCGCGGTCGGTCAGGCACCGGCTGGCGGCCAGGCCTGCCTGGCCCGCGCCGATGACGACGGTGTCGGTGATGTGCACGGATGCTCCAGACGATGCGAAGTGCTCGCCGGGCCGGGGGTGCAGCGGGACCGGCCGGCCCGGCGGGACATGGTGACAAGCCGTCAGCCGGCGTCGACGTCGATGGACACGGGCACGCCGTTCGTGACGATGTCGAACACGGCGGACCGCTGGCGGGACTGCTCCACGACCGAGCGCAGCTTGTCCGGGTCGTCGCCGCGCAGCGTGAAGCTGATCCTGACCTGCTGGTAGCCGTTGCGGACCTGGTCGGACAGCCCGAGGATGCCGAGCAAGTCGATGTCGCCCTCGACGGTCGAGGAGACCTCGGTCAGCGTGACGCCGCGGGCCGCGGCGATGTTGGCGATGCCCGCGGTGAGGCAGGCGGCCAGGGCGTGCAGCACGTACTCGACCGGTGTCGGGCCGTTGTCCGTGCCGACCAGCACGGGCGGGTGGTCGGCGTCGAACGTGAACGGCTCGCGGTGGGTCATCTCCTGCTTGGCGCCGTGGAAGCCGTGGATGGCCGAACGGTTGTGGGTCCCGCTCACCCAGGTGTTGGTGGCCCGGAAGCGGAACTTCGCGATGTCGGGGTCGCCCTTCACGGCGTCGATCGTGGCGAACAGGGTCGCGGTGTCGACGCCGTTGCGGACGGGGTTCTCGGCGATGGTCATGGACTGTCTCCTCTGGTGGTTGCTCCGGGGCGATCGGTTCGGTCCCGGTAAAGATTCGCTGTGCGTAGCCGGCGGCACATCCGTACTCGGTGCGGATCTGCGGATCTCGGTAATCAGTACGGATGGCCCGCTGTTGCCGCGGGGCCCGCAGGACGACACTGGAAGATGTGACGATCCCGGGGGCGGTGAAGAACGCCGAGGTGACGGCGCGGGAGGCCGAGATCCTGGCGCTGATCGCCCGGCACCTGACGAACGCTCAGATCGCCGAGACGCTGTTCATCTCCAGGCGCACCGTGGAGACACACGTGTCCGCCCTGCTGCGGAAGCTGCAGCTTGCCGATCGCCGCAGCCTGGCCCGGCACGCCGAGGCCATGCCGGACCTTCTGGTCAAGTCCGGCCGGCGCGGGCTGCCGCTACCGGTCACGTCGTTCATCGGTCGCACCGGCGAGCGGACGGTGCTGGCCGCGGCGCTCGCCGAGCAGCGCATGGTCACCGCCACCGGTCCGGGTGGCATCGGCAAGACCCGGCTGGCGCTGAGCGTCGCGGCCGAACTCGCGCCGGCCCGCCGCGAGGGGGTGTGGTTCGTGGATCTGATCCACGTAACGGACCCGGCGATGGTCACCGCGGCGGTTGCCGAGACGGTCGGCGTCCCTGAGCAGCGCACCACCTCCGTCGACCGCGTGCTTGTCGCCTCGCTCGCCGCCAGCGACGCGCTGCTCGTGATCGACAATTGCGAGCACGTCCTCGACGGTGTCCGGACCTGCGTCGAGCGGATCATCGCGGGCTGCCCTGAGGTCACCGTGCTGGCGACGAGCCGGACCCGGCTCCTGCTTCCGTACGAGCGGGTGTACGTCGTACCGGGATTGTCGGTCACCGGCGACGGCGGCGATGCGGTGGACCTGTTCGCCGCCCGGGTGGCCGCGGCGACGGGGGACCCCACACCGCCGGACCCGGTACGTGTGGCTGCTTTGTGCCGGGCGCTGGATGGCATGGCGCTGGCCATCGAACTTGCCGCGGCCCGGTTCGCGGCGCTCGGCCTCGACGGGCTGGAGTCCGGCCTGGACCAGCGGCTGCGGCTCCTCACCGCCGGCCCGCGGGTAGCCGACCGCCACGCCTCGCTGCGTGCCGCCATCGGCTGGAGCTATGACCTGCTCTCGTCCGCTGATCGGGCGCTGCTGCGCGGCGTCGCCGTGTTCGCCTCGTGGTTCGACGTCGACGCAGCCCGCGCCGTCGCGGGAGCCGGTCGCGAACGTGCCGAGATCGCCGACGGGCTGGCCCGGCTGGCCGAGCACAGCCTGCTCGTCGTCGAGCGGGGCGAGCGGACCAGGTACCGGGCGTTGGAGACGATCCGCCAGTACGGCGTCGAGCAGCTGGACCAGGCGGGCGAGCTCGATCAGATCCGGGCCGGGCATGAGCGGTGGTGCCGGCGCGCTCTCGCCGCGCTCGGCCAGACCGGGACCGCAGACATCGACGACGCCTGGTGCGCCCGGTTCGACCGGATCGCCGACGACGCCGGTGCCGCGCTCGCCTGGTCCGCCGGCCAGGAGAGCAGGCGGGCGCCGGCGGCGGAGCTGGCCGCCGGGCTGGCCGGTCTGCTATTCCTGCGCGGCCGGCCGGCCCAGGCACAGCGACGTTACGAACAGGGCGCCGAACTCGCCGCGACGGCGACCGAGCGGGTGGCCCTTCTGAGGCTGGCCGCCGGCGCGGCCGCCAGCCGCTTCGCTGGCGACGACGCGCTGCGGCTGTTCCGGATGGCAGCCGACGCGGCAGTGACCGCCGGCGACCGGGCTGGCGCGGCGCGGGATCTGGCGACGATGGCGATGTACATCAACCGCGCGCCGGGGATCATGGCCACGCCGCACTCGCATGCCGAAGCCGACGCTCTGGTCGCCGAAGTCCGGGCCCTGTCCGATGACTCACCGCTGATACCGGCGGCGATCGCCGTGGCGACGGCGTGGGTCGGCCCGCCTGCTCCACGCGAGGCGCGGCGAGTCGTCGATCTCGCCGAGCGGGCCGGCGACGGAATCGTGCACAGCATCGCCCTGGACTTCCTGACCCTCACCAGCCTCGTCAACGACGACATCGCCGAAGCGGTGCGGACCGCGCGCAGGCGGCTCGAGTTGCTCGGCACGCTCGCTGTCAGCGCGCTCAGCGGGTTCGAGCTCGGTGACGGCCATCTCATGGCTGCCGAGACCGACCTGGGTGCCGGCGACCTGGCCGGTGCGGCCGCCCACGCGGAGGCGCTGGCCCGCCTGCCGTTCTACCGCGACGAGGATCACCTGGCCCTGTCGCGGCGGCTGCTCGTCGACGCGCTGGCCGGCCATTTCGACGATGTCGTCCGAATCGGAGAGCGCTTCCGCGTCGGCTGGGAGCGCGCGGGACGACTGGTCGCGCCGAACCTGGCCCGTACGTCGTACGCCGTTGCGATGGTGCACGGCATGCGCGGTGACGACGCCCGCCGGGCGGCCTGGGTGCGCCTGACGATCGACCTGGGCGTCGACCCCGAGCAGCTCGCCGGATGCCTGCTGGGCTGGCCTCCGGTATTCGACGGCCTGCTCGCGCTGCATCGCGATGACCCGGCCGGGGCCATGCGGCGGCTCGCCGTCGATATCGGCGACACGAGGCCGTTCCGGCCCATGGGCAGCCACGAGTACAGACCGTGGTACGCCGCGCTGTGGGCGGAGGCGGCCGTGCTCGGCCACCACCCCGACGCCGTGGCCCGTGTCGAGCGAAGCCGCCACGCTGCCCGCGACAACCCGATCGCGGCCGCCATAGTCGAACGCTCCGCCGCGATCGCCACCGGCGACCGCGACAAGCTCGTCCGCCTCGCGATCACCTTCGCCCAGCTCGGCTGCCCTTACCAGCAGGCAAGAACCGGCCGGATCGCGGCCGGGCCGCTCGTCCGGCACCAGTCTCCGTAAACGCCGAGAACCGTGCCGAGCCGGCCATGATGCTCGGCGCCGCCCGGCGGACGCCTTCACCATGCGCCCCCGGGGTGCTGGTCAGATGGCACTCAGGTGAACGGTAAGTCGAAAACTGGCAATGAAGCGGAATTTCAGTAGAGCGGGCGACGGGAATCGAACCCGCATGACCAGCTTGGAAGGCTGGAGCTCTACCATTGAGCTACGCCCGCAGCAGCCGCCGAACCACCGGCTGACACCGGTAGCGTACCGTCTTCCGCCGCTGTCCTCGTCCACCGAGCCCGCGAACGGCCCGAAGCAGCCCGAAGTGGCATAGTGGCCGTTGCTAAGCATCGGGAGCAGTGTTCTATGTAAAAGTTCGCCTGACGCTCACGGCACAGAGGAGACCGCAGCACATGGCGCAAGCAACGGCGCAGATCGGCGTGACCGGCCTCGGCGTGATGGGCCGGAACCTGGCCCGCAACTTCGCCCGGCACGGGTATACCGTGGCCCTGCACAACCGGACTACCTCCCGCACCACGGCCATCGTCGGCCAGTTCGGCCACGAGGGGAACTTCGTCCCGGCCCAGACCGCGGAGGAGTTCGTCGCCTCGCTCGAGCGCCCGAGACGCGTCCTCATCATGGTCAACGCCGGCCCGGCCACCGACGCGGTGATCGACGAGTTCGCCCCGCTGCTCGAAGACGGCGACATGATCATCGATGGCGGCAACGCGCACTTCGGTGACACCCGCCGCCGCGAAGCCAGGCTAAGAGAGCAAAACCTCCACTTCGTCGGCATGGGCGTGTCCGGCGGCGAGGAGGGCGCGCTGAACGGCCCGTCCATCATGCCCGGCGGCAGCCAGGAGTCCTACGCAAGCCTCGGCCCGATGCTCGAGACGATCAGCGCGCACGTGGACGGCACCCCCTGCTGCACGCACATCGGCCCGGACGGGGCCGGCCACTTCGTCAAGATGGTGCACAACGGCATCGAGTACGCCGACATGCAGCTCATCGCCGAGGCATACGACCTGCTCCGGCATTGCGTCGGCATGACGCCAGCGCAGATCGCCGAGACGTTCAAGACCTGGAACCAAGGCCGCCTGGATTCTTATCTCATCCAGATCACCGCCGAGGTCCTGGCTCACACCGACGCCGGCACCGGCAAGCCCTTCGTCGACATCGTGCTCGACCAGGCCGAACAGAAGGGGACCGGCCGCTGGACCGTCCAGGACGCGCTCGACCTGGGCGTGCCGGTCAGCGGCATCGCCGAGGCGGTCTTCGCCCGCTCGCTGTCCGGCCACGCCGACCTGCGCCGCGCGGCCGGCGGCCTGCCCGGGCCTAAGCCCGCGCCCGCCGAGGCCGCCGAGTTCGCCGACCAGGTCGAGCAGGCCCTCTACGCATCCAAGCTGGTCTCCTACGCCCAGGGCTGGCACATGATGGGGGTCGGCAGCCAGGAGTACGACTGGGACCTTGACCTCGGTCGGATCGCCGTTATCTGGCGCGGCGGCTGCATCATCAGGGCCGCGTTCCTCGACCGGATCAGGGCCGCCTACGCGAACAACGCCGAGCTCCCGACGCTGCTCGTCGACGAGGAGTTCGGCAAGGACCTCGCCGCCGCCCAGGACGCCTGGCGGGCCGTTGTCGGCACCGCGGTCCGGCTCGGCATCCCGGTCCCCGGCTTCTCCGCCGCCCTGGCCTACTACGACGCACTGCGGGCCGAACGCCTGCCCGCCGCCCTGGTCCAGGGCCTGCGCGACTTCTTCGGCGCGCACACGTACCGCCGTACGGACCGCGACGGCACGTTCCATACGCTGTGGGCCGAGGACCGTTCGGAACAATCCCGCTAGCAACCTTCGGCCCGAACGGGCCGGGTTCCCGCCTCGCCGACGGTCAGCTGCCGTCCCCGACGACGCTGACCGCCTTGGTGAAGGACAGCAGTTCGTTCGTTGTGAGGTCGGTCCCGCCCGGCGCGCGGATCACCACCTCGGTCTTTACCGGGCCGGTGCCCTGCGCGATCCAGACGGTGACCTCGATGGTCTGCCCCTGCGCGGTGATCGTCGCCGTGACCACGCTGGCCCGGTAGGTGCCGGCCGGCACGCTGACCGACGTCGTGCCGGCGCCCTGGACGGTGACGTCCGCGTCCCCGCCCTTGATATGCAGCGTGGAGCGGTAGGTCTTGCCGGACGCCAAGCCCGCGGCGTCCGGCCAGCGGATGTCGAAACCCGTCACCGGTACGCCGCTGACCCGGGAAACCGGATAGCCGATGGTCCCGTTCGGATAGAAGGTGTAGACGGGCACCACGGTGCTCGCCGATCCGCCGAAGTCGGTGGTCGAGGACACCGCCACCCGGTACCCGCCCGGGCCGGGCCCGGCCGCGACGATCCTGTTCGTGGTGCGACCGGTCTGGCCGCCGGCCCGCGTCTGGTAGGTCCACGTGTTCCCGACGGCGACCGGGAACGGGATCGAGTTGGCCTTCGCGAACGACTTCGCCGCCGCCGCGCCCTGCGGCGTACCGCGCTGTGCGGTGCCGGAGAGCCGGGAGCTCGCGGCCGCCGCGCCGGTGCCTCCTCCGGCATTCTCGCCGGGTACGTCGGGCCTGGTGCCTTTCGGCACGCCGCCGCACCCGGCCACGGCCAGGGTCGCGGCGATGACCGCGCCCGCGAGAACCACCCTCGCCGATCCATGCTTGCTCATGAAGCTGCCTCGCTGTGGGGGAGTCGCGCTGGCCGCCAGGCAACTAAGAGTAGAGATTCCGGTGACTCAAGTCACCGCGAAACGCCGTGCGCTGCAAAGACTGGCAGGGTCAGCTGCCGGCCGCCTGCCGGGTAAAGGAAACCAGCTCCGAGGTCGTGATGAGCTGGGTCTTACCCCCTGCCATGACGACCTGCTGGGTCTTCACCGGGCCGGTGCCCGCGGCGGTCCACACCGTCACCACGGCGGTCGTGGTGAAGCTGCCCACCTTCGAGACCATGGTCATGGTCACCACGGTGGCCCGGTAGGTGCCGGCGGGAACCGAGACGGACTGGGTGCCGCCACCCCGGACGGTGACGTCAGCCGTCTTGACCCGGCCCGAGCTGAGCTTGATGTTCAGCACCGAGTGATAGGGCCGCCCGGAGGCCGCGCCCGCGGCGTCCGGCCAGGTCACGCCATTGCTGGACACAACGGAAACGCCGTGGGCCTCGTTGACGGGGAACCCGATCTGGCCGTTGCCGTAGAAGAGGTAGTGCTGCAGCGTGCTGTCCGCGGCCCCGGGGCTAGCCGAATCCGACATCGTCACCCGGTGGCCACCCGGCACCGGGGTCACGTCGACGACCTTCTTGGTGTCCAGGGCGTGCGCGTTGTTGATGCTGGTGACCACCTGGTACACCCACGTATCGCCGACCGCGACAGGGAACGGGATCGATCCGGCCGCCACGACCGGGCCCGGGCTCGCGGTCGGCGCCGCGGCCGGGGTCGCGCTCGTCGTCCCGGTCGCGGTCGAGGCGGCTCCGGCCGGGCTGCTCGCCGACGCCGCGGACGAAGTGCCCGCGGCCGAGCCGCACCCGGCCAGCGCAACTGCGGCCGCGCCCAGGAAAACCGCCCGTGCGGATGTGTACCTGCTCATGGTGATGCGCACGGCCCAAGGGTAGGGGGCACGTCACTCGAGGGGTCCTGGATTAACGCAATCTGAACGACCACGCCGGGTACCCAGCGCGTTTCCCTCCTGGGCTCAACGCAGTGAAACCCCGGATCCACTGCGTTCTGACGCAGTGATAGCCCGGATCCATGACGTCCGCCATCAACGTCAGCTGACCCCGCATGCGGTCAGCCGCTACACTCAGCCAGGTACGGGCTGTAGCGCAGCTTGGCTAGCGCGCCGCGTTTGGGTAGAACACGCCCGGATGTCAAATCAGCACGGCAGATGGCTGCTGACCTGCCAGGTTGAGACTCCCGGCGCTAAAGTTCTAACGACGCGTTAGAGATCTAGTTAGAAACACCCCAGTGCCTCCTACGTGTGCAGCGTGTTGCAGTCCTGTCCACTGGCATCCGGAGGGCCTTCGGCGACACCACTAGCGAGATCGCGCAGGTCTGGGAGGGCCTTGCAGGCATCGGGCGTGCGGGCGCCTGTGTGATCGACGCCAGTCGGCGCGGTATGCAGCATGAGTGGACACCACGATGATTACGG
>Ga0335085_10014405_pt1 | contig 11536 bp, 11 predicted proteins | sample Lox_Sample_45_FD_206712 | JGI IMG/M metagenome (GOLD analysis project Ga0335085, IMG submission 206712) | Soil microbial communities from Loxahatchee National Wildlife Refuge, Florida, United States - Lox_Sample_4.5 | ecosystem: Environmental > Terrestrial > Soil > Wetlands | place: USA... | reverse complement strand
CCGCGCTGGTCATTGCGGCTTGCTTCGGCGCATCGGCAGCGCTCGCCGCCGACAAGGTGCGGGTCGGCAAATCGGTGAGCCAGCCGTTCGCGTTCGCGCCGCTGGAGATCGGCACCGCCGAGGGCATCTGGGCCAAGCACGATCTCGACGTCGAAGTCACGGTCTTTGCCGGCGACGCCAAATTGCAGCAGGGCCTGGTGGCGAACGCCGTCGACTTCGGGCTCGGCTCCGGCCCGGCCATGGGGTTCCTCGCCAAGGGCGTGCCGGCCAAGGCGGTCGGCGCGCTCGCCAACGAGCCGTTGAGCATGGGCCTCATCGTCGGCGCTTCGCCGGCGATCCAAAAGCCGCAGGACCTCAAAGGCGCCAGAATCGGCGTCACCACCGCCGGCTCGCTCAGCGATTGGCTGGTGCGCGAACTGTCGCGGCAACTGGGCTTCGGCTCGGCCGGCATCGAGCCGGTCGCGCTCGGCGCCATGACCTCGATGCTGGCGGCGCTCAAGCGCGGCCAGATCGACGGCGTCATCCTGTCGTCGTCGCAGGGCTATCAGCTGGAGAAAACCGGCGAGGCCCGGCTGCTGCTGAAGTTCGGCACCTACATCAAGGATTTCCATACCCACGTCATCTACGCCACCGACGCCATGATCAAGGACAAGCCCGATCAGGTGCGGCGCTTCCTCGCCGGCTGGAAGGACGTCGTCGCCTTCATGGCGGCCAACAAGGCCGAGACCGTGCGCGTCGCGCGCCAGGTCACCCACCTCGACGAGGATGTCGAGAACCGCGAATACGACGCCGTGATGCCGATGATGTCGCGCGATCTGCGCTTCAGCCCGAAGGCGCTCGATGTGATCGGTGACTCGTTCCCGGAAATGGACATCCTGCCGGCCAAGCCCGACATGCATACGCTTTACACCGAGCAATTCTTGGATAATCCGAAGTAAAGTGCGTCCATGGCCGCGTGGTTTCGGCGCGGAATATTAAATTAACCCGGCCGTGCCAAATCTGCCGCCGGCAAACCAGCCGGGCGACGATGGCTTTGTCCGATTCAGCACCGCATACCGGCGGCCTGCAGGACCTTTCCGCGGGCCGGCTGCGGCGCGCGTTGCGGGCACTGCGGGACATCGGGCCGGCGGAGTTCGTCACGCTGATCCGGGGCCATGGTGTGCGCGGCAGCGCCGATTTCGTGGCGCGCAATCTCCGCCATATGGTCGCGCACCGCCTGGCGCTGCGATGGGATCGCCGCCATGGCGTCGATACCGCCGGCTCCATTCAACTGCAGGCGCTGACGATCGCCGGGCCGAACGGCAAGCTGGGCAACGAGTGCGTCTGCACCTCGCCGAAGTCGTTCGACTTCATGATGCGGAGCCTGCCGCGCTCCTTGGCCGGCTACAGCTTCGTCGACGTCGGCGCCGGCAAATCGCGCACGCTGCTGCTGGCGTCGCGCTACGATTTTGCAAAAATCGTCGGCGTCGAATTCGCCAAGGAGCTGGTCGATTGCTCGAAGCGCAACATCGCGCGCTTTACGGCCGACTGGCAGCGCTGCCGCGCGCTCGACGTCGTCGAAGCCGACGCGGCGCAGTTCGCGTTTCCGGACACGCCGCTGGTGATCTTCTTCTACAATCCGTTTGCGCGCGAAGTGTTCGACGTCGTGCTGAACAACATCGCGGCTTCGCTCAACGCCGCGCCGCGCGATTGCTTCATCGTCTACGGCAGCTCGTCGCACAACGCGATCCACTGGGCGCGACCGGCGATTCTCGCCAGTGGATGCTTCGAGCAAGTCCCGGCCGGCGCCATGCCGTTCTATTTCGACGCCGTCCGCACCGTTCGCTTTGCGGTGTTCCGCGCCGTCACTCCGGCTTGAAGTTCATCGCCACGCCGTTGATGCAGTAGCGCAGGTGGGTCGGCGGCGGGCCGTCCTCGAACACATGGCCAAGATGGCTGCCGCAGCGGCTGCAATGCACCTCGGTGCGCACCATGCCCCAGCTGCGGTCGGTCGTGGTCTCGACGGCGCCGGCTTCCGGATCGTTGAAGCTCGGCCAGCCGGTGCCGCTCTCGAACTTCTTCTTCGCGGCGAACAGCGCCTGGCCGCAGCCGGCGCAATAGAACGTGCCGGCGCGCTTCTCGTAGTTGAGCGCGCAGCTGCCCGGCCGCTCGGTGCCGTGCTCGCGCATGATGTGGTACTGCTCGGGCGTCAACAGCTTGCGCCACTCCGCTTCGGTATGGGTCACGGGATACTGCTTGGTGTCGGTCTGGGTGCTCATGCGGCGCCGCCGTCTTGTGAGGGTGGGACACCGCAAAGGTAGTCGATGGGCGGCAAAGCGCAACCGCGCCGGGCCGGCGGCTACGAAGCTGTGATGGCCGCTTGATTGCTACGACGCCGGCTTGATGCCGGCGAACTTGACCACCTTGGCCCACTTGTCGGTTTCGGCGGCAAGGAACTTGCCGAACTCGCCCGGCGCCATCGGCATCGGCGCGCCGCCGAGGTTGGCGAGGCTCGCCTGCACCTTGGCGTCGGCAAGGCCGGCGGCGACCGCGCCGTTGAGCGTGGCGATGATGTCGGCGGGCGTGCCGCTCGGCGCGCCGAGGCCGGCCCAGCCGCTCGACTCGTAGCCCGGCACGGTGTCGGCCACGGTCGGCAGATCCGGCAGCGCCGCCGAGCGCGCCGCGGTGGTCACCGCCAACGCGCGCACTTCGCCGGCCCGGATGTGGGCGATCGACGAGGTCAGCACGTCGAACATCACCTGCACCCGGCCGCTGATCAGGTCGGTGAGCGCCTGAGCCGGGCCGTGATAGGGCACGTGCACCATGTCGATGCCGGTCATGGACTTGAACAATTCGGCCGCGACGTGGGAGCCGGTGCCGATGCCGGACGAGGCAAAATTGAGCTTTCCGGGATTGGCTTTGGCGTAGGCGATGAACTCGGCGACGGTTTTGACCGGCAGCGATGAATTGACCTCCATTACCATCGGCGTTCGCATGATGCCGGCCACGGCGGTGATGTCGTGCAGGAAGTTGAAGCTGAGATTGGCGTAGAGCGAGGCGTTGATGGCGTTCGGCGGCGTCACCAGCAGCAGCGTGTAGCCGTCGGCCGGCGCATGGGCCGCCGCTTCGGTGCCGACATTGCTGCCGGCGCCGGGGCGGTTGTCGATGACGAACTGCTGGCCGAGCCGCTGCGACAGCCAGTCGCCGATCAGCCGCGCGTTGATGTCGGAGGCGGCACCCGGCGGAAAGCCGACGATGATGTGCACCGGCCGCGCCGGATAGGCGTCGGCGCGGGCGAGCCGCGCGACGCTCGGCAGCGCGGCGGCGCCGGCCGCAAGACGCAAAAAGCTTCGCCGCGGAAGTCTCATGACTGCACCGCTTGGCTCACAACGGCAGTATGGCGGCTCGCGGGTCCCTAGACAATGTCGGCGCCCAACCGCCATGCTGCGCGCAAAGGGAGGGCGCCATGTTCGAGAAGCCTGGCATGGACGATCTGCGCCGCGCCGCGGAAAAGCTCGGCATGCATCCGAGCGACGACTATCTGCGCGCGGTCGGCGACATCATCGGTCCGCTGGCGCAAGCCTATGCGGCGCTCGATGCCATGCCCGACGAAGTGCCGGCGGTGAAATATCCGGACCGCCCGTTCCATCGCCCGCACGGCGAGGAGAACCGCTACGGCGCCTGGTACGTGAAGACCGCGATCAAGGGCAAGGCTTCCGGCAAGCTCGCCGGCCGGCGCGTGGCGCTGAAGGATAATGTCTGCCTCGCCGGCGTGCCGATGACGATCGGCGCCGACATCTTCGAAGGCTACGTGCCGGACGTCGACGCCACCGTCGTCGCGCGCATTCTCGATGCCGGCGGCGAGATCGCCGGCAAGGCGGTGTGCGAATATTTCTGCGTGTCCGGCGGCAGCCACACCTCTTCGACCGGTCCGGTGCAAAATCCGCGCAAGCCCGGCTACTCCGCCGGCGGCTCGTCGTCGGGCAGCGCGGCGCTCGTTGCCGCCGGCGACGTGGACCTGGCCATTGGCGGCGACCAGGCCGGCTCGATCCGCATTCCGGCGAGCTTCTGCGGCATCGTCGGCCTGAAGCCGACCTTCGGTCTCGTGCCCTATACCGGCATCGCGCCGCTGGAGATGACCATCGACGTCTGCGGGCCGATGACCGCGAACGTGCGCGACAATGCGCTGCTGCTTGAAGTCATCGCCGGGCCGGACGGCATCGACTCGCGGCAACGTGGTGTTGCTGCCGGCCGCTACAGCGACGCGCTCGACGGCGGCGTCAAAGGCTTGCGCATCGGCGTGCTGAAAGAAGGCTTCGGTCATGCCAATTCCGAGCCTGACGTCGATGCCGGCGTGCGCGCGGCGGCGCAGCGCTTCGGCGCGCTCGGCGCCAGTGTCGCGGACATTTCGGTGCCGTCGCATGCCGACGGCTTTCCGGTCTGGGCGGCGATCCGCGGCGACGCCGCCTGCATCACGCTCCTCGAAATGAACGGCGCCGGCATCAATCACGAGGGGCTTTTCGTCGTCAGCCTGATGGACAAGGCGATGGCGTGGCGCGACCGCGCCGACGATTTCGCCGACACCATCAAGATCGCGTCGATCTTGAGCCGCTACACCGTCGACCGCTATGGCGGCCGCTATTACGGCAAGGCGCAGAACATCCGCCGCCGGCTGCGCGCCGCCTACGACTCGGCGCTCGCGGCGCACGATCTGTTGCTGCTGCCAACCACGCCGATGAAAGCGACGCCGATTCCGCCGAAGGGCGCGACGCCCCAGGAGATCACGCGGCGAAGCTGGGAGGCGACGCGCAACACCTGTCCGTTCAATGTCACCGGCCATCCCGCCATCAGCCTGCCGTGCGGCATGACGGACGGACGGCCCATCGGCCTGATGCTGGTCGGCCGCGCCTATGACGAGGCGACGCTGTACCGCGCCGCCGCGGCGTTCGAGCGGGCGTTCGATTGGAACGCTTCATGACGGCGCCCATTGACGTGGAATGCCGACGCGAGACGTTTCATTGACCGGAATCGAAGTCGCCCGCACTCGCGGCAACGCCACTGCGGTGACGATCGTCGCCGTCATGCTCGGCATGATGTTCGTCGGCGCCATCATGCCGACGCCGCTCTATCCGCTGTTCCGCAATGCCTTCGGCTTTTCCGGCGTCACGCTGACGCTGATCTACGCGGTCTACGTGCTCGGCAACCTGCTGGCGCTCTTGCTGTTCGGGCGGCTTGCCGACCAGATCGGCCGGCGCCCCGTCAGCCTGGCGGCGGTCGGTGTCGGCATTGCGTCGACGCTGGCGTTTGCTTTCGCGGCCAGCACGCCGTGGCTGTTCGCGGCGCGGGCGCTGAGCGGCTTCTCCACCGGGCTTGCCGCCGGCGCGGCCACCGCCTGGATCGCCGAGCTTCATCGCGGCCGCGGCAGCGGCGCCGCATCGCGGATCGCCGCCGCGGCGAATTTCTTCGGCTGCGCCGCGGGACCGCTGCTGGGCGGGCTGTTGGCGCAGTTCGCGCCGATGCCGTTGCAGCTTTCGTTCTACATTTATCTCGTGCTGCTGTGCGCCACGGCGGGCGCGGTCCTGTTGCCGCCCGAGACGGTGACGCATGCGCGCCGGCTCGCCGACGTCTCGCTCAAGCCGCGGCTCGGCGTGCCGCAACACATCCGGCTGCAATTCCTGTCGCCCGCCGTCACCGCCTTCGCCACATTCGCGCTGATCGGCTTCTATGCCGCGCTGGTGCCGAGCCTGCTGCGCGAGAGCCTGCATCTGCCGGCACCGACAATCGCCGGCGTCGTCGTCTGCGAGGTGTTCTTCGTCGCCGCAGCGACGATCCTGTCGACCGGCAGGCTGGGAAGCCGCACCACCATGCTGGTAAGCCTGGTGCTGCTGCTGCCGAGCCTGTGGCTTCTGATCGCAGCGCAGATTTTCCAAGCGCTGCCGGCTCTGCTGATCGCCGCCGCGGGCACCGGCGTGTCCGGCGGCCTCGGCTATCGCGGCAGTCTCGAAGTGATCAACAGCATCGCGCCGGCCGATCAAAGGAGCGAGGTGGTGTCGAGCTATCTGGTGGTCTGCTTCGCCGGCAACTCGCTGCCGGTGATCGGCATCGGGCTAGTGTCGGCCGTCGCCGGCTCGCGCGCCGCCGACGCGACGTTCGCCGCGGTGATCACGGTGCTCGCCGGCATCGCCTTCCTCACCGGCATCAAATACGGGCCGAACCCATAGGAGCCGGCAAGCTCTTGCGGCGCAACTATTTGCGTTCGCCAAGCTTGCGCGAAATACAACGGTCGAACTGCCCGGCATTGTTATTGCCGCCGCAATGGCGGGCAAACACCGACCCGTAGCACCAGTGGCCGGTGTTGCGATCGCAGCTGCCGCCGATCTCGAGCGCGCACTGCGCCTGGATACTGGTGCACTTTCCGAGATCGGACGCCGTCGCTGCCGGCCCGGGCGCCTTCGGCACCTGCGGCCCGTAAACCTGCACGCCGTGGCGTTTCATGCAGGCGCGGAACGCTGAGCCCGTGCCGCCGCAGTTTTCGCCTCTGTAGTTGCCGTAGCACCAGTGACCGGTCTGCTGATCACACCTGCCGCCGGCTTCAACGGCGCACCGGGCCTGAACGCTTTTGCAATCGGCGGCCGCCACGGTGGACATGCCAAAACAACATGACGCGGCGATCAGCAAAATTACCAATCGTCGTCGCATGGTGACGTTCCTCCGAACGAACTCCCGGCACAACCGATAGTTTATCCGAAAATTATTTGATCGCCAGCGGGTTGGTCGGCGAGCCGACGGCGCCGGTGATGGGGATGGCCGGCGCCACGAACATGAATTCGTAGACGCCGTCGGCGGCGCAGTCCTCGGCCAGATCCTTCAGATAGAAGATCTCGCCCATGGTCATGCCCATGATCGGGATGGTGATCCAGTGCCAGGGCTGGTTGATGCCGCCTTCGGTATTGTTCGGCCGCACCTCGCAGCCCCAGGTGTCGCTGGCGAGCGCGGCGAGCTCGGTCTGGGCGACGAATTCCAGGGTCTCGAAGGCAAAGCCCGGCGCGTCGCCGCCCGGATAGCCGTCCCAGGTGCCGGCCTTGAGGCAGCGCTCCATCTGCCCGGTGCGCACGACGATGTAGTCGCCGCGCTTGAACGTGATGTTCTGCTTCTTGGCAGTGAGATCGAGATCGGCGCAGGTGATGCCGTAGCCATCGTCGAGGCAATCCTTGCCGAGCGCGCGGGCGACGTCGAGGAACACGCCGCGGCCGACCATCTTGCTCTTGGTCTTCTCGATGCCGCATTTCGCCGCGCCGAACGACGACACTTCGCGGCAGTCGTAGCCGTTCCACATGTTGTTCTCGTAAAACACGTGGCCGAGCCCGTCCCACTGCGTGCCGCATTGCAGCGGGATCACCACCATGTCGTCGGCGGCGCGGATGCCGCGCCTGTCGAGCACGCCCGAATAGGCGTCGGTGCCGGTGCGCAGCATGGTGTGCAGCGGATTGATGCGGCCGAGCGCCGGATAATTGGTCTTGCCGCCCTGCGGGCCGTTATTGTCGAAGTTGAGCGCGAGCGAGATCACCTTGCCCTTTTTCACGAGCCGTGCCGCGGCGACGATGTCTTCGGCGCTGGTGTAGTTGAGCGTGCCGATCTCGTCGTCGGGCCCCCACTTGCCCCAGTTCTTGTATTTCTCCGCGGCGGCCCGCAGATCGTCGCGTGTTACTTTCTTGGCGGCCATGACGTTTCCTTCGTGTTGCTCGGTGGGAGGATTATTCGGGAATGCTCTGGCCGAAGACCAGACGGTGACCGTCGAGATCGGCCACCTCGAATTCGCGCATGCCGTAGGGCTCATCCTTGACTGGCCGCACGATATTGGCGCCGCGCCCGGCAAGGTCGTCATGCAGCGCGTCAACCCCTTTGCAGAAGATACAGACGATCGAGGTTGCCGGTGGCGCAGCCGTGTTCAGGTGAATGGCAGCGTCGCCGAGACACAGAACGGCGTAGTAGGGCGGATTACCCCAGACGAAATCGCCGGTGAAGCCGAGCTTGTCGTGATAATAGGCCAGGGCCGCCGGCAAATCCTTGACATGGAGTACGGTGGCATGGCCGGTGATCTGAAATGCCGGGTCGGTCATGGCTGCGCCTTCTGCATGCGCGTTGCCGGTTTACGGCGCCGTTGCGGGCGGCGATGATAGCAAGAACGATCGCAAGGAGGACAGCCCAATGACACGAGCGCTCAGGCGAACGATGCTGCGCTTGGCGCTGGCGCTGACGCCGGCGCTGCTATCCGGCGCGGCGTCTGCGCAGAACGCCTATCCCGACCACAAGATCCGCATGATCGTGCCGTTCGCCGCCGGCGGACCGACCGACGTGATCGGCCGCCTGGTGGCGGAGCGGCTGTCCGAAACGCTGGGCCAGCAGGTCTATGTCGAGAACTTGCCGGGCGCCGGCGGCAATCTCGGCGTTGAGACCGCCAAGCGCGCCGCCCCGGACGGCTACACCATCGTCGCCGTGTCCACCGGCTTCATCATCAACCCGAGCATGTATGCGAAGATCGGCTACGATCCGATCAAGGACTTCGCGCCGATCTCGCTGGTGGCGGCGTCGCCCAACGTGATCACGGTGCATCCGTCGGTGCCGGCCAAGAACCTCAAGGAGCTGATCGACCTCGTCAAAGCCAAGCCGGATGCGTTCAGCTACGCGCAGCCCTCGACCGGCTCGACGCCGCATCTCGCCGCCGAGCAGATGAAGCAGATGTTCGGCCTCGACAAGCTGACCATGGTGCCGTTCAACGGCGCGCCGCTCGCCGTCAATTCTGCGCTCGGCAACCACACGCCGATTGCGTTCACCGCGCTGCCGCCGGCGATCGGTGCCATCAAGGACGGCAGCCTCAAAGGCATCGCGCTGCTGGCCAAGCGGCGCGTCGCGGCGCTGCCCGATCTGTCGACCAATATCGAGCAGGGCGTGCCGGGCCTGGAAAGCGACACGCTCACCGGCATCGTGGCGCCGGCCGGCACGCCGCCGGCGATCGTCGAGCAATGGCATGCCGCGATAGTCAAGATGGCGGCCGACCCCGCGGTCAGGCAGAAGCTCGACGCGCTCGGCTTCGTGCCGGTCGCCAACTCGCCGGCCGAGTTCGAAGAGCGCATCAAGAGCGAAGCGGCGCGCTGGGACAAGGTGGTGAAGGCGGCCGGGATTCATATGGATTAGCGTCGTCGTCACCTGGACTGTCATCGTCCGCGAAAGCGTGCGATCCAGTAACCACAATCGCATCATGTCCCACGCGTAACACCCGCGTTTACTGGGTGCCCCGCCTGCGCGGGGCATGACAATCAAGAGAGTTGACATGCGCATCGTCGACATCCGCGAGACCGCGATCCCGCTCAATTCGACGCTGGCCAATTCCAGCATCGATTTTTCAGAGATGACCACGTCGGTGGTGGCGGTGATCACCGATGTGATCCGCGACGGCAGGCCGGTCTGCGGCTTCGCTTTCAACTCCACCGGACGCTACGCCTGCGGCGCGCAGATGCGGGCGCGCTTCATCCCGCGCATTCTCAAAGCCGAGCCGAAGTCGCTGCTCAACGAGGCCGGCGACAATTTCGCGCCGGAAAAGATCCTCGCCGCGATGCTGCAGAACGAAAAATCCGGCGGCCATTCCGAGCGCTCGATCGGCATCGGCACGATCGAAGTCGCGGTGTGGGATGCCGTCGCCAAGATCGCCGGCAAGCCGCTGCACGTCGTGCTTGCCGAGCGCTTCAACGGCGGCAAGATCGCCGACAAGGTGTTCTGCTATGTCGGCGGCGGCTGGTACGCGCCGGGCAAGACCACGCGCGACCTGCAGGATGAGATGCGGCGCCATCTCGATGCCGGCTACACCATGGTGAAGATGAAAGTCGGCGGCATGGCGCTCGCCGACGACCTTGCCCGGGTCGAGGCGGTGAAGTCGATCCTGCCGCAGGGCGGCAAGCTCGCCGTCGACGCCAATTCCAAATTCGGCCGCGACGAGGCGCTCGCCTATGCGAAAGGCCTGGCGCCGTTCGGCTTGCGCTGGTTCGAGGAGCCGTGCGATCCGCTCGACTACGCGCTCTTGGCCGAGATCGCCGACAGTTACGACGCGCCGCTGTCAACCGGCGAGAATCTGTTCTCGACCCAGGACGTGGAGAACCTGGTGCGCTTCGGCGGCTTGAGCGCGCAGCGCGACGACGTCATCCAGGTCGATCCGCCGCAGGCCTACGGCATCGTCCAATATGCGCGCACGCTCGACATGCTGGCGCGGCACCAATGGCCGCGGCGGTTATTGTTTCCCCATGGCGGCAACCAGATGTCGCTCGCGATTGCCGCCGGCTTCGGCCTCGGCGGCGCCGAATCCTATCCGGGCGTGTTCGGCGATTTCGGCGGCTTTGCCGACGATGCCGAGCTGCACGACGGCTATCTGACCTTGAGCGACCGCCCCGGCATCGGCTTCGAGGGCCAGGCGCGGCTTTACCGCATCATGGCCGAGCTTGCCGCCTGACTGTTTACGGTAGAAGGCCCGCCGCGCGATAGGCCGCGACCGCGCCGGGATGCAGCGCGACGCCGCCGAATTCCAGGGCGCGGGAGCCGTCCGCGCGCAGCGGCTCGAACAGTGCAGCCATGCCGTCGAACAGCGCATTCAATCGCGGCAGCTCGTCGCGTGCGGCGAAGATCGCGGCGGTGACCGCGCGCACCATGTCCTCCGCGACCCGGGCGTGGGTCACCAGCACATTGACCACGGCCGGTTGCGCCACATCGGCATCGAGCGCGCGGAGCGCGCCTCGGCGCATCATGGTGCGGCGATAGAACGGCACCGCCCGCAACACGGTGTCGAGATCGTCCGCCGCATAGGGCAGCACCCGGATCGCGATGCGGGCATCGAGCGCCGTCATCACCTTGTTGGGGATCGGGCACTGCAATTGCGCGTCGGCCTCGCCGCGGACCAGCGCCTCGGCGCCGGCGGCAAAGTCGAGATAGAGCGGCGTGACATCGGCGAAGCTCAGGCCCAGCGTGCCGAGGATGACGCGGGCGTGCTGCGTCATGCCGCTTTTCTCCGGGCCGACGACGAGGCGGCGGCCGCGCAGATCGCGCACCGTGCGCAGGTCGGAACTGGCAGAGGCGATGAAGAACAGCGGCCCGGCATTCATCGGCGCCACCATGCGCAGCGCGATCGGTTGCGAAAACGGCGCTTCGCCGTTCTTGGCGCGGCCGATCCAGTTCGACGCCATGAAGCCGAAATCGATGTCGTCGGCCTGCAGCCGGTTGGCGTTCTCGACGCTGGCATGCGCCGAGACGCTGACCGCGACCGGCTTGAGCGCGTCCACGCGCTCGAGCACCGTCTTCAACGCGTGGCCCTGGCCGAGAAACGTCGAGTTCGCTTCCGCCGTACCGATACGCACGCCAGCCATATCAGTTGGCCTTGATGCCCTTCTCGCGGATCACCTTGCCCCAGCGCGCGATCTCGGCGCGCAGATAGGTCTCGAATTCCTCCGGCGAGCTCGGCGCCGGCTGGGTGCCGGCGTTGTGCAGCCGCGTGCGCACCTCGGGATCGTTGACC
>Ga0335085_10014404_pt1 | contig 11536 bp, 12 predicted proteins | sample Lox_Sample_45_FD_206712 | JGI IMG/M metagenome (GOLD analysis project Ga0335085, IMG submission 206712) | Soil microbial communities from Loxahatchee National Wildlife Refuge, Florida, United States - Lox_Sample_4.5 | ecosystem: Environmental > Terrestrial > Soil > Wetlands | place: USA... | reverse complement strand
GGATCAGTGCTAGGCCGACGGCGACTTCTGACGCCCCCAGCGCCAGGATAAACATGAACATGACCTGGCCATCAGCCTGGCCCCAGCGTGCTGCTGCGACGATGAAGGCAAGACCGGCCGCGTTCAACATAATCTCGATTGACATGAGAATGAACACGAAATTCCGCCGGACCAGAACGCCGATGAGTCCAAGCGTAAATAACAGAACCGCGAGAAGCAAAGGCTGTATTATGGGAACCGTAGCCATCTGATTATCCTCCGCTCCTTCCGATATGGGCCAGACGATATGCCCCGATCAGTGCCGCCAAGAGCAGAACCGATGCCAGTTCGACGCAGAGCAGATATGGGCCGAACATGGTAATTCCGACGTCTCGCGGCAGGATTACAACAAGGCTTGGCGCGCCGGCATTGCCACTGACCATTATGGATACCAGTTCCGACTCGAGAATGACCGCTAAAATAGCTGGACCAACCCAGACCTGTGGCTTTAGCCATTGCGCCTCACGCGCCGTCGTCCCGCCAAGGTTCAGCATCATCACAAGAAAGACCAATAAAATCACAATGGCTCCCGCATAGACGATAACTTCGAGCGCGGCCGCGAAGACAGCCCCGAGCGTATAAAATACGAGTGCGACGGCGAGCAGCGATACGACCAGATAGAGCAGTGCATGCACGCCATTTGCTTGTGTAATGACAAGAAAGGTGGATAATACTGCAGTGCTTGCTGCGAAATAGAAGGCTACATTCATGGCCGAGTCCCTCCCTTTCAAGGCAGCAGCGTGCGTGGATCAACAGGCGGGCGCTCGCATTCTGCCGTGCCTTTCTCCTTGCCTTGTATTGCTACGCCGGAGACATTGTAGAAGCTATATCCTGGATATTTCCCGGTGCCGCTGATCAACAAATTCTCTTTTTCGTAGACAAGATTTTGTCGCTCGTATTCGCTCATTTCGAAATCCGGCGTAAGTTGTATCGCGTAGGTCGGGCACGCCTCCTCACAAAATCCGCAAAAAATGCAACGGGAGAAGTTGATCCTGAAATATTCCGGATACCACCGCCCAGATTCCTCCGTCTTTTGCAGGCTGATGCAATCGACGGGGCAGGCAACGGCACAGAGGTAACACGACACACAACGCTCTGCGCCATCCGGATCGCGCGAGAGCACAATCCGGCCACGGTAGCGTGGGGCCAGATAGGGCATCTGTTCAGGATATTCCACCGTTTCGCTGCGGTGAAACAGGTGGAGAAACGTATACCAAAGCGTGCGCATCGAACTCAGCATTGCAAAGTCCTTAACTGTTTGCCTATCCGGCTGGTCCGCCAGCCAGGATAAGCGCTCCGGTGACCGCAACATTCAACAACGATAATGGTAGCATGACTTTCCAGCCATAGGACATGAGCTTGTCGTATCGCGGGCGCGGCAGGGCGGCACGCAGCAGGATAAAGAAGCCTACGATGGCAGTGATCTTAAGCCCGAACCACATGATCGGTGGCAGTAAAGGACCTTGCCAACCACCCAAGAACAGGACCGTGATCATGGCCGCGGTCAGCAAGATGCCGACATATTCGCCAATGAAAAACATGCCAAATTTCATGCCAGAATATTCAGTGTGGAATCCGGCGCCCAATTCATTTTCACCTTCCGGCAGGTCGAAGGGCAAGCGGTGCGTCTCGGCAATGCCAGCGATCAGAAACACGATGAAGCCAAGGAATTGCGGTATAATGTACCACATATCGCGTTGAGCATGCACGATGTCCGTAAGGCTGAACGAGCCAGACAGCATCACTACCCCAATCAGCGCGAGACCCATGAAAACTTCGTAAGTTATCATCTGTGCCGCGGCGCGCATGCCGCCTAGCAGGGAGTATTTATTGTTGGATGCCCAGCCCGCCAGCACAACGCTGTATACGGACAGCGAGGCCATCGCCAGAAAGAATAGAACGCCGATATTCAAATTTCCGGCGATACCGATCCATGGCGTTACCGGGATTACCGCAAATGCCATTAGTACGGCGGCCATCGCCACTGCCGGAGCGAGCACAAAGACCACCCTGTCAGCGAACGGCGGAACCCAATCCTGCTTAAAAAAGATTTTGATCATATCGGCGAGAACCTGAAGTGTTCCAAATGGGCCGACACGGTTCGGGCCGCGGCGGTCCTGCAGGAAGCCAAGCAATCGCCGTTCGATCCAGGTTAGAAGTGCTGCCCCTATAACCAAAGCGAGCAGAATCCCCAGGATATTGAGAAGGCCAAAAAGAATTTGACTCACGGTCCCTTCTCCTCGGTCACGACCCGACGCAGCCTCGCCCAACCGGGGAGTGGAAATCCGGCTGTTTCGGACAGACCAGCGCTCATGGCGGCGACACCAGATGGCAGTTCAGGAGCCAGCATGACTGGCAGTCGCAATTGCCCGGCTTCAAGCGTGATTTCAATTTTGGCACCAGCCTGCACGCCGAGAATTCGTGCGTCATCCGCGTTCAGAGATAGGCATGGTGGCTTGCATAATTCCGCAATCGCCGGTGCTTTGGCGCTGAGCTCTTCGCTGCCAAAAATATGCGGGTTCGGCACGACAAGCCACTGGTCCGCCTCGGGTTTGAAGGGGATTTGTCTCGTTCCCAGAGCCTGTCCTTCGGTATTGCCACCACGCGGCTCCAGGAGCCGCACACCTGAGTTACCGCCGCGCAGGGCACCGCTCGCTTCGTCCTGGAACTTATGGAGCGATTGACCAGAATTCCAGCCCGGTGCCCAAAAGAATGGAATCAGTGCGGCAGGCATCTGGCCATAATAGCCTTCCATCGTGCTGCTGAACGGCGACCCCTCCAGCATGGCCGGTTTCGGTTCATGCACCGTCTGTGCCGCATAAACGGCTGTACGGCCGCTAAAGCGGTGCGGCTCGCTGCGGATGCGACTCCTCGCTACGCGGAAATCACCCGATGGAGCAGCTTCTCCGATCGCAGCGAAAGCAGGCAATGCAGTAGCGATTGCGCGTACCACATCATCGAAAAAGTGCCAGCTTGCTGCGGGGACCTGGCCGCCCGCCGCCGCGATGTCTCGCAGCCAGAGCCAGCTAGGCCGGACATCACCTTTCGGGATGACGGCCTGGAACGATCGTTGTGCCCTGCCTTCGTTGTTGACCAGCGTGCCTTCGCACTCCGCGAAATTTGCACAGGGCAAAATGATATTGGCTTTGGTGGTAGTTTTTGTTTCTATATGATCAAGGGCAACAACGGTTGTGGAATTTTCGAAGAATGCATCGACATCACGACGCGATGCTCGCCGGTACAAATCATTTTCAAGTATGATCACCGTCGAGACATTCTCTTCCGCAACAGCCTTAAGCGCATCTTGTACGTTGCCACATTGCATGAGCGCCAAGCCTAGACTATTGCACTCGGGCGCCGTCATCATAATTCTTGGGGTCGACTCACCTCGACTCAGTGCATGGGCAATATTTGCTGCTGCTTGGAGGATCGTTGCAGTGCCTAACTGGCAGCCAGATACAATAAGCGGCCGCTTGGCCGCCAGTAGCTCGCTCGCAATCCTCGCCGCCATTGCCCGCGCATCCGTAGGTAACCCTTCGGCCGCGGGGGTATTGTTATTAATCAGGTGACAGATGGCGAAGCCAAGTTGTGCGATATCGTCGGGTGCTGCGCGATACAGTGCCGCCGCAACGTCATCGAGGCGCGTTGTGGTTGGGGATGCTATGAACAGCGGGCTACGAATGTCATGGGCCGCAGAACGAACTGCTGCATCCTGCCAAGGAGGAATCTTCATCTCCGCTGCAATAGCCCTTGCGCGTGTACGCACCGCCTGCCGCAGAGCCAATGCCAGGCGTGGGGCCGTGTTCGTGACATCCTCCCCAAGTACCAATACGGCATCAGCACCCTCAACGTCCTGCAGGGTCGCTGTCTTAACAGCACCTGCATTCATGTTATCGATAATTGTTGCGAGACATTTAGCCTCGTTTATTGATATGCCGGCATAAAAGGCGTCAGCGCCAACGAGCTTTCGTAGGGCAAAATTGGCTTCAAGCGATGCGCGGGGCGAACCGATGCCAATTACCTTTCCACCAGCGTCAAACTGCTTCGCGAGTTCATCCAGCATCTCCGCTTTTGCCATTGGGCGCGTGATGCCGCTGCTCTCTCGCAGCACCGGTGTCTGCGGCCTGTCTGGCGCATTGGCGAACCCATAGCCAAAACGCCCGCGATCGCACAGGAAATAGCCGTTCACTTCACCATTAAATCGGTTCAGGATCCGGCGTACCTGGCCGCCGCGCTCGCTCACGAAAGTATTGCAACCAACACCACAATGCACGCAGACCGACGGTACGCTGCGCATATCCCATTTCCGGTTATAGGCAGAAGACAACGTTTTGTCTGTAAAAACGCCGGTCGGACACACCTCGACAAGATTGCCGCTAAACTCACTCTCCAGAACGCCGTCAACATCGCGCCCGAAATAAACGTTATTGTGCGCCCCGTGCACGTCGAGATCGTGTCCACCAGCATAGTCCCGGTAGAATCGCACGCAGCGGTAACATGCGATACAGCGATTCATCTCGTGCTTGATAAACGGCCCCAAATACTGGTTGCGATGGGTCCGTTTGGTGAACCGGTATCGGCGATAGGTGTGGCCTGTCATGACCGTCATATCCTGGAGGTGGCACTCGCCGCCTTCCTCACACACCGGGCAGTCATGCGGATGATTGGTCATCATCCATTCAATCACGCTGGCCCGGAATGCCTTTGCTTCCGGATCGGCAATCGAGATGCGGATCCCGTCCGCCGCTGGCGTCATGCAGGCCATGACAATCCGCCCGGTTTTATCATCCGGATTGGCGTACTGTTTCACGGCGCATTGTCGGCATGCGCCAACCGACGCAAGCGCTGGATGCCAGCAGAAATAGGGCAGGTCCAATCCCTGCGACAGACATGCTTGTAACAAATTATGCTGGGGAGAGGCGGTAAAATCCTTGCCGTCGATATGGATAATTGCCATGCTCAACTCCACGGGCAGCGTTTGTCGCGGATATGCCGCTCGAAATCAGCTCGGAAATATCTCAGCCCGCTGGCGAGTGGAGCCATCGCACCCGGCGCATGCGCGCAGAAGGTGCGCCCAGGACCAAGCAAATTGACATGCTGTTCTAGAATGTGAAGATCGTCAGCCTCGCCCTCGCCGGCCTCAATGTCCGCGAGTAAGCGCTCGACCCAAGGCAGTCCATCCCGGCACGGCGTGCACCAGCCACAGGATTCCTGTGCGAAAAAATGCTCAAGGTTTCGTATCATTCCTACGGGACAGCTTCGTTGGTCGAGCACCACGACTGCGCCGGTGCCGAGCCGGCTGCCAAGTTTCTCGACCGATGAGTAATTCATCGCCACATCGAGATCGTCTGGCATTAAGAACGAGGTGGAAGCGCCACCGGGCAAAACACTGCGTAGCTCGTAACCGTCCCGCATGCCGCCCGCATGAACCTCAATAATGTCGCGCAATGGCGTACCCATAGGCAGCTCCCAAGCGCCCGGCCGGTTCACATGCCCGCTTGCCCCGTAAATTTTGGTTCCGCCATCATCGCCCAGGCCGAGGCCGATAAACCAATCAGCGCCATTGTTAATGATATGTGGAATATTGCAGAGTGTCTCGACGTTGTTGACGACAGTTGGCATCCCCCACAAACCGCTGATCTGTGGAAAAGGCGGTTTGGCACGCGGTGTGGCGCGCTTTCCTTCCAGCGCCGTCAGCAGCGCCGTTTCCTCGCCGCAAATATAGCGGCCACCACTCGTATGGAGATGAGCGGAAAGATTGAAGCCGGAACCCAGAATATTCGCACCGAGATAACCCTGCACCTCAGCTTGGCCGATTGCTTGTTGCAGGCGATATTCTGCCAGATGATACTCGCCACGAAGAAAAATATAGGCAATGTTCGCCTGAATTGCGTAGGCCGCGATGATGATTGCCTCGATCAGTTGGTGCGGGTTGCCTTCGAGCAAGAGTCGGTCCTTGAACGTACCCGGCTCCATTTCGTCAGCATTGACGACCAGGTAACGCGGCCCAGGCGCGACCTCCTTGCCGGGCACGACGCTCCATTTGACACCTGTTGGAAATCCTGCGCCGCCGCGTCCACGCAGCTTGGACTGTGTGATCACGCCGATCACATCGGCAGGCGACATCTCACCGAGTGCTTTGTGCACCGCCCTGTATCCTCCCACCCGCATGTAGTCGGCAATCCCGAGTGGCTCATGGCCCGGGCGGATATTTCCGGTGAGTGGCGTTTCCATCAGATCCCCCGTTTCGTTAGGCTATCAACCAATACATCTACGCGCTGCGCGTCGAGATCGCCATGAACATCATCATCCAGCAACATTGCAGGCGCGTGGTCGCAATACCCGAGACAAACAATTGGCAGCAACGTAATGGCGCCATCCGCCGTCGTCTCGCCTGGGTCGATTCCGAGGCGAGAGCGTAAATGTGCGCACACAGCATCCCGCCCCATGATCCAGCATGAAACACTGTCGCACAAGTAGATGACGTGCTCCCCTACCTTCCGGCGAAATATCAAATTATAATATGTTGCCACGCCCTCGAGCTCGGTGCCCGACATATTCAACAGTGCTGCAATTTCACTCAGATGGTGATCAGAAATCCATTTATGTCGGCCTTGTACGTATTTCAATGCCTCAATGCATGCTGAACGCTTGTTGTCATAGCGCTGAGCGAGCGTCTCGATTGCGGCACGTTCGGCGGCCGTAAGGCGTGTTTTTGGTTCACCGGTCGACATCTGCCATCACGAAATCAATGCTGCCGAGCAGCGCGATCAAGTCGGCGACAAAACTGCCACGGCTGATCAGCGGAATCATCTGCAAGTGTGGAAATGATGGGGTGCGGATTCGAGTCCGATATGACGTTGTGTCGCCGTCGCTGGTGAGATAATAGGACGTCATACCCTTGCTCGCCTCGATCCCGACGCAAACTTCCCCATGGGGAATTACCGGTCCCCAACTTACGTTGAGGAAATGCGTAATTAAAGTTTCAATGTCGTGCATGGTCCGATCTTTGATCGGCGGCGTGGTCAAACGATGGTCTGACTTGTATGGGCCGTCGGGCATGTTCTGCAGACATTGTCGAATGATCCGTAGACTTTGGCGCATTTCCTCGATGTGGACAAGAACGCGATCGTAACAATCACCGTGGGTGGCGATGGGCACATCAAATTCAAGTTGATCGTAGCCCGAATACGGCCTGGTCTTTCGACAATCCCAGTTGAGCCCGCAGGCACGCAGGCCAGTGCCTGTCACACCCCAATCGATCGCCTCGTCTAACGTATATGCGCCGATGCCAATCGTGCGCGACTTGAAAATTCGGTTCTTGACGACCAGGGTTACATATTCGTCGAGCCGTTTGGGCAGATAGTCGCAAAAATTGCGGATCAAGCTGTCCCAGCCTTGCGGGAGATCCGCCGCAACTCCGCCAATACGGAACCAGGATGGGTGCATCCGGAATCCGCAAATCGCCTCGATGATCTCAAACACGCGTTCGCGATCAGTAAACATATAGAACACCGGCGAAAGCTGCCCGACGTCCTGCGACATGGTGCCAAAGTACACCAGATGGCTTGCAATGCGGAACAACTCCGCCAGCATGATGCGAATGATCTGCGCCCTTGGCGGTACCTCGATTCCAGCAAGCTTCTCGACTGCCATCACATAGGGGAAGTTGTTCATGACGCCGCTCAGATAATCGATCCGATCGGTATATGGGATGAAGGTATGCCAGGATTGTCGTTCGCCCATCTTTTCGGCGCCGCGATGATGGAAGCCGATTTCTGGCACAACATCAACGATCTCCTCGCCCTCCAGCTGAAGTACTAAGCGGAACACGCCATGCACGCTGGGGTGGTTTGGCCCCAGATTGAGGAACATGAAGTCGCTTGACTTGCTATGGCGGGACATGCCCCATTCTTCCGGCCTGAACTGCAGTGCCTTTTGCTGGAGAAATTCCTTTTCCTCAGTGAGATCGTAAATGTCCATCTCGGTCGCGCGGGCATAGTGATCTTTGCGCAAAGGGTGACCGGTCCAGTTTGGTGGTGTCAAGATTCGGGTAAGGTGGGGGTGCCCGTTGAATGTGACGCCGAACATGTCCCATACTTCGCGTTCATACCAGTTGGCGTTCGGCCACAAGCTGGTGACGCTGGGAATGCAGGGGGCTTCGCCGACTAGGGGCACTTTGATGCGCGCATCCTGATTCCGCCCGAAAGAGAGGAGATGATAAACGACGGTAAAATCAGAGCGTGGCTGAGCGTCGCGATGCGTACGGGTTCGCTCATCAAGAGCGGTCAGGTCGTACAGCATGCGATAAGGATCTGTGGATTCAATTTTCAGAAAGCGTAGCACCTGGAGCAAATGAGTGGAGTCGGTCCAGATCGTTGGTATGCCATCTTCAGTGGATTGTTCCTGAATAAGATTCGCTCCAAACCGTTGGGCAAGTTCGCTGGCAACGGTTGGCTCGGAATCAATAGGCGAGGTTCCTCGCAGCATCGCCTATCTACCCTTCAGATTCTATCTGGTGGATCAAGCGTGGTGGTCTGCCGCCGTATTTCGCGCTTTACGTCGCGCATGCTGGGGCGTGGTGCGCGCACAACGTCCTGAGGTCCGACAATCCAACTCAAGGGACGCTGATCGCTTGCCACCGCGTTTTGCAGCAGCATCAATCCTTCGAACAGAGCCTCCGGGCGGGGTGGACAACCCGGCACATAAACATCAACCGGCAGAAAGGTGTCGACTCCCTGTACCACGCTATAAATATCGTACATCCCGCCGGAGTTTGCGCATGCCCCCATGGAGATCACCCAGCGCGGTTCCAGCATCTGATCGTAAAGATATTTGATAACTGGCGCCATTTTTACGAATACGGTGCCGGAAATGACAATTACGTCGGCTTCGCGGGGGGTTGCCCTCAGTACCTCTGAACCGAACCTGGCAATGTCAAACTTACTGGTGAACGACGTTGCCATCTCGACATAACAGCAAGAAAGTCCAAAATTGAATGGCCAAAGAGAATTCTTCTGGCCCCAAGCCACGAGATCCTGCAGCCTGCCGAGAACCAGATTACGGCGAACCGCATCAGTGAATGTTCCTTGCCGACCGGCAGCCAAGCTTTCCAGTTTAGCGGGCTGGGTATCGGTCTTGGTGAGGGGCCAGGGCATGCTGCTTCACCGCGGGGGCGGCACAGGCCGCAGGCGCGATCTTGGCCCCCAGTCTAATGCGCCGAGACGCCAAAGATAGGCGAGTGCTGCCAACAGCACGCCAATGAATGCGAGAATGGCGATGTAACCATTCCATCCGGCAGGCCGGATTGCTATTGCCCAGGTATAGATGAACACGCTTTCCAGATCGAAGATTACAAATAGCATGGCGACAAGGTAAAACTGGATAGGAAATCGCAGCCGCGCATCGCCCAGCGGGATCATGCCGCTTTCGAATGGTTGAATGGTGGCGCGCGCCATGTGGCGTTGACCCAGGAAATGAGAGCCCCCGATCATTCCCGCAACAAGCGCAAGAATGGCTACAAAATACGCGACCAGAAACCAGATGTGTACCGCTTCTCCCATTCGCTGAGCTCCGGCTCGCGTATTGAGAAATTATGCATTATCGTTTGCTGCTTGCACTTACCCGCAACGCAATTGGCGGGGAGGCCGGCCAGCGAAGGTTGAGCTTGTTACACGTACTTCTTTATAATGTCAAGAAATTGTTGCGATTTTTGTGGCATCTCTGTCGCAGGCAATTGCATCTGGAGAGTTGCATTCACGCGTGCCGGTAGCTCAGACCGGTCCATGTGGTCTTGCCGGAAATGCCTGTCCGTCGTCAGATAATTTCAGGCATTTTGTGATGTGAGCTACCGGAGGCTTTGGCTCATCTGGTGGTGTGAGGTTTAAGTGGCTTTCTGTTGGTGGAGCAAGCGCTTGGCCTGTGAGCTCTTTTTTTGATGCATCGCCGCTACTGCAGGATATTTTGTTCCCGGCCGAGAGACTTCGTCGGGCTAGGCGTGCAGTTTAGGGGGGGCGCGCTGTTCGCATCCTACGCCGCCAACTTACTCGCGATCATTTTCAAATCTTAACCCACTTAGTGGATCCCGATATGCAGCGGTTGCCCTCCTTTCCTGCCCCTGAGGAAGGCAAAAAGGAGTTGAGTTGGACCCCCGAGCAGCCGCCGCCCGGCAGGTACGAATTCGCGCTGGTTTTGCGCGGAACGGTCTCGGCCGGCGCCTACACCGCCGGCGCCATCGACTTCCTGATCGAGGCGCTGGACTGCTTCGAGGCCGAATAGACAAAGCCGGAGTCCACATACCTCGACATTACGCTCAAGGTGGCCACCGGCACATCGGGCGGCGCCGTTATCGCCGCCATCATGGCGCGTGCCCTGGCCTACGATTTTCCGTCGCGCTTTCTGGGCGCCTCGCCGGTCCCCACCGGTCATGCCGGCAACCCGCTTTACGATGTCTGGGTGAAGGATCTGGATCTCGCGGCGATGCTCGACACCAGCGACATCGGCAAGGACCGCCCCTTGACCTCACCAATGCCCCCGCTGCGGGAGGCGGAGGCAGGTGCGGCACCTTGCCGCGCAAGATGCCGGCTGCTGCACAGTGGGATGGCCGATTCTCGGAGCGGAGTATCTGCGGAATGGGGTTGAAGCAGGTCGAATATGAGAGTATATCCTTTCTGGATATACCCTGGGGTTCGGCCATGTTGGCACGTACGTCCCCATCGCCTTGACCAGCTCATCGACTGAACGCGTTGAAATGCCTTGGGTATAGGCTTCCTGGATGACGGCCGTCAGCGCCTTCTCGGCCATTCGGCGCGGCTCCAGGAAGGCCGGGAAGTAGCTACCGCGGCGCAGTTTGGGAATGCGCAGCTCGACCGTGCCGGCCCGGTTCGGCGGGAAAACGATCCCCTGGATCGTTTTCTGATCCGCCTCACCCCAGTCGCGGTCGCGGTCGCGGTAGCCGTTGCGCTGGTTGCGGCGATCAGGCGCACGCTCGCCAGGTGCTGCATTGCAGAGCGTCTCGGTCTCCAACTGCATCAGCCGCTCGGCGGCAAAGCCGATCATCTCGCGCAGAAAACTGGCGTCGGAGGACTTCTCCAGAAGCGTGGAAAGCGCAATCTTGTCATCGGTCATCGGGGTGGTTCCTTGGGTTTGCGTTGAGACTCGCAACCCAATGCTACCCAAAAACCGCCCCGGTGGCCGCCAATCGGCCCGCCTCCGCCAGACGTTGTGGCGGTCGCTACGGCAGGCCGATTACCGGCCACCTACACCACCGCCTGGGGCACTACTATAAAAAATGCTGCGGATTCGATTAAGCACGGCCATCAGTCGACGCTTACGCTATATCCGCAGCTTCGAAACCTGTTGCGTTTACAAACGGGGACACGACCCATGCCTAGCGTAGCGCGGGTTCCACATTGTAGGTCCGTTGCATCGTACGGTCGCTGAAGCCCCTATCTGACGGCGGTTTCTGCCGCTGGCTGGTTCCGCACGCATCAGAACT
>Ga0335085_10014403_pt1 | contig 11536 bp, 8 predicted proteins | sample Lox_Sample_45_FD_206712 | JGI IMG/M metagenome (GOLD analysis project Ga0335085, IMG submission 206712) | Soil microbial communities from Loxahatchee National Wildlife Refuge, Florida, United States - Lox_Sample_4.5 | ecosystem: Environmental > Terrestrial > Soil > Wetlands | place: USA: Florida... | reverse complement strand
TGAACGGGAAACGGAAAGAAGCGGCAATCGCGAGAGCAATCAACCCTGCGCTGCTGCGCAGAAACACGGGTGTCTCAGGAAAAGCAAAAAACCTTACTTGACGGAGCCGACTTCGTTAGAGATGTTCTCGCCAGTTATCTGGAAAGTGCGCTAATTTCCTTCTAGTCCGTTAAGGACAACTTCCAAATGTCCAAACATATATTGCGCCTGCGACAGATCATCGCTCTTGTATCAATTTGCTCGCCAGCGCTCATTGGCGGTCAGTCCAAGCCGCTCGTGGGGGTAATCCCGGACGGATGGTACGTTTATCCGGAAGAAAAGCCGAAACACCGAACAACGCGTGTCTGCTCACTGCGAGGAAACCGTCATGAGATCCGCTGTGCGAAGAGGCAGTTTACTAGTGTCAGTGGCCGCCACCTTACTCCTTCTTTCGGGAACGGATGCCCACGCTCAACGGCTCGCGAAGGACTCGCCGACCTTCATGGCAGAAGGTGCATTTTTCGCCGTCGTGGTAACCGATCTCGACGCGAGTGTGCGCTGGTACGAGTCGAATCTCGGCCTTCATCTTGTGAAGCGTGGAAAATCGTCTCGGGTTCCTGCCGAAACTGTTGTATTGGGTGGCCACAATCTATTTGTCGAGCTGATTCACCATGACGGGAATGTACTGCCTCGGATTGATAACGAAGCTTCAGTGCCTCGCCTACTCAAAGCAGGAGTGATCGTGACGCGAAAGGACTTCGACCAAATAGCCGAATATCTACAGAAACGCGGCGTTGACGCCGGGATCTTTGAGGACAGGGAAATGGGAATGCGTAGCTTCTTGTTCACGGATAACGACGGAAATCTCATTCAGTTCTTCACGCACAACCGATGATCCTCAGCGACTGCTCAGCCCAAGAATCGGCTCGGGAACCCGTTTTTGCGGTCAAAAAGGAAATTCGGTGAAAAGACCAAATCGACGTGAATTCTTGCGTAATGCATCTGTCCTGACCGCCTATACCGTGCTCGGGATTGCGGCTCAGGAGCCCATCACCGACGAAACCCTGCAGCCGACAATGGACCAACGATGACGCAGGCCGGCACGTAACTGGCAAAAACCAGCCAAAATTGGTTCCTGAGACGCTTGTACTCCTCCCAATCTCGTTGATAATCGCTCATCGGCTTATAGACCCGTTTATTTCAAGGTTACTGCCGTAGTTACTTTCTCCATATGTAGCTGGACTAGCCATCGCATTTGAGATAAAAGCGGGGAATGAAAATCCGATTGTCCTTACCATCGGTCGTCCCCGGCCTGGTCTTGGTCGCCATCGTGATATGCGCCCCAGCACTCAATGCCTTTGAAACGCAACAGGGTACACCTTGTTCTGCTCCTGTATCGATCCCCGCGAGCTCACAACCGAACATTTTCAATCCCGAACAAGAAATCGCCCTGGGAGACATATTCGCACAGGAGATCGATTCGTCTTTGATGGCGGCGGAAGACGAAGCTCTGACAACCCATCTCCATGCCATCGGTGACCGCCTGGCTGCCCAGCTTCCCTCCACCGGTCTCAAGTTTCGTTTCTTCCTCTCTGACGCGCCTCAGGCAAACGCATTTTCGATTGCCGGAGGTCGAATCTACGTGACGCGCAAAATGGTGTCATTTCTCCAATCGGAAGATGAGTTGGCGGCCGTCATCGGTCACGAAATGGGACACCTCGTCACCCATCAACAAGCCATTGAAACCACTGCTTCTTTACAGCAGCTCGGAGTGACGCAGCTTGGCGATTCCAACGACGTTTTTGACAAACTGAACCTCCTTTTCGAATCGCGCGCCAAGCTAAAAAAGAATCCCGAATTGCCGGAGAAAGATCAGATGGCTGCGGATCAGGCTGGGTTGGAGGCTGTTGCCCACGCCGGATACGATCCGCAAGCTTTCTTCACCTTCTTTGACCGTCTGGCTGAAACCAAAGGGAAGCAAGGAACATGGTTCTCGGAGCTCATGAAGTCCACTCCTCCGAATTCGAAACGCCTCCGCGAGATTAGCAAGCAAATCGCCTCCCTGTCCGCCGCCTGCACAAAATCCGCCTCCACCCCGGGAGATCAAGGATTTGCTGCTTGGCGCACCCTCGTACTGCGGTCTGCTGGCGGTGGCGTCCGAAAGCCCCTTCTGCAGAACGTTGTTTGGAAGAAGTTTCTTGACCCGCCACTCGTCGATGATTTCCGCAGCCTCCGCTTCAGTCCCGATGGCCGCTATGTCCTGGCTCAGGACAGCACCAGCATCTTCGTTCTTACGCGCGACCCTCTCGCGTTTGTGTTTCGAATCGACGCTCTCAATGCGCGCCCCGCCCAATTCACTCCCGACTCGAAGGGCGTCGTCTTTTACGATCCGCAGTTGCGGGTCGAGCATTGGGATATTGCCAGTAAAGAACGGGAGGATATCAACGAAGTGGTAGTCCAGAAGGGCTGCTTGCAGACTCGGCTTGCCCCTGACGGCCGTACTTTGGCTTGCCTTCGCGGCGACATGGCGCTTGTTCTGATCGACATCTCAACGGGAGATCGCCTTCTCGAGAAGGAGCATTTTCTGGAGGCCGAGCATAACTTCGAAGGCGGCCTCGGCACCTTTACATATTCCTTCGAGCTGCGCTTCATCACCATGGAGTTCTCTCCCGACGCACACTATTTCCTGGCCTCCTACAAAAACGGCAATCCCCTCGCCTTCGATCTGTCTTCGCGCAGTGTCATCCCCGTTCACGGGGCTATTAAGACGGCGACGGCCATCTCTTTCGCCTTTCTAACTCCAGACGAGATTGCTGGTACCGCCGGAGAGCGAGGCACCAAGTCGCTGCTGGTCCGTTTCCCCAGCGGAGAAGTGATTCGAGACCTCGATTTCGGCTCGGCTCGCCCTTCCCGCGTGGGCCATGGTGATTTCGTCTTGCTTCGCCCCATCAAGGATTTTGCTGTCGGCGTTCTGGACATCAACACGAATCAATTCGTCCGGGCCAATAAACTGTCCGCCTTCGATGTCTACGACAAGACCTTCGTCAGCCAGCTGAAGAGCGGCGAAGTCGGGCTTTTTCAGGATTCTGCGACACCTCTCGCAACCGTGAAGTTGCCTCTCGGTCCGCTCGGCAATCTGAAGACTGAAGCTGTTTCCCCGGACCGGAACCTCGTCGCCATTTCCTTTCGCGATCGCGGTGGCGTGTGGGACCTCAAAGCCGGACAGCAACTGTATAACCTGCGTGGATTTTGGGGCGGCTGGTTCAGCGACGCTGGCCCGCTCTATGCCGAGTTTCCTAAGGACGCCAACACCGACCGTTCCATCGCCGAAATTGCCGTCTCACCCAAGAGCATCAAGCCCGCTCAAAAGCTATCGAGCCCCGACACACAGCTTCGCGGCCGGTATCTGGTCGACCTCCACCCACCGGGAAAACCGGGCTCGCAAGCAAAGGACCAGACCTCCCCTGACGACGTCGATCCTTATGGCAACGAGGGCGTCAATATTCACGTTCGCGACATGCTTGGAACCACCCGCCAAAATATGATCTTGGACGTCAACGACGTTCAATCGAATAATCACCTCTGGTCGGTTCCCTTTCCCAGGGAAGTACCCCGAATCTACTGGAGTCTTCCTTTCGATAGAGCCGTGTTCGTTTGGCGCGGAGGCGAGGCCGCGGTGAAGGCCGAGCAGCAGCGCGTCCCCGGATTGAACCACGCAAGCGCGACCAACAAGCCCTCCAACTTCGAACTGGAAGTCCTGGATCTCTCCAAGGGTGTTCCCGTGGGTTGGATTGAAATCGATACCCACGACGGCGCATTTGGCATCACCTACGTGGGCTCCGCCGGCGACTATGCCGTCGTCCGCGACACGCTCGGGCGCCTGCTCCTCTACTCCATCTCTTCTGGAAAATTGTTGGGCAAGTTTCTTGGGCAAAGCTTTGAGATTATTCCGGCGGAATCCCCCGTTCTGGTCATCAACCGCCATCGAGGTCGGGTGGACTTCTACAGGCCCGGCAGCTGGAAGCCCATCTCTACGATTCGGTTTCCTTGGCCCCCCTCGATTGTTCGCTTTTCGCCGGATTTCAAGCAACTCTTTGCTTTGACCACTGAACAGGCCGCCTACCTGATCGACATCAGCTCTGTCACTTCGGCGCCAGGTACTTCCGCCGCGCAATGAAATCTGCCGACGCGAAAAGAAATTCGAACAGGGCCTCGGGCAAGTCGCCTTACCGGACAAGTTCAACTCGACCCGGATAGATGTTGAGAAATCCGCTTCGCACCACCTATCTCACACTGAGAATGACCCTTTCGTGCTGGTTATGAGTGCATAGAACATTCAGGCCACGAGGCTGGCTTCGCATGGGCGGAAGAACACTATATAAGCGGTGGGGAAGATCCTTCAGGATGCTAAGAATGTTTAGCCAATCTCCAAAGCGGGCAAACGCGCGGGCGACTTAGCTGCTGAAATTTCGGAGTACAATGCGCGCGATTCAGGAGGTTCCTGATGAAATCCCATGTCAATGGAAGTTTGAAGGACGGCTCTAAATGCAAAGTCGTCGACGGCACGCATGCGGGCAAATCCGGCATCGTGCGAGATGTCAAAACAAGCAAGACAGGTCATGTGACCATAACGGTCGTGCAAGCGACTGGAGAACGATTCAAAACTCTCGCAAGAAATGTAGTGACAAAGGGCTAGGAAATCTTTTCATTGCAGTCCTGAAACTCGTGGCCGTCCAAGTCGCCGTGGATAAGTGTCGAGAAAATAGTGGCAACTGTTCGGGGTGGTTCCGCGGTAGCGGCTTACAGGCTAGCCGTTTACCCGCTTTAGGCCCTAAAAACGCCTGTAGCGGCTCCCTGGCGCATTACAGCTCGGTACCAGGCGGGGCAAGAGTTGCATTTTGGGGACTTAGGCTAGCTTAAGGGCGTTGACTTTAAGTTAAGCGGCTTTTTGTGAGTTGGCCCTCTACGCCAGCCTTCAGGGCAGGTAGCTAAAGCGTGGAATATTGAACTTCGCCGGTTAGGCGACTTACCGGAGGTTCACACTTCCCGGTCGGCCCTGTCAACCTGTTACGAATTTAGAGGTTCGGTTGGTTCTGACCCGTTTGTACCGGTTTTGACCATGATACTTTTATGACACTACGTCTTCTTGTATAATGAGCAGGCTTTGAGACGGCTAGCGACTCATCTAGCACGACTTGGCCCCAGTTGTTGATCTGAACATGAATCTCCGAGAAATGATTGAATCGGCGGGACATCAATTCTTGGCCGTTAGTCCGGCTGCGATTCTCTGTTGTGTCTCTCTATTGCAGCACTCTCCTTTGTTCGTTTCTGCCGTAGCGAACCCCAGCATAGGCAGTCTCGCCGGGTCGCTCACTTCCGAATGCGCCAAGAGCGGATCTAGGTCTATCGTCATATTTGACTTGAGAGATCAAGATGGAAATCGGCTCGTTTTTGGTGCTTGGCTCGCTGATCAAATTTCAATTATGGCGGATGTGGATAGTTCACCCGTGAAAATAGTAGAAAGATCGCGACTTGCTAAAATGATTGCGGATCTTCATGTTTCGCCAATAAACGCACTGACCAGTGAAGTCAAGACTAAGGTCGCAGTCTCCTTGGGTGCGGACACCTATATCGACGGAAGCATCGGTGCTTTCAAGAGCGTAATCGGTGTCACGCTAGTCGCAACCAGCACGACCCGAGTTAGCCCTAGCGACTCGACGTGGAAGGTCATGGTAACTGGATCCATCCCCGTAGACGGAGACGTCAGCGCCCACCTAGATGTTCCGTTAGAGTCGCTTCGCCCCCGCGACGGAATCTTTAGGGCAGGCCATGCCGGCGTGACTGTGCCTTATTGCGCATGGTGTCCTTCGCCGCGCTTTTCGGTCGACGCGATCTCTCCACACCATGCTGGGACCATCTTGCTTGATGCTGTAATCTCCCCTCAAGGTGACCCTGTTGGGTTAGCGGTCGTGCGGTCCGTTGATGCTGAATTAGACAAGCAGGTAATTAAGGCCGTTCGCCGATGGAAATTCAAACCTGCCCTAGATCCGGACGGCATTCCAATTACGGTGAAAATGCCAATTGGAGTCAAGTTCTACGTTGACCAGCAAGTTGATAGAAAAACGAATTAGTATCGGGTTCTATTTTCCTGGGCTACTCACTTCAGGCGCTGTTTGCTTCTGAATGAATTCTATCGTTGACGAGATCTCGACCCGTACGCTCTCCTCACGAACCTTCTCGTACAGATAGCCGAGCAAAAATAAAGTTACATTCGGAGTCTTGTTGTCTTGCATCTGTATTATCTTCGGGTAAGAGAATGAATCCCGAAGCATTGGAAGAAAGTTCTTGATCATTTGAGGATCGGTCAGATCTCTGGGCTTTAGAATCTTCAACAGGGCAATCGCACACCCATCACCCAAACGCAAAATTTGAGACTCTACGGGACCGACGCCAATGCCCCTCGAACGATCAGATAGCGACGCACGAACTGCTGCCAGCGAGTACGGATCTTGCCGCTCTTGGGCTGCCAAGACTGATACCATCAACGCAAGTGCAGTAAGCAATAAACCTATGCGCATCTTGACCGTTCCCTGCCACTATTAAGTCATGGTCGACTCAGATTGACGTTCACTAGACCGGTCCCGACAATCGTTCCTGTGCCTGGTGCGTTGGAAGTGATTGTCCAAGTATTCGTTCCCATGGTATACGGGTTTCCGTTCCAAGTCACCGACAAGTCCTGCTTGATGGTGATCGTCAGTGTTATGGGAGCTTCTGCATAAGTCTGTGCGGAGGCATAGCCGCCGACTGGTGCATCGATGAACTGTCCCGTTGACGGGTCCGTCGTTCTGTCTGTGCCGGGGTAGTTGGTTGGTCCCACGGAGGAAGCTACAACGTCAGTCCTGGAATTTGACCATCCGTCGCCGGCGACAGTCCTGGTCACTGTAAGCAACTCATCCGGCTCGGCCACTCCCGTAAAGACCGCTCCGTGTTGGTCCACTAACACATAGCTATTAGCTGTAAAGATCCCGTAGTCGCCGTTATCAGCACCGGGGAAGTAACTGTTATCAATTACCATCGACCAGAGACTTTCTACATGATTCGGTTGAGAGTCGAGGTAGCAAGCCAAAGTAAGATCTTGATGGCTCATCATTTCGTTCCATGCGGCCATCCCAGCCGCAGTTTGGCCAGAACTATCCTGCGGGTCTATGATTGGTACGAGATCTATTTCCATCGCAACTGCAACATCCCCGAATGATCCTATGTATCCGTCTAAAAGCTCTCCCCCCGCAGCCTGCGGAGGTTCCCTCGTCATCATTCCGGTAGGATCAATGCTCGAAAGCGGCCTATTAGCTACGTATGTATAGCGGTCAAGGGTTTGGGGATCCTTCAGATTCATCGAAGTTGCTCCAGCAGGATCTGGCGAAGGCCAACGTCCCTGGATCCCATACTCGCGAGCCTGGAAATCATATAGATTGGAGACCGTATCTTGATTCATGCCAGTAAAAGACAAGTCCACGGTGCCACTTTGCGCGTACGATTCACCAAAAGGAGAAAAGGCAACATCAGAATACATGACTCGAGCTGGTGTAGAAGCGAATCTCGAACTGCCGATCCAATCCGCGTGTCGATAGTACGCAAGGCCACCAGAGTTATAGATCGCGTGCGCACCACCTGCTAAGGGTACAAAGCCCCTCAACAGTGAAGCTCCATTCATGACAGCGAACTTAACACCCTTTGGTGAATAAACGATTTGGGAGTACGTTCCATTTCGGCTTTGTTCAACCATACGACCCAGTCCATCATAGGTTAGTGCAACGCCGTCGACTGTAATCGGTCGTCCATTCGCATCCCAGGTGTAGGCATGCATAAAGTCATTCGTGACATTGCCGTTTGCGTCGTACGTGGGTGTCGAGCTTCCGATCTGAGTCATTCGGTTGGAAGCATATGAGTATGTCGGCTGAAAGGACGTCGTACCACTCTTTGTTATGTTACCAAACGCGTCGTACAAATATGTTTGGGACCATATCGCCCCACAATTGGCGCTCGAGATGCGAGACAAATCATCGTGGGCGTACGTGCAATTTTGATTGCCGGCGCTGTAGAATGGATCAGTGATGGCTAAACTTCTCAATGTACCAATCGAATTCCAGGTCAGTTGCCCAACGACTGCTTGTCCGTTAACATTGAATTGATATTTTGTCATCCGATTGGTATTCGGGTCATACGTGAACGCATCGCTATCCGAAGAACCGAGACTAACCTGGGTAGGTTCACTCGCCGTATTGTAAATTGTGCTTACGAGAGGATTCTGACCGGAGGAGGCCGAAACTGAATATATGCGGCCCTCTCCATCTACTCCGTACGTCAGGGTCGGAAGACCAGTCAAGTTGCTAAGCTGATGAAGCCTCCCATTTGGCCAATATGTCGAAGTTACGTGGTAATAGGTCCCTGAATGCGGAGTTGATTCATATACATCGCCAAGTTGACCAAGCGGTGTGTAACTAAATCCCAAATCGGTTAGTTTCGTACAGGTCGAACAGGTCGCAGTATAAGACTCGGCCATTCGCGACTTTGCATTCGCCATCACAGTTCCATTAACCGTCGCAGAGTCATAACGGTAGTATCGGTTCGGAGTGTTCGCCGCGTAGGGACCGGAGTAGGTGATGCTAATTAGTCGATGTAGCGTGTCATATGCGTAACAACTCGTGTTGCCAACTGCGTCAACTTTCTTGACGAGGTCACCGGAATACGTCCCGCACGTCGAATCAGAATCATATACATATGTTGTGGTTCCGGATTCCGGGTTCGTCTCTGACGTCATCCGAGCGATGCCGTCGTAGGTGTAGGTACGAGTTTGAACGCTGCTTGATTGCGCGTTTTGCGTTACATTGATTAGATCGCCAAGCTGATCATAATTGTATTTAGTCCAATATCCCGTCGCAGGGTTGCTTTGGCCGCAAGTTCCGCTTCCCGTCAAGGTCGTGATCTCGCACACTGACGTGAGGTGTCCTCGAGCATCGTATTCTAGCTGGGTTCTCTTTGGATTCTCTCCTGGGGGGGCGGGACCAAAGCTGCGGTACGCATCATTCTGGGAATAGCTGGTTGTAACGTTGCCGCCGTCGGCATTCGTAACTCGGGTGGTCCGCCCTAACGCATCGTAGGTGATGGTCTTTGCTGGGGCTGTCGAGCTAGTTTGACCAGAAGTACCGGCATAAGGAAGTGTGATTCGACTCTGTCTTCCTGCGCTGTCGTAATCAGTTTCGATGGTGTCAAATATGCTTGAAGAAGGCGATTGTCGTACCTGGGAAAGGTGGCTACGACCTAGGCCGTCGACCGTTGTCAAACTGTCCGATGCGGACGTGGCAAACGTCATTGCGCTTTCGACCTGAGTAGATCCGCTATAAGTAAAGTTTGTGACGCTAGACGCGGCGTCTTGAACCGAATCCGTGCGCCAATAGTACGGATTGGTGTAGCTCGAAGAAACCGTGTGTCCGTTCTCGTCAGTCGCAGAAATTTGGACTCCGCCAGCACAGTTCCAAGCTATACTTCTTGTAAGCGTCAATGGCTCACTAACTGATGTAACAAACGAATTCCCACAAGACCCACTTCCATACGCGTAAGTCGTAGTTGCACCATTAACATCGCTAGCGGTGTTGACGTTTCCAGTGTCGTAATACGTATACGCTTTGGTGAGTGTCGTAGTGCCCTTTATCCAATAAGAGATTGTGGTGAGATTGCCGCGCGCGGCACCTGGTCCCACACTTTGGTGTTGGGGGGTTCCAGTCGTGGCAGTAACTGCCCCCTCATCATAGCTGTAGGTTGTTTGTCCTATCTTATTAATCGACCCGTCATACACAATAGTGACAGACGGTCGATTGACAATGCCACTTCCTAGATTTGCATACGTGATGTTGGTTTGCTTCATCAGCGCGCCGGGTGCCCCAGCACCGAACGCATATTCATCGAATTCGACTACCTGTCCGTGGCTGTCATAAATTGTGTTCGTTCGAGATTCGAGGTTGCCAGCTCCCGGTATTGTCGTGAAGACTGTACGTTCAGTTATAGGGGTAGAGAAGAGTGCCGTGTAGTGCTCCCCTCAAAACTAGACGGTCAGGGCCTCCGAATTTAGTACAGATCTGAAAGCCGCAAAGGCCTCGTGCGGAGTGCGATTTTGAACTCCGCGATGAGGCCGGTCGTGATTGTACTCGTCGATCCAGCGACCGATATTGGTTTGCGCTTCTTCCAAGCTCCGGTACTCCGCCGTCCAGACTTCCTCCTCTTTCAAGCTGCGATGGAACCGTTCGATGTAGCTGTTGCCCTCCGGGTGATGATAAGCCGTACGACGGTGCGTGATGCCCAGCCGCCCGAGCGTCTCCAGGAACCGAGACGAAGTGAACTGCGTCCCGTTGTCCGTCGTCAGCGTCAACTGAGCCTGGCGGCTGCCCTCGGGCAGCCGTTCGAGCACGGCCTGCTCGATCGCCGCGAGCGCATCCTCGGTCCGGCAGCGATGCGAAAGATTCCAGCCTACGATCTCCCGCGTGCAGCAGTCGATCACGCTCACCAAGTAGGCCCAACCTACCCCGGGACCGGCCCACACCTTGGTCATATCCGATTGCCAGATTTCATTGGGCCGGCTCGCCTCAACTCGTCCCCATTCTTTTCGGCGACGGGCACGAAGACGCCGCGACCGCACCAGCAGCCCTCGTTCGCGCATGACCCGTAGCACTCGCTTGCGATTCACCACCAGCCCTTCTTTCCGACGCAGCCACCAGGTGACGCGGCGATAGCCGTAGGCCAGTTTTTCTCCGCACGCCACCACGATCCGATCGTCGAAGCTCCGATCCGCCCGGCTGCCGCGTGGTTTCTTCCGGTAGTACAGACTCGACCGGCTGATCGCCAACGTTGCCGCGACTAGCGTGGCCGTATAACCCTGGCTCATCATCTCCCGTGCCTGGGAGTGAACCACACCACAGCTCACTCCCCCACGACGTTTTTTAGGATCTCAATCTCCAACGACTTCCGCCCCAGCGTCCGTTCCAGTTGCCGGATGCGATGGTCCTTCTCGGTTTCGGCCGCGGCAGCGCTTCTCCCCCCAAGCGCTGCCTTCGCTCCCTGTTCTGCTTCATCCCTCCAGCGATAGAACAGATTCGGAGCGATCCCATGACGCCGACACGTCTCCGAGACATTCCCACTTTTGATGCCTTCCTGTACGATCTGCCACTTCTCTTCCGGGGATCGATCAACGCGTGGTTTCCTGCCCATGTTGCCTCCTGTTGGAGGCCCTGATTCTACCTAGGTAGGCTGTCCAGTTTTAGCGGGGAGCACTACATTCTTCTCCCCGTCACGAAAAGAGTCTACCGGAATCCCGACACAGGGAACTGTATCTTTTGACGGAGACTTAGATGAAGGTGGTCATTGTTGTTGATAAATCCTGCGGGCTCAACCGGTCGATGCAACACCACCTGGTATAAATCTTTTTTCTAAAAGGTGGTGTTTATGATCCCAAGGAAACGTATACGGCTTTCTGCGATGCAAAGAGTTGAGGTATGGCGTCGTT
>Ga0335085_10014402_pt1 | contig 11537 bp, 7 predicted proteins | sample Lox_Sample_45_FD_206712 | JGI IMG/M metagenome (GOLD analysis project Ga0335085, IMG submission 206712) | Soil microbial communities from Loxahatchee National Wildlife Refuge, Florida, United States - Lox_Sample_4.5 | ecosystem: Environmental > Terrestrial > Soil > Wetlands | place: USA: Florida... | reverse complement strand
TTGACGCATGCCGAAGTTGTTCTGGCGTTGCGTTCGAGGTCATTTGTCATCTAGGCAGGCGCGCCTTGCAACATGCCTGTCCGATCGCACGCCCAGGCTGACGCGTCGACTGCCCGCGAGGGACTCCCGTTTGCCCTGCTCGTCCGCGACCGCCATGAACCTCCCAAGCGTTGCACGCCAGCCCTTCGCCCCATGTTCCAGTGCCATCGGCTTGCGTGCCTGACGGCCGCTGCAAGCTTTCTCGCCGGCTGCGCGGCTGGTCCCGACTACGTCCGCCCTCCTGTCGATGCGCCCGCCGCCTACAAGGAACCCGGTCAGTGGAAAGCCGCCGAGCCGCGGCAGATCGACGCTGATCAGCAGTGGTGGAAGCAATATGGCGACGCCAGGCTCGATGCGCTGATCGACGAGGCTAACAAGGCCAACCAGGACATCCGGCTTGCGGAGGCGCAGTACCGTGCAGCGCGTGGCGTCGCAGACGCAGCGCGTGCCGGCTTCTACCCGACGGTGAATGCCACTGCCAGCGCGGGGCGGGCGCGCAGCATCTCCAATGGCGCGGTCAACGTCGGCAACACTGCGAGCGTGGCGCTCACCGCGAGCTGGGAACCGGACCTCTGGGGCAGTGTGCGGCGCTCCGTCGAGTCGGGCACTGCCGGCGCGCAGGCCAGCAGCGCCGATCTCGCGGCAGCGCGCCTCAGCGTCCAGGCGCAGCTCGCGCAGGACTACTTCCAGCTGCGCGCCACCGACGAAGAACTCGATCTGCTCGCGCGCACTGTCGAGGGCTATGCGCGTGCGCTCCAGTTGACGCAGCACCAGTACGCAGCAGGCATCGTCCTGCGCTCAGACGTCGCGCTCGCCGATACACAGTTACAGACCGCGGATGCTCAGCGCATCGACCTGCAGGCGCAACGCGCGCAGCTCGAGCACGCCATCGCGATCCTCCTCGGCCGGGCGCCGGCGATGTTCACTCTCGAGAAGGGCGCACGCGTGGCGCAAGTGCCGGAGACGCCCACCGGCCTGCCGTCCGACCTGCTCGAGCGCAGGCCGGACATCGCCGGTGCCGAGCGCCGGGTTGCACAAGCCAATGCCAACATCGGCGTGGCGCGTGCCGCCTATTACCCGAGCTTGCTGCTTGGCGCGACCGGCGGACTGAGCAGCGGCCACATCGCGCCGTTTCTAGAGGCGCCGGTCCGCGTCTGGTCGCTCGGCGCAGCGCTGGCGGAAACGCTCTTCGACGGCGGCCTGCGCGCTGCGCGTGATGAGCAAGCAGTCGCTGCATACGACGCTTCGGTCGCCCAGTACAAGCGGACCGTGCTCGGCGGCTTTCAGGAAGTCGAGGACAACCTCGCCGCATTGCGCGTGCTCGACGAAGAATCTGCCGTGCAGGAACGCGCCGTGCAGTCTTCGCAGCTTTCGGAGCGGCTGGCACTCACCCAATACCGCGGCGGCACGGCGACGTATCTCGCCGTGATCGTTGCGCAGACGCTGGCGCTCGGCAACGAGCGGACGCTGGTCCAGCTGCGCGGCCGCCAGCTCGTCGCAAGCGTCGCGCTGGTCAGGGCGACGGGCGGCGGTTGGGCGGCAACGATGCTCGACGAACACGCGAGCGCCCGGGCTGATTCGAAATGACGAGGCATTCATGAACTCCGCTCGCACCGGCCGCTACGCGACGCTCGCCGTCGTTGTCGTGCTCGCCGCCATCGGCGCCACATGGGCGCTCACCCATCGCGCCAGCGCGGAGAATCAGCCCGCGGCAAAGGGTCCGCCCGCGGTGCCGGTCACGTCGACACTCGTGCGCGCGCAGGACGTGCCGCTCTATCGCACCGGCGTCGGCACGGTGGTCGCGGCGCAGTCGGTGACGGTCAAGCCGCGCATCGACGGCCAGCTCGACAAGGTGGCGTTCACGGAAGGACAGGACGTCAAGGCGGGCCAGCTGCTGGTGCAGATCGACGCGCGCACGCTGCAGGCGCAGCTCTTGCAGGCAAAGGCGCAGAAGGACAAGGACGAAGCGCAGCTCGGCAACGCGCGCGCCGATCTTGCGCGCTATCTCATGCTGATCGGCGAAGACGCGGCGACCCAGCAGCAGGTCGACACGGCGCGCGCGCTGGTCGCGCAACTCGAAGCGGCGGTCAAGACAGACGCCGCTCAGATCAATTTCGCGGAAGTGCAGCTCACCTACACCACCATCACCGCGCCGATCAGCGGCCGCGTCGGTGCGCGCCTGGTCGATCCGGGCAACATCGTGCACGCCGCCGATCCCGGCGGCCTGGTCGTGATCAACCAGATCGATCCGATCTCGATCGTGTTCACGCTGCCGGAAGAGGTCGTGCAGGAGATCAATGCCGTGCAGCGGAGCAGCCGCGAGCCGCTCGCCGTGGTCGCTTATCCGCGCACCGGCGACAAGCCGCTCGCCACCGGAAAGCTGATCCTGCTGAACAACCAGATCGACACGTCGACCGGCACGGTCCAGCTCAAGGGCAGTTTCGCGAATCCCGACCACACGCTGTGGCCGGGGCAGTACGTCAACGTCCGCCTGATGCTCGGGCAGCGCAGCCAGGCTGTCACCGTGCCTGCCGCCGTCGTGCAACGGAGCCAGGACGGCACGTTCGCGTACGTCGTGAACGACGACAAGACGGTGCGCAACCAGCCGATCGCGGTCGCGCAGATCCAGGACGGCATCGCCGTGATCGACAAAGGCCTGACCGCCGGCGAGCGTGTCGTGGTCGACGGGCAATACAAGATCAAGCCCGGCATCAAGGTGACCGAGTCATCGAACGCGCCGGCTGCAACCGCGGCGGCGCCCGCCCCGGCGGCCAAGTCGAAATGAATATCTCCGCCAATTTCATCAGGCGCCCGATCGGCACGACGCTGTTGTCGATGGCGATCCTGCTCACGGGCATCGCCGCATTTCCGCTGCTGCCGGTGGCACCGCTGCCGCAGGTCGACTTTCCCACCTTGCAGGTGTCCGCAAATCTGCCGGGCGCGAGTCCCGAGACGATGGCCTCGAACGTGGCGCAGCCGCTCGAGCGCCAGTTCTCGCTCATCGCCGGGCTGTCGCAGATGACGTCGCTCTCCGGCATCGGCTCCACGCAGATCACGCTGCAGTTCGACCTCGAACGCTCCATCGACAGCGCCGCGCTCGACGTGCAGACCGCCATCAATGCCGCATCCGGGCAATTGCCGCCGAACCTGCCGAGCCCACCGACGTTTCGCAAGGTCAATCCCGCCGACTCGCCGATCATGCTGATCACGGTGCAGTCGACGACCTTGCCGCTCATCAAGGTCAACGACTACGCCGACAACATCCTCGCCCAGCAGATCTCGCAGATCTCGGGCGTGGGTCTCGTCAACATCGGCGGCGCGCAAAAGCCCGCCATACGCATCCAGGTCGATCCGACCAAGGTCGCGGCCCTCGGGTTGAGCCTCGAGGATCTGCGCACCGTCATCGCCAACATCTCGGTGAACCAGCCGAAAGGGACCGTCGATGGCGTGGCGCAGGCGTTCACCGTCTATACCAACGATCAGCTTCTGAGCGCCGGGCCATGGAACGACGTCGTGCTGGCGTACAAGAACGGCGCTCCGGTGCGGGTGCGCGACATCGGCGTCGCCGTCGATGCCCCGGAAGACCGCAAGGTCGCCGCGTGGGCATACAAAGGTGCCGGCGCGCCGGCCGATAGCGGCATCGCCAACGATCGTTCGATCCTGCTGGTCATCTACAAGGAGCCCGGAGCGAACGTCATCGCAACGGTCGATCGCATTCGCGGCGCGCTGCCGCGGCTGCGCGCCGCCATTCCGCCGACCGTGGAAGTGCACACGCTGGTCGATCGCACGCAGACGATCCGCGCCTCGGTGCACGACGTCGAATTCACCCTGATGCTCACGATCGCGCTGGTCGTGATGGTGATCTTTCTCTTCCTGCGCAATCTGGCGGCCACGCTGATCCCCAGCGTGACGGTGCCGCTGGCGCTGCTCGGCACCTGCGCGGTGATGTACGTCGCGAAGTTCAGCCTCGACAACCTCTCGCTGATGGCACTCACGATTTCCGTCGGCTTCGTCGTCGACGACGCGATCGTGATGCTTGAAAACATCTACCGTCACGTGGAAGAAGGCAAGACACCCATGGAGGCAGCGCTCCAGGGCGCCGGCGAAATCGCTTTCACCATCATCTCGATCTCGGTGTCGCTGGTGGCGGTGTTCATCCCGCTCCTGCTCATGGGCGGCATCGTCGGGCGCCTGTTCCGCGAGTTCGCGCTGACGGTCACGATGGCGATCGCCGTATCGGTGTTCGTCTCACTCACGCTGACGCCGATGCTGTGCTCGCGCTTCCTCAAGCACGTCGAGCCGGAGCAGCACGGGCGCATCTACAGGCTGTCCGAGCGCTTCTTCGACTCGATTCTCGGCGGATACAAGCGCGGACTCGATGTGGTGCTCCGGCACCAGTTCGTCACGCTGTGCGTGTTCCTGCTCACGATGGCCGCGTCGGTCGGGCTCTACGTGTACATCCCGAAGGGCTTCTTCCCGCAGCAGGACACCGGATTCATCTTCGGCAACGCGCAGGCGGCGCAGGATTCGTCGTTCAGGGCGATGAATCGCCGCATGATCCAGATCGCCGATGTCGTTCGCCAGGATCCGGATGTGAGCGGCCTCGGGATGTTCGGCAACTCCTCGACGTACAACACCGGCAACTTCTTCATCGTGCTCAAGCCGAAGGCCGAGGGCCGCAAGCTGAGCGCCGACCAGATCATCGCCCGCCTGCGGCCGAAGCTGGCCGGTATCGAAGGCGTCACGCTGTTCATGCAGGCGGGCCAGGACATCAACGTCGGCGGCCGCTTGGCGCGCACCCAGTACCAGTACACGCTCACGGATGCCGATCTGAACGAGCTCAACGAATGGGCACCGAAGCTGCTGGCGCGCTTCCAGCAATTGCCACAGCTCACCGACGTCGCCTCCGACCTGCAGAACTCGGCCAGCACTGCCACCCTTACGATCGACCGCGATCGCGCCTCGAGCTTCGGCATCTCGCCCGCGACCATCGATGCCACCATCTACGACGCGATCGGCCAGCGCCAGGTCAGCCAGTTCTTCACGCAGATCAACAGCTACCACGTCGTGCTGGAGGTGACGCCCGAGCTGCAGCAGGATCCTTCGCTCTTCAGCAAGCTGTATCTCACCTCGCCGCTCACGGGCCAGCAGGTTCCGCTATCGACGTTCGTCAAGGTCGATACCGACAAGACCGCGTACCTGTCGATCAATCACCAGAGCCAGTTTCCCGCAGTCACGCTGTCGTTCAACCTTGCCCCGGGCGCTGCGCTCGGCGACGCGGTCAACGCGATCAACCGCGCGCAGGCGCAGATGGGCCTGCCCGCGTCGCTTACCGGCTCGTTCCAGGGAACTGCGAAGGCGTTCACCGATTCGCTCTCGACGCAGCCATATCTGATCGCCGCGGCGCTGATCGCCGTGTACATCGTGCTCGGCCTGCTGTACGAGAGCTACATCCATCCTCTGACCATCCTCTCGACGCTGCCCTCGGCCGGCGTCGGCGCGCTGCTCATCCTGATGGCAGGCGGCTACGAGCTCACCGTGATCGCATTGATCGGCATCATCCTGCTGATCGGCATCGTCAAGAAGAACGGCATCATGATGGTCGACGTCGCGCTCACCGCCGAGCGCGAACACGGCATGTCGCCGCGCGATGCGATCCATCATGCGTGCCTGCTGCGCTTCCGCCCGATCATGATGACGACGATGTGCGCGCTGCTCGCCGGCCTGCCGCTGATGCTGGGCCATGGCCAGGGATCGGAGCTGCGCAGGCCGCTCGGATATGCGATGGTCGGCGGATTGCTGCTGTCGCAGGCGTTGACGCTGTTCACGACGCCCGTCGTCTATCTCTATCTCGACCGCATTCACTACTGGTACGCGCGCAAGCGCAAGGCGGCGGGACCGCACACGCCGCTGCCCGCGCCAGCGGGCGGCGACGAGTGAGCGTGCCCGATTGCCGGCTGGCCGCTATTGCAGGCGGCGCGCGATCGCGTCGGACGCAAACAGTTCTGCGAGCTTCTTCTGGTACGCCAGCGGCACCACGCTCTGCGCATGCGCCACCGGGTTGAAGAAATCGCCGCCGGGATCGTCGCTGCTCTCACTCGGGATTGTCGCCGATCGCTTCGCCCTCGCTGTCCACGCCGATGAGGCGTGAAACGCGCGCCGGCGTGTCGGTGCGCTGCAGCTGTTCGATGCGATGCTGCAGATCCCGATCGGCCTGCGTCGCCCGGGCGCGCGAGCGGACATATTCGCCCCATGAGGCAACGATGAAGCGCTCGACGAAGCGCCCCTCCTCTCCGAGGTCGCGAAACACGCGCCAGCGGATGGCGCCATTGCGTCGACGCATCGACTCGGCCCTGTGAATCAGGCGCAAGAACTCGGCGGAGTGTGCCGCGTCGACCCGATATTCGAGCTCGATCGACACCGGACCGTCGCTCGGCCGCGGCTCGCCGACCAGCACCAGTTCGGGGAGTCGAGCGCCTGGTGCGATTTCCGCTTCGACGCCCATTGCAACGTGATGGCGCCGGCTCGCAACGAGCAGGACGAGCATTGCTGCAGCGGAGCCGAGAAGCGCGGTGCGAATGTCGAGCATCGATGCCATTGCGCCCCATATCGCGCTGCCCAGCGCGAGGCTGGCTTGCGTGGCGACGAGGTTCACGGAAACCGCACGCGCGCGGACCCAACCGGGCGCGCTTGTCTGAAAGCCGGCCGAAAGCCCCGCGAGCACTGACACCCACGCGCTGCCACACACCGCGGCGATAGCGATTGCCAGCACAACGAGGTTGGTCATGGCCAGGAGCGCAATCGCCGCGCTCCACAAGAGCGTTGCCCAGATCACCACCACGTTCAAGGACCTCCGCTGCAGCTGCCCTGGCATCACCAAGGCGCCGGCGATCGCACCGACGCCGAACCCTGCAGAAAGCAAGCCGTAACCGCCGGCGCCGAGTTTCAACTGATCGCGTGCGATGACCGGCAGCAGCGCCCAGAAGACGCTCGCGCAAATCGCGAAGGCGACGTTGCGAATCAACAGACGCCGCATCGAGGGAGAGTTGCGGGCAAAGCGCAATCCGCTGAGCGCGCCGGCAAACACGGTCTCCGGAATGCCCGGCACATCACGATGGTGGCGCGGAAGCCGATGGGCTGCGCGGATCATCGGCAGGAAAAAGATGGTGCTGGCGAAAAGCGCAATGCCCGAGCCGGACCAGGCGGCGATTCCACCGGCAAGCGCGGGACCGACGGCGCGCGCCACGTTGAACGCCACCGCATTCAGCGCGACCGCGCGTGGCAGTTCGTCTCGCTGGACAAGGTCATGCACGCTCGTCGACTGCGCAGGCTGGTACAGGCAGAGACCGGTGCCGACCAGGAACGTCAGCGCAAGCAACGTCCCCGGACCGACCACGCCGGCCAGCGTTGCGGCGCTGAGAAGGACCGTCGCTGCCAGCAACAGGTACTGCGTTCCGATGATGAGGCGGCGCCGGTCCGCGATGTCGGCAAGCGCGCCGGCGATCAATCCGAACAGCAACGCAGGTGCCGTGCTGGCGGTCTGCACGAACGCAACCATGACCTCGGAGGGCGTCAAGGTTGCCATGACCCACGCCGCGACGGTGGTCTGCATCGTGTAGCCGAGTGCCGTCCCGATGGCGCCGAAATAGAACAACCGGAAGCCGACGTGCCGCAAGGGCGAAGCGGCAAACAACCGCTCGACCAGCGATGCGACGGATGCATTCATGCCGCACTCTGCTTGCCGCGTACCGCCCGGGCGGCCATCGTCGTGTGTTTCAGCGCAGCGTCGCTTTGCGCGCCAGCAGTTCGATCGGCTCGACACGCGCTTCGGCGACGGCGCGCGCCGAATTGCTCATGGCTGCGCCGGCAGCGCGCTCGTGAACGAGCATCACCGCGCGATGCGGAGGTTTTTCGCCGCGGGCCACCGCCTCGCGCGAGCGTGCGCCGTAGGCGAGCGCCTGCGCGCGTGTGCTCCGAAAGCGCAGCACCTCGAACCCGGCTGCCTGCAACCCGTCGTGCGTTTCCTGCGGCGTCGTCAGAAAGCTGGCGTCCGCGCTCGCGGCCCAGGGCGTCGGATAGTCGGGTTCGGGCCCGTCGCCGCGGGCCATTTCCGAGAGCATCAGCCAACCGCCGGGCTTCAGCACGCGGTGGACCTCGCGGTACAACGCCGGCTTCTCGGCGATGTTCATCGAGACGTTCATCGAATAGGCGCCGTCGAACGTCTCGTCCGCAAAGGGCAGCGCCAGTGCATTCGCGACGTGGAACTCGACCGCGCCAGCGGTTCCGGTGCGCTGTGCCAGCACGTTCGCCACCAGGCAAAACTCCGGCGTCAGATCCACACCGACCACGCGACAACCGAAGTGCCTTGCGAGCCAACGTGCCGGACCACCGAACCCGCTGCCGATATCGAGCAGCCGATCCGACATCGTGGCGGGCATCAACGCGGCAGCGTCGGTGGTGGCCTCGAGGCCGCGTCCATGAAACTGGTCGTAGGGCGCGAGTTGTTCGAGCGTCGGGTGCAGCGGATCGCACCCGTCCTCGCACAGGGCCGCATCGAGGCGCTCGAGCAAACGCCCCCGGCTGTAGTGCGCGACGATGTCGCCTGGGACGCTCATCGGGTGTCGGATCGAAACAAGCGCCGCGCGCGGCTACTTCGGTTGCTCGTTGCCGTAGGTCTTTGCAAGATAGTCGACGATCTCGGGCATGTCCGCGTCGTCGATCGGCGCCTTGAACACGGCCTTCATGCGCTTGACCATCGCATCCCAGTATGGACGCGCCGCATTGGGCGGCTGATAGAGCATGTACTCGGCCGAATGACAGGCCACGCAGTTCGCCCTGGCCTTGGCATATCCGGGAAGCGGACTTTCCTTCAACTGCACCGGATCGGATGGAAGCTGGATCGTCTTCGCGACAGCGGCGCCCGAGGCGAAAGAAAGGGCGCACGCAGCGATGGTCGCAACCGCAATGAATCTGGCTCGCATCGTCGGGCTCCTCAGGCAGCGGTGACTTTGACGGACTCGACCACGTTGCGCATGTAACCCGCGGGTTGCCAGAGAGCCTCCATCGGCTGGCTCTGTCCGGAGCGGTTCCAGGCGCGGACGCGCAGGTCGTAGCTGCCGGCCGACGGCGTGAATCCGAAGGTGAACTCCCGGAACGAATAGCGTCCCATGTCGGCACCCAGGCGCGCTTCGCGCCAGCTCTCGCCGCCGTCGGTCGAGTAGGCCACTTCGCGAATGCCCTGGCCGCCGTCGAAGGCGATGCCGCGCACCGTGACCGCGCGACCCGCCGCAAGGCGCGCGCCGTCACGATGGGACGTGATGAAGGATCGCACGTTGAAGCGGCCGATCGGCCGTGTCGCCGCGGGCGCCGTGCCAGGTTCGATGCAGGCGCAGTCGTTGTCGGGCACACGATAGGCGGGCTTCATCCAGAAGCCCTCGTACACGCTGTCGATGATCTCGATCGACGACAGGTGCTTCACCCAATACGTTCCGTAGTAGCCCGGTACGATCAGGCGCACCGGATAGCCGTTGAGCATGGGCAGATCGGCGTCGTTCATGCGGTAGGCGACCATGACCTCGCCGTCCATTGCGTGACCGATGTCGAGCGACTTGACGAAGTCACCGCCGCCGAGCACGCCCTCGTCGAGCCCGTCGAAGGTCACCTGGCGTGCCGAATTCTTCGGCTCGGCGCGCGCCAGCAGCTCCTTCAGCGGCACGCCGACCCAGCGCGCGTTGCCCATCGCGCCATTGCCGAGCTGGCCGCCGGTGACACGCGGATTGAAGAGTGCGCGGCTGTTGCCCGAGCACTGATTCACGGCGAGGTACTCGATCGGCTTGAACTGCGAGCGCAACTGTGCGACGGTGAACTGGACCTGCTTGCCCGCCGCGTTGCCGCCGACCTTGACGATGTGGGCGTCGCCGTCGATCGATGTCGGAATCGCGGCATTGTGATAGCGGACGAAGAACGCATCGTTCGGTGTCACGATGCCGTCATTGAAGACCTCGAACGGCGTTTCCAGCTGCGGCGGCCGCGTCGTGAGCACGATCAGCGGCCGCTTCTCGGGAAACGCGACGACGTTGCGCTTGCCATTGACGAATGGCTGCTCGAATGTGGTCTGCGCGAGCGTCTGGCACCCCAGTACCGAACCGGCAAGTGCACTACCGCCACCGAGCAGAAGCCGGCGGCGCAACAGGTTTGTCGTACGCTGGTTCATGGACGTCTCCTTATGTCGAGTCGGCCGCGTGGCTGAAGGGGCCAATCATCCGCCTGGTTGCCCGGGTTCGAGCATGCAACGGCCAGCGCTCGTTGTAGGAGCGCAACCAGCACAAAACGCGAATACCGGGACAATGCAGGTTTCCACACATCGATGACCGTCACCGACAAAGCAGCGGCGTCCGGCCGCGGCGCCGCGCAAACGCGCCCATTGTGGCGCGTCTTCCTCGCGTTCCTCGGGCCGATGGTGCTCGCCAACGTCCTGCAATCGCTGTCGGGGACCTTCAACGCCGTCTTCATCGGCCAGATGCTGGGAACGCATGCGCTCGCGGCGGTCTCCGCCGTGTTTCCGATCGTCTTCTTCCTCATCTCGCTGGTGATCGGCATCGGCGCGGGCGCATCGGTGCTGATCGGCCAGGCATGGGGGGCGCGCGAGCGGCACAAGGTGAAAACCATCGCGGGCACCGCGCTTTCGCTCGGCCTGTTGCTCGGGCTCGCGGTCGGCGTGCTCGGCGGCGTCTTCACGGAGGCGATGCTGCGCTGGCTCGGCACGCCCGCCGAGGTGTACGACGACGCGGTCGGTTACGCACGCGTGATGATGTTCGCGATGCCGGGGCTGCTGTCGTTCATCCTGTCGACGCAATTGCTGCGCGGTGTCGGCGACACGATCACGCCGCTTTACGCACTGATCGTGTCGACGGGCGTTTCGGCCGTGCTCACGCCGTCGTTCATCCGGGGCTGGGGCGGGCTGCCGCATCTCGGCGTCACGTCGGCGGCTGCCGCATCGATAGGCGCCTTCGTCGCCGCCCTGCTCTTCATGGGCTGGATCATGCGGCGCAAGGCGCATCCCCTTGCGCCCGATGGCGAACTGTTGCGCGCGCTGCGCATCGATCCGCACATCCTCAAGCTGGTGGCGCGCATCGGCCTTCCCACCGGCGTGCAGGTGATCGTGATGTCGCTGGCCGAGATCGCCCTGCTCGCCCTGATCAACAGCTATGGCGCCGATGCGACCGCGGCCGCCGGCGCGGTCAATCAGGTCGTCAACTACGTGCAGTTCCCGGCGCTTTCGATCGCGATCACCGCTTCCATTCTGGGCGCGCAGGCGATCGGAGCGGGCCGCACGCATCGCCTCGGCGCGATCACGAAGACCGCGCTCATGATCAACCTGATCATCACCGGAAGCCTGGTGCTGATCGGATATCTCTTCTCGCGCCATCTGATCTCGGCGTTCATCACGAACGCCGACGTGATCGAACTGGCACAAAGGCTCCTCCACATCATGCTGT
>Ga0335085_10014401_pt1 | contig 11537 bp, 12 predicted proteins | sample Lox_Sample_45_FD_206712 | JGI IMG/M metagenome (GOLD analysis project Ga0335085, IMG submission 206712) | Soil microbial communities from Loxahatchee National Wildlife Refuge, Florida, United States - Lox_Sample_4.5 | ecosystem: Environmental > Terrestrial > Soil > Wetlands | place: USA... | reverse complement strand
CGCCGGTTTTGCGGCCGGATGGCTGTTCACCGCGTTTTTTGTGGCCTTGCCGGAGGAGCTCTTTTTTCGCGGCCTCATGCTGAACCTGCTGGAGCGCCGCATCGGCACGCAGCGCGCTCTGATAGCGACTTCGGTCTTATTCGGGCTCGCGCATTTCAACAAACGCGCCGCCTATTTCAACTGGCGATATGTCATCCTGGCAGGGATCGCCGGAATATTTTATGGACGCGCGTGGATGGCGCATCGAAGACTTGCGGCATCGGCGATAACGCACGCGACGGTCGATACCGTCTGGTCGATCTGGCTGCGTTGACGGCGGTTTCTGATTACGGATGCCGATGCAGAATGTGCGTCGCGATGTCGGGCCAGAATTCGCGAAACATATTGGTGTAGGCATCGCGGCCGATCGCATAGCCGAACTTTACCGCCAGCGCCCCGATCGACCGGTCGCTCTTTGGATAGTACGTGCGGGAAATCCCCTGCGCGATCCCGGTGCCCAGAATCTCAGCAGCATTGATGGTGTTGTGGCCATGATAATCCGGCGTGATCACAACCCGGGAGGCCGCGTAGATAGCCCGCGTGAGGATTCTGCCCTTGCCCCTGGCATAGAAGCGCTCGTCTTCGTGAAACACGCTCGGCAGCGCCCAGATCACCATGTAATTGCGGTCGGTTTTATCCAGAAAACCGTGCCAGTAGTATCGGCCGAATCCCTTCATCCCTTCGCCCAGCTTCGGATGCACGTTCGACCATTCAGCCTCGGCTGAGGTAACACCAACGAAAATGAATGCCGAGTAATCAAAGCTGTTGAGCGTTGCGATCTTGAAAGCCTGCCTCGGCGTCGCCGGAGGCGGAATCGCCCCGGCGCTCACCGCACGGTAATTGGGCATGATGCCCAGAATCCGCTTTGGCTGCTGTTTTGAAATCGGCACCGCATTTTGTGCCGATGGCGCCGGCGTCTGATTCTGATCCGCGGCCTGAGGCGCGGGCGCGTTCTGCGATTCATCTTCGGTTGCCGCCGCAGAGGTCGCCACCGCCGCAAACAACGGAAGCGTCACCTCCTGGGCAATCGCGTATGAGGCTAAGAGTGCAAACAGTAGCAGTAAGCGATGCAAATAGTTCCTCCGGGACCCTTACGCTCAGGATAATACGAGCGAGCGATCCGGTTTCAGTCATGCGTGATATCGTGTCCCTGGGAAATCATCGTGGCCACTACAACAACTGCTCCATTTACTCCGACCAGCGTCCAATCCATCGAAACACGTCTGTTCATAGGAGGTGAGTTCGTCCCAGCGGCCGAAGGCGGTCTCATTCCCGTTTTCAATCCGCATGACAACACCCTTCTGGCGAAGGTAGCCGAAGCGCGCCCGGCCGACATCGATCGCGCCATCGCCGCCGCGCGCGCCGCGTTTCCGGCATGGAAGCGCATGGCAGCCGCCGATCGCGGTCGACTGCTGCTGAAGCTGGCCGACGCCATCGAAGCCGACGGCGCGTATCTGGCCGAGCTCGAATGCCTCGACACCGGCCATCCCATTCGCGACACCAAAAACCTCGACGTGCCGCGCACTGCCGCCGCTTTCCGCTACTTCGGCGGCATCGCCGACAAGGTTCAGGGAACCATCATTCCCGTGGAGACCGGATTCCTGAACTACGTGACGCGCGAGCCGCTGGGCGTGGTGGGCGGCATCGTGCCCTGGAATTTTCCGCTGCTGTTCACAAGCTGGAAGATGGGTCCGGCGCTCGCCGCCGGCAACACTGTTGTGCTTAAGCAGGCAGAGCTCACGCCGCTCTCCACGCTGCGCATCGCAAAGCTGATGCAGGAAGTGGGCTTTCCGCCAGGCGTCGTGAACATCGTGCCGGGCTACGGCCACACCGCCGGCCAGTATCTGGCCGAGCACCAGGGCGTCAACAAGATCGCCTTTACCGGTTCCACGGTCACTGGCCGCAAAATCGTCCAGGCCTCCGCCGGAAATCTGAAGCGCGTGCAGCTGGAGCTCGGCGGCAAGGGCGCGAACATTGTGTTTGATGACGCTCCGCTCGAAGCTGCCGTCCCGGGCTCAGCGTTCGCCATCTTCCACAACCAGGGCCAGGCGTGCATCGCCGGATCGCGGCTGCTGCTCCACGAAAAAATCGCCGACGCCTTCATGGAAAAATTCCTGGCCCTCACGAAATCGATTCGAGTCGGGAACCCTCTCGATCCGAACACCGAAATGGGACCGCTGACCTCGACCGGACACCGCGACCGCGTACTGAATTACATTCAGATCGCAAGAGAGCAGGGAAGCCAGATTCTCACGGGCGGCGGTCCGCCGGACGACCCCGACCTCCAGGCCGGCTGCTATGTGATGCCGACCGTTGTCACAGCAAACCCATCTGACCGTGTCTGCCAGGAAGAGGTCTTCGGCCCCTTTGTCAGCGTGTCGCGCTTCCGCGACGAAGCCGAAGTTATCGATATCGCCAACGCCACTGAATACGGGTTGGGAGGCGGCCTTTGGACGCGCGACCTGCAGCGTGGTCATCGTGTGGCCAGCGCCATTCACACCGGCATGGTTTGGGTCAATGGCTATAAGCGCGTGAATCCCGGATCGCCTTTCGGCGGCGTCGGTCAATCGGGCTATGGCCGCGAAATGGGCTTCGAGGCCATGCACGATTACACCGAGGCCAAATCGGTGTGGATCAATGTCGATGCGCAGATCCCGCCCTTCTATAAGAGGTAGCAGCCATGGCCACAACTCCCGCTGTCAAGACGCGATTTACAACCGAAGACGACATCACCGCCGAAGTTGTCCGGCGATTTCAGGGCACACCCGATCCGCGCCTGCGCGAGATCATGGTCAGCCTTACGAATCACCTGCATCAGTTCGTCAAAGATGTGCGGCTCAACGAAGGCGAATGGTGGAAAGCGATTCAGTTTCTCACCGCAACCGGCCACATGTGCTCCGACAAGCGCCAGGAGTTCATTCTCCTTTCGGACACGATGGGCATTTCGATGCTGGTCGATCTGATCAGCAACGGCAAGCCTCCAGGTGCGACGGAGTCGACCGTATTCGGCCCCTTCTATCGCGAAGGCGGACCCGAGATGGCCGCGGGTCAGAATATGGCGGAGGGCGCGCAGGGCGGCACGCCCACGATCATTCGCGGCCGCGTGCTGGATATGGATGGACAGCCGATCGCCGGCGCAATGCTTGATGTGTGGCAGGCCGATCCGCAGGGTCTATATGATTCGCAGCATCCTGAACTCGAAGAGCTCCACATGCGCGGCATCTATCGCAGCGATGCGGAAGGCCGATATCTGATCCGCACCATGCGTCCCGTGCATTACCAGATTCCGAGCGATGGGCCCGTGGGCGAAATGCTTCGCGCAACCAATCGGCACCCGTGGCGTCCTGCGCACGTGCACTTCAAAGTGACGGCGGAAGGCTATCAGCCGCTGACCACGCATCTGTTCGACAACGTTGACGAATATCTGGATTCGGACGCGGTCTTTGGCGTGAAGGATTCGCTGATCACGAGGTTCGAGGTCAGCAGCGAACCGCCTTCCTGCACGGCCGAATACGACTTCGTCCTCGCCAAATCGTAATTCGTTGGCCAGGCTTTCGAGCCTGCCGCCGGGCTCCGGCTCGGCGCGGAGCGTTAACTAAGACTCGTCTTCGGCAGCCTCTTCGCCGTCGGCGTCCTGCTCAAATCCGCCCGCCGCTTCGGCCTGCGCAGCGAGCTCCTCTTCCGTCAGCTCCGATTCCAGAATCTCTCTCGCATCGCCCTCATACTCCGCGGGCACGAGAAGCTGAATCTGAAATCCGCCCAGCGGCGCGAGTTCGTTCTCCATCATGAACGGAATTTCCGCGCTCTGCAGCAGCCCGCGCGCGAAGCTGGCCTCTTCCGGAATGATGTAGGTGGCGAGCAGCACCATCGGGCCGCCCTCAGGCTCGTGCGTCGGCTGCGCCTGGGGTTGTTCCTCCGCAGCCTCCGGAGCGTTCAGGCCGCGCCGGGCAACTTCCTCGTCATAGCACTGCTGCGCCGTCTCCACCAGTTCATCGCGATTGGTTTCGAGCAGAGCCTCGTCGGACAGCAGTGCGAAGTGTTTACGAAAATCGTCGAGCGTTACTTCCATCAGAACTATCTTTGCGCAACCACCACAGGGGCGTGCACAGTCATTGTCGCAATCGGCTTTCCGTTCTTGTCCTTCGGTTCGTAATATGCGATCCACCGCCCGCAGCAGGCGATCGCGATCCAGATACACAACGAGCTGATCGCGGCTGCCTTTGCGATCCCCGGCATTTTCGGCGCCGCATCGAGCGCTTCCGCATTGCCATAAACGGGGCCGTGGAAGATCACCGCATGCAGCGGAAAGAAGATCCACAGCAGCGCCATCTTGATCAGGAAATATGGATTCGCGTAATACTTGTCCATTTCTGCAGTCGCCAGCAGCAGGCCCATCAGGACCATGATGCAGAAGCCGATTACCTTCCAGCGTTTCAGGCTGCGCACGACCTGTGCCACCGGCACATCCGTCATCGCCCAGCCCAGAATCCGCAGGTCGGTCATCAGGATCATCCCGCCAAACACCGCGATGCTCGCCAGATGCGTGGAAAGAATCATCGGGTAGGTGTAGCCGGATTCACGTATGTAAGTCAGAAAGCCGACGCTCTGAATGGCGTGGCTGATTTCAGCGACAGTCATGGCAACGATTTCCTCTTGACCCTAGACGAATGAGATCCAGATCCCGCCGAACGGCACACACACCCACAGGAAGACCGAAAGTGCTCCCACCAGTTTCTGAATCCCCGGCGACGCTCCGGATAAAGCCACTTTCCTGTGCACCGTGTAGTTATAAACGATCGCGACCACCAGCGCCGTCATCTTCCACTGAAAGCCCGCGTTGTAGGTGTACCGGAGAGGATCGGACGAAAAGATCAGAAGTCCGGAGATGATCACGATGAACAGTCCGGCGAGAGTCCAGAGGCCGGTGTCCCTCGCCAGCTGGGCCGGCGTGGATTTCTTCAGCGCCCAGCCAAGCAGCCGCAGATCCACCAGCATGATGGTTCCGATCGACAGGGCGAACGACGTGATGTGGAAGCATTCCGTCAGCGGAAATGCCCATTCGTTGCTGTTCAGCGGATTCGCATTCAGGTCGTATATCAGCATTGTTCAGGCTTTCGATTGTATTAGATTCCTGTTAACTGCGATTGCGAAGACAAGGCTCGCCGCCAGTGTCAGCGAGCCGGTGAGCACGTGCAGAATCCCGGTTACGATCAGTCCCATATTGTTGCCTTCCGACATCAGCAGCACCATGTAAACCCCGAATCCGAGGAGCACCTGGATTCCCGCGATGACCACCATCGCCAGCGCCGCCGGCTTCAGCGCCGGATGCTCCGGATATTGGCGCAGCACGAACACGCCCGGGATCAGAATGATCGTAATCACGATGAGCGCGTTCAGTACGTGCCAGATCGGATTGTCGATATGACTGTGCCGGAACGCCGCGCCCAGGGCAATCTGGAACAGCACGAGAATGGGCACGATATCGGCGAAGACGCGCAGCGGTCCCCACTGGCTCGGCGTCGGCTGCGGCCCCGCCACCCATGAGGGCGAATTCATCACTCCCGTCGCATAGATCAGCGAGAAACAGACCGGCGCCAGTATGGCGTGTGTGATCGGAAAGGGCGCCAGCGCGATTTCCAGGGCCATTGCAATCAGCGCCAGCCAGCCGGTAAGGCTTCGTGCCATCACCGCCAACCCGAGCGTAATGATCGCCGCCGCCGATCCGGCCAGCTGATGCGCGCGTGCGAGATCCGGCGCAGTGACCGGCGCCGCGGTAACTCCCGGCAGCGTCCGGATCGTTCCCGTGAGCAGCGCGCCGAGGCCGATCACGATTGCCGTCGCTAACGCTGCGACAATCGAAGTCAGCATCACCTGCCGGTTCTTCATGGATGCACGATCCCGAATAATTGCGCGTGTATTCCGAAAGGAGGTTCAATGTAGCCGATGCCACGGCCCATGCACGCGATTGAAATCCAGAGAAACAGGCTCAGCCCGGCCGCCAGTTTCGCGCGGCCTGGAATAACTCCGGCCGCATCGAATTCAGCCGCTTTGGCGTACACGCTCTTTCGAAAAACCAGCGCATGCACGATCACTGCGCAGAACAGCGCGACCTTGGCGCGAAAGAAAGCGTTGTAGTAATACTCTTCGGCTTTACAGCAAAGCAGCAGCAAACCGCACGTGACCGCCAGCAGCAGGCCCCAGCGCTTGGGCACGCGCAGCTGATCGATCAGGTCAGCCACCGGACGGTCGCGGAACGCCAGCCCCAGCACCCGCATGTTGGTCATCAGAATCATGCCGCCGAAAAAGGCAATGGCCACCATATGCAGCGACAGAATCGACGGGTAAACGTACCCCGAACCGCGCAGGTAAGTGAAAAAGTCGGTAGCCTGTATCCAGAGTGCGAGATTCAGCAGCATTTCAGATCTGATGAATATCCAGCGTGGGATTCAGGAACCCGATGAAGATCCCGCCGAAAACTACCAGCGCCCACAGACACAGCGAGATGCAGGCGACAATCTTGCCGCCCACCGGCTTCTCCGCCATCGCCGTCTTCCGGTGAATCGTGTAGTTGAAGACGATCGCCAGGATCAGAAAAAACATCTTCAGATTGAAGGCGTAGTTCAGGTAGTACATGTCCGGGTCGGACGAGAACAGCATCAGCCCTGTGAGGATCATCAGAATCAGCCCACCGAGCGTCCAGTAGAAAGTTTCTTTGGCGATCTGGGCGGGCGTCTCGCGCCGCATCCCCCAGCCGAGCAGACGGAAATCCACCAGCGCGATCGTGCCCACCGAAAACGCGAACCCCACAATGTGGAAACACTCGAGGATCGGGAACGACAGGGCCGATTCGTTGAGCGGATTCTCAATCAGCAGCATTGTTGCGGGTTATGTCGAATGCACTCTATCACGGCGGCTCAGATGATCGCCACACGAAATGGTCACTGAGTCCCGCGTGACAAAAGTTGCGCTCCCGCCCTTCCGAAATCGAATAAGTTTTTTAATTGCAGGAAGATGGCGGCGTCACTGACAACGTCAATCGGCCGCGGCGGCTATCGCAGATTCTGCTCGGCAGCGACGACCTCATATGGGCGCATCATCTCGTTGTCCTCGTGTTCGAGCAGATGGCAGTGCCACACGTACTTGCCAGGATAACCGTCGAATTTCACCAGGATGCGCGTACTCGCACCCGGAGTTGCTCTCACCGTGTCCTTCCAGCCGGCTTCATTCGGATCCGGGAGAACGGCATCGCCCGTATACACCAGCTTGTTGTCATAGATCCGCGCGGAAACGTCGATCGGCCGCCGGTCCAGAATCCGGAATCGCACGAGGTGCAGGTGAATCGGGTGTGTATCGTCGGTCAGATTCAGGAAATCCCAGATCTCTGTAGTGCGCAGGACCGGCTTCTCCGAAATCGGATCGTGCCAGTGCTTTCCGTCCAGCAGATGCACGGCGGGATCGCCCAGCAGATCGTCCCCTTCCTCCAGGGTCAACCGGCGCGTTTGAACCACATCCGCCAGATCGATCTCCGGGATCGGACGCAGTCTGGAAGGCATCGCGCTCGAATCTTCTACCGCTTCGGATGCCACGCGAATCTCCATCAGCGTTTCGGCCAGACTGCTCAGCAGGATGCGTTGGCCGCGGCAATCGGCGAAATCCACAACTGCATCGGCACGCTCACCCGGCGCGAGTGTCAGCCGCTGCACCGCAACAGGCGCGGCGAGGAGCCCCTGGTCGGTTCCGACCTGATGAAACGGACGCCCGTCGCTCAGCGAGAGCAGATAGAAGCGCGCATTCGAAGCATTGAGGATGCGGAACCGGTACTTGCGAGGCTGCACCTCCAGATAAGGCAGAAGCTTTCCGTTGATCAGCGTGGCGTTGCCCATGTACTCCGGTATCCATGGAGCGTTCGGGTACTGGCTCACCGGATAGTAGAGTGCTCCGTCCTGTCGGATCATGCGATCCATCAGCACCAGCGGTATCTCATGCTCGCCTTTGGGCAGGTTCAGCGAATCTTCAAACGAATCGCGAATCACGTAGAGCCCCGCCATCCCGGCGAGGATATTCAGCCGGTTGATGCCCATCGCGTGGTCGTGATACCAGAGCGTGGCGGCTTCCTGCTGATTGGGGTAGCTGTACGTAGCGGACTTTCCGGGCGTATACCAGGCCTCGGGCCAGCCATCGCTTTCCGGCGGCACTCTGGCGCCGTGGACATGCACAACCGTACGGGATTCGGGAACCCCCTTTTCGGCGCCCATCAGATTGTGGTCGATGGGCAGAAAATGCCGGGCTGGCAGCTGGTTTGGCCACTCGATCAGAATTTTTTCGCCGCTCCGCGCCTCAATAGTGGGTCCGGGCATGCTGTTGCCGAAGCCCCAGAAGCGGGTCGGCGGCACGTCACGATGGACCTTCGCCGAAAACTCCCGGATGGGAATCCGATAGTAAGGAACGCTTTGGCCTGAGTCGACGCGGTTGCCGGCGGGCCTGGCAATCTCCGGCCGCGGCAGGGGATCCACAAAGCGCGCGATGCGCTGCGGGTCGACCAGCGGCGGCGCATGTTTCATGGGCGGCAGGTGGACCATCTGCGCGCCGCTAAAACGGCTGGCGGCGGTCGTGAGACCGCCCCCAATCAGGAATTTACGTCTGGAGAACCCGCGCATCCGGCAGCTTACGGGTCACTGCACCCGAACGCCGGTGGCGGTGGAGAGAATCGGTTTATTGGTGTTCGGCGGCGGCCCGTTGGGATCGGAAAAATCGAACATGGTGTTGATCGAACCCGCACCCGCATCGAAGGATCCGCCCCCGATTCGCCCGAGCGTCCAGTTATCTTCGATGAAACGCAGAATGGAGGTCTGAATCGTAAACGCGTGGTCCACGAAGTTTGCTCTCGCCCAGGGTGAGATCACGAGCAGCGGCGTCCGCACTCCGGGGCTGCAGCGGCCGTTCACCGGCTGGCCGTTCGAGTTCGGTCCGGCAAGCTGCGGCGCCGCGCCCTGGACTCCGCAGGCATTGGCGCCCGAAAGAGTATCGGAAGTCGAGAACGAAGCATTTGAAATCGGCCCCTGCTGATGGTCGTACCAGCCGTCGGAATCGTCGTACGCGACGATCACAGCGGTGCTGTTCCAGAAAGACGATTGCTCCAGACTGTTGACCACGTTGACGATGAAAGCCTGTTCGTCGAGCGGGTTGGAGTTGCCCGGGTGCGCATCCTGATAAGAAGAAGCCTTGAGAAAGCTCACGGAGGGCAGATTGCCCGCAGTGAGGGCATCGAAGAAATCGTGAATGTCGTACTGATGATTGGCCTGGTCGGTGAAGCCGACAGTGGCCAGGCTCTGCGGCCGCGCATGCGTGAGGTTAGCGGTGCTGGCGTAATACTGGAACGGCTGATGGTGCGGCACGTAATCCGTTTCCGTGAGACCCGTGGTCGGTGAAACAGTGCTTCTGCGGCAGAGGGAGCTGCCATTCGGATTGGTGATGGTCAGATCGAATCCGCCGTTGAACCAGCCCCAGGTTACATGGGCCGCATTCAGCAGGTCGCCGACATTTTGTCCGCTCATCGCGTTGTTAAATGAGCCCAGGTTGGAGCACGTGTCGCCGAGCGGTTCGGAATCGCCGATCAGCGTGAACCCGCCCTGGCCGTCCGCCACTTCATTGCCCGAAGGAGCATGCAGCGCGGTCCCCTGAATGATGCCGTTCGTCTGTCCGGAGATCAGGTTGATCGCGCCGGGTGTTGAGGGCCCGAAGTTGGAATTGTAGGAATTGTCGCTCATGGCGAAGTTCTGAGCGTAATTCCAGAGGGCTGTGACGGTGTTGCCGTCATAGTAGCCCATCACGATGCCCTTGGTGGTGACTACGGCCGGCGAAAGCACAGTCATGTTGCTTGACGATCCTGCCGCTCCGGTCTTTGACGGGAACAGATCCATCATGCCGAGATCGAAGGAGTTCTGTTCCGGCGTATAGCTGTGGCTCTGACTCGGCGTCAGCGCCTGCGTGCGGTTCAGGCGGAAGGGATTGGTCGCGCCCGTCCCGTTGGCGGAGTTCAGATTGGGGTTGCTCGTCAGAAGGTTGGGATGCAGCTGATAGTTATTGATGTCCGTCTGGGTACCGGGAAGAGCGGTGAAACGCGGCTGGCCTGGAGGGTTTGTCGCCCTGGGATAGGTGCCGAAATAATGGTCGAAAGACTCGTTCTCGCCGTATATGACGATGACGTGCTGGATTGGTGTGGTTGGAACTCCGGGCGTCTGCGCCTGCACAGCGGAAGGCTGCAGGAGCAGGCCGAAAGACAAGGTCACATTTGCGGCGGCAAAGAGGAACGAGCGCATGTTTTTCTCCGGGTGCTTGTTAATTGGGTTGGTTCAGGAACGGTTGAGCTGATGCCGCCGCAACATCCGGAAGCATCCGAAAATCGTGACGCCTGTGAGCAGCAGCAGAATCGTGGAAGGTTCAGGCGCAACCTGCACATCATCGATCGCCAGGCCGGAAAAGTTCGGGTCGCTGACGGACTGAACGATGTTCACGCCGAAAATATCGTTGGTCGTGTCTTCGATGATGAAGTAGCCGTTGCCCGGATTCCCGATGAGTTCCGGAATCGTGACTTCGAATGCGCTGCCCAGGTTGCCGCCCTGCGAATCGAGCGGCTGGAGCGTGATCTCCACCGGATCGAAGTTCTCGTCAAGATCGGAATCCGCGATCCCGAAACCCAGCGCCGTTGTGCCGTGGGCCAGTGAGATGGTGAGGTTGGCGCTGCCGCCGGCGCCGTTGTCATAGAGCTCATTCGGGGCGCTTTGCCCGCTGTACGGGATGGCATATAACCCATCCGCGCTGGTGAAGGTTACGCCGGACAGGGTGAGCCCGGACTCATTCGTGCAGCCGGAGGGCGGAAATGTCGGGCAGGAAGGGAGAGCGTCGAAATTGATCAGCCCGCCCAGATTGGGTGAGACGTGCGTATTTGGAAGCGTTGAATCGTCGGCCGGCGTGCCGGTTGCGAGGATCGGTCCGGCCTGCAGAAGAATGGGCGCCAGCAACATTACAGGCATGAAGAAAAGTAGGGGTGCTTTCATCGATTGGGCTCCGAACGACGAGCCTAGCAGCCGAAAATAACGACTGAGTGAGCAATCGGTTTCAGATATATAACGAACGGCATATTGATGTCAGGCCGTACCTTGGCAGCCCAGACCCCACGCCCTCACGACCACCTGATCGCGTCCCGGCGGCTGCGCGTTGTCGCGCAGCCTTGCGCGGCTCGTCGCAGGAAACTTTGAGTTCAGGGTGGTTTCCGGCCTAAACCCTCATGAAATCCATGGCCTGCCAATTGCCGGATACGGGCCATGGCAAGCCCGAGCACGATTTCCAATCCCGCAGTGGCTGACCACCATCCTGGCCACGGTTCCGCCCCGATTCACCAGGAGCACGAACAAGAGCACGAAAACACCTGGTATGAATGGTCGCGCGTCGCCTTAGTGGCGGTCTTGCTTCTGGTCGCCTGGTCCGGCCGGGTTCCG
>Ga0335085_10014399_pt1 | contig 11538 bp, 9 predicted proteins | sample Lox_Sample_45_FD_206712 | JGI IMG/M metagenome (GOLD analysis project Ga0335085, IMG submission 206712) | Soil microbial communities from Loxahatchee National Wildlife Refuge, Florida, United States - Lox_Sample_4.5 | ecosystem: Environmental > Terrestrial > Soil > Wetlands | place: USA: Florida... | reverse complement strand
TTTCGTGAACTTTCACGGGTTCATCCGAGAATTTCTGTATGAGTTCGAAGACTTCACCGCAGCCTTCGCACTGATACTCGTAGATGGGCATCCCTGCGACCTACTGCTGCGTATTGGGACGAGGCACGTTGAACGGCGTGAGCCCGGGAGATCCCTGGGCATTGCCGGAACCTTGCGGCGCGGAGACCAGGTCGGTCCTGCCCTTGGTCACTACCTCGATCGCTCTCTTGAGCAGTAAATCCTCGCCGGCGGGAGCTGGAGGGGGTTCGTTGGCCTGCGGAGCGCCGTCGTCATCGGCCGCCTGCTCAACTTCGGCGACCGCAACCGATGGTGTCACGCCGGTGTCCTGAATTGCCTTGCCGCTGGGCGAGTAATACTTGGCTACCGACAGAATTACAGCGGAGCCATCCTCCATCGTGATCGCCTTCCGGATGGATGCGTCCCCGTACGTGCGTTCGCCGACCACTTCGGCGCGCTTGTCTTCGAGCAGCGCCGCGGCGGCGACTTCCGCTCCACCCGCAGTGCCGCGATTCACGACAACAGCTAGAGGCAGATGCGTGATGTCGGCTGACGCGACTGCGTTGATATCTTGCCGGGGAGACTTCTGACCCTCGGTGTAGGCGATCAGGCCCTTGTCCAGGAAAAGGTTCGCGAGTTTGGCGCCGTCTTCCGGGCTGCCGGTGGCGCAATGGCGCAAGTCCAAAACCAGCCGCTTGGCTCCCTGCTTCTGAAGATCTTCGACTTTGGCGGCCGCCTCCTTCAGATTCTGGCCTTCCAGGCTCTCGACGTCCACCACGCCGACTTGGTCAGGCATCATCTTGGCGGTTACAGCAGGAAATTGGATCATCGCGCGCGTCAGCGTGAGCTTCTGCGGCTCGGGCTTACGGAAGCGCAGGACACCGACTTCGACGGTTGTCCCCGGATCGCCGGCGAGCAGCAATTGCGCAAAGGCGAGCGGCATGTCGCGCGTGGCTACTCCGTTGATGGTCTCCAGAACATCGGTGGTCGTCAAGCCGGCCTTCGCCGCAGGGGAACCAGGAATCGCATCCACGATCCCTACATAGCCGAATTTCTTCGAAAGGACTAAACCTACGCCGGCCTTATGCTCGTCCTTACTCTTCAACCACTGCTTGTACTGGTCGGCGTTCAGGTAACTGGCGTACGGGTCGATTGACTCGAGCAAGCCATTCACAGCGCCCAGCGTGACGCTCTTCATGTCGGGCTCTTCCACGTAATCGCTCTTGATGCGCGAGAGAACTTCGGTGTAAACCGCCAAGTGACGGTAGGTGTCTTCCGGAGAAGCGCTTTTGCCGCGCATGGCTCCAAAAAGAAGCGCGAAAACGAGGCAAGTGGAGGTAGAAGCGACAAAAAATTTGATACGCCGGCTCATAGTTTGGTAGGTCCGAGACCGCCTACCAACAGTATAGCCTGTACTGCCTCTTACGGAAACGGCCCAATTTTCGATCTTTGGTAATAGGGTTTTCGTACCATTGCGCTAGAATCAGACCGATGAACGATTTAGTCGAAGTCGGCCGGGACGGCGAAGTTGGCATTCTCACCGTGAACAATCCCCCGGTAAATGCGCTGAGCCCGGGCGTGCCGGAGGGCATTATCGCTGGATTGGAGCAGTTGGAGAAAGACCCGGCGGTCAAGGCGGTTGTTCTGATCGGTGCAGGCCGGACGTTCATCGCGGGAGCCGACATTCGCGAGTTCGGAAAGATTACCTCGGGGGGCGACCGGCGCCGGGGTCCCGGTTTCAACCGTGTGCTGGACCGCATCGAAAACTCGACCAAGCCGGTAGTAGCCGCAATTCATGGCACCGCGCTAGGCGGCGGGCTGGAGACGGCGATGGCCTGTCATTATCGAGTGGCCGTGGCCTCCGCCCAGGTTGGACAACCGGAAGTAAAGCTCGGCATTATCCCCGGAGCAGGCGGAACCCAGCGCTTGCCGCGCTTGGCCAGCGTGGCCAAGGCGGTCGAGATGTGCGCGAGCGGAGACCCCATCAGCGCCGCCGAGGCGCAGCAATCCGGCATTATCGATCAGATTGTCGAAGGGGATCTGTTAGCCGGTGCGCTGGCGTTCGCGCGCACCAAAGGCGATACGGCGCCTCGGCGCACGCGCGATCTGAGCGGCAAGCTAGGCTCGGCGCAAGCCAATGCACCCATCTTCACGGCTGCGCGCGACAATGCGCGGAAAAGGCAGCGCAATTTATTGGCGCCGCTCGCCGCCATCGATGCCGTCGAAGCCGCCACGCAGCTTCCTTTTGAGGACGGCATAAGGCGCGAGGCTGAACTGTTTCAGGAATGCCTCTTTTCCGATCAATCCAAGGCTCTCATCCACATGTTTTTCGGGGAGCGGGATGTGGCGAAAATTCCGGGAATCCCGAAGAGCATTGCCCACATCCCGATCGCCAAGGTTGCCATCGTGGGCGCGGGAACCATGGGCGGCGGCATCGCGATGGTCTTCGCTAACGCCGGCATTCCGGTCGTGCTCAAGGAGACCGATCAGGCCGCGCTCGACCGCGGGCTCGCTACCATTCGCAAAAATTATGAAAATTCGGTGAAGAAGGGACGCTTCACTGAGCAGGCTATGGAACAGCGGATGGCCCGCATCCATCCCGCGCTCGCCTATGACGGTTTCGGCGATGCGGACCTGGTGGTAGAAGCTGTCTTCGAGAACATGGCGCTCAAGAAAGAAGTCTTCGCCGAGCTGGATAAAGTCGCCAAGACGGGCGCCATCCTCGCCACCAACACCTCCACGCTGAACGTCGATGAAATCGCATCCGTGACCTCGCGGCCGCAGATGGTCATCGGCACGCACTTCTTCAGCCCGGCCAATGTCATGCGCCTGCTCGAGGTCGTGCGCGGGAAAGCGACCGCGCCGGAAGTCATCGCCACCTCGATGGCGCTGTCCAAAAAACTGGGGAAGGTTGGCGTGCTGGTCGGCAATTGCCACGGATTCGTGGGTAACCGTATGTTCTTCCCCTATCATCGCGAGGCCGTTTTTCTTGTGGAAGAAGGCGCGACCCCCGATGCCGTGGATCAGGCGCTGTACAACTTCGGGATGGCCATGGGCCCGCTCGCCACCAGCGACCTGGCCGGTCTCGACGTGATGTGGCGCATTCGCAAGGAATCGGGCGCCGCGGCCAACGCCGGCGTGCGCCAGCCGCTGATCGAGGACCGTCTTTGCGAGGCCGGAAACTATGGCCAGAAGAACGGCGCGGGCTGGTATAAGTACGACGAAAATCGCCGCGCTCTGCCCAATCCGGATGCCGCCAAAATCATCGAGCAAGCCCGGCAGGATGCGGGCATCTCGCCGCGATCGATTCCGGTCGACGAGATCGTCCAGCGCGCCATCTACGCTCTAGTCAACGAAGGCGCGCGCATTCTCGAAGAAGGCATCGCGCTGCGCGCCGCCGACATCGACATCATTTATATCAACGGCTATGGCTTTCCCGCCTATCGCGGCGGCCCGATGTGGTACGCCGATACGGTGGGACTCAAGAATGTTTACGCGCGAGTGGCGGAGTTTGAAAAGCAGCACGGTAAACTTTGGGCCCCCGCGCCTCTCCTGAAGCGCCTGGCTGAACAAGGCAAAACCTTCGCCGATTTCGACAAGCAAGTCGGACAAAACGCGGCCGAAGCATAAAAGGAGAGTTTGACGTCCGAGCGAACCAATGTTGCGGCCACTCTGAAGGCCGTCGCGCTCTTTGCTCCGCTGGACGATTCCGAAATCGCCTACCTCGCCGCCCGCGCCCGAGTGCGATCTTATTCCACCGGCGAACTGCTCTTTTCCGAAGGTGAACCATGCTCGGGCCTTTACGTGGTGGCCTCGGGCCGCGTCCGTATTTTCAAGGCATCGGTGAGCGGCCGCGAACACGTTCTAGCCGTCGAGGGGCCTGGCAGCTCGATCGCCGAACTCCCGGTGTTTGACGGCGGCAATTATCCCGCTTCGGCCGCTGCCGCCGCGCCATCGGAGCTTGTGTTCCTGTCGCGTCAGGATTTTCGTGCCATGTGCCTGGAACATCCTGAAGTTGCGCTGAAAGTTCTACAAGTAGTCGGCGCCCGATTGCGCCGCCTGGTGGGCATCATCGAAGAGCTTTCCTTCACGACGGTGCGACACCGGCTGATCTCTTGGCTCTTACGCCAGGCGAAGACCGAAGGTCAGGCCACCGCGCGCGGACCGGTGTTTCCGCTCCGTGTCAGCCATCAGGAACTCGCCGCCCAGATCGGCACCGTCCGCGAACTGGTCTCCCGCAACATGGCCCGCTTGCAAGCCCAAGGCTTCATTGAGGTGAATAGCCGCGAGATCACGGTGATCGACCTCCCCGGCCTGGAAGCCGATCTCGCCTCTGTTGTCTAGCTTCGCGCTATTTTTCGCGCCTGGTGACTAAAGTCACTGAGACGAAGCCGCACCCGCCCATATGCTTGTGTCAGAGGCAAACAATGACATCCATCGAGAACAAAACCGTGCGGGAAATCGCAATCGAGAATCCGGCCACGGTGCGCATTTTCGAATCGCTCGGCATCGACTACTGCTGTGGCGGACGCCGGGCGCTCGGCGAGGCTTGCGAACGCGCCCATGTAGCGCTTCCCGAAGTATTGGAAATGATCTCGAAAGCCGGTTCCCAAAGCGGATCGCCGGAAAGGGACCAATGGTCGGATGCGCCTCTGGGCGACCTGATTCAACACATCGTGAGCCGGCATCACAGTTTCGTTCGTCAGGAAGTCCCGCGGCTCGAAGCCTTGCTTGAGAAAGTCGTAAAGCGCCACGGGGACGTGCATCCGGAGCTGTGCTCTATCCAAGCATTTTTCTCCGCGTTAGGACAGGAGCTGTTTGCGCACATGATGAAAGAAGAACACATCCTCTTTCCTTATCTCGAAAAAATGGAAGCGGCTGCCCTCGGAAACGAGGGTTTCCCCGTCTCCTGTTTCGGCACGATTCAATTGCCGATTGCGAGGATGCTGGCCGACCACGACGATGCGGGAGAACTGACCGCGAAAATCCGTGCGCTCGCCGATGGTTTTCAAGCGCCCGAAGGAGCGTGTCCCAGCTATCGGGGGCTCTATCACGGCCTCGAGGAATTCGAGCGCGATCTGCACCGCCACATCCATCTCGAAAACAATATCCTATTCCCGCGCGCAGTCGAAATGGAGCGAGGTTCCCAGGAGGCGGCATGAGCGCGGCAATCAGGGTTTTGGATGGGCGCACCGCAGCCGCGGTGAGTCGCGAGGCCAGCCTTCAAAAATTGACGATGGCTTACATCGCTACCGGCCTGCTGTTCATGTTGCTGCCGGGCACATTCCTGGGCGTGTGGAATCTCATCTCCATCAGCGGCGAGCATACGCTGTCCAGCTTGTCTGCTGCATGGCTGCAAGCGCACGGGCACGCGCAGATCTTCGGATGGCTGGGAACGTTCATCCTGGGAATCGGATTCTATTCGCTATCGAAGATGGGCAATCTTCCCGCGTTCGCCGTTTCGCGCGGCTGGATCTCGTTCGCGCTTTGGACTTCCGGTCTTGCACTGCGCTGGACCGGCAATGTCATGCTCTGGGAATGGCGAATCGTGCTGCCTTTATCCGCGGCGCTCGAATTAGCGGGATTTCTCGTGTTTTTCCGAACAGTCGCCCGGCATCGCCCAGCCAAACCGGCCGCCGCAGGCAAGAAGGAGCCTTGGATGCTCGTCGTCATCGCCTCCACGATAGGTTTCCTTGTGACGCTCGTCGCGAATTTCGCGGTGATGATGTACGTCGCCCTCCGTTTGAATGACCCGGCCATCCCGCACGTATTGGATCAACGTTTATTGATGCTGCCGGCCTGGGGTTTTCTGGTGCCGGCTGTGTGGGGATTCAACGCTCGGTGGCTTCCGATCTTCCTTGGTCTGCGAGCGCCCCGCGCGCGTTGGCTCTTCGCCGCGCTCGGCATGGCCTGGATTTCGATCGTGGGCATGCTGTCCGGATTTGCGGTTTTATCGACGGCGCTGCTGCCCGCCGCAGCTCTGGCCGCGATCGAAGGCTTGGGAGTTTTCGAGCCTTCCATCCGTCCGGCCAAGATCAATGGTGTGCATCCAACGTTCCCGATCTTCGTGCGCGGCGCTTATGTCTGGCTCATGATCGCGTCTCTGTTGTCGTTCGCCGCCGCCATAGCCGATCGGCAAGGCGGCATCTGGGGCGCTTCCCGCCACGCTCTCACCGTCGGTTTTCTGGCAACGATGGTGTTCGCCATCGGCCAGAGAATTCTACCGGCCTTTTGTGGCGCGCGGGTACTGTTCAGCCGGAATCTGATGTTTGCGTCGCTGCTGTTGTTGAATCTCGGCTGCGCTCTGCGAGTGTGTTCCGAAATTCCGGCGTATGAAGGTTACTTCCACCAGGCATGGTCCGTACTGCCGTCGTCCGCTGTTACCGAGCTGGTCGCGGTCACGCTGTTCGCGGCGAACTTGGCGTTAACGTTCGCCAGACCGCCGGCTCATCTGTTGAAGGAGCGAGCGGCGGCGTAGAACGGGGCTTAGAGCTTCACCAGCATCTTGCCGGTGTTCTCGCCTTGGAGCATCGCGATGAACGCCTTGGGCGTATTCTCGAATCCTTCCACCACCTGCTCGCGGTACTTCAGCTTGCCTTCTTTAATCCACTGCGCCATCTGCGCGATTCCTTCGCCAAACCGGCTCTGGAAGCGCGTCACGATGAACCCATCCACCTTCAACTGCTTTACCAGAACCTGAGAGAGCAGGCGCGGGCCTTGCTCCGGTTTGGCGAGGTTGTACTGCGAGATCTGCCCACAAATTGAGATTCTGCCGAAAGTGTTCATGCGCGGGAAGACGGCATCGGTAGTGCTTCCGCCCACGTTGTCGAAGTAGCAGTCGATTCCATCCGGGCAGAACTCCTTCAGCTTCTCGCCGTAATCCGCTGCCTTTTTGTAATTGAAGGCGCTATCGAAGCCGAGTTCCTTGACGATCCAGTCGACCTTGTCATCCGTGCCCGCGATTCCCACCGCGCGGCAGCCCTTGATCTTTGCGATTTGACCAACCAGCGAGCCCACAGCGCCGGCCGCGCCAGAGACCAGTACGGTTTCGCCCGCCTGTGGCTTGCAAATATCGAGAAAACCGAAATAGGCGGTCATGCCGGGCATGCCCAGCACGCCCAATGCGGTGGACACAGGCGCCAGCTTCGGGTCCAGTTTTCGAACGCTCTTGGGATCCACGGCCGCAAATTCCTGCCAGCCCCAATAGCCGCCGACAAAGTCGCCGACAGCCAACTCCGGGGTCTTGGATTCGATGACCTGCCCGACGGCGCCAGCCTGCATCACGTCGCCGATATTTACCGGATCGGCGTACGTCCGAATTCCCGTGATCCGCCCGCGCATATACGGATCGACGGACAGATGCGTAATCTCGACCAGCGCCTGTCCCTCGGCCGGCGCTGGCATGGGCGAATCAACAAGCGAAAAATCCGACTCTTTCGGCAATCCAACGGGGCGCGCCGCGAGCTTGATTTGGCGATTGATTTTGGGCACGGGTCTGGCTGTGGACATGGTTGGTGACATTATCCCACTCTGAAGGAAACATCCCGGGGCGGCGCCGAGTCGAACTTGAGGGTCCCCGCTCGCCCTACAAACGTACCCTATTGAAAATGTTTGATATCCGTGTTATGTCTATTATCCTGGGAGGTTGTCGCCATGGCCACTACAGTCTGGAAGGGGCATCTCACCTTCGGCCTCGTCTCGTTTCCTGTCAAGCTGTACACCGCCGCCCGCAGCGAGGGCATTAGCTTCAACCAGCTTCATAAAACCGACAACTCGCGAATCAAGCAGGTCATCTACTGCCAGACGGAAGACAAGCCCATCGCGCGCAGCGAAATCGTCAAGGGCTACGAGTACGAGAAGGACCGCTACGTCGTCGTCGAAGACGAAGAGATCAAGAAAATGGCGCCCCCGACCGCCAAGATCATGGAGATCCTGGAATTCGTCAAGTCCACCGAGGTTGACCCGATCTACTTCGAGAGTTCATTCTACATGGCGCCCGACGAGGCCGGTCAAAAGCCCTACGCGCTGCTTTACGACACCCTCAAGAAGACGGGCTACGTCGGCGTGGCGAAAATCGCGATGCACAACCGCGAGCACATCGTCATCTTCCGGCCCGGAGCGCACGGCCTCCTGATGCATACCATGTACTTCGCCAACGAAGTTCGCAAAGTGGAGGAGTTCCGCACCGACACCGGCCTGGTTAAGGAACAGGAATTAAAACTCGCCGAGATGCTGGTGGAATCGCTCGCCGCGCCGTTCGAGCCGCAGAAGTATCACGACACCTACCTGGAGAACTTGCGCACGTTGATTGAGGCCAAGATCAAGGGGCAGGAGGTGGTGACGCCGCCGGCCGCCGAGCCTTCCAAGGTGATCGACATCATGGAAGCGCTCAAACAGAGTCTGGCAGCCGCCAAAAAGCCGCCCGTCTCGGCCGCTGCTCTCGAATCGGAAGCCCCCAAGGAGAAGGCGGCTCCGAAAAAACGCGCCCGGGGCTAGCCCGCGGCTGCCGCATACTGCGGAAAATTCTTCAGGAGTTCCTCGGCATAGAGCGCGCCGGCGGGCGTCTCTTCGTGCTTGAAGAAGACATAGACATCGCGGCCGGCGTTCAGCAATTCCCCAGCGCGCGCCGAGATGTCTTCCCGGTCTTCAGCCGAGTACTCCGGCATCCGCAAGCGCGAGTAGACGAAATTGGCCGTGATTACTTTCGGCACGACCAGCTTCTCCGATTCCGCCAGGCAGAGCGAAGCACCGTACCTTTCCAGCAACTGATAAACGGGATCTCTCAGCCAGGAATCGTGCCGGAATTCGAACGCGTACCGGATGTCGCGCGGGAGCGTTTGCAGAAATTCGCCCAGCAGAGCTTCATCACATTTCATTGCCGGCGGCAATTGGAACAGCACCGGGCCCAGCCGCCGCGAGGCCCGCAACGGATCGATGGCGCGAAAGAAAACCTCGGTGAATTCCGACGGCTTCAGCCGCTGGATATGCGTGATCCGCATGTGCGCCTTCAGAGAAAAAATAAACCCGGCTCGCGTCTCATTCACCCAGTTTTCGAGCGTCGTGGCGGATGGAAGCCTCCGGAATGTGTAATTGATCTCCACCGCGTTCAGCCGCTCGCAGTATAAGGACAGAAATTTCTTCGAGGGCAGCTTCGCCGGATAAAAGTCCGGCTTCCAGCTCGCATACGCAAATCCAGAGGTTCCTGCATAAAGATGTGCCATGGCCGAATCTAACGCCGGGAGCGGCGCATCCCATACAATAAGGCAAACAGTAGTGATTCCGCAAAGCTCCCCGAAGAAACGATCCTCGGAGCGCCTGCGCGAGATGTGGCCCGACATCCGCGAAATGCTGCGCCCACGCCGGCGTCTTCTCGCCATCGGCTTCATCCTCATGGTGATCGGCCGGGTTTGCGGCCTGGTTTTGCCGGCGTCCACCAAATACCTGATCGACAACGTAATTGGCAAGCGGCAACTCAATCTGCTTGCGCCGCTGGTTCTGGCGGTCGTCGCTGCGACCATCATTCAAGGCATAACTTCATTCGCCAACACGCAGCTGATCTCGAAAGCTGCTCAGCGGCTGATCGCCGAAATGCGCCAGAAGGTGCAAGCGCATATCGGCCGGCTTCCGGTCTCCTTCTACGACGCCAACAAGTCGGGCGTGCTTGTCTCGCGCATCATGACCGACGTCGACGGCATCCGCAATCTCCTCGGTACCGGCCTGATCGAGCTGGTGGGTGGGATTTTGACCGCCATACTCGTTCTGGGATTCCTGCTGCGCATCAGCCCCTTGCTCACCGGCATCGCGCTGACGATCGTGATTGTGTTTGCGCTGGCTCTCCGCAAGGCGTTCGGAACCATCCGGCCTATCTTCCGCGAGCGCGGCAAGATCAACGCGGAAGTGACTGGCCGTTTAACTGAATCGCTCGGCGGCGTCCGCGTGATCAAAGGCTATCATGCCGAAACGCGCGAAGAAGATGTGTTCGCGGCCGGAGTAGGGCGGCTGTTGAACAACGTGCTGAAGAGCCTCACGGCTACTTCGTTTATGAGTCTCGCGGCTACGGTTCTGATGGGCCTTGTCGGCGCAGTGATCATGTACGTCGGCGCTCGCCAGATCACCGCCGGCGCGATGACCCTCGGCGACTTCATGACCTTCACCGCGCTGTTAGCCTTCCTGATAGCTCCCATGTTTCAGATCGTGGGCATCGGAACGCAGCTCACCGAAGCGCTCGCCGGACTGGAACGCACGCGCGAGGTATTGCGCGAGCGCCCGGAAGACCAGGATCCACGCCGCACGGTCAGCCTGCCGCCCATCACCGGCCAGGTGGTCTTCGACCACGTCAGCTTCTCTTACGACCCGGGTAAAGCGGTGCTGCACGATGTTTCGTTTCTCGCCGAGCCCGGGACGGTCACCGCGCTGGTCGGTCCCTCGGGCTCAGGCAAGTCGACCATCATCGGATTGATCGCGGCGTTCCATGTGCCCGAATCCGGCGTCATTCGTGTGGACGGCGTGGACCTTTCCAGCGTCCGTCTGGATTCCTTCCGTACGCAGCTAGGCGTGGTGCTGCAAGACACGTTCCTGTTCGACGGAACCATTCGAGAGAATGTCGCGTTCGCGCGCCCCGACGCCACTGAGGAACAGATTCTGGAGGCCTGCCGGATCGCGCGTGTCGACGAGTTCGCCGAGAGCTTCGAGAAGGGATACGAAACCATCGTCGGCGAACGAGGCGTTAAGCTTTCCGGCGGCCAGCGCCAGCGCGTTTCCATCGCACGTGCGATCCTCGCCGATCCGCGGATTCTGATCCTGGATGAAGCCACCTCCAGCCTCGATTCCGAATCCGAGGCCATGATCCAGGAAGGATTGAAATACTTGATGCAGGGCCGCACCACATTCGTGATTGCGCACCGCCTCTCCACCATCCGGCGCGCCGATCAGATTTTGGTTGTCGAAGCAGGCCGCATCGTCGAGCGCGGTACGCATGAAGAACTGTACGCCGCCGGCGGCCGTTACTACGACCTGTACACCAAGCAGCACGGCATCGAAGCGAATCTCTTCCTCGCGCCCGGCGAAGGCAACGGGCAGCCGCCGGAGGAGGGCGAATCCCAAACAGCCGCTCCACGAACGGCGGATCAGAACATCCTTTCCAGCGCCGTCAGGATGCTGCGCGGCTAAGGCGCGCTCACTCGCCGCTCTGCTGCAGCAGCTTCGCCACTAAAGCCGTCCAGCCCGTTTGATGGCTCGCGCCCAATCCCGCGCCGTTGTCGCCGTGGAAATATTCGTAGAACAGAATGTGATCGCGGAAATGCGGATCGGTCTGGAATTTCTCGGCGCCTCCAAACACCGGCCTCCGCCCGTGTTCATCGCGCAGGAAAATTCGAGACATGCGGCGCGACAGTTCCCCAGCCACCTGCGATAAGTTCATCAAAACGCCGGACCCGGTGGGGCACTCAACCTGGAACTCGTCCCCGAAATAATGATGAAAGCGCTGCAGTGATTCAATGAGGAGGTAGTTCACTGGAAACC
>Ga0335085_10014398_pt1 | contig 11540 bp, 15 predicted proteins | sample Lox_Sample_45_FD_206712 | JGI IMG/M metagenome (GOLD analysis project Ga0335085, IMG submission 206712) | Soil microbial communities from Loxahatchee National Wildlife Refuge, Florida, United States - Lox_Sample_4.5 | ecosystem: Environmental > Terrestrial > Soil > Wetlands | place: USA... | reverse complement strand
CTTTCTCCACAAGTTATGATGTTGCTTCGGATTCAGGCTGCTACGGTACGAGCCTCAGCGACGCTTTATAGGTAATGGAACCATAGGCGACCGGACGGACGACGTCGTTCCTTCCGTCTCTGATCTGGATTTCGATGCTGTCGTCCAAAATCTTCTGCGTGTTCAGGTACGTTCGAAACGTGAAGTATCCAAGCTGGCCGAATTGCGCGAGCCAGGCGTTTTTGTTGGCAGTCCATTTCTGCAGGGTGATTCCCAGACCGGTAATGATCTCCGATTGGTCGCCGAGGATGACCGCGTTGACTTCGAGCCGCCGATTTTTCTGCAGTGAATTGAGCGTTTGCTGGCCGCCGATCACCGTGAACGAAAAGTACAGGAGGCCCTGGGTCAGCGTAGCCCGGGAAATCTGTCCGTTGGTGGCGGGACCGGTGACTGTGTAATTACCGTCATCCGCTACGAAGCTTGAAAAGATCGGAGCCGCGATTTCGAAAAGCTGCGCCAGGGCCGGTGCCGGCGAAGCCAGCGTTAACGCAAGAATGCCCACCCCCAGCCGCACTACGAACCCCCGCCTGTAGACCCCTCTTATCACAACCATATGGTGTTTTAATATAAAATACAACCTTCCTGGCGGGTCCTGGTTTGGGCGTTGTCCGGCGATGACGAAATCCCGTCATTGCGAGCCAACGGACCCGCGCGAAGTCGCGCGGTCCGATGACAGGCTCCGCGAAGCAATCCAGCCTTTCCTCATTCGTTTCTGGATTGCTTCGTCGCGTTCGCTCCTCGCAATGACGAATGGGAGCGTCAAAGAATCAAACTCGCCGCGCGCTCTCATCAGAAAAACGCGCGGCGCGAAACACCCTGATTTATCGGCACAAATCGAAATCCTTTGACTTTGCCTCGGCAATCACCATAACCGCGCCCCGTCGCGCTCTTCGTAAGGGACGTCAACCGGTGACGCCGACTGACGAGAGCGCGATGCGGTGCCCGCGCGCGGGGGCTCGTCACCCCCGCTCTCGGGCGGCTTCGGATCCCCGGTCGGCCGGCACAAGGACCGGTCCGCACGGAGCGTGCTTAACCGCGGTTTTTTGTTCGGCGAAGCGGGCAAACACCTGTTGCGCCGGCGCCGCGGGAAACCCGGTTCTGGAGCTGAGCCATCGGGGTAGGAGCCGGTGGCGAGTGCCGCAAGCGTGAGCGCCGAAGGGCGGCGCGCCCCTCACCCTGACCCTCTCCGGGTAAGTTTACAGCCGGGCGCGCGACAAGCGCGGCCCGGTTGCGGGAGAGGGAAAAGTGAGCACGGTGCGCAGCCGCGCTTGACGCGGACATGGTTGGACAATGCGCCTTTCGGCGCTCCGCTTTCCCTTTCTTTCGTTGTGCGCTTCGTTGCGATCGCAAACCTCGGACGCAGCCGCGCCGCGAGAATGGTCAGACTTGTGCCCGCTGTTTGACAATTGAACCGAACCACAGGCCCCACCCCGGCGGCCGCAGCCCCCGGCGGCTACCTAGGGCGGGCTGAGCGCGCGAAGCCCACGCGGACTTGTAGCGAAATAACGCGGGGCGCGGCGCTTCGCGCCTTTGCCCACCCTACTTTCTTTGCGTGACAATCCTGCCCATAGCGGCCGGGGCCGCGGCAGCGTAATCTGCGGCCGGCGCAGCAAGCGCCTATACGGGGCGTATCATGATTTTAGGATTATCGATCGGCGCTTTTACGCTTTTGCATGTCGCGATCACGCTCGTCGCCATTGGCAGCGGGCTCATTGCCGTCGGTGGAATGTTTGCGTCGCGCCGGCTGCCGGTCACCACAGCACTCTTTCTGCTGACGACGGTGCTCACCAGCGTGACCGGGTTTTTCTTTCCGATTCACGGCTTTACGCCGGCGCTCGGCGTTGGCGGCGTGTCCTGCGTGATCCTCGCGATCGCGCTGTTTGCCTATTACGGCAAGCGCCTCGATGGCGCCTGGCGCTGGATTTACGTGATCACCGCGATCGCGGCGCTTTATCTGAATGTTTTCGTCCTGTTCGTGCAGAGCTTCGTCAAGGTGGCGGCGCTCAATGCGCTGGCGCCCACGCAATCCGAGCCGCCCTTTGCGATCACGCAGGCCGCGGTTCTGGCGATTTTTGTCCTGATCGGGATTGTTGCGCTGGTCACGTTTCGGCCGAACGCGCCGAACTGACATACTGATTGCAAAGCCACCGCCGCCTCGCATGCTCTTCCTTCGTCATCACCGGGCATAGCGTTCGAACAACGGCGTCGCTTCGCTCGCCTACGGACCCGGTGGTCGATGCCGGGGTGAAGGCCGCATGGCGCGTTAACATCGACCCCGCCGCACGTTATCAAATAGTCCCGCCTCGCGCGCCGCCGACGATATCAATCCCCTGATTGCTCCCATCGGGCTTGAGCATCATTTTCCTGATCGACCACACGCCTCCTTTCTTGACCGCCTCCAGAAAAACCCGGCCGGCGCCTTTCGGGCCGGTCGCCGAAAAGTTGAGGACCGCAGTGCCGGATCCGCCGTTGATGTTGATGCGGCCGAACGGAAAGCCGGTGGTGATCGGGGTGCCGAGAACGTCGGCGGCCGCCGAACTTGCGCGCAATTTCTCGGCGCCGAGCTCATAGGCGGCCGAATGTTTGAAGCCGTAGAAAATGCCGCCGAATAATCCGCCGAACAGCAGCAAAAAGCCGATCAGGATGATCGTGCCCCAGATCGCCCACAGGCGCTGGACGCGCTTGAAATGCTCGACGCTGTCCCAGCGCCCATTGCGCCAGGCCCAGCGGCTGCCTTTGGCGCCGAGCACGAACGGCATGACGAAGCCGACCAGCGGAACGAGAGTCAGCAGCGCGATGTAAGTGTTGTTGCCGACGCCCCAAATCCAGTTGAGCAGGAACGCGCCCCAGTTCCAGCGGTCGAGCTCCGGAGGGATGTCTTGCCCGGCAATACCCAGCCGTTGGTCGGTCATGCTCCACGTCCTTTAGCTTCGCGATCGACCTGGGCGTTTCAACCGACGGCCTGGATGGACCATGAGATTTTTTTCACGCTCATGACTAGCAAACTTTTCGTCGTCATGCCCCGCCACAACCGTTCAAAGCGCAGTATTGCTTGGCTCTGGCCACGAAATCTTAAGCAAGCCGGTGTAAGGGACCGGCCTTGATCCCGGCGCGGCACAGCGCCCCCAAGCACGCAAAGGATCTCGCCGATGCCCCTCCTCTCCTTCATCTCGGCCAATTGGCAGAAAGCTCTGCCGGCACTGAGCGCCATCGGCGTTGCCGCCTGGATCGCGCTGTTCCGGCATGATCCCTTGAGCGAGCGCGCGCTGTTCGCGGCGCTGCTGGTGATCTACTTCCTGCACCAGATCGAGGAGCACCTGTGGCCGGGCGGTTTTCGCCAGTTCGCCGACGCCCATATCTTTCACAGCGGGAACGACGACTGGCCGGTCAACATGGGCGGCGTCGCGCTGGTCAATGTCGGCTTTGTCTGGTTGCCGATGGCGCTCGCGATTGCGTTCCCCGGGGCGCTCCGCTGGGTCGGCCTCGCCTGGGTCGGGCTCACGCTGATCAATGCCCTCACTCACATCGCCCCCGCGATCAAACTGCGCATGTACAATCCGGGGCTCGTCACCGGCATCGTGCTGTTCCTGCCGTTCACGATCTTCGTGCTGGCGCACGAAGTCGGCCGCGGCGCGCTGACCGGCGCCGATGTCGGGCTGATCGCGCTTCTCGGCATTCTGCTCCACCTGCCGGTGGCGGCGCTGTTCGTGATCCCGTTCCTGCGCCGGCGCTGGGCCTCGGCTTAAAGGGCCGCGTCGGCGGTGCAGATCGTCGTCCTCTCTGGTATATTGAAGGCATGACGATCGAAGACATCGAAAACGCCGTCGCCAGGCTGGCGCCCGACCAGTTGGCGAAATTTCGCGATTGGTTCGAGCAGTTTGACGCTGCGCAGTTCGATCAGAAGATCGAGCGGGACGCCAAAGCTGGCAAGCTCGATAGCCTCGCCGATCAAGCCATCGGCGATTTCCGCAAAGGCCGCACCCGCGAGCTATGAGGCACTTCGCGAGCCGCGCGTTTTGGGAGGCTTACGGAAGGCTTCCCGAGCCGGTCCGCAGTCTCGCCGACAAAAATTACGCGCTCCCGAAAGAAAACCCGCAGCATCCCTCGTTGCAGTTCAAACGGGTTGGGCGATTCTGGTCGGTACGCGTCGGCCTCCGCTACCGCGCGCTCGTAACCGACGCCGACGGCGATCTCGTGTGGTTCTGGATCGGTTCTCACGCGGACTATGACGCCCTGATCCGGTAAGCGGCGAGCTCATCGACCGCCTGAACAACAGATCGTGTGTTCGTTTTGAACGGCGGATTGTGTGTGATTTACGGGGCACGCGGCGGAACGACCGTCGTCGCGGCCTGTTGTCTGTCCGCCGCGTTTCAAAACAGCCATATGGACGATCAGACCAAACCGCCGCTTTCAGCCAATTATTCGGCCAGGACTATCCTCGCCCAGGGCCTTGCGGCCCATGAGCCGGTCCCGAGCGCGCTGGTTCCCCCGATCCATATGTCGGCGACGTATCTGCGCGATGCCGACAACGGCTATTCCTCAGGTTACATCTACGGCCGCACCGACAACCCCTCGGTGCAGCATGCCGAGAACCTGATCGCCGAACTTGAGCGCGCCGACGAAGCGCTGCTGTTCGGCTCCGGCATGGCGGCTGCCACGAGCGTGCTCTTGGCGCTCGACAAGCCGACCCACATCATCGCCTCGCAGGTGATGTATTGGGGCTTCCGCTCCTGGCTCCATGAGATCGGCCGCTACGGCCATCGCTTAAGCTTCGTCGAAACCTCCGACCTCGATGCGGTGCGCGCCGCGGTGCGGCCGGGCGAGACCGGCCTGTTCTGGATCGAGACCCCGAGCAATCCGCTGTGGACCATCACCGACATCGCCGCCATCGCCCAGATCGCGCATGCCGCGCGAGCCGTGCTGTGTGTCGATTCCACCATCGCGACGCCGATCTTCACCCGACCGCTTGCGCTCGGCGCCGACATTGTCATGCACTCGGCGACCAAATATCTCAACGGCCACTCGGATGTGGTCGCCGGCGCGCTCGCCTGCGCGCGCGACACCGCGCTGTGGGCGCGCATCCGCAAAGTGCGCCAGCAGCTCGGCAGCGCGCTCGGCTCATTCGACGCCTGGCTGCTGATGCGCGGCATGCGCACGCTCGACGTGAGAGTGCGCGCGCAAGCCAAAACCGCGGCAACGCTGGCGAGCCGTCTCGACAATCATCCGGCGCTCTCGGCGGTGCTGTACCCCGGACTGCCGCGCCACGCCGGCCACGACACCGCCTTGCGCCAGATGGCGGGCGGCTTCGGCGGCATGCTGTCGATCCGGATCAGAAAAGGCCAGCCCGCCGCGATCGCGGTCGCCGGCCGCGTCGAACTGTGGAAACGCGCCACCTCGCTCGGCGGCATCGAAAGCCTGATCGAGCACCGCGCCTCGATCGAAGGCGAAGGCTCGCCCTGCCCCGGCGACCTGCTCCGGCTGTCCGCCGGCCTCGAAGATGTCGACGAACTTTATCTGGATCTGACGCGCGCGCTTGCGATCGTTGCGTAGGTTTCGGCGCGGCGGAAAACTACGCCGCCGCGAAATCTGCGGCGGGTTTCTTGCCGCCGCGAACAACAAAGAATCCAAGCCCGACCAGGCCGATGAGCATGATGGTCCAGGTCGGGGGCAACGGCGTTGCGGAAACCGGCGTCAACGCAAAGGTGCCCACGCCGAACCCGCTGGGGCTGAACTCGCCATAGGCATTGCCCGTACCATTTCCGCCGAAGCTGAACACATCGAGATTTCCCGCGGCAATCGCAAACGCAATGCCATCGCCATCGAGCTTCGTCGGATTGGTGTGGCTCACGCCGTTGGGGAACAGCAGGTTATCGTTGCTCTCGAACGTCCCGGGCGCCAGCAATGCGGTGATCGCGCTGCCGTTCACTTCGCCGGTGATTCCGGTTGCGATGTCGACGCCGGCCGTCGCGGTCGTATTCGCGGTGATCGTGCCGCTGCCGGTAAACTCGAAACCACCCAAGCTTGCGGCCGGAGCAGTCAGCGTCCAATCGAAGGTCACGGTTGCCGCATTGGCAGGCGCCACTGCCGCAGCGAGCGGCAGCAAGCCACCAACAAACAACGCGGCGGTTCTCAGAAATTTCATATCAAAACTCCTCACCGACTTGCGCTTCATTGTGCGACTGCGCGCGATTGAACTTTGCTTCGGTGTCGGCGCCATGACGCTCTGTTGAACTTTGGGTATGTGACAAAGAATTCTCGCAAGCATCGCCGGATGAGCGAAGTGATATCCGCGATTCAACCTCGACGTTGCGTCCCGCATGTTCGCGTCGCTACTGTCAGCCGTTGCCGGCAACGTCGAATTGTGGAAACCCACCACCTCGCTCGGCGGCTTCGAAAGCCTGATCGAGCATCGTGCCGCGATCGAAGGCGAAGGCCCGCCGTGTCCGGGCGATCAGCTCAGGCTTTCCGCGGGACTCTAAAGACGCCGACGAGCTTTATCTTGATCTTTGCGCTCGCGCCGGACCTCGAATGATTCCCTGTCCCCACCGGGGAGAGGTGAGGTAAAGCCCGTAGGATGTTAGAGCGTAGCGAAACCCATCGTCTTTTATTTCGGCGAGGCCCATGGTGGGTTTCGCTTCGCTCAACCCACCCTACATATTTCCGATGCCCTCTGCCGTTCGCGACAACGCCGCCCTCTCCCGCTTCGAGCTTGATGCGGCCGGCGCGACTGCGGTGCTCACTTACAAGTTTGCTGACGGCGTGATGACGCTCCTCCATACCGAAACCCCGCCGGCGGCGCGTGGCCGCGGGCTTGCTTCGCAACTCGTGCAGGGCGCGCTCGACAATGCCAGGTCGCGCGGTCTCAAGGTGGTGCCGGTCTGCTCTTTCGTGAGCGCCTATCTGGCCGAGCATCCGGAGTATCGCGACCTCGTCGCGGCGTAGCGGCGAGAATTTTTCCGCCCCCGCGCAAGCGGGGGTGGGGACCGTGCCAACGGGTCCGGCCGAAGTGGCCGGCCCGATGACCATAAACTCTGGGCCGAGTCGATGCCGTGACGGCGATCCGACCGGAACTTTTGTGACTTGGGCTTTTATGACTAAATCTTTTATGACTAAATTTTGGCGACGCGTGCGATCTTTTGCCCGGATTTCTTGGTGCAGCAGGGTTTGCCTCCCCCTGTCGCGCCGCGGGACGCACCCCACATAAGCGGCGGTTTGCGCACTCAAGGAGAGCCGCAATGACCCCACAGGAAAGCGAACTCGTCGCCGAGCTGTTCGATCGTTTAGCCAAGCTTGAAACCACGCCGCGTGACCCCGACGCCGAGCGTCTGATCGCCGACGGCACCCGGCAGGCGCCGCATGCGCTTTACGCGCTGGTGCAAACAACGCTGCTGCAGGACGAAGCGCTCAAACGTGCCAATGCGCGCATCGAGGAATTGCGGGCGCAAGTCAATGAGTCGCCGCAACCCGGACAGCGGCAAGGCAGCTTCCTCGATTCGATGCGCGCGACGTTCGGCGGCGGCGAGCCGCGCGGCTCAGTGCCAAGCGTACGCGCACAGAACGCGCCGCCGCCAAGCGCGCCGCCGCCAGGTTACCCGTCACAGAACTTTCAATCACAACCCGGCTACCCACCGCCGCCGCCGCCCGGCTATGCCGGCGGCCCGGCTTTCGGCTCCGGCGGATCGTTCCTTGGCACGGCGGCCTCGACCGCCGCCGGCGTGATCGGCGGCTCGCTGCTGCTCGACGGCATCCGCTCGATGTTCGGCGACCATCTCGGCGGTAACCCGGCGAGCGCGTTCGGCGATTTAGGCGGCGAACGCGCCTCGCCGTGGGCTGCCAATGCCAGCGGCGGCGCCGCCGACAGCCAACTCGCGCGCGATGCCGGCATCAATCACATCGGCGATCATGCCAACGATCCGATCGCCAACGCCGGCAACGATCAGTCGGCGGCCGCCGATGATTCGATCGATGCGGATGACGCCGATGACGACACCATGGCCGACGACAATGATTTCGACGACGACGATTTTGCCGACGACGATTTTGCCGACGACGACGGCATGTCGGACGACAGCTCCGACGTGTGAGGATTTTCGGCGGCGACTCGTCATTGCGAGGAGCGAAGCGACGAAGCAATCTTGGCGGAAAGGCGCCCTCATCCCGACCTTCTCCCCGCACGCGGGGAGAAGGAGCGCGCTCGCGAGAAGCCCGCGCTCAGCTATTGCGCCGCTGCTCGGCCTGGATGGCTTCGTCGTGATACCAGCCGCTGCCGGACGCGATCTTTGCGGTGGGGAGCAACTGAGCAGCATCAGGCGATGCCGGCGTTGGGGCGGTCACTGCAAACCGGCCGCGTGGCGGGAAGGCAAGGATCTGCGCCGAGGCGGAAGCGAGCGGCGAACCTGAAAGTTTTGTTGTCATTTGTCCGGCTCCTTCGCCGTGCGCGCAAGTCAACGAGCGCGCGTCGTTCAAGTGAGTCTGTTGGCACCAATATAATGCTTTGCCCGCTCTTTGTTCGACATGCCTCACAGAAAATCAGCGCATGGCTACAATATGTGCAGTTACGTATTTGCTTAGTGTAAACGCATTTGCACAGCAGCGAATTTGCTGCACTGCCGTTGCGCCTGCCTAGCAAACGGTCATGCGAATCGACTGGCACACAAAATGCTTAAAAATTTCGCGGGAGGCGGTCGCCAGACGCCGTTGGCGGCTCTGCTCTCCTTCAAGTCCTACTAACTTTTTCACGACCGACGCCAAAGAGAGATCAGCATGACCAAATATAAACTCGAGTACATCTGGCTTGACGGTTACAAGCCGACGCCGAATCTGCGCGGCAAGACCCAGCTCAAAGACTTCGACGCATTTCCGACGTTGGAGCAGCTTCCGCTCTGGGGCTTCGACGGCTCATCGACCATGCAGGCGGAAGGCCACAGCTCCGATTGCGTGCTCAAGCCGGTCGCGCTCTATCCCGACGCCGCGCGAACCAACGGCGTGCTGGTGATGTGCGAAGTTATGATGCCGGACGGCAAGACGCCGCATCCGACCAATATGCGCGCCACCATTCTGGACGATCCCGGCGCCTGGTTCGGCTTCGAGCAGGAATATTTCTTCTACAAGGACGGCCGCCCGCTCGGCTTTCCGCCGACCGGCTATCCGGCTCCGCAAGGCCCCTACTACACCGGCGTCGGCTACAAGAATGTCGGCGACATCGCTCGCAAAATGGTCGAGGAGCATCTCGATCTTTGTCTCGCCGCCGGCATCAACCACGAAGGCATCAACGCCGAAGTTGCAAAGGGCCAGTGGGAATTCCAGATTTTCGGCAAGGGCTCCAAAAAAGCCGCCGACGAAATGTGGATGGCCCGCTATCTGATGCTGCGGCTCACCGAAACCTACGGCGTCGATATCGAATTTCATTGCAAGCCGCTCGGCGATACCGACTGGAACGGCTCCGGCATGCACTGCAATTTCTCGACCACGTATCTGCGCGAGACCGGCGGCAAGGAATATTTCGAGGCGCTGATGAAAGCGTTCGCCGATCACCGCGACGAGCACATCGCGGTCTATGGTCCCGACAACGAGATGCGGCTCACCGGCAAGCACGAGACCGCGGCGATCGGCGATTTCACCTACGGGGTCGCTGACCGCGGCGCCTCGATCCGCGTCCCGCACAGCTTCGTCAACAACGGCTACAAGGGTTATCTGGAAGACCGTCGGCCGAATTCGCAAGGCGACCCGTACCAGATCGCCTCACGGGTGCTGAAGACCGTCGCGTCGGTGCCGACCACCGGCGCCGTCAGCGCCGCGGCGTAACTCGTCATTGCGAGCGAAGCGAAGCAATCCAGTCAAGTCTCACGGTTCTGCCTTGCTTCGTCGCTACGCTCCTCGCAATGACAACAACGGTTCGAAGCAAATCGGCGTCGGCTTCAAGGAGCTCATTGGGGACGATGCTGCGGGGGGAGGTGATCGGCGTCCCTCCCCCCGGTCTTTTATTAGCGAAGCAACCGAACTTTCGGTCCGCGCATTCGCGATGGAGACGTTGGCCTGGAGGCACGCGACCAAGAACGGCGGATAAAGCGGCCGCGCGCGGCAATTACATTGGGCAATCGCGCTCGACTGCTTCGAGGCTGGCTTGGTCTACGCTGGCGTGAGAAAGCCGCTCTTCGGCAGCGGCGTGATCTGCAGTTATATGCGACAGGAGCTTTTCCATCGTTTTCAGCACGCCGCGGGCCTCGGCGCTCATGGCGACGTGATGATCGCTTTCGAGGCGAGCGATCAGTTCGCGTTGCCGCGCGATCCGGGCCTGCTGGTCGATAATTTGTCGTTCGGCCATATCGACCGAATGTTTGGCTGCTCGAGCTGCGTCGTTCATGAAGTAGCAACCGCTTAACGGGCCGCGAAGTTCCGGCGAAGCGTGCTTCGGCATTGCCGATCGAGCTGTCAAAAAAGAAAGGCCCGCTTATCGGACCTTCCAGGTTTCAACAGCGGCATTTTATCAGTCGCGATGGATGATGACTTTCTTTTCTTCGACCCGCGGAGCGACGACTGCGCGCCGATCCACATGGCGCTTGATCACCGTGGTGTGGTCAACGACAGGGCCGTCTTTCTTGATCACGGTGGTTTCTTCCGCATTGGCTGCGGTGGCAAGCGGCAGGCCGATGATAAGAGCGGTTGCCGTTATAAAAAAGAGCTTACGCACTGGTTGTCTCCTCTCTGTACGAAGCGGTAAATCACCAATGCACTCGGCGCTGCGGCGTTCCGCGAAATTTGTTCGGAACGTGTCGCGGGGGGTGCGCGTTAGGCGCGACTGCGAGCGCGGTCTAACCAGCCAGCTCGTCGAGACGGTCCGCCAGTTGTTTAAGCTCCCATGTGCGGGCGAGCGCGGCCGCCTTTTGCCACGTCGGCTTTTGATCAGAAATCCGTGGTAACGGCGCCTTGCGGTTCATCGTGGCGATCGACCGGTAAAGCCGCAGGTCGTCGGCTTGTTTGGCGAAGCGGCCGGCTTTGAGAATGGCCTCGAGGCTACCATATTGGCGCAACAGTGCTGCCGCGCCGGTTGCGCCGACGCCTGGAGCGCCGGGCAGTTTGTCCGATGGATCGCCGCGCAGCGCGATGAAATCCGGCACCTGCACGGGCTCGACACCGTACCGCTCGTGGACTTCTTCGGGCCCGATGCGCTCCACCCCGCCACCGCGGACCGGGTAGAGAATTGTCGTTTTCGCAGACGCCAGCTGGAAGGTGTCGCGATCGCCGCTCGCAACCAGCACGGCGCCGCAGCGCCGTTCTTCGGCGGAGCAAGCGGCGGCGAGAAAATCATCGGCTTCGAAACCGGCTTTCTTGGCGTTGGCGAAGCCGCAAGCAGCGACGAACTTCGGGATGATGGCAAGCTGTTCGACGATGTCGTCATCGAATTCGCGGCCGCTCTGATAGGCCGCGAATGCCTTGTGACGATAGGTCGGCTTTTCATAGGTGTCCCAGCCGACCAGCACCGCGCGTGGCTTTTCCTCCCG
>Ga0335085_10014397_pt1 | contig 11540 bp, 11 predicted proteins | sample Lox_Sample_45_FD_206712 | JGI IMG/M metagenome (GOLD analysis project Ga0335085, IMG submission 206712) | Soil microbial communities from Loxahatchee National Wildlife Refuge, Florida, United States - Lox_Sample_4.5 | ecosystem: Environmental > Terrestrial > Soil > Wetlands | place: USA... | reverse complement strand
GCCGCCGTACGCACCGGCCGGGAGGCTCTGCAAACCGCCTGCCTTGTCGAGCAAAACCTTCAGCTTGCCATCCGGCGTGAGGCTGTACATCTTGTTGCCGGACAGATCGCTGAACCACAAGGCGCCATTGTGCCACCTAGGACCCTCTGTCCAGACAAAACCAGTTGCGACCTTTTCGATCTTCGCGTCCGGTCCGATCAGGGCGTCCAGCGCCGGAGAGTCACGGACGATCTTCGCCGCCGGAACGGCTTCGTGAACGGCCATCTGCCCAGAAGTCTGGGCGGCTGTCGCAAAAAACAAGCCGCTCGTGAGCCCCAAAACCATATTCATTGCTGTGAATTTCATCTGCGAAGCATTTCCCCTTTTAGCCAGGACTACCAAAACGATTGTCTCTGTCTACGGTAGACAGGACTGGATCGTCAGTGTGCGGCAGCCATTTCTGTCTTGTCGCTCACCATATAAAGGAATTGGGCTGTCGAGCCAGACACATTGATGTTCGCGTGTGCAGTCTTCCCGGTTGAAGGAACGCGGTATGCCGTTCCGGCGGGCAGCTTCCTCAGTTCCTTTCCGAAGAGCATATCGATGTCTCCCGTCGTCGCGATCCAGATTTCCTCGGTTCCCTGGGCGTCGCTGTAGGGCCGGTCGATGGACATGGTCGGGAGGTCGACCTGGATGATGCCGCCGTACTTACCCAGGCCGTCGTTCTTCGTGATCAATGTCCGGTCTTTGTCGTACCAGTCTTCGGTTACCTGCGGCTTCGCAGTATTGTCGATTACCTGCAGTGTCGTTTTGGGTGTGACACCATCGGGCATCTTCTGGGTGACCACATAAAAAGTCATGTAGTCGTTGCCCGTGGCGGTCAACTTGAAGTCCAACCCGGGCGTGATGATGAAAGACTTGCCCTTTGACAACTCGACCTTATCAGAGCCCGACTCAATGACTCCGGTTCCAGAGTTCACAACAAATGTCTCCTGGGTATCCTTCATCTCGCCATCGATCGGGTGCGCAGTAGAGCGTGGCTCGAGCATGGCATAACTGACTGCTAGCGCATCGGTAAGAACCGCACCTTTGCGAGTAGGATGCAGAGGGTCAGAACCCTGAAGCGCAGTGAGCATGTCTCGAACGTACAGGTTGCCATGCATCATCCTTGGGTAGGAGTCACGCCAGTTGCCCATGAACATGTCCACATCGAACTCGGCGGACACATCGATTGGGGCGTTATCAAGGCGCGCGTAGTCGAGGGACGCGGCGGGTGCCGCGCCGACCGGTGCTCCGCGGCCGTTTGCTCCCCGCGAGAGCGGCCCCATGTAAATCATCTCGACTGGCTCGTCTCCCAGGTTGATATTGCTATGCGCCGCCAAACCGGTAGGAGGAATCTTGTATGCCTGTCCCGGAACCATACGGCGAAGATGACTCTTGCCGAGCGACAAAATACTTTCGCCCTTCACCATGATCCAGGCTTCTTCGCCGGGGTGGCTGTGAGGCTGAGGCATGGTGTGCGGGGGGATCGTGCAAAGAGTCATGCCCCTGGGACCGCCGTCGCAGGTATGGACCCAGTGCGCGCCGATCCTTCTATCGTTGTCGAAACGGTTGACGACTACAAAATCGGGGGTTGACTCGAAATTGCTGGGAAGGGGCTGCTCTCTGACGTAGAAGGCCAGAGGCTCCTTTCCAGTACTGGTCAGTTTGAAATCGAAGTCTGGTGTAAGGGTGAATCCCGTACCGTCCGCAACGTCGTATGACTTGGAATTCACCGTAATCTTCCCTGCGCCTGCGGTGGCATAGAAAATCTGCACGTCTCCCTTGGGGACCCTCCCCGTAGCAGTGGCGCCCGGAGCGAGAGACGCATAACTCACCGTCGAGATGTCCGTGAGGACGGCCCCCTTCCGCGTCGGGTGAAGCGGATCGGGACCATCTAACTTGGTCAGAATGTCGCGGAATACGAGGTTGCCGTATACCGTGCGTGGTTTGGAGTTTCTGTAATCATTGATATATTCATCGACAAAGGGATTAGTCGACGCGTCTACCGGCGTCGGGTCCAGCCCGTCTTCTCGGGCGGTGGACTGGACGCCCCGGCCTTGCCGACCGCCGCGCCCGAACTCTTGCGGCAGCTGCTGCGCATACGCCGATGTAGCAGCAAAAGAAACTGCCACGAGGAAAAATGCGACACTTGCTTTCATGTCCATCTCCAGACGCTTGGCACCGAAATAATAGCCCTGACGCCTCAGCGAAGTTCTCTAACCTAACCCCAGAAACCGCCAACCTACGGTAACGCGTAGGCAGCCACAACATCGCCGCTGCTTTGACTGAAGGCTCCGCCGGTCGCGACGATGATGATGTACTGTTTTCCGTCTTTACCCATATATGTCATGGGCGTATCTCCGCCGGCAGCTTCCAGGGTCGTATCCCACAGCATCTTTCCGGTCTTGGCCTCGAATGCGTGGAAATGCTGGTCGGGAGTCGCGGCAATAAAGAGCAGTCCGCCCGCCGTAGTTATCGCTCCTCCCATATTCAGCGAGCCGGTATTGTGCACACCCTTGGCGTCGAGTTCGGGAATGGTGCCAAACGGCTCGCGCCAGGCGTATTCGCCGGTATCGAGATTGAGTGCGACCAATTCGCCCCAGGGCGGCTGCTGGCAAGGCCAGCCAGTTTTCCGATCGGCAAAGCGGTCGTAGGGGCCACCTATCGGACCTCTGCGCTCGTACGGTGTCTCCGAACCCGGCTTGGTCGGAACCATCTGACCTAGATCCGCATAGTCGTTCACGTTGTAAAATACATAGTTCAACTGCGGGTCGTACGTGCCGCCCTGCCAGTCGGAGCCACCCCACGTTCCCGGAAATACAATGGACGGTTTCAAACCATAGCGCGTGAATGGACCGTCGTTATGCATCCCCGGATACTCCTCGAACAACGCCTCACAGGCCTGGTGATGCTCCGGCGTTACCGTCGAGATTTCGCCCTTGGTAAAGCTCGTGCGCGACAGGGGCGGAGGCTTGACCGGCCACGGCTCCGTATTCTGAGAGTTATCCTCGCCCGGTACGTCGCTCGGGGGAATGGGACGTTCTTCCACGCCGTAGACCGGTTTTCCGGTGCGGCGGTCGAGGATAAACACTAGGCCTGCCTTGGACGTGATGACCACGACCGGGATGGTCTCGGCCCCACGGTGAACGGAGGCAAGGATGGGAGCAGACTCAAGATCCCAATCCCAGGTGTCGTGATGCGTGAGTTGAAAATGCCATTTCTGCTTCCCGGTGAGGGCATCCAGGACGAGCAGCGTGTCACTATAAAGATTCGCTCCTTTACGGTCCCCACCATACGCATCGAGCGTGGCCGCGCCGGTTGGAACGAACACAGAACCAGTTTCCTGATCAACGCTGATAAATCCCCATGCATTCGTCCCTGAGCGGTCTTTCCAGGAATCCGGTGTCTCCCACGTTTCATTCCCCGGCTCCCCTGGATGGGGAACGTCGTGAAACTGCCACAGTAGCTCGCCTGTAACAACGTCCCATCCACGTGTGTCGCCTGCTGGCCCGTGGCTGGGGGACTCCTGCACGCGGATACCGGTGATGATGACGTTCTTATGGATCGACGGGGGGGAGCTCATGCTGATTGGCGACGTGAAGCCATTCGCCACTCCCTGCTTGAAATCGACGATACCGTTGTTTCCAAACCCGTCCGCCGGTCTGCCAGTCTTCGCGTCCAACGCGATGAGCGAGCCGGATGTAGTCCCGAATACGATGCGCGGCCCGAACTTGCGGCTCGCATCCCCGGGCCAGTAAGCGACGCCACGAGTGGACGCGTTGTCGTTATTGCTCAGTTCGTATTCCCAGATCTGCTTGCCGGTGATCGCTTCCAGTGCGACCACCCGGTTGAACGGTGTGGGAAGGTACACAACACCGTCTACCATAATCGGTGTTGCCTCACTGCGCCGTGCTCGTCCCCTTCCGAATCCACGCCCGGCAGCCGGTGCACCGCCCGGAGCAGCAGCCCCGGCGGCAGAAGCTGCGGGCGCCTGCGCATCTGCCGGGGTCTCGTGATAGGTCCAGGCCCGTTGCAACTTGCTCACGTTCTCCACATTGATCTGCGTGAGAGGTGAGAAGCGAGTACTTGCCCCATCATGTCCGTACATCGGCCAATCATCCGAGGTCTTCGCTACCGGTGTTCTTACATTCGAACTCTGTCCTAAACAGGTCATAGCCGTACATACGACCAAATATGGAAGCACTCTGCTCGTCCGCCTGTAAAAACCCATCATTCTGCCCCCGACCCGACTAGTAGCGTGCCGCTATCTCCTACGGACTCTACAATCTGTTCTGGTGAAACCTTTACGGCTATTGCGGCCCAATGCATCCAGCCGAGCAGATGGCACCTGGTTGAGCCTGCGTCTTGGTATAGACCTCTTTGAACGTTTGATGTCGTGCTGGTATATCGCGCGTTGTGGTGATCGTCAGAGTCTTTCCGTCCGGCGAGAGCGACCACGTCTCTTTGATCTTGAGGGAGGCATTGCCGGGCATTCCGCCGAACGGCTCCACGGTGTCAATTACCAGGGAGTCACCCTCCAGATCCGCAGTATCTTCTGCCTTCTGTATCCCGGTATCGGTGGGCCGCGCGTGCGCCTTCCCGTCCAGAGTGTACTTACGCGCAATTTCGTTCGACTGGCTTACCTGCAAGGTTTTCGCGTCCTGCTGTACAGTCAGCGTAACCTCGGCGCCGCCACCTCTCCCGCCTCTGCCACCTCTTCCGCCTCCGCCCCCGCCGCCGACTTCGCGAGTGACCCAATACATCTGATTCGGCATCGGGTCGCTGTCTGCGGGGTTCCGAACCCACGATCCGCTGAAGTCCGGCGTGGCGGCCATCGCCAGAGTCGGCAACAGAATCATCCCAAGCACCAGGGCATGTTTTTTCATCGCTGTTCTCATCCTCATCGCTGATTCCATCTCTGCCTCATCTTGCTCATTCCCGAACGAACATCCTCCGTACGCCTTAGGCCTGCTGAGGCGGCTGCGTGCCATGGATCTTGACTCCGATCCTCTCGGCAATTGCGCGAATGTTGCGCTGCGCCTCCTGGTACTCTTCCGGTGAACTCAGGAACTCGACGTACATGATGGGATCCGGAATCTTGCTGATGTGAGCGAGAAAGACTTCGTAGTCCATATTGCCAGTCCCGTTCATCGCCCAGCTGAGGCCAGGAAGCATCTGGTCCCATACAAAATCCTTTGCGTGAATGTAGCCAATCATCCCATTGAGCACTTCGAAGGTGGTGTTCAGGAGTTCCGTCATGCGGAAGGCAACACCGGCATAAGCCATATTCTGGATATCGAGGCCGCAATTGATCCGCTCGTCGCCGACATCCTCGCGCAGACGCTTCATCGCCCACGGATTGTTAATGGATTCAGTATTCACAGGCTCAATGCAAATCTTCAACTTGCCCCCGGCGGTCGCCTTGCAGATATTCTTGAGGGCGCCGACTGATCTCTCCCACGCCGTTTTGCTCCAGTTCAGCGGATGCGCCGTGTTCCGATTGGGATACATGCTGCCCGCATGGGTGAGGATCATGCTGCAACCACATGCCTCCGCGGAATGGTACGCATCGATAATGTGCCTCTGCCACCTCTCGGCATCCGGATCGGGAGCAATGATGTTTCCGGCGCAATGGATGTTGTAGAAGACAACATCGTGTGCCTTCAGCTGCGCCTTCATCTCGGTAATTTCAGAGTCGGGCATCTTCCTGCTCAACCATGCGGCGGATGCCGCCTCGCAGGCAGTCCAGCCATTGTCCCGCATGGTTTGGAACATTTTGGCGTAGTCGGTGCCTTCCCTGTTAGTAATGTCCTGGCTGTTGCTCAGCCGGATGACATTCGGCCCCGGGGTAGTGTCTCGCTTGACGTTGTCCGGCGGGCTCCACTGATACAGAAAGTCTTGGCCCCAGACGTCGGGCAATCCTACAGCTTTCGGTGTTTTGGCAACTTGAGCCGCGGCGATCCCGGATCCAGGAGTCGTAGCGAATGCACCAGCCGCCGCGCCAGCTCCGGCGAAAAACCTACGTCGAGATATTTTCATAGTGGCTAAAACCCTCCAAGTTCATCTACTGCTTACGGCTCCAAGATGGTTAGTTTCCGAATCTACTTCTTCCTTCTTTTTCGCATTCATCGCTATCATGGTCTGCATCATCTTCATGAGGTAGTCACCGCGCGGACTGCCGAATACGTCGATGGCATAGCAGTCCTCGTTGCCGATATATGCCCCATGCTCCACGTTGCTAGGCAGGATGATCACGTCGCCCTTTTGCACCCGGTAGATCTTGCCTTCGATTATCTCGTCGCAGTAGCCTTCCAATACGATCATGATCTGTTCTTGTGGATGGCGATGCGGCGCAAAATAAGAATGGGCGTCCATCTTGAGAAAGCTAATCATCGCCTGCTCACCGACGACTAGGCGCGAGTTCGAGCCTTTGACAAGTTCCGTCGCCGGTAAATCGTTGTACCGAAGCACGCGCGCCTTGAATTCTTCCGGTGTTGCCGCTGGTTCCTTGTGCATTCTCTGAGACCTATACAGTTCGAGATTTTGTTTGGCGAAAGCGGGCAAATCGTACACACTCCTGTCCTACAGGTCAAGTGCCAATTTTACCCCTTGTTCGCAAGCTTTGTCCTCAACGGTACGCCAGATAAGGTATACTCTCTTCGTCAAATGGTTCTCTCCGAACGAAAGTTGTCCACCCCTGTGGCAAATATCTCTCGAACGAGGAGGGTTATAGATTTCATCTTCGATCACATCCGCGAAAACGAGTTGTCGATCGGAGCAGCACTTCCCTCTGAGCTTCGGACCAGCACTTACTTGAATATCAGCAGGTCAATCGTGCGTGAAGCATTTCGGTCTCTCGAGGTCGCCGGAATCATCGAGAAAGAAAATGGCCGGGCGCCAAGAGTGGGTCCTCTTAACAGCTCCTTTTTGACCCGTCTCCTTGTGCATGCACTCTCCACGAAACAGATCTCTGTGCGGCAGGTCCTCGCCTTACGCTCTTCGATCGAGGTCTCTGCAGCCGAGCAGGCGGCGAAGCATCGAACTCGATCGGAGATTCTTCGACTCCGTGAAGCGACAGCGGGCATGCGGCAGTCGATCAACAAACCCGACGCGTTTGTCCTGCATGATCTCGACTTTCACGATCTCATCAACCGTGCTTCGGGTAATCCACTCGTCGAGATGATCTGCGAAGCGATGCACGGGTGCATGCAGGAGTCGATGCGAGTCGGTCTGCTGAAGCGAAGGTCCCAGCGCGATGTACTCAAGGTTGTCGAAATTCACGAAGCGATCGCCGAAGCCATTGCGCAAGGAGACGCCGCTAAAGCAAGCATGTGTATGAACAAACACTTTGAGGATACACAGAAGGTGTTTTCCCACCTCGATGAGAGCGAAATCCCTGCCCCGCTGGAGATAAAGAGAACAAGGGCCGACCTCCACCGCCATATGGATCGCTTGTCAAAACTGCCCTAAGCGCCGCCCTCGACGGCATCGGGCGCAGGGTCTTCATTTCGCTGCTCTCGCGCGGCGCGCGGAAATACCAAGGCCGTGTCCCTCGCCAAAATGTTGCTGGGCCTTAGAATCAACAACTTAACGGTGTCCGAAATTCCAATGAGCTATATGTGACGATGTTCGCCACGATTCGGCTTTGCGCTGGTACGATTGACCGTCTGTTTTGCTCCCGTCGTCTTCTGCTCGAAAGTCTCGTACTGCGACAACAACTCGGAGTATTCAAGCGGCGCGGTCCGAAACCGCGATTACAAGCCTTCGACAAACTGTTTTGAGTGACGATCCGGCACATCTGGCGGACGGAAGAATTCGCTGGTCGTCGTCACTCCTGAGACTGTCGCCTGCTGGCAGCGAGCCAGCTTCCGCTTGTACTGCCGGCTCACCACCTCCCGAGCACGGAACCCAGTCAACAGGAAGAAACTCTCAACGGAAGTCCGAGCGTTGATCTTCAAGATGGCTGTGGAAAACGCGACATGGCGAGCGCCACGCACCCATAGCAGAGTATCGAGTCGCGCCTGCGGCAAATTGGACTTGCATGACATTACACCTTATGGTGTAATGTCATCATGGATCAACTGACAGACGTATTGATTGCGATTTCGCACCCAACCCGGCGAGCGATTATTGGGCAGTTGGCAAACGGGCCTGCTCGCTTCCTGGATGTCGCAGAGCCGTTCGACACTGCCCTAAACGCGGTGACAAAACACCTGAAGCTGCTGGAAAGAGCGGGGCTAATCGAGCGCAAGAAGCAGGGGCGGGAAGTCTTCATATCATTTCGAGGGGAGCCACTTAGGCAGGTGGCGGGATGGGTTCATGAGTACGAACGGTTCTGGAACGAGCGCCTCGACGAGTTTGAACGATATTTCAAGAACAGAAGGAAGAAGGGGAAAAGGAATGAAGAAATCCGCGAAGACCATTGAGATTAAGGTTGAGCGAGCGATCCCGGCCTCTCCGGACGAGGTGTTCGATGGGTGGCTCAATCCAAAAGTCCCTGGCAATCCCTGGAATGCGGCTGAGAGGTTTCTACTGGATGCGAAAGTAGACGGACTTTTCTACTGGCTCCTGAAAGGAACAGCTCATTACGGACGATTCACGAGAGTAGACCGACCGGAAATGATTCAGCATACATGGGTGTCGCCGAATACCCTGGGACAAGAATCGACAGTTACGGTGACATTCAAGAAGCAAGGAGAAGACACGTTGATGACCCTCGCGCATTCCGGCCTTCCGGACACTGACGAAGCAAGGGGGCATGAGAGGGGCTGGAACTACTTTTTAGGAATTTTCCGCGAGCAATTTGGAAGCGGCTCGCGCGCGGAATACCGCTGGGAAGATGCTCATCCAAAAGAGGCGATGGAAAAATGAGCTACCTCAAAGTAAGCCGAATCCGCCGATTTTTGGCCGCAACGCTGGTGCCGCTGCTCGCGGCTTCCGCAGCGGTCGGTGGAAAGAGCCCCGACCAAGCACAGATTCAGGCCAAATCGAAAGGAACTGTTATGAAGGCACGCAAGGGCGATAAAGCGAGAATCAGTGGATACGCGCCAGTCAACGGACTGAAGATGTATTACGAAATTGAGGGAACCGGCGATCCGCTCGTTTTTATTCCGCCAGCTTTCGGCTTCGCCGGGCGGGAATCATTTCCTGAACTGGTTCAAAATCATTCGGTCATTACGGTCGATCTCCAAGGGAATGGTCGCACGGCGGACATCCCGGATCGTCCGATTTCGATCGAGCAATACGCCAGAGACGTGGTTGAACTGTTGAAATATCTTAAGATCTCGAAGGCCGACTTCCTGGGTGAGAGCTACGGAGGCGACACAGCGGCTGTAATCGCAGTCCGTTATCCGGCGATTGTCCGTCGTGTGGCGACCTATTCTGCAACTTTTGCCCCGCCTCCGGACACCTTAGACTCGGAGACCACGCATTATGATCAGCCACCTACCGCTGAGACCAGAGACATCCAATTTCAGAGAGAAAGTTACAAGAGAGTGGCACCCGATCCAAATTACTGGCCCAAGATTTATCAGAAGGTTGGCAGCATTCAGTGGAAGGGCTTTTCGAAAGAAGAGCTGGCTTCGGTCAGAGTGCCGTTTCTCATCCTTCAAGGAGATCACGATTTCGTTCGGCTCGAGCACTCCGTTGAAACCGTCAAGCTCATCCCGCACGCCGAGCTTGCGGTGATCCCGGATGCGAGCCACTTCGCGTTATCTTCGGAACAAGAGAGAGTGATCCCCATCATCAAACACTTTCTGGAGCAGCCTGAGAAGCGCCTCCCGTTGGCAACTGCCAATACGGGCTATCACCCCGGCGAAACCAGATAAGAACTCAGGAGTTGGCAAGGAGAGCAACAGAGGGCAGGTGATCGCTGCGTTCGGTCTGTTTGGCGGCGATCGTGGCCGCGACCGTAGCTCTGTGCGACGGGCTCTGGCCGCTTAAACGGATTGCTAAGGAGGATACTTGTATGAAGAGTTCGAAGGAAGTAAAGCACCAGACAGGAACACGTAAAGAGTGGTTTGCGGCGCGGCTCAAGCTGCTCAAGGCAGAAAAGGAACACACGCGGCGCGGGGATGAGCTGGCGCTGATGCGGCAGGAGTTGCCGTGGGTTCGGGTTGACAAAGGCTATCGATTTGAGACCGACGAAGGGATGGCTTCTCTTTCGGACCTCTTTCGAGGACGCTCGCAGCTTCTTATTTACCACCTGATGTTCGGACCCGACTACACCGCCGCCTGTCCGTCGTGCTCGGCGATAGCGGACGGGTTCAATGGCTTCCAGATTCATTTGGCCAACCACGACGTGATGCTCTGGGCCGTATCGCGAGCGCCGCTGGCCAAACTCCAGGGGTATAAGCGGCGGATGGACTGGACCTTCCCGTGGGCTTCGTCGTTCGGCGGCGATTTCAACTTTGACTACAGTGTCGGCTTCACTGAGGAGCAGCAGCGTGAGGGCGGCATCGAATACAACTATCATCGCGAGGACGCTTTGAAGCACTCCACTCGCTCTGACCAGAACGTATGGGGGACTGGAGTCGATCTGGCTACGTTCGTGCGCGAAAGGCCTGGCATGAGCGCCTTCATTCTCGAAGACGGTGTCGTCTACCATACCTATTCGACCTATGCTCGCGGAGTGGACGCACTCTGGGGTATGTGGCAATGGCTCGACCGCGCCCCCAAGGGGCGCAATGAGACGGGCCATTGGTGGCGTCGCCACGACGAGTACGGCAAGCGGTGAGTTGCGTAAAGAGGATTACGATAGGCAGGAGTTATGTAGCAGGCCCGGACGTGTCAAAGGTAAAGCAGACCCTCAAGTCACAATCCGATCCGTTGTTCTTGTGGTTTTGTATGACTGCGCTGCGGCAGAAGAGGCGTGTTCAAGTCTCGTCGTCCGCGCCACCATCCCAAGATCAGGAACGATTGAGTCCAAAGCTCCGGTCTGCAATCTCAATCAGATCCCTTTTCGAGGCTGCCGATTATTCCCAGAACGAAAGACCGCATTCATCTGATATGACTCCATACGCATTTGTGCGTGCTACATCTAGCCATGGTAGTAGAATCTCTCGCTGGCTGCGCTCGCGACAACTCTGGAGATAGGGCTATTGTTTTGTAAGTGGCGGAACAAGTCCATTCCCACCACGCGCTTGAAGCGTCTGGCCTTGGGCATTTCGCTGGGTCTCACCGTTGCGGCCATGTTTCAGTTGCAGGCATCGGCGGACAATCTTGCCGAGATACGGCAGCGCGGCGTGCTGCGATGGGGCGCCGATCAGGAAGGAGGCGGACCATACGTTTATCCGCGGAGCGACAACCCCAATCAAGTAACCGGTTTCGAAGTGGAAATTGCGAATCGCCTCGCTGAACAGCTGCACGTCAAAGCCGAATTTGTTCAAAGCGATTGGGACCAGCTTCCTGAGATGCTCGCGACGCATAAGGTCGATGTGATTCTCAACGGATACGAACTCACGCCCCAGCGTTCGGCCGCGATGGACAACAGCATCCCCTATTACATTTATCGCTTGCAG
>Ga0335085_10014395_pt1 | contig 11541 bp, 9 predicted proteins | sample Lox_Sample_45_FD_206712 | JGI IMG/M metagenome (GOLD analysis project Ga0335085, IMG submission 206712) | Soil microbial communities from Loxahatchee National Wildlife Refuge, Florida, United States - Lox_Sample_4.5 | ecosystem: Environmental > Terrestrial > Soil > Wetlands | place: USA: Florida... | reverse complement strand
GGTTGCGCTCAAAAAGAATGCGCAGGCCGTCGAGGGTGAGCATTTCGTCGATCTCGCGGATGTAGCGCGAATCCGCGGCTACCATGCGTGCCAATCCCCCGCTGGCGATGATGCGCGGCTGCTGGCCGAACTCGGCGATCATGCGCTCGATGATGCCGTCAACAAGGCCGATGTAGCCGTAGTAGAGGCCGCACTGCAGGTGCCCGACAGTGTTGGTGGCGATGACCTTGGCCGGACGCTTGATATCGACGCGGTAAAGACGGGCGGCGCGGGAGAAAAGCGCTTCGGCGCTGAGATTCAGTCCCGGCGCGATGGCCCCGCCGAGATATTCGCCCTGTGCCGAAATCACTTCGAATTTTGTAGCGGTGCCGAAGTCCACCACCATGCACGGGCCGCCGTATTTTTCATAAGCGGCGACGCAATCGGCGATGCGATCGGCGCCCAGCTCCGTGGGGTTGTCGATGAGCATCTTCATCCCGGTCTTGATGCCGGGCTCAACAAACATGGGCTCGATGTGAAAGTAGTTTTCGCAGACCTGGCGCAGAGTGGAGTCGACTGGCGGCACGACCGAGGCGATGATAATGTGCTCAACCTGGCGGGGCGACATGCCGTGCATCTTAAAGAGGTTCACGAAAAGGACGCCGTACTCGTCGACGGTTTGGGATCGATGCGAGGTGACGCGCCAATGAGCGGCAAGTTCGGGTTTTTCAGCACCCCCGCCACCAGGACCTGTCGCGGGGGACCCCGCGTTTTCCCCATCGAGCTTGTAGAGGCCAAGCGTTGTATTCGTGTTGCCTACATCGAGAGCGAGCAGCATTTTCTTTTAGCCATTAGCTGTTAGCTGTTAGCCATTCACTCCTTTTGTGCAAATCCAAAAGCCCTTATCTCTCCTCGAAGCTCATTGCAGAATTACAACCGCTGAAAGCGAACGGCGAAGAGCTAACAGCTAGTCTTTCGCTCGCAGACCGCCGGTCTGCACGGTAACAAATCCCTCGGCGGTCTCCACTCGCAGAAAGCCCCGTTTGTCGAGTCCGGCCGTCACTCCCGTGCAGGCTTGCGGGCCGTGCACTTCTACGTTGCGGCCACGTACCCAGCTCGAAGCCTGTTCCACGCGCGCGGCTATGGTTGCTGCAGCCGCCGGATCGGAGAGCGCACAAGCCTCGCGCTGCAGCGATTTTAGCAGGGCCGCGAGCAGTGCCTGGCGCGAGATGATACGGCCCGATTCCCACCCCAGCGACGAAGACCTGTCGCTGGGGGCCCCGGCCTCAAGGTCGAGCGACGTGGCGGGCGTGGCCAGGCCGGCCGGAAAGCTGCGCTGATGCACGTTGATGCCGATGCCCACCACTGCGTGGAGCGGCCTTTCGGAATCGAACTGTGCCTCAACGAGAATGCCGCCTGCTTTGCGCGGACCGATGAGCAGGTCGTTGGGCCAGCGCAAATCGGCTTCGAGGCCGGCGGCGGCGCGGATCGCATCGGCGGCCGCGAGTCCGGCGGCCAGCGGCAGGAACGGCAGCCGTGCGGCAGGAAATTGCGGGCGCAGAAGGACGCTCACGTAGAGGCCCTCGCCTGCGGCGGAGTGCCAGCCGTGGTCGCCGCGGCCGCGCCCGGCCGTCTGCTCGTCGGCGAAATAGACCGAGCCGTGCGGCTCCCCACGGTGAGCGGCCGCCAATGCGTCGGCGTTTGTCGAGCCGGTGACGCGAGAAAAATGCAGCTTGCCGGCAAAGATCGTGCCTGCGAGTTCGGTTTCCAGGGCGATGAGATCAAACATCGCTTAACCCGGCTCAGCGGTAATGCTCATCGAGATGTCTGCGGCGCGAGCCGAGTGGGTGAGCGCGCCCACGCTGATGAAATCCACTCCAGTCTCTGCGTAAGCGCGGATGTTCTCGAGCACGATGCCGCCCGAGGCCTCGACGAGAATCCACTTTGAGGCTTGTTCGTTTCCAGATGGTCCGCCGGTCTCCTTCCGGATGCGCTCGACCGAGCGGCGTACCTCGGCGGGCGTCATATTGTCGAGCAGGATGGCTTCGGCGCCATGGGCGAGCGCCTCTTCAAGCTCCTGCGCGGTGCGCACCTCGACCTGCACCCGCTGGCCCGGCTTGCGTTCGGCAAGCGCGCGATCGAGGACTGCCGCGATGCCGCCGCCGAGCGCAATATGATTGTTCTTGATGAGAACGCCGGAGGCGAGATCGATGCGGTGATTGCTTCCGCCGCCGCACAGGACCGCGTATTTTTCCAGCAGCCTCATACCGGGCACGGTCTTGCGCGTGTCGAGCACGCGGGCATGCGTGCCCTGAATGGCATCGGCATATTTGCGCGCGAGCGTGGCGATACCGCTGAGATGCTGGAGCAGGTTCAGAATCACGCGCTCGCAACTCAGCAGCACCTGCGCGTTGTGGCGGACTACGGCCACCACCTGGCCCGCATGGACGCGGACGCCATCGAAGATCTCGGGATGGCTGACGACTTCAAAGCGGGTTTGTGCGGGCGGGCGAGAGTCGAGGCGGGCAAAGATCTCAAAGAAGCGCGGGATGGCGCCCAGGCCCGCAATGACCAGTTCTTCGCGCGCAATGACTGCGCCCGCGGCGCGCAGATTGGGATCGATAGTGAGACGGGTGGTGGCGTCAGCGGCTGCCTGGTCTTCCACCAGGGCCTGCTCCAGCAATGCGTCGATGCGGTGACTCTTCCAATCCATGGTTTTCCCTTCGGGAAAACAGCTTTCAGATTTTAACCGTCAGCTATTCGCTTTTTCCTGCGAGGCCGAGTGTATCAACTTTCAGGCAGTGCTTTCAGCGCGGCTTTTGACCCTTTCGAGCAAGAGCTTGTTTTCCTCCCTCGGTCGGGTGCCCCGGGTCCCGATCTTGGGACCCGGAAAAGCATGAATCTCAACCAGCCGCTGTCATCCTGAGCGAGCGTAGCGAGTCGAAGGACCTGCGGTTGTCTTTTCTACTCCTTTGGCAACGCCTCAAGCGCCGCGCGAGCCTTCTCCAGCAGCAGGCGCGTCTCGGCCTCCTGCTTTTTCAGGCCCTCGACCACATGCGCGGGCGCCTTGGCGAGAAAGCTGTCGTTGCCCAGTTGGCGCTCGGCTGCTGCCAAGCCTTTTTCGTACTTCGCGATATCTTTTGTCAAGCGTTCGCGTTCGGCGGAGGCGTCGATTTCCTTCTCGTAATCAAGAAAGACATCAATATAACCGTAGGCTTGCCATGCCAGCTCCGCGTATTTCCCTCCGGGATTACGGTCACGGAACGACACAAGTTCCGGCTCCCTCACTCTGGCGAGCTTCTGAACAATATCTGAATTCTTCCGAAGGATATTCGGAACTGCTTCAGTGGAAGCAATTTTGACGGGTAGGATCGCCTTCTCTTCCGCACTAATCTCCTTCCTTCGCGCACGTATGGCCGTGATTGCGTGCTGAAGCTGCAGCATAGCTATCTCGCCGCTCATGGCAGCCGTTGGAAGAGAGTCCGAATATTGTGGGAATCTTGTCAGCGCGATCGACTTTTTGGGAGGGTTCCCTTCGTAAAGCGCATGCCAAATCTCTTCCGTAATGAACGGCATGATTGGCGAAAGCATTCGCAACGAGCTATCGAATACATACAGGAGAGTTGCGAGCGCATTAACGGCGGTAGAGTTGTCGTCGGATTCACCGAAGTTAAGCCGAAGTTTTACGATCTCCAGATACCAATCGCAGAACTCACCCCAAAAAAACTGGTAAATGAAATTTGCTGCGTCATCGAATCGATACTTCTCAAGAGCCAGATTTACGTCGTGCGCGGTACTGCTGAGGCGCGACATTATCCAAAGCTCCTCAATCGGAGAAGCATTCGAAAGCTGCGGGGCTGTAGTGAACCAGCTTGATTCAACGCGAACGCCAACCTCCGCCGCCTTGTCCACGTTCATAAAGATGAACCGCGCCGCATTCCAGATCTTGTTCGCAAAGGCGCGGTAGCCCTCGGTCCGGGCCACATTAAACGCAATATCGGTGCCGGGCGAGGCCATCGAAGCCAGCGTGAAGCGCACCGCATCAGTCCCGTATTGCTTCACGATCTCGATGGGATCGACGACGTTGCCCTTGGTCTTCGACATCTTCTCGCGGTTGGCGTCGCGAACAAGCGCGTGAATATAAACCTCGCGAAAGGGCACCGATTCGGCGAGCGGGCGCGGAGAGCCATCAGCCATCGGCAAGTCGGCTGAAAACCAGCAGCCGAGCATGATCATGCGCGCGACCCAGAAGAAGAGAATGTCGAAGCCGGTGACAAGCAGGCTCGTTGGGTAGAAGGCGTCGAAGTCAGCGCGCGTCTCCGGCGTGATCTTCGGCCAGCCGAAGACGGAGACGGGCAGCAGTCCCGACGAAAACCAGGTGTCGAGGACGTCGGTCTCCTGCGTAATCTCCTTCGCTCCGCAGTGAGCGCAGGCCATCGGGTCTTTACCGTTCGGTTTAGGCACCGTAATTTTGTGGCACGCCGCGCAGTGCCACGCGGGGATGCGGTGGCCCCACCATAGTTGCCGCGAGATGCACCAGTCGTGGATATTGTTCATCCACTCGAGGTAGATCTTCTCGTACATCTCCGGCGTGAAGCGGATGGCTTTCTTGCCCTCGGCGTCGGGCTTGACGGCGGCGATGGCCAGTTCCGCCATCGATGCTCTGCCATCCTTCGCTTTCTTGTTCACCGCGACGAACCATTGCATGGAAAGCCGCGGCTCGACGACAGTTTTACAGCGGTCGCAGTGGCCCACGTTATTGGTGTAGTCCTTGACGGCAGCGAGCAAGCCCAGCTCTTCGAGGTCGTGAACGATTCGCTTCCTTGCTCCAAAGCGTTCGAGGCCCGCGTAGGGCCCGCCGTTCTCGTTGATGTGGGCGCGATCGTCCATCACGTTGATCGAGGGCAGATGATGGCGCTCACCGAGCGCGAAGTCGTTGGGATCGTGCGCGGGCGTGACCTTGACCGCGCCGGTGCCGAAGTCGCGGCTGACCCACTCGTCGAGGACGATGGGAATCTCGCGATTCATCAGCGGCAGGCGCAGCTTTTTGCCGTGGAGATGCAGGTAGCGCTCGTCCTCGGGATGGATGGCAACGGCGGTATCGCCGAGCATGGTTTCGGGGCGCGTGGTCGCTACGGTAACAAATTCACCGGTTTCCTTGCCGTCGTCGCCCAGGACCGGATACCTGATCTCCCAGAGATGACCCTTTTGCTCCGAGTGGACCACTTCCAGATCGCTGATGGCGGTTTGGCAGCGCGGGCACCAGTTCACGATGTATGCGCCGCGATAGATAAGCCCCTGCTCGTAGAGGCGGACGAATGCCTCGCGCACCGCAATCGACAGGCGCTCGTCCATGGTGAAGTATTCGCGGCTCCAGTCAACCGAGACGCCGAGGCGCTTCATCTGCTCCAGGATGGCCCCGCCATAATGGCGCCTCCACTCCCACACGCGCTCGACGAAGGCTTCGCGGCCCAATTTTTGCCGGGAGCTTCCCTCGCTGGCCAGTTGCCGCTCAACCATCATCTGCGTGGCGATGCCGGCGTGGTCGGTGCCGGGCAGCCACAGGGCGCGGCGGCCGCTCATGCGCCGCCATCGCGTGAGGATGTCCATCTCCGTCTGGTTGAGCATGTGGCCCATGTGCAGACGGCCGGTGACGTTGGGCGGAGGCAAAAGAATCGTGAAAGGCTTCTTGCCTTCGTCCAGCAGGGACGCGAGGAACTCCTCACTCAGGTTGGGTGTCGGAACGGTGAACAGTTTCTCGCGGACCCAGTAACCGGCCCAATGATCTTCAATGGCGGTAGGGTCGTAGGCTTTGGGCAGGTCGTGAGGCATTTTACTTTAGTGAGCCCCCGGAGAATTTGGGAAAACGCCCGTAAATACAGGGGCTTTCAGAGCGAGGGGCTACTTTTCAGGTTAGCAGATACGGAGCATTGCATTTCTCCGTTGGCGGCGTGGGGGCGCCGAGGATGTCAAAGGAAAGGGCCACACCTGATTCAGATGTGGCCCTTTTGCATTGGCTTTATTGCAGCTTTAGAACGGGTTCATCTTGGCGAGGCCCTTTTTCTTTTTCTTCTTGCTGGAGGACTCTTCGCTCAAATCGGTCTTGGGCTTCTTCGTTTTGCCTTTCGCCGTAGTGTTGGCGGGCGTGGGCTGTGGCGGATTGGTTCCGGGCCGGATGTCGTTGGCCTGGATCGGCGCTTCGGACGGCTTCTCTGCCGCGGGCAGCATTGTGTTAACGGGCCCAACGGGCTTCACAACGGCGTTGGGATCGGTCTGGATCGCTCCTGCGGGTGTTGAACTGGCGGTGCCCTGGTTGGGGCTCGAAGGCGCATTGACCACTTGAACCCGCACGCCGGTGCCTTCACCCGGCGCCTGCATCTGCAACGGGGTGCTGGAGGGTTGATCGCTGCGCGGCGGTTCGTTGGGGCCGGTGGGCGCGACTGCCACCTCGGGGGGTTGAGGCCGGCCCGCGTTGGTCGCCTCCTGAAGCATGACTTTGTTCTGGTCGGTAACGTCGGTCGCAAGAACGCGCGGCGGATTTTTGAGGGTGGGCTCGCCCACATGCGTAGCCGCCACCACGGTGGGGCCATGCTTGACAATGTCGAATACCTTATCGGTGAAATGCAGCGGCTGCTGGCTGCGTACTTCGGCGTCGTTCTCGGCAATGGCCGCTTGCGTCGGCTCGGGAATGGGCCGGTTCATGGCGACCAGACGGTCGCGGGCATCCTCAATGTGGGGCGCCATCGGATAACGGGTAATCACCTTGGAGTAAGCCGCGGCAGCCTTGTCCAGGTACATGGTGCGCATTCGCTCGCGGACGGCGCCGGGCACGCCGAGTGCCATCATCACGTTGTGGGCATCGCCGGAGTAGGCGTCGCCAATGCCAAGCAGGACCAGGTCGCTCTTGGAATAGAGAGGATAGGTGTCGGCCACGGTTTCGAGACGCGCGATTGCGGCCACATAATCTCCGTGACCGTTATAGTAAAAGCCGATCTCGGCCTCGCGCTCGGCCAAAACCTCCTGCACGTCGCGCAGCTTCTGCTTGGCGCGCGGAACGAGAGGTGAATCCGGAAACATATTGATCATCTCCCGGTACTCCCTCTCGGCGTTCTGGGCGTTTGTGAAGTCGCGGTCGGGCTTCTCCATCTGCTGGTAGTAGATGTCTGCCACCTTCATCTTGGCTTCGGCGGCCTCGGGGGCATTGGGAAAGAAGGTAATGAAGTCTTCGTACTCGGCTTCAGCCTGCGTAAGGGCCGCCGATCCGCCCTCTTTGAACCACGTGTCGCCCACCGAGAGCTTGGCGCGCATACGGTATTCCGACTCGGGATAGGTGTTCAGCAGCGTCTGCAGGTCGAGGCGGGCCACGTCGTATTTGCCCTTCTTCATGGCAACCATCGCCTTGTCGTAGAGCTCTTTGTCCGGTTGCTTGGTCTGCACGCCGGCGAGCGGGTTCGCGCTCAAGTCATAACCCTTCTTCTGTTTCTTTTTTTGGCGTTCCCTGGCATCGGCCGAAACCCCGCTCACAAAGAGAACAACCAGTGCGACCGCAACGATTTTGAAAGACAACCGGTTCATACCACCTCATTGGAGGAGGGCCTTGGGTGTGGCCATCCGCAATCCGCAACCTGCATGCGCTATATCAGTGAATTTTACTCTTTCCGTGCGCAGCCGTGCTCGCGGTTTGAAGGTTTTCGGCATCCCGGGCTGCAGCCAGCAGAGAGCGCGCATCGCGCTCCGGCTGCCCTGCCCCAAAGACCGCATTGCCGGCCACTAGCAGCTCCGCACCCGCTTGGACGATTGCGGCTACCGTGTCGTGAGCCACGCCGCCGTCTACTTCGATTCTGAATGACAGCCCTAGTTCCCGGCGGATTTCGGCCAGGTGGCGGATTCTGTCGAGCGAAAAGGGGATAAATTCCTGTCCGCCGAAGCCGGGATTCACGCTCATGATGAGCACATGATGGACCATGGGCAAAATGTCGATGATCAGGTCCACGCTTGTGGCCGGGTTCAGAACCACCCCCGGCTTCATACCGTGGTGCGCGATCATCTGCAACGACCGGTGCAGGTGCGGGCAGGCTTCGTAGTGAACGCTGAGCCAGTTGGCCCCCGCCTCGGCAAAGTCGGCGATGAATTCGTTGGGGTTATCGATCATCAAGTGGCAGTCGAGGGGCCGCTTGGTGACTTTGCGCAGGCTGGCGACAACGGGCGCCCCAATGGTCAGATTGGGCACAAAGTGGCCGTCCATGACGTCGACGTGGATCACCGTGCCGCCGCCCCGCTCAGCCGCGGCGATCTGATCGGCCAGATGAGCAAAATCAGCGGAAAGGATGGAGGGCAGCAACTCAACCATGGATTTCGTTCGGAACTCCTCGCGGGGACAGTGTATCAGCGAAGACGGGCGTCTGTGGTGATTCAATGGGTCTACGCGGCAGAGACGGAGGATTTCAATTTGCCCGCTGCCACGCGCCCCACGCCGCGCAGGATGGCTTTGATAGGCCAGCGGTTATCTGCGTCGGGGAAGAAGATTTCGCCCGCGCGGCGGGCCTCGGGGCGGTAGTACCAGCGCTTGATGAGCGCCAGATGGCCCTGGCGAACGGTGGGCGAGGGCGCGCCCGAGGGCGCGGCGAGCACGGCCAGCGCCGATTCCATGCGCGCTTCGAGTACGCCGCGAGGAATCTTGGCCGGAGCAGTAGCAATAACTCCAAAATCCTCGGCTAGCGCTTCCACCTCATCGTCCTCGCCGTTTTCTACTCCCTGTTCCCTGTTTTCTTGTTCCCTTGTTCCCTGCATTTCCCGGATTTTCATGCTAAGCGTCGAAAACCCCGCAGGTCCGCGGAAACGGCCATTTTCAAAGAGAAAAACGGCCACTTCGTCAGGATTCGCGGAGGATTGCAGGATGACGGCGCGCAGCCGGCCGAGCGGGCGCACCAGCTCGGCGGCGAGCGAGCGTACGGCTTCCACTCGTTGCAACTCGGCGTGGAGCGCGGCTGCGGATTCGTATTCGAGATTCGCCGAGGCCTGATCGCGCTGCGCGCGGAGCGCAACCAGGCGGCCTTCGCCGCGCGTCGCGAGAAAATCCTGGACCGCAGCGGCCTCTTCGGCGTAACGCTCATCGGTGCATCCCTTGTAGCACGGCGCCAGACACATCCTCATCTCGGAGTAGACACAGCCCGGAAAGCTCGGGTCGGGCGCGAGATCGAAGGTGCAGCGCCGCAGAAGAAAGAGCTTGAGAGCTTCTTCGGCGTAGCGTTCGGCCGCCGCGCGCGATGGGAACGGCCCATAGGCCCAATCGGCCTCGCGCAGGCTGGGCCGATGCGTTACCGTGACGCGCGGATAAGGATTGCCGCCGAGAAAGCGCACGAAGGCCGGCGCGCGCAGGTGCATCCGGGCGATGGTTTGGTCTGGGGCCTTCGCGCCGTAGACCTTTTGGAGCAGGTCGAACTGAACCAGCAGCGACTCGAACTCGGAGCCCGTGAGCCGCCACTCGATGCGGCGCACCAGACCGGCCAGATGCAGGCGCCGCGGATGCCTGGGCGAAGGCTCGAGGAGGCGTTCAAGTCTTGAATGCAGATTGGGCGTGCGCCCGATGTAGGGCTCGGCGTGGGTGTCCGCCCCATAGAGCGCGAAGACCGCCGGCGATTGCGGCAGTTGGGCGAGCGCGGCTTTGGGGTCGGCCGGATCGAATGGGAGAGACTTGAACTCATTGGGCACAGGCAGTCGTTACCTCCCGCAACGCGCCGCTAAAGCGAAACCACAGTAACTGTATCCCGGAGCTGATGCACTCAAGTCGGCGTGACCAGCAGGGAGCGGCGACACCGCACGGCGCTGCTGGGATGTAGTATCTGTGGTTTCTCCGTGGTTCATACGCTCAGTGTGATTTTACGGTGAGCATTGCAATCGGGAGTGCTGGATAGACAGCATTCAGAGCTCAGGGGTTAGAAAATCCGCGAAGGTGAAGCCGTCGCGCGTAACGATTTCGCCGGCCTGGATGGGTAGCGGCGCTCGGAACATGGGTCCGGCGTAGACGCAGGTGTGGAATTCGCCGCGCTCGCCGCAAGGATCGGTCCCGGGCGGGAAATCGCGTAACAGGCCTTCATCGAATTCGCGCCCGGCGAAGGCGCTGGAGAGCTTCTGGGTGTCGATGCACGAGAGCCGTGCGCGGAGGCCGCCGGCGATCATGTCGTGGGCGAGCGCATCGGTAGGAATCTGCCACAGGGGAAAGAGCGGCTCGAGGCCGGTGGGCGCGAGTTGGCGCTCGCGATAGGCGCGCACGTCTTCAAGAAAAAGATCGCCAAAGGCCAGGGCGTCGATTTTTTCGGCGGCGGCGCGCTGGCAGATCTCCGCCATGCGCTGCTCGTAGACCTCATTGGAACAGGGCCACGGGAGCGGCACGATCCAAAGGGGCAGTTCGGCGGCCGCGGCCTGCGCTTCAAGCACGGTGCGGCGCACGCCGTGCATGGCCACGCGATCAAATTCAGTGTTGAGCGTGGTGAGCAAACCGCAAACTTTGATATCGGAATCGGCCCGGAGCAGGTGGAGAGCCCATGCGCTGTCTTTGCCGCTGCTCCAGGAGAGAAGTACACGCTTCATAACGTGATGATAGAGGATGCGAAAGATTGGACTCTTGCTTTTCCGGACGCCGGAAAGAGGAAACTACACGGCAGGCACGTGCGGCGATCTTGTAATGTAATTATGTAATTATATCTAATATAGTCAATAATGTGCTACACTTATGCTTGAGGAGTAGAGTATGCCCGAAACTGCGGCCCGCGAAAAGGTAGCAACGCTGAATCTACGCATTGATGCGAATCTCAAGGCGGAGTTCGCCTCCGTAGCAGAAGCAGAGGATCGTTCCGCAGCCGAGATCCTGCGCAGCTTGATGCGCCGCTACGTGGAGGAGGAGCGCCGGCGCCGTTTTGCCGCCGAGGCGCGCAGGCAGTCGCGACTGATTGCCGCCTCAGAGGACGAGGCCGAAGTGATGCGCTGGATTCAGGATGTGAGCGCGGCAGAAGGCGGCAAATGAAGCGCGGCGACCTGGTAACCGTGGCGGTTTCAGGAGATTATGGCAAGCCACGCCCGGCGTTGGTGGTGCAGGCTGACGCCTTCGATCCGCATCCCTCGGTGATTGTGCTGCCCCTGACCAGCGAATTGCACGATGCGCCACTGTTCCGTGTGGCAGTGAACGCGAGCAAGGAGACCGGCCTGCGCACGCCCTTGCAGATCATGGTGGACAAAGCGACGGCCGTGCCGCGCAGCAAAATCGGGCCGCGCATCGGGCGTGTGAACACGGCGGCGATGGAGGCTGTGAACCAGGCGTTGCGCGGGTTTCTGGGGCTGTAGCGCAGCGAGTGGGTGATGGGGTCAGGGTGCGGCCATCCGGTTCGTCAACTAACCCTATATAAAGCCGTAATCCATTGCTCTTACAACCTCCTGCAGTGCAACCTCTTCGCCGGCCAATGCGGACCAATATGGAGCAAGGCGTTGCCTCCACCATTCTGCGAGCCGGAGGTCGGCGCGCGGCGAAGGACGGCAAAGGCTTACCTGGCAAACTTCGCAAGGCCG
>Ga0335085_10014393_pt1 | contig 11541 bp, 10 predicted proteins | sample Lox_Sample_45_FD_206712 | JGI IMG/M metagenome (GOLD analysis project Ga0335085, IMG submission 206712) | Soil microbial communities from Loxahatchee National Wildlife Refuge, Florida, United States - Lox_Sample_4.5 | ecosystem: Environmental > Terrestrial > Soil > Wetlands | place: USA... | reverse complement strand
ACGATTCCCGCCAAGCGCAAGCCCAGCGATTATTGGCGATCCAACTGTTTCAACGGCCTCTCCTTCATCCGCCGGTGCGAAGTGGCGCTACGTCATGACATGGGTGTGGAGCGGCTTGGCTTTGGCCGCGATTACCCGCACGGCGAGGGTACTTGGCCCAATACGATCGAGTGGCTGCGCGATGCGCTCGGCGGCATCCCAAAGGATGAGGCGCTCGCTATCATGGGCGGCAATGCCATCAAGGTGCTGGGTTTGGACAAGGCCAAGCTCGACGAAATCGCCGCGCGGATCGGTGTGCCCGAAGACGCGGTCTTCGGCAAGCACCCGCCGCTGAGCGAAGACCTGCTTGCCCACTTCAATCGGCGTGGCCAGTACCTCGGCAAGCCGGAGGGCGACGAGCGCATGACGGAAATCGATGGCATGATGCAGGAAGACCTTTGGCGCGCCCATGCCTTGGCCTGAAGTCGCTTAAGCGTTGGAGCTGGCGATACATGCCGCCAGCTTCGGGATTGGTGAAGCTGGCCAACGCGCCGTTGGGTCGCCAATGACGGTGCCGTGTCCTTAATCATCTTCCGCGGGCCGGGCCTAGTGGCGCTCCACATAATCCCATGCCACATTCTGGTGATGCTTGCGGCGTCGATCGCGAGCATGACGTTTGCAGCACATGGCGCAGTGCGAAAGCACACATACTGAGGCTCTGACGTCCTGGCTAGGATGACAGAAAATTGCCCGCATCGCGCGCAGCACAGTGCGTGCGTGGCTATGTACGTTTGGATAGAAAGGCTGAGAATATGGGTGAAGTGGGAGCAGGGTCTGTGCGTCTTGACGGAAAAGTCGTCGCGGTGACGGGTGCCGGGCGCGGCATCGGGCGTGAAATAGCACTGCTCTGTGCAAGGCAAGGCGCTGCGGTTGTCGTGAACGATCTCGGCGCATCCACTTCGGGTGAAGGCGTGGATTCAGGTCCGGCGGAGGAAGTTGTAGGCCTCATCCGCAAAGAAGGCGGCAAGGCCGTGGTGAACGGTGCCAGCGTGGCCGATCCCCTAGGTGCCAGGAGTATTATCGAGGACGCAATCTCCAATTTCGGCCGCATAGACGGCGTAGTAAATAATGCCGGGATACTGCGCGATCGCATGTTCCACCGCATGAACTTGCAAGACTGGTCGGACGTCATAAATGTCCATCTCAACGGCAGCTTCTACACTTCGAAGGCTGCTGCGAATTATTTCAAGGACCAAGGCAGTGGATCATACGTCCACTTTACATCGACCTCCGGGCTCATCGGCAATTTCGGTCAATCCAGCTACTCCGCCGCGAAGATGGGCATTATCGGGCTTTCCAATTCCATCGCGCTCGACATGCAACGTTCTGGCGTGCGCTCGAACTGCGTCGCGCCGTTCGCCTGGAGCCGGCTGATCGCCACCATCCCAACCGAGACGGACGCGGAAAAGGAACGCGTGGAGCGGCTGAAAACAATGTCGGCAGACAAGATCGCTCCCATAGTGGCCCTCCTGCTCTCGGACGCGGCAAAGGACGTGACCGGTCAAGTGTTCTGCGTGCGTAAGAACGAGATTTTCCTGTTCTCGCCGATGCGGCCGGTTCGAGGCCTCCACCGCGCTGAAGGCTGGACTCCCGAGTCGCTTGCTGCGGAAGCTCTTCCGGCGCTCAAACCCAGCTTTTTCCCGCTGATGCGGTCGGCCGACGTTTTTCCGTATGACCCGGTCTGAGGGCATGGCGTTTGATCCTAAGGCGCTCGAGGCACGAGACCCAATCGTGACCAATCAGCGGCTCACGAAGCGCGACGTCATGCTGTACGCGCTCGGCGTTGGAGCCCGGGATTTGCAATTCGTATTCGAGGAAGGGTTGCAGATGCTGCCGACAATGCCGGCGGTTCTGGCCTATCCCGGATTCGAGTGGAAGGAATTCAATCTCGGTGCGGACTGGGCCAAGATACTGCATGGGGAAACGAGTGTGCGCATCCACCAGCCGCTCCCCGTCGAGGGCGATCTGATCGGTTATACGATGTTTGGGCCGTTTTACGACAAGGGGCCGGCCAAGGGCTGCGTGGCGTACAAGACGCGCGAGATTTGGACCGCAGAGGGTGGGCTTCTGGCGACCGTGGTAAACAGTTCGTTCCTGCGCGGCGACGGCGGGTGCGGAAGTACGGCCGAGGATCAACCGCGGCCCCACCCTCTTCCTGAACGGGCGCCCGACGCAGTCATCACTTACAATATCGATGAGAGCCAGGCGATGATCTATCGTCTTTCGGGCGACTACAATCCGCTGCACATCGATCCTGCGATCGCGCGCGAGGGAGGATTCGACAAGCCGATCCTGCACGGCCTGGCAACCTTCGGTTTTGCCGGACGCGCCGTGCTCTCCACGCTGTGCGGCAATGACAGTTCGAGCATCAGGCGGATCGACGCGCGTTTCGCGAGCCCGGTCTTTCCTGGAGAGACCCTGGAGACGGACATATGGCGCGAGGGCACGAGGTGCGCCGCTTATCGCTCGCGCATTCCCGCGCGCGACGTGGTCGTGCTTAACAACGGATACGTGGAATTCAATTGATGGACGAAGTCGGAATCCTTTCCTTTGGCGCCTATGCGCCTCGCAAGCGGCTGAGCCGCACGGCGATCTATGAGGCGAACAAGTGGTTTGCGAGCGGGTTGAAGGGATTGGCCAAGGGCGAGCGTGCGATTGGGGATTGGGACGAAGATAGCATCACCATGGCTGTGGAAGCAGGTCGCGATGCTTTGAGGGGCTTCGATCGATCCGCGATCGGATCGCTTTCTCTTGCCTCGACCACTTTGCCGTTCGCTGACCGCTTGAACTCCGGAATTGTCAAGGAGGCGCTCAATCTGCCGGACGCCGTTGCCGCAAGCGATGCCGCGGGCAGTCAGCGCGCCGGCCTCGCCTCGCTCGTCCAGGCTTTGCAGGCGGCGCCGCAGAAATCCGCGCCACATCTCTGCCTCGCGGCGGACATGCGGAGGACCAGGGTCGCATCCGAACTCGAACTCCTCTGCGGCGATGCGGCGGCGGGCGTGCTCGTCGGCCGGGGCAAGGTTGTCGCACGCGTGCTCGGCAGTTTTTCGATCACCACCGATTTTCTCGATCACTATCGCTCGGCCCGAATGGAGTTCGACTACGGCTATGAGCCTCGCTGGGTGCGTGACGAAGGTTATCTAGGCATTGGCGGCCGGACATTGAGCGAAGGGCTTGTGGCCATGGGCGTCAAAGCCGCTTCGATCAATCGCCTGATCGTTGCGATTGCCGTGCGTGGTGTGGCTGAGGCGCTGGCCAAGAAGGCGGGCATCGCCGCCGAGGCCGTCGCGGATACACTGCAGTTGAAGATCGGCGAAGCCGGTGCGGCGCACCCTTTGCTGATGCTGGTCGCTGCGCTGGAAGCGGCGAAGCCGGGCGATAAAATTCTGGTCCTAGCGTTCGGGCAGGGCGCTGAGCTCCTGCTGCTTGAAGTCACTGATGCGATTGGCAGCTTGCCTGCACGCAATGGTGTGGTCGGCAGCCTCAATGGCGGCTTCAGCGACAAAAATTACATGCGGTGGCTCGCGCATCGCAAATTGCTTGATCTCGAAACGGGAATGCGCGCGGAGTTGGACCAGAAGCAGCCCTCGACGACTCTCTGGCGTCACCGCAAAGGGGTGCTCGGCTTGGTCGGCGGCCGTTGCACAAAGACGGGCACGGTGCAGTTCCCAAAGTCAGACATTTCGGTCAATCCCAACGAGCGGGCGTTGGGCACCCAGGAAGAGTATCCGCTCGCGGAAATCCCTGCGCGGATCGTTTCCTTTACGGCCGACAGTCTCACCTATTCGCTGGCGCCACCCTGTTATTACGGCATGATCGATTTCCAGGGCGGCGGGCGGATGACCGCCGAGTTCGCAGATATATTCGACGGTGAAACTGTCGAAGTCGGCGATGCAATGCGGATGGTGTTTCGGATCAAGGCTGTCGACGAGGCTCGTGGTCTGCCGAAATACTTCTGGAAAGCTGCGCCCGCGCGATAATTGGCAGGCTGGAGACGTAATTATGGCACGTGGAATCAAGGACAAGGTCGCGATCCTCGGCATGGGCTGCAGCCGGTTCGGCGAACGCTGGGACATGGACGCCGACAATCTGATGGTTGAGGCTTTTGACGAGGCGATGGCGGACGCCGGTCTCGACGTCACCCAGATCGACGCAGCCTGGCTGGGCGTGGGCTTCGACGCGCAGAACATCGGGCCGTCCGGTCTGCCGCTTTCGATCGCTTTGCGACTGCCTAATATTGGCGTCACCAAGGTCGAGAACTATTGCGCGAGCGGAACCGAAAGTTTCCGCGGCGCAGTCTATGCGGTCGCCAGCGGCGCAGCCGACATCGCGCTCGCGATGGGCGTCGAAAAACTGAAGGATACAGGTTATGGCGGATTGCCGGTGCGCAGCCGCGGGACCACCTACGACATGCTTGGCGTGACGGGATCGGCGCCAGGAAATTTCGCACAGATCGCGTCCGCCTATGGTGCGGCTTATGGAATCGACAAGGGAGACCTCAAGCGGGCGATGGCGCACGTCTCGGTCAAGAGCCACGCGAACGGCGCCAAGAATCCGAAGGCCCATCTTCGCAAACCGGTCGACATGGACACGGTTCTCAATGCGCCGATGATCGCGGAGCCCTTGGGGCTCTTCGATTGCTGCGGCGTGTCCGACGGGGCAGCCTGCGCGATCGTAACGACACCCGACATTGCGCGGGGGCTCGGAAAGAGAGACCTCGTTACCGTGAAGGCGCTGCAGATTGCTGCGTCCAACGGCTATGAGCTGCAATATGCGGGAGGGTGGAACGGTTCTTCCTTTCTTCCGACGCGCATCGCTGCAAAACGCGCATACGCTGAGGCGGGGGTCGATCGGCCGCGCCAACAGATCAGCCTGACCGAGGTGCACGACTGTTTCTCGATTACAGAGCTGGTCACGATGGAGGACCTCTCCCTGTCGGACAACGGGCAGGCTTGGCGCGACATTCTTAATGGCGACTTCGATGCGGATGGACGCACCCCATGCCAGATCGATGGCGGTCTAAAGTGCTTCGGTCACCCGATCGGCGCGTCCGGCCTTCGAATGCTATACGAGAACTACCTTCAATTGTTGGGCCGCGCGGGCCCGCGTCAGCGCAGTACGCCGCCAAGCTTGGCGCTCAGCCACAATCTTGGCGGCATGCCCAGCCAGAATGTGAGTTCGATCGCGATCGTCGGCCTTTCTAATGCTTGAGGAACGGGTCGGCGACGAGCCCTTCGAGGCGTTTCGCGATACTGTCCGGCGCTTCGTTCGAGAGAGGCTTGTCCCTGCCGAGGCGCAGGCGATTCAACAGAACTGGGTTCCAGAAGCCATTCTGGCCGAAATGCGCGACCTTGGGCTGTTCGGCCTTACCGTCCCCGCCGAATATGGCGGATCCGGGCTGCAGATCGACCAATATCTAGAGATCATCCAGCAACTTGCCTGGGCGGCGCCTGCATTCCGCTCAGCAATAGCGATCAACACCGGCATACTTTCGACAGCGCTCCGAAACGACGCAACCGAAGCTCAGAGGGCGGAATATTTCCCGAAAATCGTCGCGGGGCAAATCGGGAGTTTCGCACTGACCGAGCCTGATAGCGGATCGGACAGCGCTGCGATGAAGACGCGCGCCGAACGCGACGGTGACAGTTACGTCATCAACGGTTCGAAGCGGTACATCACCAATGGCCCAAAAGCCGACTTCCTGCTTGTTATGGCGCGTACCAGCCGGGAAAACCTGCCCAGCAACGCGCATGTGAGCGGCTTTCTTGTGCCGGCCGACACGCCAGGTGTGGCGCGGGGTAAGCCTGACAAGAAGATGGGGCAGCAAGGGGCGCTAACGAGCGACCTTTATTTCGAAGACGTGCGCGTTCCAGCATCGAGCCTGCTCGGCGGAGTCGAAGGGATCGGATTCAAGACGGCGATGAAGGCGCTTGACGGCGGGCGTCTCAGCGTTGCGGCTGCGTCGATTGGCTATGGCCGACGCATTCTCGAGACGGCGATGCGCTATGCGACCGAGCGCAAGGCGTTCAACGAGCCCATCGCCAATTTCCAGCTGATCCAGGCGATGCTCGCCGATTCCGAAATCGAACTTTACGCGGCCGAGTGCATGATGCGTGATGCGGCGCGCAAAGCCGCACGTGGCGAACGCATCCTCAAGGAAGGCGCGGCGACCAAGGTTTTCGCCTCCGAAGCAGTCGGCCGTATCGCGGACCGGTGTGTGCAGATCTATGGTGGATCGGGCTATATGGCGGAGTACGAAGCAGAACGGTTCTATCGCGATGCGCGGGTTTACCGGATTTACGAGGGCACCACGCAAATCCTCCAGCTTGTGATCGCGCGCGCCATGCTCAAAGAATTTGCGGCAGCGTAATACGCCGTAGTGACGACGGAGAAATAGGTGGCACAGGACGGCGCCAAGGCTGCGACGGAGAATGACTCGCCATTGGTGCTTTGCGAAATCCGCGACGGTGTCGGCTATGCGACGATCAACCGCCCGGACTCACGCAACGCGCTTGCGGCACCGGTGCGCGAGGCGCTTCTCACATTTCTTGATGAGGTACGTGGCCGCCCCGATGTTCGCGCCGTAGTGATCGGCGCGGCGGGGAAGGGATTCATCGCGGGCGGTGACGTCAAGGGTTTCGCCATGGGCCTGAAACTGCCTGCGGCAGAGCGCGCCGACGATATGAAAACGCGCGCGATGGGCGCCGCGAAGGTGATACGAGCGATTCATGAGCTGCCTCAGCCGGTTGTCGTATCGGCGCGTGGCTTGGCCGTCGGAATCGGCGCGAGCGTCATTTTCGCCGCGGACCTGGCGATCGTTTCCGATACGGCGAAGGTCGGTCTCACCCATGTCACGCTCGGTATTTCGCCTGATGGCGGCGCAACGCACTTCTTGCCTCGTTTGACCGGTTTGAAACGTGCCATGCAAGTGGCGCTGTTCGGCGAGATGCTGACTGCAAGTGAACTGCTCGACATGGGCCTCGTGAACTTTGTTGTGCCCGACGATCAACTCGAGGCGCGGACCGCAACGCTTGCCGCGAAGCTGGCCGCAGGCGCCGCCAAAGCGCAACAGGAAACCAAGCGCCTGATCCGTGGCGGGGAAAATCTCGATCTTGAGACCCAGTTGGCCGCGGAAGGTGAGGCGTTGCGCCGCTGCGCGGAAACGGACGACTGGGTCGAAGGACTGGGCGCGGTACTCGAGCGCCGTCCGGCGCGATTCGGCGGGCTGAAAGATTGACGATGTCTTTTGCAAATCGGCTCACCGGCCTGCTCGGCATCGCGCATCCCGTCATTCAAGGCGGGATGATGTGGGTCGGCCGTGCCGAACTCGCAAGCGCAGTTTCCAACGCCGGTGGCCTCGGTATCATCACCGCGCTCACGCAGCCAACGCCGGACGACCTGCGCCGGGAGATCGACCGGTGCTACGCGATGACGGACAAACCATTCGCCGTGAATCTGACCTTCCTGCCTTCGGTCAATCCGGTGCCGTACTCTGAGTACCGCAGGGCGATCATTGAAAGCGGCGTGAAGATTGTCGAAACGGCGGGCAACAATCCCCAGGAGCATGTCGAGGATTTCAAGTCGCACGGACTGAAGGTGCTCCACAAGTGCGTTGCGGTCCGCCACGCATTATCGGCCGAGCGCATGGGCGTCGATGTCATTTCGATCGACGGATTCGAATGTGCCGGTCACCCCGGCGAGGACGACATTCCCGGCCTTATCCTGATCCCCGCGGCGGCCGACAAGGTGAAGATTCCGATCGTTGCGAGCGGAGGCTTCGGCGACGGGCGAGGACTGGTTGCGGCCCTGGCGCTTGGCGCTGAAGGGATCAATATGGGCACACGCTTCATCGCCACCAAGGAGGCGAGGGTGCACGACAAGGTCAAAGAGTTTCTTGTCGCCAATGACGAACGCTCAACCCGTCTGATCTTTCGCAAGTTTCGCAATACGACGCGTGTATCGGCAAACAGCGTCGCAAACAGGGTCGTCGAGATATTGCAACATCCTGATGCGACTTTCGAGGATGTTCGCGAACTGGTCATGGGCGCCAAAGGCCGCGTTGCTCTCGAAACCGGCGATCTGGATCATGGGCTCATCACCGCCGGGCAGGTCCAGGGGCTGATCAACGACATACCCTCCTGCGCCGAACTGATCGAGCGCATCGTCACGGATGCGCGGGCCATCATTACCGCCAGGCTGTCCGGAATGTTGAGTTGATCTACCTGGCCCGCAGGGCGGTTGCGGCTGGCGATCTGAACCGGCCCGGATGTTTGACATGGGACAATGCATCGATCCCACTGGTTCCCGTCGGCCGAGAAGATACTATCGAGCGTAAAGTGAGGAATGCGGGCCAATTGGGAGAAGGGCATGGTCGACATCCGTTTCGTATACGGAGCGGCGCTTAAGCCCCATGTGGCCGATTTCGACCCAAATTCACTGCTCGCCACTGCCGAAGCAGCAACAGGTCTGCATAACTGGGGTGGGAAGCGGTGGTCTGAATCGCGTTTTCGTCAACGCCTTTCGGCCTTCTGCCATGACCTCGACGGTGTCGCGGCGTTGACATCTATTGGCCGCAGCCGGGCCTATTCGCGGCTTCACGTCCTGCTCTGTTCGCGGCTCAGCCAGGTGCATTTCCAAGATGAAAAAGCGATCAGCGTGCTGCCCGCGCCGATTATCGGAATGGGCTTGCCCCGCGCCGGCACAACGTTCCTACATGGTTTGCTTGCGCAGGATCGTGATAGTCTGACTGCAACGGCAGCGCAGGCGGCGATCCCTTTCCCGCTGCCTGGGGTGGGCGAGATCGATGAGGCCGAGCGCACCCGATTCTATGAGGAGATTTTGACCTTTCAGGGATTCGCGGCGCCCGATGTGACCGAGATACACCCTTATTCTGCCGGGCGGCCGGAAGAATGCGTGTTCCTGCAGGAAGCGGTCTGCGCGAGCCCTCTCGGCGCGTTCTTCCACGCTCCCACATTCGGCGCGCTATGCATCGAGCCAGATCACATCGACGATGGCTATGCTTGGCAGAAGGGGATGATGGCGTCGTTGCAGACGAATCGGCCCGAACGTCGCTGGCTCCTGAAGGCGCCCCTGCACGTCGCGCGCATGGACGCGCTACACAAGCATTTTCCGGACGCGCGGATTTTCGTCAATCACCGTGATCCCGGCAAAGTCATCCCCTCGATGGCGAGCCTTTATATGAAGCTTTACAGCCTTTCTTCGGAGAGCAGCGTGGACCCTCTGGTACTGGGCCCTCAACTCGTGGGGAACTGGAAGCGCATGCTCGAAGGCTTCGACCGCTGGCGGGACGCTCATCCCGACGTTCAAATGATTGACGTGCAGTATTACGATCTCATAACCGACCCCATCGGCTGCGCGGAACGGCTCTATGACAAGTTCGGCGTTACGCTTACGCCGGCGGCGAAGCACGCTATGGAGAGGCACCTCAAGGCCGACCATCACGACAAAACGCCAAAGCGTCAGTACAAGCTCGCGGAATTCGGTCTTGTGGAGGACGATATCGAAATGGCGTATGCCGACTATATCGGCCGCCACGGCGTGCGGCGGGAAAAGAGGCAATGATCAATCCCGTCGATAATCCAGGCCAAATCGCCGCCGAGCGTGACGTGATTGCGTTGCTCGAGACCGACATCGTGCGCGCCGGCCGCCAACAGGTGGAGCGTCTGTGGCGTAGCGGATGGGGTGACAACATTCCCGACGAAGTGCGCCCCCATTTCGGCAGCATGATGGATGAGTATCTCGCGAACTGGGTGTTCAAGGCGGTTGCGGCCGACGGGAATTATCCGCGCTTCGTGCGCAACTTCATCGGCGCGTATAATTGGCACGGTCACGACGTGCCCGGTACGCGCGCGGCGGGGGAGAATCCCGACAACATCTATCGCCTCGCCGGGATCACGCACGGCTATTCCTATCGCGTGGACGGCCGCCCAGTGGGCGGCGAACCGGTGAACGTCTCATTCACTCTAACTGGCAACTACGGGACTACCATCACCATCCAGACGATCGAGAACCGTCAGCTGTTGCGGCAGGCTGACGGATCATTCGTGATCACGATCGACGACAAGCCGGCGAATGGGCGACCAAATCACATGACCACGGCGCCGGGCGTCAAGTTTCTCTATGTCCGCGATACCATGGAGGATTGGGGGCGCGAAACCCCGCTCGATCTGCGTATCGAACTTATTGGTAGCCCGAACGCAGCGCCGCTCCCGCAAGAAGCGGTGGCGCGGGAGGCTGTGCGCCGCGCATGTGAAGATGTGTACCTCCACTTCTGGTTCCAGTCCGGCTTTCTCAACATCGCGCCCAATGTCGTCCACAACCTGCCCATTGCGCGCGGTACCGGCGGATTGGTCACCCAGGGATTGTCGAAGGGGCATTTCACTCTGGGCGACGATGACGCCGCGATTATCGAATACGAGCCGGCCGGCGCTGCTTACGTCGCGGTCCAGCTCAGCAGCTGGTTGTTCCGTTCGTTAGATTGTGATCGCCGCACATCCAGTCTTACCCGCGCTCAAAGCGTCGTCGATTCCGACGGCAAGGTCCGGCTTGTCATTTCCCGGCGGGACCCGGGTGTTGCCAACTGGCTCGACTGCGTGGGGTTTCGCGAAATCATTTACATGCACCGCTGGCAGGGGCTGCCGACCGATCCTGTGAATGGCGGACCGCATGCAAGCTCGCGGACGGTCAAACTGGACCAGCTGCACCGCGAGCTTCCTAGGGGAACCGCCTGGTTCGACGAAGACCAGCGCGCGGCACAACGAGCGCAGCGCAAGGCGGAATATGACAGGCGGCTGGCGACAAACACAGAATGACCAGTCTGCATGGCTTTGAGAGGAGTGACAGCATGGCCAAATATCGCTTGATCGTGATGACTGAGGCGCTGCCTGGGCGCGAGGAGGCCTATAGCAAGTGGTCAAAGGAGCAGCATTTCCCTGACATCCTGCGGATTCCCGGTGTCCTTGGAGCCGAACGGCTGCAATTGCACAACGCGGAGCCCGACAAGCCGGGGCGATATATGGCCGTATTCCATCTCGACAGGCCGCCAGCGGAAGTCATGGCGGAGATGAGACGCCGCAACGGCACCCCGGAAATGCCCTCCAGCAACGATTACAACCGGGAGAAGCTCCAGTTTATTTTCGCGGACGTTATCGGCACCTGGTAGTTTTTTTTGGGGGGCAGATAGAGCTGCCTCAGGTCTCCGTGAAAGGCTGCCCGCTCATCTCATGGGCCAGTCGCCAGAGCCGTTCTGATGATGGTGACATAATGCGCTTGCAGCGGAATAGAACGACATTGAATGCAGGAAAGTCATCGGTGACGGGTATATTCACGAAATCCTGCGGCACCACGTCGGCCGGCGTATAGCACACGACACAGAGTCTTTCTTTCTTCGCCACGTCGAAAATATAGCGGCGACCTTCGGGCACGTGGACCGGTATCGCGCCGCATTCCTCAATCCAGCTGTATCGCACCGTGGTGTTGATG
>Ga0335085_10014392_pt1 | contig 11541 bp, 5 predicted proteins | sample Lox_Sample_45_FD_206712 | JGI IMG/M metagenome (GOLD analysis project Ga0335085, IMG submission 206712) | Soil microbial communities from Loxahatchee National Wildlife Refuge, Florida, United States - Lox_Sample_4.5 | ecosystem: Environmental > Terrestrial > Soil > Wetlands | place: USA: Florida... | reverse complement strand
GACTGATCCAGGTGCCACGCGAACGAGAGCTGCTCGCCTAACGAGCCGATCGGAGTCACTGTGAGGCGTCGCGGTGGGCTCTCCACGGGTAGAACCAAGGTGTCGTCGAGGTTGACGGGGAACTGACCGTTCACCATGACTTCCACCTTTGCGGCAGTGTCCACCTGGACCTCGAGGTCGTTACTGATCCCATCGAGTGTCGCACGAATGTGTGTCGTGCCGATGTGACGTGCAACCACCCTTTGGTCGCGCACGACTACGATGCTGGTGTCGCAAGATGTCAGCACCGGTTCGCGCCCGAGTGGGCCGTTCTTGCCTACGGCGGTATCGCCAACGGCTGAGTCCTGTCCCGAAATCAGGGCGATGGCCTTCATCGCAAAGCGGATGCGGCGCGCGCGCAGCGTATCGAACCGCCCTCGCGCATGCTTGGCTGTTGAAGTCCACGGGACCACCGCCCACTCGGTTCCGCTGTAGGTGCGCAACAGTCCCGCCAGTTCCGAGTCGGCCTCGGCGGCGGAATCGTAGGGCACAGTCGGATCATCCGGAAACGCATTCAAAATGGCCCCGTCCCTCTGTACCACGCGATCTACGACATCCTCGAGTTTGTTAACCTCGCCCCTGACTTCGGTCGCAAATGCCGAGCCGTCCTGCTCATGACCCACCAGCGCGCGGATCAGCAATTCAACGACATCGTCGCGCTCGTGACGGTCATTCGGCACCGCGTCGCCATTTTCCTCCTGCACGAGGAGGACGTTCAGTGCGGGAAGAAACGCGCCGCCAAGCAGCGGCCGTGTGCTGTTGCGCGCGCAGGTTTCAAGTTGGTCGCGCTTCTGGGTAAACCAGGTGGTCCGCGCACCCTCAGTACGGAGTGCCGCCCTCGTGAACTCAAGCATGGAATCGATTCTAGCTGTCGTGTCGGCAGCGTGCAGCGCCCACGCGGCTAGGCGGGCGAGCTGCAACACTGTATCGGACTCCGAGTATTGTCGTTCCGGCATGACAGACCGCAGGCCTTGAAGTCGTTCGTTCGCGACTTGCACGCTGTCGAGTGACAGAGCAGCGCAGCTCAGCTCGTTCAGTACCGGCGCGTCGATCTGAATTCGGTCTACGGATGAGACCTGAAGTTCGATTAAGCTAAAGCCTTGAGCGTGCTCTTGGTCCGTCAGGCACGGCCCCAGATCAACGATTGAGGCGCAGGCCTGCGCTAAGCTGTCACGAATCTCGGGCGTAAGAGCGCGCCGCGGCGCAATGAGGACGCCAATAATACTGACGGAATCTTGGGGGTTGTCTCGCCTGAGACGCCCGTCCCAATGCTGGGTTGGGCGCAGCCGCAGACTGTCAATACGCGACGAGGGTAATAGTGCAGACGCACCGCTCACCGTTGGGCCGGCCGATCGCCGGAAATCGTCCAACACGTCCGGGGCGCGATTCATGGGCAGCAATGCGAGGGCGAGACGCATTCGGATCGCCGGACTGCCTGCGGGCCCGGCTCTGAACATGTGCGGGTTACTGAAGGGGACACCGCCCTGCCCGGGGCGCCACTCGTAGATCGGAATCGCTTCGCTGTCGCCTTGGTTGCTCGGCCAGATCAGAAGGTAGATCGCAAGCGCTTGGTGTTGGAGGTCCTCACGCGTCGCGGGCCACGAGTTACCCACGTCGTAGAAGTGTTGAATCGTCACAACGGTGCTGTCGTACACGGAAACGGGAGTTGGAGCCAGGATCTGCATGGACAACGAGTCGAGGCCACCAGACCGACACCCAGCGCCGAGCAGCGCTAGGGACATGCACGCGACTGCGCGTCTGACCACTGGCCCGCTGTGCGCAGGGCGAATTGTCTGCAACGCCGTCACTTGCACCACGCGAACCGGCTGGGGGAGCGTTACATATGCAGACCGACGCGAGATCCCGCAAGGCCTACACGGGTCGCAATGGGCGGAGCCACAGGACGGCAGGCGCGACCGCGCTAGCGCCCCCTTCCGGCCCGTGAGCCACCCGCCACCGGTGGTCGAGGGAGCACCGCTAAGGCCGCACGAAATGTGGCTGCACCTGACCATTTAGGTGGATCACCCAAACCGCGCCCCGACGCGTACATGCACGCTCGGGGGGGGGGAACCAGGCGGGAAAAGCGGCCCCACGACAGCGCTCACCCTGGGCTTCTGCCTGCCTGAGCGGTGCAAACTTGCGCGACCACCCCGTCCACCCCCGCCGATGGTACCAGATTCGCCGATCGGGTTCCGATGTTTGCCGTTGTGTTGCCGGTCCGTGCGCGCCAAGGCCGTCGGATGCGGGAGCCTAACGTCGATCGGCCCCTATGAGAGGTGTCCTTCCCACAGGGGCCGAGCGAGTTAAAAGTCCGTTGCTCTGCCAGCGCTACCGGGTCAAGCTGATTCGTGATGCAAACTTAACTCGCCGTCGCGCGGTGCGCCGCCCTCTGACTTTGCCGCGTCTTTGCCGTTGAAGCGCCTGGCGCCAGCGCCTTCGAACCCAGACCGCGCGCGCGAGTCCCATCTGATCGCCGAACTGCCGTGCGTACGACTCGCGAACGGTCGCCGCGCCACCGCCCTACAGGCCGCATGTAGTATAGGTTTCAGCCATGGCCGCACCGATCAGCGCGGAGTTCCTGGCGCTCCAGCAGGTCCTTGCCGGGCGCTACTCGATCGAACGCGAGCTGGGCCGCGGCGGCATGGGCATCGTTCTCCTCGCGCGCGACGTGGCCCTCGACCGCCTGGTCGCGATCAAGCTTCTCCCGCCCCACCTCGCGGCCAGCCCCGAGTCCCGCGACCGGTTCCTGCGCGAGGCGCGCACGGCCGCCGGCCTGTCCCATCCGAACATCGTCCCGATCCACGCCGTGGAGCAGCAGGGGGACCTAGTGTTCTTCGTCATGGGCTACGTGGACGGCGAGACGCTGCGGGAGCGCGTCACGCGGGTGGGGCCGCTCGCACCGCGGCTGGCCCTGAAAGTCATGCAGGAGGTGGCGTGGGCGCTCGCCTACGCGCACCAGCGCGGCGTGATCCACCGGGACATCAAGCCCGACAACATCATGATCGAGCGCGCCACGGATCGCGCGCTCGTGACCGACTTCGGCATCGCGCTCGGCGGACGCACCGCGGAGAACGCCGCCGGGGAGGTGGTCGGCACCGCGCGGTGGATGAGCCCCGAGCAGGCGTGCGGCGAGCCGGTCGATGCGCGCAGCGACCTCTATTCACTCGGCGCGACATTGTTCTTCGCCCTCACCGGGCGGCCACCCTTCGAGGCCGCCAACCTGCCGGCCATTCTGGTGCAGCAGTTCTCACAGCCGGCCCCGGGCGTACAGACGCTCCGGCCCGATGTTCCGCCTCGCCTTGCCGACGTCATCGATCGCTGCCTGCAGAAGGACCCTGCCGACCGGGTGCAGACCGGCGATGAGATCGCGCGCGTGGCCGATGAGGCGCGCGGGCGCGACCTTCGGGCGCCCCCGCTGGTGCGGTCCTTCCTCAGAAACGCGCAGGTTTCCACGATGGTCCTGCTGGCCACGGGCATCGGCGGCGGGACGGTGAACGTGGGGCAAGGCGGCGCCAGCGTCTCCTTCGGAGGGGCCGGCCTCGTCGGCACCATCCTGGTCATCCAGCTTGGCATCGTGGCCCGCCGGCTGCTGCGCGAGGGATACGCCTTCGAGGACATCCGAACCGCCCTCCTCGCCGAGGCGCAGGTGCAGCGCGAGGAAGCGGATGTGCTGCACCAGCGGGGCTGGATGCGGCGCATCAACAGCCTCTGGCACCTGTGGTGGGCGAGTCGGTTCGGCCGTTTCTTCTTCCGGGTCGCCGGCCTCGGGCTCCGGACGCCGGAGCGTCGTGCGATCGCATCGGGGGATGCGACGGAGCTGGTCCTCGGGCGGGCGGCGCTCGCGGTCTACGAGACGCTGCCGGAAGCGGAACGAGCTCAGGTCCGGGACGCGCCCGCGGTGATCGACCGTCTGGAGAAGGAGGCGGCCGCCCTGCGGGCCCAGGGCGAGACGGGTGAACGCCTCGCCGCCACGGTGGCCGCGCTCGAAAACGTGCGCCTGGCGTTGCTCAAGCTTCGCCTGGGCACGGGCACCGTGGGCGATCTCACCGCATGGCTTGAGCGCGCGCGGGAGTTCGGTGAATACGTCGACCGAAGGATCGAAGCGGAACACGAGGTCAGGGGCCTGCTCGACAAGTGAAGCGGCAGCGCCGGCCTCACCCGTAGAGAAGCCGAGTCGCCAGGCATCCGCGGCCTGGCGTCCGCGCCCTCACCGCCGTTCGAACACCACCTTCCCGCCCACGATCGTCTCCGCCACGCGCGCCGTAGCGAGCGATTCCGGCGGCATGGTGAACAGGTCGTGATCGAGCACGTCCACGTCGGCGAGCATGCCCGGCGCGAGCGTGCCCCGCCGGTGCTCGGCGAACACCGCGTACGCGGCGCCCCACGTGTAGGCGCGCAGCGCTTCGGCCAGCGTGATCTTCTGCTCCGGGATCCAGCCGTCCGGGTTCTTGCCGTCGAGCGTGCGCCGCGTGACGGCCGCGTACACGCCGACGATCGGATCGAGCGGCGCGACCGGCCAGTCCGACCCGAACGCCAGGACGGCGTGGCTGTCGAGCAGCGAGCGGAACACATAGGCGTCGTGGATCCGCTGCGGCCCGAGCCGCTGCTCGATCCAGCGCCCGTCGTCGATCGCGTGGTAGGGCTGCATGGACGCGATGATGCCGTCCGCGCCGAACTTCGGGATGTCCTGCGGCCGCAGGTGCTGCGCGTGCTCGACCCGGAAGCGGCGATCGCGCGGGCCGTGCGCGCGGGCGACAGAGTCGTACATCGCGAGCAGCAGGGCGTTGGCGGAGTCGCCGATCGAATGAATGGCGACCTGCAACCCCGCCGAATCGGCGGCGCCGATCCACCGCGCCATGTCGGCCGGCGTGTGCTCGAGAAGACCGCGATACCCGGCCGAATCCGCATACGGTTGCGCCATGAACGCGGTGCGCGAGCCGGCCGACCCGTCCATGTACCGCTTCATCCCGCCGATCCGCACCCAGTCGTCGCCGGCGCCCTCGGCCTTGAGCGTGTCGGCCGTGGCGCGCCAGTCCTCGAGAATGTAGAGCACGCAGCGCATGGTGAGCCGTCCCGCGCGCTCCATCCGCCGGAAGCTCTCCAGGTCGGCGAAGCTCGCGCTCATGTACCCGACGCCCGTGACGCCCAGCGACTCGGCGTGCGCGAGGCCGCGCGCCAGCGCCGAGTCCATCTGCTCCGCCGTGGCGTTAGGCACGACCCGATAGATGAGGTCCTGCGCGGCGTCCTTGAAGACGCCGGTCGGCTGGCCGGTCGCGGGGTCGTGGAGAATCTGCCCGCCGAACGGCGTAGGCGTGCTTGCCGTGATGCCCGCCAGCCGCATCGCCATGGCGTTCGCGAGCAGCTCGTGGCCGTCGAGCCGTTCGACCACGACGGGGGTGTTCGGCGTGACCGAGTCGATCCACTCGTGGCGCGGCAGGGTCTGCCCCGGCCACAGGGTGTGGTCCCATTCGCCACCGGTGATCCACTCGCCCGGCTTGAGTCCCCGGGCGTACGCGGCGATCCGCCGCACGAACTCCTGCGGCGTGGCCGCGTCGCGCAGCTGGACCGAGCTCAGCGCGAGGCTCGCGTCGATGAAGTGGGTGTGGGCATCGTTGAAGCCCGGCATGATGAGACCGCCGTGCGCGTCGATCACGCGGGTGCCGCGGCCGATGTACGGCGCCACCGCCGACGAGTCGCCCACCGCGACGATCGAGTCGCCGCGGATCGCCACGCCGCCCGGCCAGGCCGGCCCGCTCGCGAGGCCGGTCCACACCATGCCGTGCACGACGACGAGGTCGGCACCCCGACTGCAGGCGCACGCAAGCAGGCTCACGGCCAGCACCGGGAGCGCATGGCGGATCCGCGCCCGAACGGCGTCACGACAGGTCATCAGGCTCATTCTGTGGTCTCGCTTTCCATACGGATTCGCCATCGCGTGCGGCCGGTTGACGGCCCGGGCCGTGGTTCAGGACACCGGGCGCTCGAACGGGACGATATGCTCCCATTCGCTGGCGTCGGACCTGGCCACCACGGCCACGACCGGCTCCGTCGCGCTCAGGTTGAACACTTCGTGCGGAATCCCCGGCTCGATGAAGATGAAATCGCCGGCGGCGTTTTCCAGCCGCCGCTCCAGGCGCGGCCCGTACTCGTGCCGCACCCGGCCCGCGAGAATGTACAGCATCACCTCGAAGCCCACGTGGATGTGGGCATGCGCCACGCCGCCCGGAGGAATCGTGGCGATGTTCATGGACAGCCGCCTGGCGCCCACGTTCTTCCCCGACAGGCCGGCGCGGTACCGGATGCCGTTCCAGCCGCGCTCGGATCCGCCGCCACGAATGGTGAGAATGCCGTCGTGGCCCTCGACGGCCCCCTCGGGTGCCGGCGTGTCGAATGCGCTCATGGGTTCCCCGCGTTCCCCGCAAAAGTAAGCAAGCCGGCATCGTGATACCTGGCGACCAGCCGTCGCGCCGTCGCCACCGCGTCGCCGCGCGGCTCGGTCGGGAACGCGCCGTGGCCGCGCGACCACGCCTGCTCCCACGTGCACATCCGCGCCGCGAACGGCGCCCGGTCGAACGGCCGTCCCGAATCGAGCGAGCGATTGAGCGCCGCGAAGAACGCGCGCCAGCGCGGCAGGAAGTAGGAGCTGAACATCCCCTGCCATTCCTTGAACGCGTACAGATTGAGGTCGTCGTTCTGGCCCTCGGTGCACTTGGTGCCCCACAGCGTGATGATGTTCCGCGCGTTCCACTCGTAAAGCCGCCGCTCGGCGTCCGTGGTGCCCCACCGGCGCGCATCGGCGATCCAGCGGCCGAGCAGGAACTCCTCGCGCGTTCCCGCCAGCTGATCGAGATCGCGCAGCAGGCCGGTCACCCGCGCCTCGGCGGCCGGCAGCGCGGCGCGGTCGCCCCGCGTGAAGGCGCTCTGCACGCTGTCGGTGAGCGGCACGGCGAGCTGGCCCAGGACCTGGCGCGTGAGGTTGACGACGTCATACCGGTAGGCGTCGCTCGCGCCGAGAGCCGGGGCCGCCGCGAGCAGGCTGTCGAGCGCGTCCGCGAGCACGCGCGCGTCGTAGGGCGCGACGGGCTCCGAACGGTACGCCGTGCCGCGCGTGTAGAACTGCGGCCGCTCGGCCAGAAAGTCGCCGGTCTGCGCCGCCGACCGGAACGCCGTGGCGAGCAACAGCTGCCACGCGTGCCAGGCCGACAGGTTCGGCGCTCCGTAGCGCCGCGCCGCGTAGGCGCGAGTCCAGTCCGCGACGTCCGGCACGCTGTCGCGCCAGATCTGATCCATGACGAAGTCGGGCACGATCGGGTTGGTGCCCAGTCCTTCCATCATCATGCCGATGCCCGACAACCGGCCCCTCGCGGGACTTGACTGCGCGCTGTCGAGGTTCGCGGCGATGGACGGCAGGTCGCCGTTCACGGTGACCTTGCCGCCGAAATTGTACAGGACGTTCCACACCCACGGCTTGCCGTAGAACGCGTGCCGCGCCTTCCACACGGGATGCCGGTCGCCCCACAGGTCGAGCACGATCATGCGATCGTCGGGCACCGCGCCCAGGAACGCCTCGGCCTGCGGATCGCGCCAGAACCGCGGTTCGTAATAGAGGAACCAGCCCTGAAGCAGCCAGGTGGCCTGGGAATCGGCGCCGCTCATGGCGCCGTAGATGGCGTGGCCCATCGCCGCCAGGAAGGTCGAGTCGTTCGACGGCGGATCGATCTCGTTGAAGGGATCGGCGGCGTACACGTGATCGGTGCCGAACAACTGCGTTTGCCGCGCGATGAAGTCGCGCCCGAAGCGCTGGAAGAGCGTATCGAGTGGATCCAGGAACCAGGTGCCGCTGAACCCGGCCGACCAGTCGCCGGTCTGGTGAATCGTCACGCCGGGGATCACCTGCCGAATGGACTCGGGCACGTGGCCGGTGAACGCCTGGAGCACCGGCGTCATGCCGAGGGCGCGCTCGCGCGCGAGGATCCGCCGCTCCAGCGTGATGTGCCCGTCGATCCACGAGTCCGGCAACGGGCCGCCGAGCCCGTCGATGTTGCCCATCCATCCCCACGGCAGATACGCGGGGCCCACCAGGAACTCGGCGATCTGGGCACGGCTGAAGCCGAAGTCGCGGAGCACCAGCCGCCACACCGCTTCCTGACCCGTGACGGCGAGCGGCATGTTGATGCCCTTGAGCGCCATCCAGTCGATCATCCGCTGCCACTCGTTCCAGTCCCACCACGCCATCGAGTAGGAAAAGGTGCAGTAGTTGAAGAAGTAGCGGATGCGATACGGTGTCACGACGCGCACGGTCGATGTCACCGGTGGCAGGGAATCCAGGCGCACGGGCCGCAGCGGCAGCGAGACGTTCACGCCGGCAACGTGCTCGAGATACCAGTTGAGCGCGGACGCGATCGCGACGCCCGACGAACCCCGCAGCACGATCCGGCCGCCGTCCTGCGCGACCTCGAAGACGTCACGTCCGTCGCTGTCGGGGATGGACTCGAGACGGAAATCCCGCGCGCGTCCCGGAACCACGCGGGCGAGCAGCGCCGCGGCAGCCGACAGATCGGCGGCGCGCGCCGGCGCCGGTCGCGGGGCCACGCTCACGGCGGCGGCCGCGGGCGGCGCCGACACCGACAACGCGCCGGCCAGCACGAGTGCAAGCGTGTGGGATCGCAGAGGGGGTAGGATGCACGCGGCGCCGCGGTGCCGCAACGGCGCACGGCTTGCCACCCGGGCGCCGCCGCACGACGTTACGGCGTGGCCGCGCCCGCGGCCCGCACGGGGGGACCGCCGCATGAGGCGCCGCAGCCAGTTGAGGACCAGTGTCACCGCCGCGCTCGTCATCGCGCTGCCGGCGCTCGCCGCGCGGCCCGCCCGGGCCCAGCAGGAGTACGCGCAGCAGATCCGCATGCAGCTCAACCGCGTGGCGACCATCCTGCGCGACTCCGGCTACAGCCCGGTAGGCGACCCGGGGACCGGCACGCTCAACAACGGAAGCCGCGACCTCCGGCCCGTCACGCTGGTAGCCGGCGTGCACTACGCGATCGTGGGCGTGTGCGACGAGGACTGCACTATCCTCGGGCTCGCCCTGCTCGACCCCGACGGCTCGCCTTCACTGACGCCGGTTCGCAGCGGCACGCCGCTGATCGAGTTGACCGCGCCGCGCGCCGGCCAGTACACCATCGCGGTGACCATGTCCGCCTGCAGCGACTCCCCGTGCTACTGGGGCGTGCAGGCGTTCCGCAAGTAGCCGCCTCCGCGCGGTTCCGCGCGCGATCTCGTCAGTTCCCGCAGTCCGGGTCGTCCGCGTCACAGGCGTTAGGGTCGGCGCGATCCTGCCGCGCCGGCGCCTGGTCGTCCTCGACCACGTTGCCGCGCGCCGCCCCGGCGCGCCGATGCCCCGTGACCCGCGGAGCGCCCGGGGGCGCCGCGGGACAGGCCGGTCCCGCCAGGGCGGAGCCCGGCGCCGTCACGCTCGCCTGGCCATGCGCCGACAGCGCGGCGTTGAGGCTCGCCAGTCCGCCGGTGCGCACCGCGTTCCACCGCGTCACGCCGGCATTCAGGTCGTCGCACAGCGTGCGCCAGCCGGCCAGCGTGGGCGCCGTGGGCGCCATGTCGGCAAGATCCTGGCCATTCAGCGCGCGGCCCAGCGAGCCGTTGAGCTGCACGAAGTTCTGCGGTCCGCCGAAGCCGCGGAACCGGAAGACCCGCGGTCCGGTGGGCGTCGTCGTGTCGCCCGCGATCGAATCCACGCGCTCGAGCAGTGCGTGCGCCGCGGTCCGGACGTCCGCCGCCGCCGCGGGCAGGGTGTCCGCCGCGAGCGAGGATCGGAGCGCTTCGGCCTGCGCGAAACCATCGGACGTCGTGCGCATGCCGCCGGCGATGTCGAGCTGCAACCGGTTCTGCGCGGCGATGCCCGCCGCGGTCCCCGGCGAGCGCGGGTCGTTGCGCACGCTCACCGTGCTGGTATACGCCTGTCCGTCCACCGTGAGCTTCACGGTGTAGACGCCGGGCGGCACCATCGGCCCCTCCGGCGAGGCCGGCGTCAGCCCCGGATTGGCGTTGATCTCGAAGGTGTGCGTGAACGACGGCGGGTCGTCGTACCGCAGGTCCCACACCGCGCGGTCGATGCCCGCCGCGGCCGGCAGTGGCTGCGGCGTGGCGAGCCAGAAACTCGGCTCCGGCGGATGCGACGCTTCGGGAACGGGCGGCTGCGGAATGCTCGAGAGATGCCGCACCTCCCTGCCCTGCGCGTCGAGGATGTCCATCGTCACTTCGCTGGTGGGCGCGTTCTTGAGATAGTAGTAGATGACCGCGCCGTCCGGCGGGTTGAGCGCGTGCGGGACCTCCGGCGGGAACGGCGTATCCTGGTTCACGTTGCGGTGCACGCGCACCGCGCCACCGGGCGTGAACAAGTGCACGTTCTCCGCCATGACGTCCGGCGTCAGCTGGCGCAGCGGCGAGATGTCGTCGAGGATCCAGATGCCGCGGCCGTAGGTGCCGACCACGAGGTCGTTGCCGACGATCAGCGCGTCCCGGTACGACGTGTTCGGCAGGTTGAGCTGGAGCGACTGCCAGGTGTCGCCGTCGTCGAAGGAGACGTACATCCCGCTCTCCGTGCCGGCGAACAGCAGCCCCGCCTTCTTCGTATCCGACCGGATCAGCCGCGTGAAGCTCCCGCTCGGCTGGTCGGTGGGCAGGCCCGTCACGATCTTCGTCCACGTCGCGCCATAGTCGCGCGTGCGGTAGAGCTGCGGCGCGTAGTCGCCGGAGGTGTGCGCGTCCACCGCCGCGTACGCCTCCGCCGGATCGTGGTGCGACGCCTCGATGGTCGCGATGTCGGACCGGTTCGAATCGGGGAGATCGGGAATGGAGACGTCCTGCCAGGTCCGCCCCTCATCACGCGTCAGCTTGATCAGCCCGTTGCTCGTGCCGACCCAGATGATGCCGCGGCGGACGGTGGACGCCGCCATGCTCTCGATCGCGCCGCCGCGCCGCGCGTTCGGCCCGAAGGCCGGCGCCGCGGTGTCGGGCGGCGGGGTCTCGCCCTTGGGGTACCCGAGGTCGGGGCTCAGCTTCGTCCAGTGCGCGCCGCCGTCCATGGTCGCCATCACGACCTGGTAGCCGGCCAGCAGCTCGTGCTGGTTCCACGGCGCCCACACCAGCGGCTGCGAATTCGTGGTGCGCAGGTGGAGCGACGGGTCTTCCGTCGGGCCGACGTTGATGATCTGCTCGCTCGGCCACGTGATCTTGAGAATGCCCGAGCCCGAGCCGTACACGATGCGGGGATCGAGCGGGTCGGCGACCACCGTGCCCCACTCCCAGGTGCCCACCGGGCTCCAGTCGAGCGGCGTGATCTCGCCGTAGTTGCCGCGGCTCCGGGTGCGGATCGCGCCGGCGTCCTGCTGGCTCGCGTAGATCCAGTAGGGGAACGAGCTGTCCACCGAGATGTGGTAGACCTGCTCGGTGGACTGGTTGTACCACAGGCTCCAGGTGCGGCCGCCGTCG
>Ga0335085_10014390_pt1 | contig 11543 bp, 4 predicted proteins | sample Lox_Sample_45_FD_206712 | JGI IMG/M metagenome (GOLD analysis project Ga0335085, IMG submission 206712) | Soil microbial communities from Loxahatchee National Wildlife Refuge, Florida, United States - Lox_Sample_4.5 | ecosystem: Environmental > Terrestrial > Soil > Wetlands | place: USA: Florida... | reverse complement strand
ATCCCGACATAACGTGGCTCAAGCAAGCCGAGGATATTGCCAAGCTCGCGGCGCTGCAGGCGCGATTGATCGCGCGCGCCGCCACGCTTACCAAACCCGGCGGCACGCTCGTCTATTGCACCTGCTCTCTCGAGCCCGAAGAAGGCGAGGACATTGTCGCCGGCTTGCTTGCGCGTGAGGGGCGCATGCGGCGGTCGCCAATCGCGGCGACCGAAATGTTCGGCCATGGCGAGTTCATCACCGGCGACGGCGACCTGCGCACGCTGCCGTGTCATTTCCCCGATCCCGATTCGCGGTTTGCGGGTCTCGACGGCTTCTATGCGGCGCGACTGACAAAACAGTAGCATTTCCGCCGGGAAAAGCGGTCCGTTGGCCGTAACTCCGCCATTCCGATATGGTCCGAATCGGTGGCAGCGTCTGAATGCTGCCGTCAAGGAGGGGCGAACGCGGCAATGGCGCGCGCTTTAGTCGCGAAACGGGGGAAGCTGTCTTGGCTTCTGCTGCGCCGCGCGCTGCAGTGGTTTGCCGGGCGCTTGATCGCCAATCCGCTGGTGCGCTGGGCGCTGACGCCGCTCAAAGCCGACCGGCTGCTGATTGCGCCGCAGGAACTGCGCACCGCAGATGCCACGCGCGCCACCGAGATCTATTCCGGCCGTTTCGCCTTCGCCGGCAAGGTCGTGGTCTGCAACGGCCGTTCGATTTTCGAGATGGAGCCGCCATCGGACGAATGGGCGGCGGCGCTGCTCGGCTTCGGCTGGCTGCGCCATCTGCGCGCGGCCGAATCCGGCATCACCCGCGCCAATTCCCGCGCGCTCGTCGACGAATGGATCACCTTGCAAGGTTCCTGGCATCGGATGGCTTGGCGGCCCGAAGTGCTGTCGCGGCGCGTCATCTCGTGGCTGAGCCAGGCTCCGCTGGTCTTGCAGGACGCGGACGTCCGCTTCTACCGGCGCTTCCTGCGCAGCCTGATCCGCCAGGTGCGCTATCTGCGCCATACGGCCGGTCATGCCACCCGCGGCGTGGCGCGCTTGCAGGCCGATATTGCGCTCACCTACGCGGCGCTCTGCCTTGCCGGCCAAGCGCGCCACATCAAATCCGCGACCCAGCGCCTGACCGCCGAGATCGAGCTGCAGATCCTTCCCGACGGCGGCCATGCCAGCCGCGATCCCGGCGCGATCATCGAACTGCTGCTTGAACTGCTGCCGCTGCGCCAGGCTTTCGCGGCGCGCAACGTTCCGCCGCCGCCGCCCTTGCTCAATGCCATCGACCGGATGATGCCGATGCTGCGCTTCTTCCGCCACTCCGACGGCACGCTCGCGCATTTCAACGGCATGGCGGCGACTCCGGCCGAACTTCTATTGACGTTGCTCGCCTATGACGAGGCGCGCGGCGCGCCGCTCGCCAATGCGCCTTATTCGGCCTATCAGCGGCTCGAAGCCGGCCGCGGCGTGCTCATCATCGATGTCGGCCGCGCGCCGCCGCTCGACATGAGCCTCGAGGCCCATGCCGGCTTTCTGGCGCTGGAGTTTTCCTCGCCCAGGCAAAACCTCATTGTCGTCAATTGCGGGATGCCGACCAACGGGCGCGCCGAGTGGCGGCCGGTAGCGCGCGCCACCGCAGCGCATTCGACGGTCACTTTCAACGACAGCTCGTCCGCCCGCTTCGTCGACCGGGCGGCCTTTCGCCGTCTGCTCGGCGGCTCGCCGATGCTCGGCGGGCCGAGCCGCGTCTCCGTCTCGCGCCAAGAGCGGCCCGACGGGATCGTGGTGCGCGCCGCCCACGACGGTTATGCCGATCGTTTCGGTATCGTCCACGAGCGCACCGTGACGCTCGCCGCCGACGGCACGCGCTTCGACGGCGAAGACGTATTCGTCGATGCCGCCGGCGCCGCCCAGGTGCGCAGCCGCCAGGACGCATACGCCGTGCGCTTCCATCTGCACCCCGCCATCAAGCCGACGCGGCTGAGCGACGGTCATGGGGTCCTGCTGATGATGGCCAACAAGGAACTGTGGATGTTCAACGCCGGCGGCAATCGCGTCGTGCTGGAAGAGAGCGTCTATCTCGCCGGCAACGAAGGTCCCCGCCGCGCCGTGCAGATCGTGATCCGCGGTAACGCCCGATCGGCACCGCGCGTGACCTGGAGCTTTCAGCAGGCCAATGCCGCAGCGCAAGCGACCGCCGGTAACGCGCGGCGCGCCGGTCACGAGGAACCGAAGCTGCTGCTGTGATATGCTTCGGCATGATGTTGATCGAGGTGATCGTTGCGGCACTCCGCGCCACGCGGCGCAAGGTCGGATGGCCAACGGGTCCGGCCCGAAGTGGCCGGCCCGATGACGAACTCGGCAATCCGGGCGGTGGGACAAAGCCGCCATGCACTACATCGCCGGGATGCCCCGCCACCTCGGCCTTTTCCCCGCCAACGGCGAAGCGAGCATGACCGAACATCTGCGCCGCGCTTCACGCGCCCTCATCGCCGTCTCCGACAAGACCGGCATCGCGGAATTTGCCCGGGCGCTTGCCGGCTACGGCATCGAACTGGTCTCGACTGGCGGCACGCGCAAAGCCCTGGCCGATGCCGGCCTGACCGTGCGCGAGGTCGCCGAACTGACCGGCTATCCGGAAATGATGGATGGCCGCGTCAAGACGCTGCATCCGGCCGTCCATGGCGGCATCCTCGCCGTGCGCGGTAATCCCGCCCATGCCGATGCGATGCGCGCCCATCACATTCGCCCGATCGATCTGGTGGCCGTCAATCTCTATCCCTTTGCCGAAACAGTCGCGCGCGGCGCAACGTTCGCTGACTGCATCGAGAATATCGACATCGGCGGCCCGGCCATGATCCGCGCCGCCGCCAAGAACCACGCTGACGTGGTCGTCTTGGTCGAGCCGACCGATTATGCGGGCGTGCTCGACGAATTCGCCCGGCACGGCGGCATGACCACGCTCGGTCTGCGCCGCCGCCTCGCCGCCAAGGCCTATGCGCGCACCGCGGCCTACGACGCAGCCATCGGCAACTGGTTCGCCAACGAGATCGGCGAACTTGCGCCCGACTATCGCTCTTTCGGCGGCCGGCTGATCGAGGAGCTTCGCTATGGCGAGAACCCGCATCAAGCGGCGGCTTTCTACGCCACGCCCGACCGGCGCTTCGGCGTCGCGACCGCGCGGCAATTACAGGGCAAGCAATTGTCCTACAACAACATCAACGACACCGATGCGGCTTACGAGTGCGTCGCCGAGTTCGATCCGGCGCGTACGGCGGCTTGCGCAATCATCAAGCACGCCAATCCGTGCGGCGTGGCCGAAGCCGACAGTCTGGTCGATGCCTACCGCAAGGCCCTTGCCTGCGATCCGGTCTCGGCCTTCGGCGGCATTGTCGCGCTCAACCGCATGTTGGATGCCGAGGCGGCGCGCGCCATCACCGAAATCTTCACCGAGGTCATCGTCGCGCCGGATGCGAGCGAACAGGCCATCGCCATTGTCAGCACCAAGAAGAACCTGCGACTCCTGATCGCCGGCGGCCTGCCCGATCCGCGCGCCAAGGGCTTGACCGCAAAGACCGTCGCCGGCGGGCTCTTGGTGCAGACCCGCGACAATGCCGTCGTCGACGACATGGAGCTCAAGGCCGTGACCAAGCGCGCGCCGAGCAATGCCGAATTGCGCGACCTGCGCTTTGCGTTCCGCGTCGCCAAGCACGTGAAGTCGAACACCATCGTTTACGCCAAGGACTCGGCGACCGTCGGCATCGGCGCCGGCCAGATGAGCCGGGTCGATGCCGCCCGCATCGCCGCGCGCAAGGCCGAAGATGCCGCGCGGCAGGCCGGGTACAAGCAGCCGCTGACCAAAGGGTCGGTGGTCGCCTCCGATGCTTTCTTTCCCTTCGCCGACGGCCTGATCGTCGCCATCGAAGCCGGCGCCACGGCCGTGATCCAGCCCGGCGGTTCGGTGCGCGACGACGAGGTGATCAAAGCCGCCGACGACCATGGCATCGCCATGGTGTTCACCGGCACGCGGCACTTTCGCCACTAGCTAAAAGCGATGCTCGACAGAGCGCGGCCGCGCCGTTTCAGGCGCGTCGGCACTCGATCAGTTTCTGGAAAGCGCGAGGATTTTCGCCGGTCGCGGGCGCGGCAGCGGCGGCCAGTATGCCACTCGCACTTTGCCGAGACCGGGAAAATGCAACGCCTTGGCGACACCTTTGGTCAGATCGATGTCGCGGCCGCGAACAAAAGGACCTCGATCGTTGACGACGACCTCGGCGAAGTTGCGCCCGTACGACACGACGAGGCGCGTGCCGAACGGCAGCGTACGGTGCGCAACCGTCATGCCGCTCGGATCGAATCGCCTCCCAGTGGCGACCCGTTTGCCCTCCCAGTAGACGGAGGCAACCACGCGCCAAGGCGGCCCTTTCTTCGCCGTCTTCGCCGCGTGCGCCGCCTGCTTTGCGTGGGCGGCGTGCTTGGCGTGAGCCACAGGCTTGGCCTGGGCGGGACACAGCGCAATGCAAAGCATCGCCGCTGCGAGCGTGCGTATCAGAAACATCTGATTGTCAGAACGCCGTTCGCCCTGTTACCGGGCTGTTACGGGTCGAGAGCGGAAGTCAAGGCGGGAAAGTTGACGCATGATACCAGTTCCCCCGTGATGGCATTTCCGATGGCCTGCAAATCTAACGGCTCATCGGCAACGTGACAACGCCGCATCGCGGGGGAAAGTTAACGGGCCGGCTTTGGCAAGCCAAAGCTTACACCGCGCTGGTGATCCACTGTTCGAGTTTCTGCTTCGGCGCGGCACCGACTTGGCGGGAGGCGAGCTGACCGTTCTTGAACAGCATGAGAGTCGGGATCGACATGATGCCGAACTTTGCCGCCGTGTTCGGATTCTCGTCCACATTGAGCTTGACGATCTTGACCTTGCCGTCGAGCGACTTGGAAATCTCCTCGAGCGCGGGCGCGATCATCTTGCACGGGCCGCACCATTCCGCCCAGAAATCGACCACGACCGGTTCGGAGGCCTTGAGCACATCCTGATCGAACGTTGCATCGGTTACCTTGTCGACCATGGAAGACCTCGCTGTTGGATTGCGGCAAATGGCAGGAGGCCGAACCTATGAACGCGATCCGCCAGCGTCAAGATCGCTTCACCTGAGCGTGACCGATCAGCGCACGAATCAGGCGGCAGCAAACCTGGCCAGGGCCGCCGCCATCGCCGGCTCGGGAAGTTCGATCAGGCTCGGCCCGGCGGTGAAGATCAAGGCGGCGCGAATCGTTCGCACCGGGTAAATGCGCGCCAGCACCGCGCGGTAGAGTGCAAGCTGGCCGATATAGGCCTCCGCGACCTCTGCCAATTGCCGCGGCACGGCGCGGTCGGTCTTGTAATCGGCGATCAGCACTGAATCGCGCGTCACCGCCAATCGGTCGACCTGCCCCGAGACCATGATCGGCGCGGTTCCGGCGCGCATGACGCGGCCGACGATCGGCACTTCGGCGCGGCTGCCGGGCGCAAACGCCTCCGCAAAAATCAAGTCATTGAGGACGGCGAGAACCTGTTGCGCGATCTCCGCCCGTTCCGCAACGCTGAAATCCGGGGCGGCGCCCTTCAGGTAGCGCTCGGTGGCGGCTTGGCGCCGATCCGGCGGAATGTCGGGCAGCGACTGCATCAGCCGGTGGACCAGGCGGCCACGCGCCAAGGCCTTGCGGCGCTCGGTCGGCGTGTCGCCGGCGCGCGCAAGCGCGGCGCCGATCTCCGCTTCGAACGCGGCAGACGGCGACACGGTCAGCGGCGGCGGCGTTGCGGGACTCGCCGCCTGCCGCAGCCAGGGCGGCAGCGCGCGCCTTGCGGTAGGCGCCGCCGGAGACGGCGACGATGCGCGCGCCGCGACGGCGCCGGCAGCCGGCTTTCGGTAGAGCAGAACTTTCCCCTCGTTTTCGCCTTCGGCAACAAGGAAAGGATCGAGTGCGTCGCGCACCAGATCGTACCAGCATTGCGGCGGCCGCTTTCTGCTGCCGTCGGCGCCGCAAATGATCAGCCGATCGGCGGCCCGCGTCATGGCGACGTAAAGCAGCCGGCGGTATTCGTGCTCCGCCTCGCTGTTGGCGGCACTGCGCGCGGCGGCGACGCAAGCCACGTCGTCGGCCTTGCGCCCGGCCCAGACCACGGCACCGCCGGCAAGCTGAAGGAGCCGCGGCGGCCGCGGGCCCGCGGGCGGCGTCATCGTGTCGGCAAGAATGACGACCGGCGCTTCGAGACCCTTGGCGCCGTGCACGGTCATCACCCGCACCTCGTCGCGGCGGATTTCCATGTCGCGTTTGACCTCGGCGCGGGCATCGCGCAGCCAGGCCAGAAAACCCTGCAACGACGGCGTCTCGCGCCGCTCGTAATCGAACGCGACGTTGAGAAACTCGTCGATCGCATCGTTGGCTTCGGCGCCGAGGCGAGCCAGGAAGCGCCGGCGTGCTCCGCCCTGGCCGAGCAGGAGCGCATAGAAGGCGAACGGCGTCTGCTGCCGGGCGGCGTGAGCGAGCTCGTCGAGCCGCGCCGTTGCTGCCGTGAACAACGGCCGCTCGGACGCCTTGCGCACAAGCGCCGCGCGCAGCGAGGAGCGGCGGTCATGGGCGATCGCAAACAGGTCCTCGTCGCTGAAGCCGAACAACGGGCTGCGCAGCACGGTGGCCAGGGCGAGATCGTCCTCCGGCAGAAGCAGCGCATCGGCGAGCGCCATCAGATCCATCACCGCGATGTGCTCGGTAAGCATCAGCCGGTCGGCGCCGGCCACTTCCACGTTCTGGTTCTTCAGCGCGCGGATGATCGCCCCGAAGATTTCGCCGCGCTGGCGCACCAGGATCAAAATGTCGCCGTAGCGGGCGCTCCCGCAGTCGACCATGGAGCGCACCGTGCGCGCGATGCGGCGCGCAAGCTTCACGCGCGGGCTTGTCTCGCTGACGGTATCGAACGGCGCGTCCCAGCCCTCGATTTCCTTGCGCTTGTCCGGCTGTTCCGGCTCCCAAATCTCCACCACGCTCGGCGGCGCGTCGGGCAAGGCAATGTGCGGCGGAAAACCGTCGAGGTCCGAGGTGACGCCGGCAGCCACGTCGCCGCGTTTGAATACCTGGTCGACGGCGGCGAGTATTGCGTCGCCGGAACGGAAGGAATGTTCGAACTTGCTGACCACGAACTTTTGCCCGCTGCTCTCATGTGCGCGTTTGAAATGACGCATCATGGCGGCGAATTCCTTCGGCGCGGCGTCCTGGAACGAATAGATCGACTGCTTCTCGTCGCCGACCGCGAACATGGTGCGCCTGACGCCGCGTGCGCCGGCGCCAGTGGTGAATTCGGACGTGAGCCGGCGCACGATTTCCCACTGCTTGCGGCTGGTGTCCTGCGCCTCGTCGACGAGGACGTGATCGATGCCGAGATCGAGCTTGTAATGCACCCAGGCGGCGTCGACGTCGGCGAGAAGCTTGAGCGTCTTGTCGATCAGGTCGTCATAATCGAGCAGACCGCGGCGCTCCTTCTCGCGGCGATAACGGCTGAGCACTTCGTGGGCGACGGTAAGAAGCGCCGCGCTGCGGTCGCGGCAGGCGATGGCACGGCGGCGTTGCAGCAAGTCGGAAACCCGCTGCTGCTCCGCCTGCAGACGCCCGAGCAACGCCGCATCGCCGATCGCCTTGGTGACGATTGAACTACGCGGCGTCCGCTCGGCACTGGTGAGAAATATGTCCAGGTAGGTCTCGACGCGTTCCGGTCCGGCGAGCGCCGCCAGGCTCGCGAACCGCTCCGCCTGGTCGCGGTCGTTCTTGCTGCCGCGCTCCAGAGCCGTTGCAATCGCCGGCCATTCCGCCGGCGCGATGACCGAGCCGTCGAAACAGGCCGCCTCGATTGCCTCGACGCTGTCGTTTGCATCGATCCCGAGCGTCTGCGCAAGGCCCTCGACCGCCGCCGTTACGCCGCCCGCGCCGGCCACCCAGGCTTCGATGGCGTCGCGCGCGCCGATTGCCTCGCGCACAACATCGCGAAAGGTCTGATCGGCGGCCGCCGTCATCGCGCTATCGAGCGCCTTGGCCAGCGCGCCGCTCGGGTGCGAGGCCCCCTCGAGCAAGACCGCCAGCGTCAGCCGCTCCAGCAGTTGCGATTGCTCGGCCTCGTCGAGCACCGCGAAGCGGGCGGTGACGTTGGCCTCGAACGGGAACTGATGCAACAACTGCGTGCAGAACGCGTGAATGGTCTGCACCTTCAGCCCGCCGGGCGTCTCCAGCGCGCCGGCGAAGAGCTGGCGGGCGAGCGCGCGGCGCCGCGGCTCCGGAACCATGTCGGCGTGGTCGCGGATGGCCTGGTCGAGGCCCGAGTCGTCGAGCCTCGTCCATTCGGCAAGGCGGTCGAACACCTGCTTTGCCATGTTGGCGGCAGCCGCCTTGGTGAAGGTGATGCAGAGGATTTTTTCCGGCTCGACGCCCTTGAGCAAAAGGTTGATCACGCGCTGCGCCAGCACATAGGTCTTGCCGGAGCCGGCATTGGCTGCCACCCAGGCCGATACGTCCGGATCGGATGCTTCGTGCTGCTTGCGCCGCACTTCGCTCGGGATGCTGTCGGGCGTTCTCATTCGCCGCCCCTGATGTCGTCGACCTCGCCGCTCCTTCACCCGTGCGAGGTGATCGTACTCGCCGTAGTGCGTCGTCCACATCGGATGGACCAGCGAGCGGTAGGGCGTGGCGGCGTCGGCGAAGCGCCGGGCGAGCGCGGCAAGCTTGTCGAGCGCGCGGTCGGCCTGCTCGTCGGTCGTGCCTTGTTCGAAGTCGATGAGCTTGATCTCGCCCGGCCGGGCGCCACCCTTCAACAGCACGTAGCCGAGCTGTGCGACCGAGCCGACGGCAATGCCAGGGAATCCGCCGCTGCGCAGGATCGCGGCTTCAAGCGTGAGCTGCGGCGCCAGTCCGCTGCGCACCTGCTTTTCGCTGCGCGCCGAGCCGGTCTTGTAATCGAGAATGACGTAGCGGCCGTCGGCGTGCCGCTCGATGCGGTCGGCCACTCCGCGCAATTTGAAGGCGCCGTCGACGAGCGGAACGTCGATCTCGCCGCGAATCTCGGCGGCGATTGCGGCGACGGCAGGCCGCCGCCGCGTTTCCCAGTCGACGAACCAGCGGGCGATACGCAGAAAGCGCGGCAACCAGAACGCGCGCGCCTCCGGAAAGTCGTCGAGCGCCGCGAAATGGGGCCGGCCGAGCTCGATGAGGCGGCGCTCGGCGTCGGCCGGCAGGCCCGCGGCGTAGCGTTGGGTGAACTCGCCGATGGCGGCGTGGATGATGGAGCCGCGTTCGGCCGCGCCCGGCGCGATATCGACCGCATCGAGCGGGGTGAGGCGCAGAATGTACCGGGCGTAGATGGTGTAGGGATCGCGCAGCCAGTTTTCGATATCGGTCACCGAAAGAGCCTTCGGTCGCGCCGCGCGCGGCGGCTGCGGCGCCGGCTGCGGCGCCGGCGTGACCTTGTCGGGACGATCGAGTTCGCGCGCCAAATCGACGTAGCGTCTGCCGCGTTCAAGCGCCGCCGGCCACCGGGAGCCGGCCAGAGCGGCGAGGCGCTGCAGGAAGCGCGACGGCACCGCGGGGGAACCCGCGATCTTGGCGGCGTGGCTCAAGATCACGTCGGGTGCGCCGCAAAGCTGGGCGAAGTCGTGCGCGGTGAGCCCGACCCGGCGCTCCGGCAAATCGAGACCGAGCGAAAGCCGCATCGGCCGGCTGAGCCAGGCGTCGGTCCGGCTTTCCGGCGGCCAAGTGCCCTCGACCAGGCCGCCGAGCACGACGCGGTCGCTTTCGGTCAGGCGCGCCTCCAAAAGACCGAAGATGCGCACGCGCAGGCCGGGCTTGGCAGGCCTGCGCACGACCCGATCGGCGATGGCAGCGGCGAACAGCTCGGCATAGTCGGACGCGTCGACCAGCAGAGCGGCCGCCGCGGCGCTGGCCGCAAGCTCATCGAGGACTTCCGCGAGCCTGCTTCCGTCCGAGCCGGCGAAGGCGCATTCATCGCTGTCGTGCAACGACAACGCGGCGACGACGTCGCGGTGGCGCCCGGCAAGATCGCTGAAGCGACGCGAACGCCCGGCACTGCTTTCGAGCGGCGCCAATGCGTCCGCAAGCCGCGCGACCAGGCCGGCTGCGGCGGACAACTCGCCCTCGCTCAACATCAGGCGTGGATCGGAGCGATGCAGTTCGGACCGGTGATCGCGGAACGTCTGCAACGCGTGCGCCAATCCGCCGCTGCCGGATCGCGGCCGCGGTCCGCGCAGTACCGCGCGTTCCAGCGCGGCGACAGCGCGCTCGTTGTGGCTCGACCCGAGCCGTAGCAGCGGATGCTTGAGCAGCGCGAGCAGCGGCACCGGCGCGAGGCCGCCGAGCGCGGTTTCCGCCGCGAGCCGGGCGAAGATTCCCGCCGGCGTATCGCACAGCGCGTCGCCGCCGGAATCCTCGGCGGCGATGTCCCAGCGCTTTAGGGCTGCGAGTACGCGCCGGCCAAGCGCGCGGTCGGGCGTAACCAAAGCCGCGGTCTTGCCGTCATGCACCGCTTCGCGGAGCGCGACCGCAATGGCAAGCGATTCTTCCTCGGCGTTGGCCGCTTCGATCACGCTGATCTGCTGCAAAGCGGCGTCGGCGGCAGCAGCGAACCCTTTGTCGGCGGCAAGCTTCGGCCACATGTCGGTCGCTGCCGCCGGGCGCAGCACCTCGGAGATCAAGCGCTCGCGGCCGCCGGGTTGCGCCAGGCTCTCGACGCCGTCGCGGGTAATGCCGATGCGGCTCAGCAGCGCTTGCAGCGCGAATTGCGCATGTCCGGGGGCCGGCGCCACGCCCTTGCTTTCATCCCCGCCAATCAGCTGCCAGGATCCTTCGTCGAGGTCAGTGTCTAGACCCGGCAGCACCACGGCGCCGTGCGGCAGGCGCGCAATGGTCGCGATCAAATCTGCCGTTGCCGGTATCGTGCCGGTCGAGCCAGCAGCGATCACCGGTCCGTCCGTTTTGCGCTTGAGCCGCGCGGCTTCGGCCTTGATCAGGGCATCGCGCCGTTGCGCCGGCTCGACGACCCCGAGTTTCGTCAGCGCGCTCGGCCATTCCGTGCGTGCAATTTGCAGGAATCTCAGCGTCAGTTCCCAATAGCGATCGAACATCTCGGGCACGAGGTCATCGAGCCGACCCCACGACACGCTACGGGTGGTCATGTCGTCGATGAGCCGCGCCAGATCATCGGCCAGCGCGCAGGCCGCAGCCGGCGTCTGGGCGACGAGCGGAGCGCCGCGCTGGCCGTGCAGCTCGGGTGCCGTCGCCCACTTGGTGACGAGCTGGGTGAGCAGCAGCCGCCTTTCGAGGCCGCCGAGCGCCGGCGGCAGCGCCAGTGCATCGGCCGCCAGGTCTCCGGTGGCCGCTTCGGCGAATACGATTTCATCTTCGTCGATATCGCCGAGAGCGACGATGCGCGGCAGCAGCGCCGCTTCGACGTTCAGAATTTCGAGGAAGCGGTCGCGCGCCTGCCCGCACGCGCCCCCCCGCGGCCGATAGGACGGC
>Ga0335085_10014389_pt1 | contig 11543 bp, 4 predicted proteins | sample Lox_Sample_45_FD_206712 | JGI IMG/M metagenome (GOLD analysis project Ga0335085, IMG submission 206712) | Soil microbial communities from Loxahatchee National Wildlife Refuge, Florida, United States - Lox_Sample_4.5 | ecosystem: Environmental > Terrestrial > Soil > Wetlands | place: USA: Florida... | reverse complement strand
TTCATGGTAATTTTTTTCTGCTCCTCCATCATATCAATTACCGGTTCGCTTGTGTCTGTTGTCATCTCTGTGGAATTGGCATCCTTGATCCCCAGCACGTTCCTCGCAAACTCAATGACTGCCATTTGCATCCCCAGGCAGATCCCAAAAAACGGGAGGCCGGTTTCTCTAGCGTATTTGACGGCAGTGATCTTTCCTTCAATACCGCGATTGCCGAAGCCGGGTGCCACCAGCAATCCGTCGAGCCCGGCAAGTTTTTCTGAGACATTCTCTGGCGTGATGAACTCGGAATGTATGTATTGAACCTGCACCTTACATTCATTTACCGCGCCGGCATGAACAAATGATTCCAGTATCGATTTGTAAGCATCCTGCAACTCTACATACTTCCCAATAAGCCCAATAGTAATTCTTGCTTTCGGGTATTTCAGTTTGTCTAGAAACTCCTTCCACCTGGCTAGTTCAGGCTCATGATAATCCTTTACCTGCAATTTTTTCAGCACGATCAGGTCCAGCTTCTCATGCATCATCACCAATGGCACCTCATAAATTGTGTTTGCGTCTGCTGCTTCAATAACGGCTTCAGGTTTTACATTACAGAACAACGCAATCTTCCTTTTCAATTCCTGGTTAAGCGGCTGTTCAGTGCGGCACACTATCACGTCGGGAAACACTCCACTTTCACTTAGCATTTTTACCGAATGTTGCGTTGGCTTTGTCTTTAGCTCCTTAGCCGCTTTCAGGTAAGGAATGAGGGTCAAATGGACCACCAGCAGATCTTCTTCGGGCAACTCCCACTGCAATTGACGAACCGCTTCAATGTATGGAAGGCTCTCAATATCCCCCACTGTTCCGCCAATTTCTGTAATCACAATGTCATAATTTCCAGACTTGCCCAGCTCAGTCATCCTGCGCTTTATTTCATCGGTAATATGTGGAATCACCTGCACTGTTTTTCCCAGGTATGCACCCTCGCGCTCCTTGGTGATCACCGTCTGGTATATGCGTCCCGTCGTTACATTGTTTGCCTGTGACGTATAAATATTCAGAAAGCGTTCATAGTGTCCAAGGTCAAGGTCCGTTTCAGCGCCATCTTCGGTTACGTAACACTCGCCGTGCTCATAGGGATTCAGCGTTCCAGGATCCACGTTGATATAAGGATCGAATTTCTGGATGGTAACACTCAGCCCTCTTGCCTGCAATAGTTTAGCCAACGAAGCGGCAATAATTCCTTTCCCCAACGAAGAGGTTACGCCGCCTGTGACAAAAATGTACTTGACCATATAGAAATAATTTAAGCTTCAGATCCAAAAAACAACAGCACTGCAGATTCTTATTCAAAACCTGTTGGCGCCTCAACAACACCGTTTTCACGGAACTATTAAAGCTTATTCCCGTTCCAAACAAAACCAATTCTGCTCTGAAAAAACTCCGAAAATCCAGCCAAACTTGACCAGCGGAAATCCCATGCAATGTGGGATAAGGAGGTCGTACAAAACTACTCGAAATTTCCTGTTTTGAAAAAAACTTATTCAGCGCCTGTGGAAAACGGCCCGTTACGAATTAACCACTTCTGCCATATTACTTTAACATCCGCGGTGCGGGGAATGAGATTCTGTACGGAAATCTGGCTGAGAAAAAGCTCAATCAAATGATGAAAACCCCAAGGTGAAATCATCGAAGCCACGCTACATTTAACAGCGTCGTATCCCTCTCTCCTGGCCCTGGCTCTCGCCGTTCCGGATCACCGAGATCACATTGCGCTGAAGACATGCCTGGCACACAAACATACATGTAGCATGTGCGAACACTGGCCCTTGCTGCGCCAAACAGATGGTTTCACAAATCATCACCACTAAACCTTGTCTTATGAGTGCTCACATCAAATGTCCTTTAGCTTATCGATGCGCAGGCCGCGGAAAAAACGAAAAATCGCTCCGCGCAAAGCTCACAATGGCAATTGCATTCGCCGTTCCTGGAGTTGTGTGCATATTGTCGAATCTGTACATTGAGGCGCAGGTACCAATTCTCTATTACGATTTCGAAAACAATGGTACAAGGTCGATTTTTGAAAATGCGGTTGAACAATCGGTCAATCCGGGCAGCGGCGCGATAAGTAAGGTCGGTAATACCACGACAATTTCCGGGGTTGCAGGCGCGGGTATTCTCAATGGAGGCTCAGGGGCCGGCGAGGCCATTTCCGGCAGCAGCTGGTCAGCATCAACCATTGACCCCGGTATTTCCGCTACCGATTACTTTCAGTTTACAGTCAACACTTCGGGACTTAATGCAATCTCTGTTTCATTTGATAACCAGGCATCGGCCTCAGGGCCGGCTCGCGTAGGCGTTCTGTACAGCACGGACGGGTCAGCATTCAAAATCGCAACATCCCCGCTCCTCACGGGCAATGGCACATTCAGTTCGTCGGGTCGTATATCGATTCCGGCCGATGCAGATAATGCCTCCACTGTGGTCGTGCGAATATATCCTTATGCCAGCTCCGTAACGGACCGCGTGTCGCGAGGAAGTTTTTCAAGCGGCGGTACCTTGCGAATCGACAATCTTCTTGTGTCCGCAAGTCAGATATCAGCAGACAAAACTCTGCTGAACAACCCAGCAGTTGGCCTTTCAATAAAATCGGGCACCAACTTCATCCCAGCGTATCCTAATCTTACTATTTCAAATTCGGCCCATGTAAATTCGTCGACTCTGACTCTATCGGGTGCGTTAACCGTCGAACAGGGCAGCAGTTTCATCCTCTCGGGTGGAACATTTACTTCCGGTGGAACAAACAATGTCAACGGTAGTTTTCAATTCAACAGTGGCGCAAGCACTTCCGGTGGCACCTGGTTGTTTGGGCTGAACGGTGGACTTATTTACAACGGTGGGGGAGACGTTTCAACGGGCGACGAGTGGACCGCAAACTCAAATAGTCCTCTGATAAATATTCCCGCCTTTGTAAGAATTCAAAACAATACAACGCTTAACCTGCCAGGTTCGGACAGAGCGGTTGGGTCAATTCAGTTAATTGGAGGCAACCTGGTATTGAATGCCGCCGCCGGCGACCTTTATGTGGCAGGTGATTGGAGTCGGGCGACAGGGAGCAACTTCGTGTCCAATGGCCGTACCATCATTTTCTTTGGCTCAGCAAACAGCTCCATCAGCGCAGATGGCAATGAACAATTTAGCTCGCTGCGGATTGACAAGACGAACGGTGCATCGATAAATTTATCCACGGACATCCGAATTGATAACACGCTTGAGCTGGTCGAAGGCGCGGTGAACACAAACGCTAACAAGGTTGCGATCGCGAACGCAACTGCTTCCGGGTTGATGAGGACGTTGGGTTATGTTCATGGCAACATACAAAGAGCTATTGCGGCGGGCAACACCACCGACTATTTGTTTCCGTTGGGAGATGCTACGTCCTATTGTCCGGCGACGGTGAAGTTTTATAACTCTGTTGGCGGGAACATCGTCGTCTCTGCAACTGCAGGCGACCATCCGGGGCTTGCAACATCTTTGCTTGATGGGAATAAATCAGTCAACCGGTATTGGACGTTAACGGATATGAGCGGTGATCTGGCCTCAGCGACTTTCGACGCAACTTTTGAATTTGAATCGATCGAAGAGGATCCAGATGCAAGCATTGCGAACTTCAAGATTGGTAAATATGCAAATGCAATGTGGACCTACCCCGAAACGGTCGTTTCTGATGCGTCGCATATCACCGCGTCAGGTGAGTCGGGTTTTGGTGATTTCGTTATTGCCGAAAAAGCGTGCAATTTACCAATAATTGTTCAGCAACCTGAGGCCTCACAAGCGGTTTGCCAATACTCAACCGCAATTGATCTTTCAATAAATGCAGCTGGCGAGAGCTTGGCATACCAATGGTATTACGACACAGATAATTCAGGTTTCGACGGCATAACTATAACCGGCGCCAATGGCACGACTTATAAGCCGTCAACAGACTCACCGGGCACTGTCTACTATTATTGTGTGGTTACTGGAGAGTGTGGAAGCACGAATGCAGAATATGCAAAAGTCACAGTCAACGAGCATCCCAGGGCTGTTATTGCAAATGACCCGCCGATTGTCCTGACCTGCGCAGCCCCGGTCGTCCAACTTGTAGCGGCAGGCGGGACAACTTACGCGTGGTCTGATGGGAATGCGACGCTGGGAAACTCAGCCAATCTTGTTGTGAACAAACCAGGAGCCTACACAGTGATGGTAACCGCGGAAAACGGTTGCACTGACCAGACGAGCATCACCGTTACTGAAGACAAGAATGTAATTGCATTGATCGAACAACCACCTTCCACCGTTTTGACGTGTAACAATCCAGGTATCGTGTTGCAAGCAAGTGGTGGCGTGAATTACTCATGGTCCGAGGAAAATTCAATCGTGGGCAGTTCAGCCGATCTTGTGGTGAACAACGCAGCGGTCTACACAGTTACAGTGACCGCGGAAAACGGTTGCACTGACCAGACAAGCATCACCGTTACTGAAGACAAGAATGTAATTGCGTCAATCGAACAACCACCTTCCACCGTTTTGACGTGTAACAATCCAGCTATCGTGTTGCGGGCAAGCGGCGGAGCGAATTATTCGTGGTCTGAGGAAAATTCGATCGTAGGAAGTGCAGCGGACCTGGTCATAGACAAACCAGGGATCTACACCGTTGCAGTGATTGCGGAAAACGGTTGCACTGACCAGGCAAGCATCACAATTACTGAAGACAAGAATGTAACTGCATCAATTGAACAACCAGCTTCCACCATCTTAACATGTAGTAATCAAGCTATCGTTTTGCAGGCAAGCGGCGGCGTGACTTACTCGTGGTCCGAGGAAAACTCAATTATAGGAAGCTCGGCTGCCCTGGCCATACACGAAGCGGGCGTCTATACAGTTACAGTAACTGGAGAAAATGGTTGCACTGACCAGGCAACAATCTCTATCACTTCATCAAATGACGCTACAATTACTGCCACTTATTCGGGAAATGGAAACATCTTCCCCTCCGGCGCTATACACGCTGATTGTGGCAGCAATCAGATCTTTACAATAACTCCTGACTCATGCTATAGCATTTCAGATGTCCTTGTCGACGGAATATCGGTGGGTGCTGTTGCAAGCTACACTTTTTCGGATCTTCGATCTGCGCATACGATCACTGCAATCTTCGCGGAGAGTGCCTCCTCACCGAGTCTTACTTGTTCCGCTGATGTCAAGATGAACGCCTCACCCCTGCTCTGCTCGGCGACAGTGAACCTCCAACCTCCGACCGCCTCCGCAGGTTGCTCGCCCATCGTGTCGGTGGTAAGCGACCATACAGCCACAAGCTTTCCAGTTGGCACCACAGTCGTCACGTGGACTGTTACTGACGCAAAGAACAACAAAGGCTATTGCCGGCAAAACGTAGTCGTAACCGACAATCAAAATCCCACTATCGTGTGCCCCGCGGATCGAACGGTGAATGCAAACTCGACACAATGTTTCGTGGCAGGGGTCAGTCTTGGTACTCCTGTTGTTTCGGACAATTGCGGAGTTACTTCGCTTCAAACTGACGCTCCCGTTCAATTCCCCGTCGGCACTACTGTCGTGACCTGGACAGTCACAGATTTCAATGGGAACAAGAATAGCTGTGCTGAGCACATCACGGTTCGCGACAAAACGCCGCCAATCATTATGACGTGCGCTCCCGCCCAGAAGGCGAGCCTCTCTAGTGGATGCAAGGTCGCTGTGCCGAATTTCGTTTCCGGGATCGTGGCCACCGACAATTGCACTCCTGCAAACCAACTCCAGATCAACCAATATCCGGGCGCAGGGACTTTGGTGGGTCCAGGCATCACCCCTGTACTGATGACGGTGAAAGATGCATCGGGAAACGTAAGGATCTGTACAACCAGTTTTACAGTCTCAGATATCATTACACCTGCAATTACCTGCCCGGGCAACATTAACGCTGCAGTCAGCAGCGGATCAAAATGCAGCAGAGTTCTAACGGTACCAAACCCTGTATCAGGCGACAACTGTGGAATAGTGCGGCTCACCTGGTCAATGACCGGAGCGACCTCCGGCTCTTCGTCCTCAAACGGAATAAACTATATTGGCACACGGACGTTTAATACAGGCGTCACTTATGTTACTTACTCCGCGAGGGATGCCACGGGTAACCAGGCAACGTGTTCGTTCACAGTCAATATCACAGGCAACAAGTGTCTGAACTCATCCTCTAACGCAGTCACTGTCGAAAACCTGCAAGCAAATACAAAGACACAGAACGAAAATCTGACGCTTTCAGTCAATATTAATCCTGTGCCAACTAAAAATTTCTTCACCCTGAGGTTGTTTTCGTCGTCACATGCAAGAGTTCAAATTGAGGTTTACGACGTGGCAGGCAGAAGAATTGAATACCTGGAGGGCGCGGCAACGCAAACTTATCATTTCGGCGCGGGATATGCAGCAGGCTCCTACTTCGTAGAAATTGTTCAGGGCACTAACCGCGTGACACGTCTCGTTGCAAAGCAATAATCTGGGAAGTGAAAAGAGCCTGGAGAGGCATCACATAGTAATCGTTCCTATAAAACAACAAGCCCCTAACGCAAGGGGCTTGTATCATGAAAAACTATTTCACCATTACCGGTACTGACAAGTTCTCCCACACCAGTGCAAAACCGTTGTTGTCGATTGTGTACGCCATGTGCTCCTGGAAAGCTTTTGCCTTCTGTGGTTTCACCTTCACCCTCAATACATCTTTTGACGGGTCTTCAGTGGTTGAGCCGTCCATCTTTATGCCCCATTGCCCTGTTTGTGAATTGAGAATGATTGTCCATTCATTCTGGCCAGGAATCGCGTATAAGCTATATTTCCCTGCTTTAAGCGGCTTGCCCTCTACTTTGATGTCCTTGTCGGTTGTAAACAGCGTCGCTTCATTGGCACCTGCCCGCCAAACCTGATCGTACGGGACCAATTCTCCCCATATCTTTCTGCCTTTCACGGAAGGACTACTATAGTTGATGGTAATGGTGGCTCCATTTACCTTGCCGGTTGCAGTAGCGGGCGGACTGGGACGGCTTGACTTATCTCCCTGCGCCCAGATCATTGAAGAAAAAAGCATTCCTGACAGTGCTAAAGTAAGGCTGCGACTGATCGTTAGATTTTTCATTTTCGAAATGGTTTCGTGAAAAATTTTTGTTTGAATAATAAAGTTAAAGACTTGAAGAATTGCCATGCAAAGAAAAATATCCGGGAAGCCCCACTAACGGAATTCGGATGAATGTACAAAATCAATGAATAGCGGTTATGTTCACCCGTTGAATTCCAGGCAAATGGATCTCAATGTCGCGATCGCGCGCCTTGTTTTCGAATTCGCTGATTATTTCCAATATATCGTAATCAATAAAATTGCATGCCGTTCCATCGATGGTCAGGATGGAATCCTCCGGAATTTGGTCCAGAGCGTCTTTGAGTTTTACTTTATTCAAAAAAGTAACATTGCTGTTGAGCCGGATATAAAATACCTCGTGGCCATTTTTCTCGGTCACCTGCACCTTGTATTCAGCTCTGAAATTATTGCTCACAATGTAATAGACAGATAATAAAAGACCCGCAGTTACTCCAATCAGCAGGTCAGTCATCAGGATCATCACAATCGTCAAAATGAAAGGAAGAAATTGTTTCCAGCCCAGGCTCCACATGTTACGGAAGAGCTTGGGCTTAGTAAGATTAAACCCTGTGATAAACAAAATCGCTGCAAGCGAAGCGTAAGGGATTTTATTTAGCGCAAATGGTATGAACAACACCGTCACCAGCAAGAATAGTCCGTGTGTGAACGAAGATAACTTCGTTCTGGCGCCCGCGTCCACATTTGCAGCACCGCGTACGATCACCGCTGTCATGGGAATTGCACCGAGGAAACCGCAGACTACATTTCCGATCCCCTGGGCGACCAGTTCCCGATTGACGGGAGTGATTCGGTTGTGGATGTCCAACTTGTCGATTGCTTCTATACAAAGCAATGTTTCAAGTGTTGCCAGCAATCCAATGACGATCCCATCCTTCCAAATTTCTGCATTTGAAAAAAAACTGGAAAATGCCGGAAATGAAATGTCGCCGAAAATGCTAGCCGGGATGTTCACTAATTGCGCCGGTTTCAGTGAGTAGCCGGAACTGATGCTTGTGAATAGATAGTTCACCAGGATACCGGCAACCACAGCAATTAGAGGAGCGGGAATGAACTTTATTCTTTTTGCGAATGGTTGTTGCAGCAGGACCAGAGCACTTAGTGAGGTCAACGTTACAATGATCGCGCCGCGCGTAGTATGAACATTCAGGTTGTGCAAACTTTCCTGCAAACTCTTGCTCCGGAAAAATCCAAGAAAACCACTGCTCCAAAAATCAGGTTTGTCATAGCCAAGCGCAAATGGAACTTGTTTGGCAATGAGCAGGATGCCAATCGCAGCCAACATTCCCTTGATGACCGCCGAGGGGAAATAATTCGCTATCACTCCCAGTTTCAATCCACCGAGAACAATTTGAAAAATTCCGGCGACGATTACTGCCAAAAGAAAGACCTTATAGTCACCGTATGACAGGATAGTTGCAGCCACAAGAGTCGATAAACCAGCTGCAGGGCCCGAAACACTGAGTTGAGAGCCACTTACAAATGAAACCACAATCCCTCCAATGATTCCCGAAAGAATACCGGAATATAAGGGAGCACCCGACGCCAATGCAATCCCGAGACAAAGAGGAAGGGCCACTAAGAAAACAGACAGGCCTGCGGGCAGGTCATACTTGAGCCAAAGAAGACGGTAGTATCTTATTTTTCTTCTCAAAGGGGAACTGGTGGTGCGAGTGCAAATATAAATTTAATGAAGCCCTGGGCAGCCGCTTTTTTAGCGACAATCACGTATTCAGTGGTTGCTCAGGTGGTATTTGCTGTTTGCTAAGTGCTGAGCAGTTGCACAATGCTAAGTCACCAAAGGATAGGCTCGTTCTTGCTACAAGGCAGGCATTATTCAATCGCTATGAAGCTAACAGCAGTCCCTCCACCGGGCGCTAACCTGAGCTCTAGCCTTGACGTGCTGTCTACGGTTATTTTCCGGATTGTGTATGCTTCAGGGTTACTTTTCCAATCTGCGCCATCGGCGTCTGCGTAGATTGTCGCCCTGTAACTCTTCCCCTTCGTCAAGAAATCAAGTTTGACGACACTGGTGCGCGCATTCTCATCGGTGATTGCTCCCAGAAACCAGTTATCTCTGCCCTTTTCTTTCCTGGCGATAGTCACATAATCACCCGGTTCAGCCTCGAGAATTCTTGTATCATCCCAATCAACCGGTACGTCTTTGATAAATTGAAAGGCATCCGGTTTAGCGGCGTAATTTTCGGGGAGATCTGCAACCATTTGTAGCGGACTGTAGAGCGTTACATAGAGTGCAAGTTGCTTGGTGAGCGTACTGTGCACTGATCGCTGTGGTGCATAGGTTACGTAGCCTTTTAATTTAAAAATGCCCGGCGTAAAGTCCATCGGGCCACCCATCAATCGTGTGAATGGCAGGATAGTCTCGTGATCAGGGTTGTTTCCGTTGCTAAATGCATGATACTCGTTACCTCGTGCGGCCTCGCAAGCCATAAAGTTGGGATAGGTACGTTGCAAACCTGTTGGCCGCGTGGGTTCGTGCACATCAACCATGATTTGATATTGAACTCCTTTCTTAAGGACTCTTTCATAATGGCTAACCATCCATTGCCCGTCATGATGTTCCCCGCGCGGAATAATCCTTCCAACATAGCCCGTCTTCACCGCGGGATAACCAAACTTTTTCATAAAACGAAACGCCGTATCCATTTGTCGCTCATAATTTGTAGCCGAGCCAGAGGTCTCGTTGTGCATGATCATTTTAACACCTTTCGCTTTGGCGTAATCAGTGATGGCCTTCACATCAAAGTCAGGATAAGGAGTTACAAAATCAAACACATTTTCCTTCCAGTTTCCAAACCAGTCCTCCCAGCCCACATTCCACCCTTCCACAAGCACTCCACCGATGTGGTTCTTCGCGGCAAAATCAATATACCGCTTCACATTCGCAGTATTGGCTCCATGTCTCTCATTAGGTATTAACTGTCCTTTATCATCCGTGCTGTCGGGAAAGTCTGAGTAGTTCCATGTGCTCTTACCTGTTTGCATCTCCCACCAAACCCCAGCGAACTTCATCGGCTTGATCCAGGAAGGGTTTTGAATTACTGAAGGATCATTCAAGTTGAGGATCATCCTTGATGCCAGAATATCTGTAGCCTTGTCACTCACAATGATTGTACGCCACGGCGTGCGTGCAGGAGCCCGCAGATAAGCCTTGTTGTTATACGCGTCCGGAACCAGGTTCGACGAAAGGATAAAATTCGTTCGGTCAACATGCAGTTGCATGGCGGGGTAATCCAGTAACGCCGCTTCATGAATATTTATGTACAGCCCATCAGCACTTTTCATCATCAGCGGAGTCTGCACAGAAAATGAATCCCTCACGGTTCGGACGGCGATATCTGTAGCAGCAATCACAACGGGTCGGGCATCAACTTCACTGATCTTACTTGTAGTGTAACTGTATTCATTTGTGTCAAAATCTCCGGGAATCCAGAACGTCTTATGGTCGCCAGTTAGACGGAACTGGGTAAATTCATCTTTGATAATAAAATATCGCAAACCGCGTTGCTTTGGAAACTTGTAGCGGAAACCCACGCCATCGGAATAGACGCGGAAGTCAATGTCAAGTAACTTGCCCGAATTGTGCCGCAGATGAATAACCAGCTCTTCATAACTATTTCGGATAATGCTGACTTCTCCCCACACGGGCTGCCATGTTTCATCTATCGAACGCCGCTCCTGGCTTACAAGGGTGAAGTTTTTATAAAACAGGCTGTCGCTGTCGAGAGAGAAGCCCAGTGAAGAATTACGTATTGCCTCCTTATCATTAAAGAAAACCGAATACCATGGAGTGCCGCCTTTATCAAGAGCAAATTGCAGCTCGATTCTGTCTTTCTTCACTTTGGTGGGCGCCTGGGGCTGGGAATGAACTATCAATGTAGCAACCACCAGGCAAACAAGTAAAGTGGTTTTGCTGGGCATTATTTCAAGTTTTGCGCTAAAGATATTTTCTTTTGAGATACAAATCCATGATTGCGGTTGTCTTCCACCTGGACAAAATGATCTTAATTACCTTGCAATTAAATTTTCGAATGGAGCAGGAGTACACAAACGAATTCGTGGCGCAAGCTCTTTACCGGATCGAAGAGAGCGTTAAGAAAATCGAGAAATGCTTTGAAGAGCTGGATGAGAATGAAATTTGGAAGCGACCCAACCAACATTCCAATAGTGTTGGGAATATCATTCTGCATTTGTGCGGCAATATCAGGCAATACGCAATTTCATCGCTTGGTGGTTCCAGGGATGTACGGGACCGAGACCAGGAGTTTCTTGCAAATGGTGGGCTTTCAAAGGAACAATTATTGACGAAACTGCAATTGACAGTTGACGAAGC
>Ga0335085_10014388_pt1 | contig 11545 bp, 11 predicted proteins | sample Lox_Sample_45_FD_206712 | JGI IMG/M metagenome (GOLD analysis project Ga0335085, IMG submission 206712) | Soil microbial communities from Loxahatchee National Wildlife Refuge, Florida, United States - Lox_Sample_4.5 | ecosystem: Environmental > Terrestrial > Soil > Wetlands | place: USA... | reverse complement strand
GTTCAACGCGTCGGTAAAGGTGTACATCTCCTTTTCGACGATATCGGTGGCCGCGCCGATCGAGCGCACGAACAGTTCGGTGCGCTCGAGCACCGGCGTACGCAGGTTGCGATAACCGTAAGTGCGCAGCCAGTCGCGCACGCCGTCCTCGAAACGCTCCCACAGCGCCGCTTCGTCCGGCAGGATGTCGTTCATCCCGCGGACGGCCTGTATCTTTGTTGCCATGAAAGAAAAAGTTTTATTCTGCAGTAACGGCAGTATCGTCTGCGGCAGTCAGCGCCGGGGCGGCAGTGTAATGGGTTTGCACGTAACGCTCAACCAAGGCCTGAAATTCGAGCGCGATGTTGTCGCCCTTGAGCGTAACGGTCTTGATGCCGTCGACGTAGACCGGCGCTACCGGCTTTTCGCCGGAACCCGGCAGACTGATGCCGATGTTGGCCTGCTTGCTCTCGCCGGGCCCGTTGACCACGCAACCCATTACCGCAACGTGCATGCTTTCGACACCTGGGTAACGCGTTTTCCACAACGGCATCTGCGCGCGCAGATAACGCTGGATCTGGTCGGCCAGTTCCTGGAAGAAGGTGCTGGTGGTACGGCCGCAGCCCGGACATGCGATCACTGCCGGCGTGAATGAACGCAATCCCATCGTCTGCAGGATTTCCTGCGCGACGATGACTTCGCGCGTGCGATCGCCGTTCGGTTCCGGCGTCAGCGACACTCGAATGGTGTCGCCGATGCCCTGCTGCAACAATACGGCGAGCGCTGCAGTCGAGGCGACGATGCCCTTGGCGCCCATGCCGGCCTCGGTCAACCCGAGATGCAGCGGATAATCGCAGCGCGCGGCAAGGTCGCGATAGACGGCGATCAGATCCTGGACGTTGCTGACTTTGCACGACAGCACGATGGCGTCGCCGGGCAAACCGAGTTCCTCGGCGCGGTGCGCGCTGTCGAGCGCGGAAACGACGAGCGCCTCGCGCATGACGGCGGCGGCGTCGCGCGGCACAGTGCTTTGCGCATTGGCATCCATCAGGCGCGCCAGCAATTGCTGATCGAGACTGCCCCAATTGACGCCGATCCGCACCGGTTTGCGGTAGCGGCATGCGAATTCGATGATGGTTGCGAATTGTTCATCGCGCTTGCTGCCCTGGCCGACGTTGCCCGGGTTGATGCGCAATTTGGCGAGCGCTTCGGCGCATGCTGGATGCTGCGCAAGCAGGCGATGGCCGTTGAAATGAAAATCACCGATCAGCGGAACTTCTATATCCATCGCATCGAGGCGTTCGCGGATTTTCGGTACCGCTGCGGCGGCCTCGGCGGTGTTGACGGTAACGCGCACCAGTTCGGATCCCGCGCGCGCGAGCGCCGCGACCTGGGCGACCGTTGCCGCGACATCGGCAGTATCGGTATTGGTCATCGACTGCACGACGATCGGTGCGCCGCCGCCGACTGCAACGTCGCCGATGATGACACGGCGTGCGATACGCCGGTGGTGCGGACCGGGAACCGGCATCACGCTATTCAAGCGTCAGACGCGCCACATCGATTTCGGTATGCGGGACAAGATCGACCGGCTGGTTGTTGAGCTGCAGGTGCACATTCCCGGCATTGCCGACCACCAGCGACAACGGCGGCACGCCGTCCAGTGTCTGTCGGCTGCCGGCCGGATTCAGTTGCCACATCAGCCGCTGTCCGTGCCCGTCGCGCACTTCCACCCACGACTCCCGATCGAAGACGAACGTCAAGTGATAGGTGGATTCCCCCTCGGCCGCGTTGGCCGCTGACACTGGGGTCGGCGCCAGTTTGCTGTGGGTCAGCGGCGGCTCGTTAGCGGTGGCGGACGCCGCAACCGCCGGAGTAGTCGACGATTGAAGGGCCGGCGGCGAGTGGACCTTGATGGTGACATCGCTGTCGTCGCGAAACATCTCGAACAATATTATCGGCACCGTCAACACCACGACTGCGATCGCATAACGATGCCATTTGACCGGCGGTCGCGTCCGAAACGGGATGTCGGCGGAAGGCGGCAATTCGGCTGGCGGACGCGAATGATGCGGCAAATGCGGGTCGGCGGCGGCCAACAGCGGCGCCGGATCGATCCCGACCAGCCGCGCGTAATTGCGGATGAAACCACGCGTGAATACGGCATCCGGCAGCAGTTCGTAGTTTTCTGATTCGAGTGCTTCGATCTGCCACGGCGAGAATTTAAGCTGGCGCGCGATGTCCGCGATGCTCAGATTGCGCGCAGTGCGCGCCGCCACAAATTTGGCGCCGACGCCATTTGTTGCATTCGTATCGGCGCTGGCGTTCATTCGTAACGTCCCGCGCGCAGGGCCTGTGCTTCGGGCGACTCCGGAAAATTCTTGCGCAACTGGAAGGCATAGCTCGCCGCCGCAGATTGATTGCCGAGGTTGCGCTCGATGCGCAGCTCGAGCCACAACAGCTTCGCATTGGGCGCTACGTCGGAAGGGAGCCTCAGCAAATACCCTTTGGCATCGGAAAAATTACCGCGCCGATAGGCGATTTCCGCCATATGGAACAACGATTGCGGCTGCGACGGGTTCGCCATGAGGGCTTTCTGGAAATAACCCTCCGCGGCCGCCATGTCGCCCGCCTGATCGGCGCACACGCCGGCATTCACCAAAGATTTCTCAGGGGTTCTGTAAAGCGGGTTGCGCAATGCGGCCTCAAAATATTTGAGGCCCTCCCCCTCGCGCTTATGTTGGCACAGGAACAATCCGTAGCCGTCGTTGGTATCGGGATCGGTCGGGTCGAGGTGCAGCGACTGCTGAAAGTTTTCCTCGGCCCGGCGTGTATCGTTCAATGCCGCGTAAATCGCGCCCAGCACGGCATAGGCCTTCGGATAGTTGGGGTCCACCTTCAGCGCTTCATTGACTTCCTGCAGCGCGACTGCCTGATTGCCGAGGCTGTAATAACCTGCCGCCAGATCGACATGCAGCCGCGCGCGCGTTTGAATCGCCTGGTCGGCTTCCGATTGCGGCTTGGGTGTGTATTCTGCGCTCGGCGGCTGGCTGCTCGCGCAACCGGCGGCGGCGAACAACAGACTGACGACAAATAATCGTTTCATGGGCATCTCATGCCACGACTGCGGGCTCGCCGCGGCGCTGGCGGCGTTGGCTGCGGTCCTGGATTTCGCCGGCAAGCTGGCCACAGGCGGCGGCAATATCGTCACCGCGCGTCTTGCGTATCGTAGTCGTAATGCCGGCCTGCATCAGCACGTCGCGGAAATTCGCAATCGTCGCCTCCTCCGAACAACGATAACCTGAATCCGGAAACGGATTGAACGGGATCAGGTTGATCTTGCACGGCACCGATTGCAGCAATGTGGCGAGTTCGCGCGCATGGGCGGTGCTGTCGTTGATGCCATCAAGCATTACGTACTCGAAGGTGACGAAATCACGCGGTGCTTTGTCGAGATAACGCACGCACGCTGCGAGCAATTCCTTGAGCGGATGTTTGCGGTTGATCGGCACCAGTTCATTGCGCAGCGCGTCGTTCGGCGCGTGCAGCGACACGGCGAGCGCGACCGGACAGGCATCGCGCAGGCGGTCGATCTGCGGCACCAACCCGGAAGTTGACAGCGTCACGCGCCGGCGCGACAGGCCGTAAGCGTCATCGTCGAGCATCAGCTGCATCGCCGCTACGACATTGTCGAAATTAGCGAGTGGCTCACCCATGCCCATCATCACCACGTTGGTGATCGGGCGTTCGTCTTCCGCCGTGCGCAGCAGACGGTTGGCGAGCCATAGTTGGCCGACGATTTCGCCGCGGGTCAGATTGCGGTTGAAACCCTGGCGGCCGGTCGAGCAGAACGTGCATTCGAGCGCACAGCCGGCCTGCGAAGAAATGCACAGCGTGCCGCGATTGCGCTCTGGAATAAAGACAGCTTCGATCGCGTTGCCGGCGCCGACCTCGAGCAGCCATTTGCGCGTACCGTCGGCGGCAACCGTGTCGCGCACGATATTTGGCGCGCGGATTTCAGCTTCGTTTTTCAGGCGCGCGCGCAATGGCTTGGCGATATCGGTCATGACAGCGAAATCGTCCGCGCCCGCCTGGTGAATCCAGCGCATCAGCTGCCGCGCGCGGTACGGCTTTTCGCCGAGCCCCGCGCAGAACTGCGCGAAACCGTTGTGATCAAGTTCGAGCAGGTTGGTGCTCATGGCCGGCTAACGCGGATAAATTTCGGACGGTTTGAAAAACTGGGCGATTTCAACGGTCGCGGCGTCGGCGCTGTCCGAGCCGTGCACCGCGTTGGCATCGATGCTTTGGGCGAAATCGGCGCGAATGGTTCCGGGCGCTGCTTTTTTCGGATCGGTCGCGCCCATTAGGTCGCGGTTTTTTGTTATCGCATTATCACCCTCGAGCACCTGCACCATCACCGGCCCCGACACCATGAAATCCACGAGGTCCTTGAAGAAGGGCCGCGCGCGGTGCACCGCGTAGAACTCCTCAGCATCCTGGCGCGACAGGCGCATCATGCGCGCTGCGATGATTTTGAGTCCCGCGTTCTCGAAGCGCGTATTGATTTGTCCGACCACGTTCTTTGCAACTGCATCCGGTTTGATTATAGAAAGCGTACGTTCCACCGCCATTACAAACTTTCCTGATTTTAATTTTTAAAACGAGTTCGAAGAATATCACGATAAGGTCTTGAAATAAAGCCGTTTCGGGCGGTTTTTAACGGTAAAAATACCGTTCCGACTCTTCTGAACGAGCCGATGTTTGAAGCTACGCCATTCTTATCCAGTAAACACTACAGATTGTTTTTTTTCAATGGCTTATCAAGTTTTCTGCATCCGTCACATAACCTGAAATTCTATCGATCCGGTAATTTATTGACGCAAGAAGGTGTTAAACGCGAATTCTCGGGTCGGGGTTTATGATAGATGTCAATTCGCACTTCTTACGATATTGAAGACCAATACGATCAGCCCCGGGGAAACAAAGTACGACGACGGGGAGTTAGACTCCCTGTTTGATTCCTCAGAATTTCCGAAATTGACAAGGGATCTAATTGACTTAGGGAATGCGGCAACCGCCTTGGCAAAGAAGCTCTGCGAGCAAGTGGAGAAGCCACGTGAAATGGCACCTGGTCTTTAACTACAGCAGGAACTGGACGAGTAAAAGCGGCGCGCCGTTCAACAAAACGTCATCCTTCAAGTTCGACAATCGAGGGCGGGCATTAGTCAAACTTCCAATCTGGCATTAGCCCGGTTTTTCCAGACTTTGCCTGGAACGGCGTGTCAACACCGATGCCCGGCACACCAACCAGCGAACGGCCGCAATATAACAACGGCAGCATCGTACGTTGCCAGGTCGGAATGCGTGCTTCCTGCAATAGATTCTTGAGACTGCGGCGCGGGCGCTTCGCATCTGGCTGCAAACTTTCGCCGCCGCGGCGCAGCCGCACCGTCAGCGGTTTGCCATCAAGCCTGGCGAGACTGATGCCCTCGCCGCGGGCGCGGCGCATTGTCAGCGTGCCGCCGAGTTCATCAAGATGCAGCCGCGCTTCGCCGCGCCAGGTCTTTCGATAATCGGCGGGCGGCGGGCGGTGTTTCGTGACCACAAATAATCGGCCTGAGAAATAACGCAGTTCGCGGCCGCCGAGGTCGATCGCGATGCGTGCATCATGCCGCGTGGATAATGCCTGGCGCACACACTCTTCGAGCCGCGCCGCGTTCGGCGCCGCGGCGCCGGCCCTGCGCAAATAATGGCGCAGTGCATTTTTGGCGCGTGCTGGCCCGAGCTTGCGCAACAATGCGATCGGCACACCCTCGCCGCTTTTCGTCCTGCCGAGATCGACTTCCGCAAGCTGGTCGAGCAGCCGCGCGCTTTCAGCGAGATTGCGCCCGGCGCGTGCAAGCGTCGTCCGGTACGCCGGATAGCGGCGCGCGAGTCGTGGCAGGATTTCGTGGCGCAGGAAATTGCGGTCGAAATAAACGTCGGCATTGCTTTCGTCTTCGATCCAGTCGAGTTTGCGCTGCCACGCATAGGCTTCGATCTCCTCGCGCGGGACCTCGAGCAGCGGACGCAAAATTACAGGGGTCGGGATTCGGGATTCGGGATTCGGCAACCTTTTTTGCCTGGAGATTCTCTTGCCCACATCTGATCCCTGGCTCCTGATCTCAGGCATCGCGCTGAGACCGCGAACGCCGGCACCGCGCAGCAACTGCAGCAGCAGGGTTTCCGCCTGGTCGTCGAGATGGTGCGCAAGTGCGACGACATCAGCACTCTGCTGCGCGAACACGCGATAGCGCGCTTCGCGCGCGGCAGCCTCGAGACTGTCGCCGCGCCTGACTGTAACCTCGACCACCTTGAGCGGAATTTTCCATGCGCGGCACAGCGTTCGGCAGAAACGCGCCCATTGCGCGGCATTGGGACTAATGCGATGGTTGATGTGCAGCGCGCGCAGTTCGCAATGCCGGCGCCGGCACCAACGCCGTAGCAGATCGCACAGCACGACCGAATCTATGCCGCCGCTCAGCGCAACGACAACGCGATCGCCAGGGTGCAGATGCTGCCGTAAAACTGCGGAAACTCGAGCGAGAAGATCGCCGTTATTTCTCGGCGACTTCCTTGAACCTGCCATATTCCATCAGACGTTCAAAACGCGTTTCGAGCAATTCATCGACCGGTTTGTTGTGGAGGTGTTTCCAGGTGTCGTGCAATGCTTTCTTGAGGCTCTGCATCATCGCTTCGTGGTCGCGGTGCGCGCCGCCGAGCGGTTCGCTGACGATCTTGTCGATCAAACCAAGTGTTTTGAGGCGGGTTGCGGTAATGCCGAGGGTTTCTGCCGCTTCCGCCACAAATTCCTGGCTTTTCCATAAAATCGAAGCACAGCCTTCGGGCGAAATCACCGCATAGGTTGCGTACTGGAGCATCAGCACCGCATCCGCAACCGCAATCGCCAGCGCGCCGCCCGAACCGCCCTCCCCGATCACGGTGGCGATGATCGGCACGCGCAAGTCCGCCATTGCATAAAGATTGCGGCCAATCGCTTCCGACTGGCCGCGCTCTTCGGAGGCGATGCCGGGGTAGGCGCCCGGTGTGTCGACGAAGGTGAACACCGGGATGCCGAATTTCTCGGCAAGTTTCATCAGCCGCAATGCCTTGCGATAACCCTCGGGCCGCGGCATGCCGAAATTGCGCAGGACTTTTTCCTTGGTGTCGCGCCCCTTCTGATGGCCGATCACCATCACCGATTGGCCATTGAAGCGTGCCAAGCCGCCGGCGATCGCCGCGTCGTCGGCAAACGCGCGGTCGCCGTGCAGTTCCTCAAAATCAGTGAACAGACTTGCGATGTAATCGAGCGTGTACGGCCGCTGCGGGTGGCGCGCGACCTGGGAGATCTGCCATGCCGAGAGCTTGCCGTAGATGTCCTTGGTCAGCGTCTGGCTTTTTTTCTGCAGCCGCGCGATTTCCTGCGAGATATCGAGCGCCGAATCATCCTGCACGAAGCGCAGTTCGTCGATTTTCGCCTCCAGTTCGGCGATCGGCTGCTCGAATTCGAGAAAAGTTGTTTTCATCTAGTACACCGCACCAACTGTAAAGTTGGGAAAACATATTACGGCAATGTAATATCTAGGCCGGCATTCTACTGCAAATTCCCGAGGGCATGATAACGGCTAATTCTTTCATCTGGTGCGCAAATCGCGCTTTGTTTGCGGCCTTTGCATTATTTGCTGTCACCGCAGCGGCCGCTGAAACCGGCGAAGCGCAATTTCTCGGGCGCGGCGGCAGTCCGGCTGACAAGGCCGGCATCAGGCCGGGAGACGTCATCGTTGAATTCGCCGGGCAGAAAATTACCAATATTTACGACTATACCTATGCGCTTGACGCCGTGAAAATCGGCGTACCGGTCAAGGTCGTCGTGTTGCGCGACGGCCAGCGGGTGGAAATCACCGTCACGCCCGAACCACGGCCGAACTAATCGAGGGTCTGGCGATACCGGTTGATCGCGATGACACCCATCGCGAATAGGAATAGCACGATCGGCCACAGGTTGGGCATGATTTCGACGATGCCGTTGCCCTTGAGCAGGATACCGCGCACGATGCGCAAAAAGTGGGTCAGCGGAAACGCCTCACCGAGCCATTGCGCCCATTGCGGCATGCCGCGGAACGGAAACATGAAGCCCGACAGCAGCATCGACGGCAGGAAGAAAAAAAATGTCATCTGCATCGCCTGCATCTGATTGCGCGCCAGCGTCGAGAAGGTAAACCCGACCGCCAGATTGGCGGCGATGAACACGATTGCGGCGATCATCAACAGAAACAAACTGCCCACTATCGGCACCGCGAAGAACAACTCGGCTGCCAGCAGGATCACCGTAATCTGCACATAACCGACGATGATGTAGGGCACGATCTTGCCGGTCATCACCTCGATCGGTCGTACCGGCGTCGCCAGCAGATTTTCCATTGTGCCGCGCTCTTGCTCGCGCGTCATCGCCAGCCCCGTCATCATGATCATCGTCATCGTCAATATGGTGCCCATCAGGCCGGGCACGATGTTGTACTGGGTTATGCCTTCCGGGTTGTAGCGCCGGTGGATAGTTAATTCGAACGGCGGGGCACGCGGCTGCAATCGTTGCAGGCTGCCCTGCAAGTCGCGCGTCAATGCATTCTGGTTGATCACTGCCAGCGCCGATAATGCATTGCTGGTCGCCGCCGGGTCGGTCGCATCCGCTCCCACCAGCACCACCGGTGTTTCGCCCCGCTCGAGCTTGCGCGCGAAATTCTCCGGAATATTGATGACGAATTGCACCGTGCCCAGCGCAAGCGCCCGGTCGGCATCACCTTCCGTGTCGATTTCACGGACAATTTTGAAATAGCCGCTGTTCTCGATCGCACGCACCAGACTGCGCGCGTAAATGCTGTTGTCGGCGACCAGCAACGCCGTCGGCAGGCCCTTGGGATCGGTGTTGATCGCAAAACCGAACATGATGAGCTGAATGATCGGGATACCGACCATCATTGCGAACGTCAACCGGTCGCGCCGCATTTGCACGAATTCCTTCACCAGCACCGCCCAGAAGCGGGCCACTGAGAAATAATTGCTCATGAATCGAAATTGTCCGGCGCGAAATCCATCATTCTGATGAACACATCCTCCAGGCCCGGTTCGACCCGCGTCCAGTTCAGCCCGGGCCGGTCACGGTACGGCACGAGCGCCGCAGCAAGCTGCGTTTCGTCGGTGCCGCTGACATGCAATGCGTTGCCGAACGGCACGACCATCGCGATGGCAGGCAGCCTTCGCAGTTCGGCAGCCAGTCCGAATAAATCGTGGCCGCTGACCGCCCATGTCACCAAGCGCGAATGCGCGATGACCTCGGCCGCCGTGCCAGTAATCAGCAGCTTGCCGTAGGCGATATAAGCTAGCTTCTGGCAGCGCTCCGCCTCATCCATGTAATGCGTACTGACCAGTACCGTAATGCCGGTCGCAGCAAGCTCATGGATCTTGTCCCAGAATTCGCGCCGCGCCTTGGGATCAACACCGGCCGTCGGTTCATCGAGCAGCAGTAATTTGGGGTCGTGCAACATGCATGCCGCGAGCGCCAGCCGCTGTTTCCAGCCGCCCGACAGTTGTCCGGCCAATTGCCGGCTGCGGTTGGCAAGTCCCAGGCGCTCGAGCGTGGCCTCGACGGTCTGATCACGGTCGGCCACTTCGTAAACGCGAGCGATAAAGTCGAGGTTTTCGCGGATACTCAGATCTTCGTAGAGACTGAAACGTTGCGTCATGTAACCGACTTCGCGCTTGATGCGCCGCGATTCGCGGATAATATCGTGACCGAGACAGGTGCCGCGACCGGCATCGGGCGTCAGCAGCCCGCACAGCATGCGGATAGTAGTGGTTTTGCCGCTGCCGTTGGGGCCGAGAAATCCGAAAATTTCGCCGCGCTCGACGCGCAGTTCGAAATTATCGACCACACGTTTGCCGTTGAAGCTTTTGGTCAGACCGGAAACATCGATGGCCGCCGTGTTCATGGCCCAAGCCGCACGTCGACCGGCTGCCCCGGATGCAGCTTGACGGCATCCGCCGGCGCCGGCCGTGCCTCGAGCAGGTAAACGAGCTTGCTGCGGTTTTCCCGACTATAGATGACCGGCGGCGTGAATTCAGCCTGCGGAGAAATAAAGGTAACGCGTCCCGCAATCGGCGCGCCGCAGCCATCGCAGATCAAATGGACCGGCTCGTCAACGTGAATCGAGCCGAGTGCCGGCTCGGGCACGAAGAAACGCACCTTGATGTTCTGCGGCGGCAACAGCGAAACCACCGGCGAGCCGGCCGGTACCCACTCGCCGACGACATAATTGGTGTCATTGACGAGTCCCGCGACCGGCGCGGTGACCGACTTTTGAGCGAGCGCCCAGTCGGCCTGGGCAAGAGCGGCGCGCATGGCCCCTACTTGCGCTGCCAGTTGTGCGACATGCGCCTTGTCGCGTTCGTAATTGGTACGTGCGTCATCGACTGCGTTCTGCGACACGAAACGGGAAGCGGCAAGCTCCTGCTGCCGCTGCAGGGTAATTTGTGAGAGTTTCAAACTGGCGCGAGCCTGTTCCAGCTGCGCTTCGGCATTGCGCTGGTTATGTACTGCTTCCCGCTGTCCCGCCGCCTCATTTTCCTGTTCGAGCGTAAACAGTGGTGTCCCCGGTTGCACCGTGTTGCCGCGCCCGACATTCAACTGCTGCAGATTGCCGGCAAATGGCGCCGCGACACGCACATATTCGCCTTCGGCGTAGCCCTGAAAAGCGTCATGGCTGCTATCGCCACACGCCGCCAGCAAAAGCACTCCCGTAAAAATGACGCCCTTTTGCAGATTCTTCATGGCCAGCGACGGTTTTCTGTCAGCCGACCCGGTACAGCGAACGACGATCACGGCTGAAGCTGATGATTTCGGCGGCGCCGTCCCGAATGCTCCGCCCCAGCGACAATTTGCCGGATGCCTCGAGCAACAATTCGCCGCGCAACACATGCACTTCCTCGCCGCTATCCAGCATCACGAAGGTGCCGTTGATGCTGTGATCGACCAGATAGAAGTGTGTCCGCAACAAGCGAACATCGGTATGATGCCGCGACGCATATTTTTCATTCACAACCAGATCGCAATCATTGCCGCGGCCAATAGTGATGTTTGGGCGCCCCTGGTCAAGACGCAACGTCAGATCATGATGGGTAATGAGCAAGCTGCCTTCGTCACCGGGAATGATCCTGTGCAACCCCATATTGACGTCGGTCAAGGTCATCGTGTCCTGGTGCCAAATCACCTGATAAACGGTGGACTCCTCGACTGCGCCCTTGAGCACCGTCTTGAATACCGGCCGCACGCGATCCCTCAAATCCGGCGACAGGTTGGTATGCGTCATCTGGGTCGTCAAAATTTGCTCTGCCGCCGCCACCGCGGTCAGATAGGCGGCGGCATTGACGGTGTCGCCGAACACGTCTTGGCCTTCAACGAGCACCGGGCCGTAATGCAAACCTGCGTGTACGCTTATCGGATTGCGGCCATCGCGCCGGCCGCTGATGACCA
>Ga0335085_10014387_pt1 | contig 11545 bp, 11 predicted proteins | sample Lox_Sample_45_FD_206712 | JGI IMG/M metagenome (GOLD analysis project Ga0335085, IMG submission 206712) | Soil microbial communities from Loxahatchee National Wildlife Refuge, Florida, United States - Lox_Sample_4.5 | ecosystem: Environmental > Terrestrial > Soil > Wetlands | place: USA... | reverse complement strand
CCATCAACGGCGGAATTCGAGACGCCCCGATCATTGACTCGACGAACGCGGTGGGCTATGCGATTACGGCCTGCAGCAACAACACCGTGGGCGAAGCGGACGCGCAGAACGCCGCGCTGACCCAGTTCAAGTTCACCAGCAGCACGCTGACTTCCGTGGCGGTGGTGGGATTGGACACCGCAGCGAATCAAAGCTGCACGGCCGCAGGATATCCGATGTACGACGCGACGCCGAATTACCGCTACTTCGGCCTGGGAATCAGCAGCGCGACCGCGGCGAACAACGGCGAGTTTGTGACCGTCGCTTCCGGGACGGGCGGCCAGCAGATCAAAACCTTCCAGTTCGTGAGTTCCGTTGTGCAGACCACGCCGGAACTGGGTGACAAACCTCAAATCGGGACCGGGCCATCGGTCATGTCGCCGCTCACCGAGTTCCTCAACAGCCAGGCATACAGCGTGACCGGGGTGACCGCAACCACAACCGTGGTGACGGTTACGGCAGCCAATACGCTGGGAGTGAACGACACGGTGACCCTGACCGGCGTAGCCGCAAACCTGGGCAATGGCTGCACCGGCGCGGACGTCACGGCCATCAATGGAATCCACACGGTTGCTACGGCGACGGCGGCGAATTTCACGTTCAACGCCACGATCCCGAGCGCGACGAGCGGAGCGGGCTGCACGGTGACCGGCGCGACCGCCGGAGCGGACTACATGTTCATGGGAGTGGTTCAAAACCCGACGGAATTGTATGTCTTCCTTTTGCCCGGGGGAGCCTTGACCGGCACCAGTACGGCGACAAACACCGCCGATATCGCGGGCGGGACGAGCGCCATTATCGTGGACAATAATTCCGCCGCCGGGCAGGCGGCGAGCCTGTACTTCGGCACGCTGGCGACGTCCACCACGATTTGTGGAGCCACTCCCGCCTACTGCGCAATCAAATTGACGCAGGCGGCGTTGCAGTAGTCCATGGTTCTTAGTCCATGCGGAGGCGCGCACACCGACGGGAAAGAAAGCGACGGCCAGAGCACACGCAGCCAGGATGCGCCAGGAATTGCGGTATGGGCCCGGGGCCGGATGCGCAGTGAATCGGACTCCGAGCGGGCGAGGCAAACGACATGAGACAGCCAAAAGGCCGCACCGCGGCCAGCGATAAACGGCCGGAAGAATCCGGCAAGGCGAAGAAGCCTTACCAGAAGCCGGTGTTTCGCCACGAGCGGGTCTTCGAGACCATGGCCCTGAGCTGCGGCAAAATGTCGAGCACGCAGGGCCAGTGCCGGTTCAATGCGATGAATTCCTAGCGAAGGCGCCGGCCATGAGGGGAGAGGCCGGCAGGGTTCGGATCACCGATTCAAAGGATGTGGCGGGCGGCAGAGGTGCGGTGCAGGTTTGCGCGGCAGGAGCGCGGGCGGGGGCGATGAGCAATAAATATATTGCACGATCGGGCGCGGTTGCCGAGCGCGAACTGGGCGGGGAAATGATCATCATGTCCGCCGCCGATTCGACCCTGTTCAGCCTGAGCGAAACCGCCACGCTCATCTGGCAGGCGGCAGACGGCCGCACGCCGCTTTCCGAAATCGTAGAGCGGCGCGTTTGCGAGGAGTTCGATGTGGCGTTCGAGGATGCCTATCGGGACGCGGAGGCATTTGTCGAAGAGCTTTCGAGCCACGGGATTCTGCGCGTCTCCGACCAGCCGGCAGCCGAGGCCGGGCCGGCGCCGGGGGAGACCCCGTGAGCCTGATGACGGAAATGAACCAAAGGGCGCTGCGCCTGGGCGTCCCTTTGAGCGTGCATTTCGATCTGACCTACCGGTGCAACGAACGCTGCGAGCACTGCTATCTGGACCACGACGACCACGGGGAAATGACCACCGCCGAGATTCGCAGCGTCCTGCGGCAGCTGGCGGATGCGGGCGTTTTCTTTCTCACGCTGAGCGGCGGCGAGGCGCTGGTGCGGCGCGACTGCTTTGAGATCATCGAATCCGCGCGGGCGCTGCGCTTCAACGTGAAGCTGAAAACCAACGCGATGCTCATCCGGGAACAGGAAGCGCGGCGGCTGCTGGAGCTGGGCGTGGAGCAGGTGCAGATCAGCGTGTATTCGCACCGGGCGGAGGTGCACGACGCGGTCACCAAGGTGCCGGGTTCGCTCGGGCGCACGCTGGCGGCGATCCGCCTGCTGCGATCGCAGGGCATGCGAGTGACCATGGCCAACGTGCTGATGCCGAGGAATCGCGGCGACAGCGAGGGAGTGCGCGCGCTGGCGCTGGAAGTTGGCGCGGTTTACAAACTGGATCCCACGATTACACCGATGATGGACGGCAATACCTCTGTGCTGCGGCATCGCGTGGACGCGAGCGAACTCTCCAACTTTTTTCACAATCCCCATCTGGTGGGCGACGTGGAGGAATTCTGCGCCCCGCCGGGCCCCGTGGACGAGAGTGTTCGCGAAGGTTTGCCGTGCAGCGCGGGACATACGTCGTGCTACATCTCGCCGTACGGCGAGGTGTATCCGTGCGTGCAGTTCCCATTGCCGTGCGGCAACCTGCGGAGAGAGACATTTCTGGACGTGTGGCGGAACTCGCCGCAACTGGTGGAGGTGCGCTCGATTCGCGCCAAGCATCTGCCCACCTGCTCTTCCTGCGCGCACCTGGGCAGTTGCACGCGCTGCCCCGGACTCGCTTATATGGAAGGGAATATGCGCGGGCCTTCCACGGCGGATTGCGAGAAGTCCTTTGTGCGCACGGGAATCGTGACCGCCGGCATGCTCGCCCGGAAAGCTGCCGGGGCGCCGGGACTGGTGCAAATCCGTGCGGTGCCCCAGTTGAGCGCTTGAACCTACCAGAGGCGCGGGTCGGCCGTCCGCCGCCGGCATTCATCGATCGTTTCCCAGAGCCGTCTGGTGGCCGGAGCACGCGGATGGTGTTCGGCGATTCCGCAATGCGGCTGCGCCCGGCGAAACCCCGGGCACTGGACCAGGGGCCGATCGTCAAAGAGACAAGCCGGAATGCCTGGACCACCGGGGTGACCCTTGCGCGCGGCGCATGCCGCGCCCGGCCCGGCGCGTGTGATATGGTGGTCTCGACCGCGGCCCACATCCGGGGCCGCGAACGCCTGAAAACATGTCCATTGGTCCGACCATTCCCACGGTAACGGAAAGGCGCGCACTGGTGCACAGCAACGCCAGCCAGAAGATCATCGCCACGGGCATCGTGCTGGTGTTTCTCTACTACGCGGCCAGCGTGGTGATGACCATCCTGCTGGCGGTGCTGGTGGCTTACTTCCTGGACCCGCTGGTGGAATGGCTGGAGGGGCGCGGCCTGGCGCGCGGGCTGGGCGCGGCGCTGATGGTTCTGCTGATGTGCGGGGTGGGTGTGGCCATCCTCTCCGCGGTGTGGTACCGCGCGGAAGCCTTTGCCCAGGACTGGCCGAAGTACAGCGCGAAGTTGCGCGCCGGGCGGCAGGCGGTGGAGAGCCAGTTGCAATCCATCGAGGCGCACGTGCGGGAGATTACCCCGGAGGAAAAGGCCACGCGCGGGACGCTGCGCGTGGAGCAGGCCGAATCCACGCGCTCGCTGCTGCTGGAAAAACTGGGCTCGATCACCAACATCCTGGTGGCCGCGGCGTTCGTTCCCTTTCTGGTGTTCTTCATGCTGGCGGCGAAGCGGGACGTGTGGCACGCCACGCTGCAGCTTTTCCCGCCCGGGCAGCGCACGCGGGTGAAGCGCGCGCTGGAAGAGGTGGGGCGGGTGCTGCGCGGCTACGTGATGGGCAATGTGCTGGTGATGCTGATCCTGGCGGTGGCCAGCACGATTTTCTTCGTCATCAAGGGACTCGACTACCCCTGGCTGGCGGGAATGATCTGCGGTTTCCTGAACCTGGTGCCCTATTTCGGCACGGTGCTCTCCGCCATCCCGCCCATCATCCTGGGGATGACCAAGTGGAACTCGGCGCTGGATTATTTTGAGGTGCTGGCGGTGATGTTCGGCTTCCACTTTATCGGCTTGAACGTGCTGTACCCGAAAATCATCGGCCGCAAGGTGCAACTGAATGCACTGGCGGTCACCCTGGCGCTGCTCTTCTGGGGCTGGCTGTGGGGAGGAATGGGCCTGCTGCTGGGAATTCCGGTGACCGCGAGCCTCAAGGTGATTTGCGATCACATCGAGGGCTGGGAGCCGGTGGGGCGCTGGCTGGGGACGTGAACTCAACGGAGCGTGGGGCGCCACGCTCCATCACACCACGCTGATCAGGAATTGCGCCACCCACACGATTATGCAGTGCGCACAGGCTGAAAGCCTGTGCTACTGCTGCTGCTTCAGGGCGCGCACGGCGGCGGCGAGGTCTGAGGAATCCTGGAAGAGGCGGATGGCGGCGATGCCGGCGGCTCCGGCAGCCACGCAACCGGCGGCGTTTTGCAGGGTGGTGCCACCGATGGCCAGGACGGGAATGCGCACCTGGCGGCAGACCGCGGCGAGCGATTCCAGGCCCTGCGGCGGACCGAATTGGAGTTTCGAGGGCGTGGCAAACACGGGGCCGAAGAAGATGTAGTCTGCGCCGGCGCGTTGGGCTTCCAACGATTCATCCAGGGAATGGCAGGAGCGTCCCACCAGGAAACCTCGCGGAAGCTCGCGGCCAAGAGCAACCCCGGCGGAGGGCGCAGCGAGCAGCGCCCCTACGGAGCCGCTCGGGTGAACGCCACCAGAGGGCGCAGCCCTTGCTTCGTCAGGATCTACGACAAGCGGCGCCCCTACGGAGTTTGCGGATGGGGGCCGCAGGCGGGCGACTTCGGAGACCGGGACGGATTCGCCGCCCAGGTGGACGCCCGCGGCGCCTGCGGCCAGGGCCACGTCCAGACGGTCGTTGATGAGCAGTTTGTTTTCCGCGCGGGCGTTGGCGGCCACGGCCAAATCCAGAAGAGTTTTGCCGGAGAGATCTTTTTCGCGGAGCTGGACGAAATCCACTCCTGCCTGCACCGCGTTCGCGATGGTATCCAGCAGGCACGCGGCCCAGCCGAGAGCGGTGGCCGCGGTGCAGCGCGACGGCGGAGGGAGCGCCCGGCGGTTCGTGACGTAGAAGAGCAGCGGGCCGGATTGGCTAGGCCACGGCATCCGCGTCGCCACCGCCGATGAGAATGGTGCCGGCCAGAATCACGTCCAGCAGGCCGAGGCCGGACACGGCGCCGCGCAGAAACGGGCTGAGGGCGTAAGGGAGAATCTCCGGAAAGCGCTGGACGAAGAAATTGCGGTCCCAGTAAGGAGACCAGGGCAGGAACACCAGGAGCACGCCCAACTCCAGACAAATCAGGCCGAGCAGGATGCGCAAGATACGGGGCATGGTGGGCTTCGGGCCGGGCGGGATCAGCGTTCCCGCTTTGCCGGGGCCTTGCGGGAAAGATCGGAGATGCGGCTGGCCACGTCCCGGTAATCAATGTTCATGGCGTAAACCTGCTTGAAGCTGTCCAAGGCCGCCGCGGTGTCGCCGGCGGCTTGCTGGGAGACTCCCATGTCGTAGGTCAGCGCGAGCACAGACTCCTGATCCAAGCCGGGCATGGTCAGGGCTTTTTTGTACCACAGCGCGGAAATCTTCGGCTCGTTGCGGCCCATGAAGCACAGCCCCAGCAAGGTGTAGCACTGCATGGCATAGCGGAAGGTCTTTCCGGCCTGCACCATCTTGGCCACTTTCTGAAATTCGCTGATGGCTTCTTCGATCAAATCCATTTCGCGGTAGGCGATGCCCAGGTTGTAGTGCGTCTCCACGTCCTCATCCTCTTCGAGCTCACCCAGCTCCGCGCGGAACTCGTCGAAGACTTCCTTGAGCTCGTTGTGGCTCTTGCCCTGGGCGGCAATCATATCCGCGGAAGAGACGGGGATTTCGAGCTCCGCCGGGGCATCCGCGGCCGGAGGGGCCAGGGGCTCAAGGCCAAAATCCAGATCTTCGAGAGCGCCGGCCAAATCCGCCAGGGCGCCGCCGCCGCGCGGGGGCTGCGGGGCCGCGGCCACAGGTTCGGGGGTCAGTTCCAGCTCTCCGCCCTTGGGCTCAGCGGAATGCGGGGCGGGCGGGGCGGCGGCAGCCGGTTCGAGCTCCAGGACGGGTTGGGCATCAGCGGGAGCAGGTTCCGGTTCGAGCTGCAGTTCCATCTCCGCGCCGCCGGCTGCGGCGGGCGCAGGTTCTGCATGTAGCTCCGGCGCCGGAGCGGTGGGCGGCTGCGAAGGCGCGGCCTCTTCTGCCACCGGTTCCGGCTCGATCTCGACCTCGAACTCCTGCGGGGCAGGCGGCTCGGGCGGGACTAACGGCCCGGTGTGGAGGCGCGGAGCTTCCGGCGGCGGCGCAGCGGGTTCGGGCGCGGCGGAGGGAGCCTCGGGAGGGGCAGCGCTGGACATGGCGGCCCAATCGTCGGAGAGATCCACCTCCTGCACCTGTCCGGTTTCGGCGGGTGCGGGAGGAATATCAACGACCGGGATTTCGAATTCCGGGGTGGATTCTTCTGCGCCGGCGGCGGCTCCGGCCTCGCCCGCTTTGCTCGCGGCTTTTGCGTAGCGGCGGTGCAGGTCTGCGAAGCGCTCCGCACGCGGAGTTTCGCCCTTCTGGCGGTAAATGGTTTCCAATTGCCTGGCCAGGTCCGCGGTGCGGGCTTCGTTGCCGGCACCCAGGCAAAGGTCCAGCAGTTTTTCCAAGGCCAAGGGATTGCCAGGGGCGCGCTTCAGAACCGTTTCCAGAAGATCCACGGCCTTCTGCGTGAGGTTGTAGCTGGAGAAGAGGTCCACATCGGTGAGGGCCTGCTGGACGTAACGGCCCAGCTCGTCCTGCGGGCCGGCGGCATCCATCTTCGCCGGCTCAGAGGTCTTGGGAGCCAGGGTGACGTCTTGCTCCTGGACCGGCGAGGCGGCGGCCATGGCTTCGCTGGGGGCCGGGCGCACGGGCAGGGCGTGGGCCTCGAGCGGCGGCATGCCGAGTTTTTCGCGCACCTGGCTGAGGCGGCTGCGATTGAAATCATTCTGCGGCTCGCGTTCGAGTAGCTCCTCGTAAGCGACACGGGCCTTTTCCAGCTCGCCGGCGGTGACCGCAGCGTCGCCCAAATGATCGAGGGCTTCGGTGAGCCGGAAGGAATCACCGGTCTTGCGGCAGAGGTCGATCAGCCACTCGCGCGGCTCGAGCTCCTTGGGATTGTGCTCGATGACTTTGGAGAGCATGGTGCCGAGGCGCTCGAAGTCCTGGGCCGCGTCCATGGGCGGGCGCAGGTCGCGGGCCAGCGCCAAGAGCATTTCGTGGTTGGTCTCGGCGAGCGAATCCACCAGGGGCATCACGGCGTCGTATTTATCCGGGGAGGCGGCGAGCAGCTTGTGGGCCAGCTCGACGGCCTGCTGCGGCCTTCCCGCCTTCATGTAGGCTTCAAAGAGGAGCAGGGTGCTCTGGCCGCCGTCTTTGACGTCCGGCAGGGACTCGAGGATTTTGGCGGCATCGCCGGGACGTCCCTTGGCGGCGAGGATGCGGGCCTTGACCAGGATGCCGCGCTGGTTTCCGTGGTCAATCTCCAGACCCTTTTCCACCAGGGTGAGCGCGCCATCCAGTTCATTGCGCTCGAAGGAACGGAACGCGGCCATCAGGTAGGCGCGCGCGGCCTCCCCCTTCTGGCCGATGGCCATGTACAGGTCCGCCAGGCGGGTCTGCACGCGGGTGTTGTCCGGCTCGATATCGAGGAGGCGGCGGAGCACCTCTGCGGCGCGCTCCGGCTGCTTGTTTTTGAGATGGGCTTCGGCCATCTGGATGTAGATGGGCCGGGCCTCGCTCATCACCCCTTGCTGCACGTAGAGGTCGGCGAGGCGCTCGAGAGGTTCAACCTGCTCCGGGGCCAGCTTGGCAATCTTCTTGTAGATGGCGATGGCTTTGCTGGTGAAGCCCTCTTCCAGAAACACCGCGGCCAGCTTTTCGAAATATTCGCTGGCCTGGGAGAGATCATTGGCGCGAACGAAGAGATCGCCCACGGTCATCAGGGTGATCTGGTCGTTGGGCTCGACAGTGAGGATGGCCTTGTATTCCGAGATGGCCTGCTGGATTTTCCCCTGGCCAAGTTGCTTCTGCGCAGCCTCGAGGTGCTTGGCTTTATTGAAGGCCATTCTTGAGTCTCTTTAGAACCGCCCGGTCAAGGGGCAAAGTCCGCGGCTGCAGGGTGCCCCTGCAGCGGCCTCCCGCCGCTGCGGGACGCGCCACTCGAGCCGGGCACCGCAGGCCGATCCCCTGCATGAAACGCCACGAAAACTGCCCTACGCTAGCACACGGTAAAAACACCCGTCAACGTGAGCGCCGCGGCCTGCTGCCAGGAAGCGGAGGCCGGAGACTTTTCGTTACAATAGAAGGGCGTCCGGCGGAAGGGCGGCGAGCCCGAACCATGCCTCGAAGCGCAACTCCAGATCGTCCGCAGCTCTTTGCCGGGCAGAAGTACATCAGCCTGGAATCGTTCCGCAAGAACGGCCAGGGCGTGGCCACGCCCGTCTGGTTCGCCGAAGAAGGCGAGATTCTGTACGTGTATTGCGAAGCGGCCTCCGGAAAGATCAAGCGCATCCGCAATCAACCGCGCGTGCGCGTGGCCCCCTGCGACGTGCGCGGGCGGTTGAAGGGAGAGTGGGTGGAGGCAACGGCGCGGATCCTGGAGGGGACGGAAGCGGCACGGGCCGACGCTTTGCTGGACGCGAAATACGGCTGGCAGAAGCGCCTGCTCGCTTTCTTCGCGTCCTTCCGCCCGCGCCCGCGCGCGTATCTGGCCATTCAAGTCTCCCCGCGTGGTTTAGAATAGAGAGACCGTGGAAAAAGCCTCACAACGCGCGATGCACGCGGCGCAGCCGATCGAATGGACGCACAGCGGAGTGGTGGTGCTGGACCAGCGGCTGCTGCCGGACCGCGAGGTGCGCAACACCTACACGGACTATCAGCACTTGGCGCGGGCCATCCGGGAGATGGAAGTGCGCGGCGCTCCGGCGATAGGCGTGGCGGCGGCGATGGGCGTGGCGATCGGAGTGGAGCGCTCCGCCGCGCAGACCCTGGCCGAGTTGCGGGCGGAATTTGAAGTGATCTGCGAGGCGCTGGCGAAAACCCGTCCGACGGCCGTGGATCTGTTTTGGGCGCTGACGCGCATGCGCCAGGCCTTTGAGGCGGCGTGTGAGGCCGCGGGACGAGCGGGCGAGGGGCTGGAGGCCATCCGCCAGACGATGGTGGCGGAGGCGCGGCTGGTGCACCGGGAGAAGCGGGAAAACGACGAGGCCATCGGAAGATTCGGCGCGCCGCTGATGCCGCAACGCGGGCGGGTGATGACGCAGTGCAACGCCGGGGCGCTGGCCACCGCGGGCATCGGAACCGCGCTGGGGGTGATCCGCGTGGCCGTGTATGAAGGATGCGAACTGGAGGTGCTGGTGCCGGAAACCCGGCCGTACCTGCAGGGCGCGCGGCTGACGGCCTGGGAATTACAGCAGGCGGGCATCCCCCTGATACTGATCACCGACAATATGGTGGGCCACTGCCTGAAGACGCACGACGTGGGGGCCATTGTGGTGGGGGCAGACCGCATCGCGGCGAACGGGGACACCGCGAACAAAATCGGGACGTACTCGATGGCGGTGCTGGCGCGGGAGCACGATGTGCCGTTCTACGTGGCCGCGCCGATTTCCACGCTGGACCTCTCCATTCCCTCGGGCGAGGCGATTCCGATTGAAGAGCGCTCCGCGGAGGAAGTGACGCATTTTCGAGGCGTGCGGGTGGCGCCGGACGTGCCCGCGGCGCATTTTGCCTTTGACGTGACACCGGCACGGTTCATCACCGCCATCATCACCGAGCGCGGGGTGGCGCGGGCTCCCTACGAAGAATCGCTTCGAACACAGGCCGGAAAATAACGCCGCCGGGCGTTGCGGCAACGGGAGCTAGCGGGGCAGATGGCGCAGCGCGCCGGTGGCGAACCAGAACCCTCCGAACAGGAAACCGTTGTAGCCCAGATGCAGGAGATAGCTGGCAAGGACGGAACCAATCCATGCGCGCGCGGCCGTGAGCACCATGCCGACGGCGATGAGCGTGGCGATTTGTCCCCAGCCACCCCAGAGTTGCGGCGCGTGAACCAGGCCGAAGAGCATGCCGGTGAGGGCGATGCCGGTGAAGACGCCAAATTTACGGGCGAGGACGGGATACACGTAGCCGCGAAACACGGTTTCTTCCGCCAGCGGGGCAATCAGCAGACCGTAGGCCATCAGGTAGAGGACGCTGCGGCGGTCTGAGAACAGCGCCTGGATGGGGAGTTGCTTCTGAGTGGTGAAGAGCTCCGATGCGGCGTCCGCAACAATCGCCAGGACGCTGCCGGCGAGGAGAAGGATCAAAGCCAGCAGCGGCGCGGCCAGCGGGGCGAAGCGCAACTCCCGCCAACCCAGGGCAGACCAGAAGGAGTCCGTGGTTTTGCGGCGGATGACGGCATAGAGATAGAGCAGGATGCAGAGAAACCAAAGGGTCTGCCGCAAGACGATGAAGCCGGTGTCGGTGGTGGAAAACTGCGCGATGCGGTCGATGGGGACTCCAAATCTTTCGATGGCGATGGTGGCCAGCAGGTTGGTGAGCAGGAGCAGCGTTCCCACCGAAAACAACGTGAACACCAAGAGGTCCACGCCGCCCCAGGGTGTGCGGAGGTCCGCGGGAACAGCAGGCGGGGGCGGGAGCGCGGGGGGCGGAGCGGAGAGGGCCGTTTCGAAATGGTCGCGACCGTCGGATGAGGAAAGAGGCGGAGGCGCCCCCGGGCCGCTCATGGTGCTGCTTCCTCGACGCGGCGGTAGGCTTTCAGGACGTCCTGGAGCCCCAGCACGCCCTGGAGATTACCGTCGTCGGTGCGCCGCACCACGGGCAGCAGGGGACGGTCTTCGAGCAGGCGCAGCGCGGTTTCCAGCGGCTCATCCGGATGCAAGGTAGGCAGCCCGCGGTGTGTGCAGAGGGAATCGATGGGAGGATCTGCCGCGGATTTTGCGGCCAGCGAATCGAGCGCGGCGGCGGGAAGACCTCCCCAACCGAAGGAGCCGCGCACCAGCAGGTAGGTCTCTCCGCTGCCCGCGATTCGCTCCCGCGCGGCGCTGGCGGGAAAATTCGCGGGCAGGCCCGGCGCGCGATAGGGCCGCATGGCGTCTTCGATGCGCAGGGGCTTCTCTTCGCGGCGCTCCTCCATCGAAGGCAGGACCATGCCGTCCTGCCGGGCCAGTTCGTCGAAGAGCGCGGCGCGCTGGTGCTGGCGGGAAATCAGGTAAGCGATGGCATTGGAAACCATGACGGGGACGATGACGGAATAGTCTCCGGTGACTTCGACAACCATGAAAATGGAAGTCATGGGGGCGCGAATGATGCCGGCAAAAAGCGTTCCCATCCCCACCAGGGCATAGGAGCCCATCGAGCCGGTGAGGAACGGGAAGAGGCTGTGGCCCAGGCTGCCGATGGCGCCGCCCAGCATGGCTCCCATGAAGAGGGTGGGCGCAAATAATCCGCCCGGGGTGCCCCCGCAGAAGCACAGCGCGGTGGCCACCAGCTTTAACA